>SXGU01044350.1_pt1 | contig 16967 bp, 8 predicted proteins | sample 3174531 | NCBI WGS metagenome assembly SXGU01 (sample SAMN11356863, study PRJNA531348) | freshwater metagenome | isolation source: freshwater sample F1-140 | place: China: Fuxian Lake, Yuxi | collected 2017-12-25 | reverse complement strand
GGCGGGCCAGAACCGGGGCTACGATGGCCATCCAGAAATCGAATTGGCTCTGGTGCGGCTTAGCCAGTCCACGGGTGAAGGCCGCTACCTCAAACTTGCTCAGTTCATGATAGAGGAGCGCGGTCAGTCGAACCCGCATTACTTTGACGTCGAGGCAGCTAAGCGGGGTGACGACCCTAAAAATTTTTGGGCGCGCACCTATGAGTATTGTCAGGCGCATGCACCAATAAGGCAGCAGAGCAAGGTCGTGGGGCACGCTGTCCGAGTGATGTATTTGATGTGCGGCGTTGCGGATTTGGCATCCGCGTGCAATGACTCTACTTTGTTGGAGACTTGCGAGCGATTGTGGGTAAACCTGGTCTATAAGCAGATGTACCTAACCGGTGGTATTGGGCCTTCCCGCCATAACGAGGGATTTACCACTGATTATGATTTACCTGATGAAAGCGCCTATGCCGAAACTTGTGCCTCAATCGCCTTGATACTATGGAACCATCGCTTACTGCAAATTTCTGGCGAGGGGAAATACGCTGATATCATTGAGACGGCTTTGTATAACGGGTTCATCAGCGGAGTGTCGTTAGACGGCAGGCACTTTTTTTATGTCAACCCCTTGGCAAGTGCCGGCGATCACCACAGAACGCCTTGGTTTGATTGTCCATGCTGCCCGCCGAACCTGGGCCGTATCTTGGCTAGTCTGGGAAACTATGTGTATTCAACTTCGGCTGATGGTCTTTGGCTACACTTCTACCCTCAGAACATCGCCAGTATTTTGGTGGGCGGACAGGTGGTTCGTGTGCGGCTGACATCCGAGTATCCGTGGTACGGCAATGTGATGCTAGAGCTATCGCTTGAGCAACCGCAAACCTTTACATTGTACTTGCGCATTCCGGGCTGGTGTGACCGATGGCAGGTGACAGTCAATGGAAGGCTGGTGCACAGCGCAGACCCCAAAAACGGCTATGTGGCGGTGACACACGAGTGGCACAGCGGCGACCGGCTGGGCTTAGACCTGGAAATGCCGGTGCAAGCGGTCTATGCGAATCCAAATGTTCGCCAAACGCAGGGTCGGTTTGCGCTGCAACGCGGACCCATTGTTTATTGCATGGAAGGCGTGGACAACGGAAACATTGGCCTAGATCGGATTGCCCTGAATGCTGACCAGTTGGATCGGTTTATGATTGAACACCATAGCGATTTACTGGGCGGCGTTACGGTGTTGCGTGGACAAGGCACCGTTGTTGATGATGAAGGTTGGAGTGAGGATGTGCTATATCGCCGCGGCCGGCCATCAACAGCAGTGACAACGGATGTAACTGCGGTGCCCTATGCAACGTGGGATAACCGCACTCCGGGTGAAATGCGCGTGTGGTTCCGAGCAGTTTGACGCCAATTATTCCTATTGTTGCAAGTAGTACGCCGCCATGGAATCTTCGTTTATCTACCTCGTTTGAAATGGCGGAGACAAAACCAGTGATTGGAACCGCGGCGTTGAGCTGAGTGGCGCAACATAAGAGTTTGTCCGTAGCTATTTGAGAATATCGAACAAAAGTGATCATTGAACATTGGGAAGCGGCCAGGCTGAAGCTAGTGCAGGGTGGAACTTGAATACTGCGTGGCCGGCTTTTATAAACAGTAGGGGGTTGGGAGCTTGAATTTTTTATGAAATTCGGCGATTTGAGAGCACGAAACGAAAATGGCCGGTTGGTTTACACCGATCAAGGCCAGACGGTGATGATCGATGCATGGGGGAAAGATGGCCTTCGGGTGCGGGTGGTACCCCGCGGGGGCGGTCAGACCTCGGACTGGGCGTTGGATATTCCCTCTGCGACCAAGGGCCAGATTGAAATCACTCCGACGGAAGCCACCATCCGAAATGGGAAGGTTTCCGCGCAGATCCACGATATTTATACCCAGAAGGGCCACCTGCAGTTCTTCAAGCACATCGGTGACAAGAAGGTACTCATTGTGGGCGAGTACGACTACGTCGTGGGCGCGCACAATCCTGGCACGCGCACGTTCAAGCCGAACGGCGATGGCCTCTTTCTGTCGGAACTCCATCTGGCGCCACGTCAGGGTGAGCGCTTCTATGGTATGGGCCTCAACGCCACGGGCGGAGTGAATTTGAAGGGTTCGGTCATCGATCTCTACCAGCGGCACGTCAAGCACGTGGTGCCCTTTGTGGTTTCGAGCCTTGGTTACGGTATGCTTTGGAACAACCCCTCGCTCGGACGGGTAGAGTTTGGAAACAATCGGACGCGCTGGGTCTCCTATGGCTGCCGCCAGCTCGATTACTACATTACGGCCGGGGATTCCTACGCGGAGATCATGGAGCACTACGCGGACGTAGTCGGCCACGCGCCGGAATTCCCCTACTGGGCGTCCGGGCTCTGGCAGTGCAAGCTGCGGTACAAGACGCAGGATGAATTCCTCGGCGTGGCGCGCGAATTCAAGCGGCGCAATCTGCCCGTGTCCGTGCTGGTGATTGACTTCTTGCACTGGGAGCATACTGGCGACTGGAAGCTGGACCCCAAGTACTGGCCCGACCCTCTGGCTATGGTCAAAGAGATGAACGACCTCGGCATCCGGATCATGATCTCGCCTTGGATTTTTGTGGTGCCGGAGAGCGAAAACTTTGCCTACATGCGGGACCACGACCTTTTCATTCACTACAAGAACACTCCCATCTCAGGAAGCCGCGACAACATTCCCGGGGCGCGATTCCTAGGCGAGGGCGCGCGGCAGTACGATCCGACCAATCCAGAAGCCGCCAAGTTTCTCTGGAGCAAGTGGAAGCAGAACTATGTCGATTTGGGCATTCGAACCTTCTGGCTTGATCCCAGCGATGACTTCCACGAGATTCAGGAGTACGACCAGGTGCAATACCACATCGCACCCGCCACGGAAGCGCACGGCTACTACCCTGTGGCCCATCAGAAGAATATTTACGAAGGATTGGTTTCAGCTGGTGAAATGGAAGTGGTTACGATCTGCCGCAGTTCCTGGGCCGGCAGTCAGCGCTGGGGGGCCGCTCCCGCCGCGCACGATATTTTTTCGTCATTTGAGCATCTCGAGGAATACATGAAAGCGGGACTCAACCTCGCGATGAGCGGCATCCTATGGGGAGCCAGCGAAATCGGCGGCTTTATTACGAAGGACAACTCAAGCCCGCGCTTTCATGAACTGATGATCCGCTGGTACCAGTATGGTGTGTTCACCCCCGTCTTCCGGACGCATGGCGATATGACGCGGCCCAACAACGAAGCGTGGACGATTGGCGGCGATACCTACCCCCATGTCCGGGCTGCGATCATGCTCAGGGAGCGCCTGCGTCCCTACGTGATGGAGCAGATGAAACTGGCGTCGCAAAAAGGAGTGCCCCCCATGCGGCCAGTGTTCTTTGACTTTGAGAAGGACCCAATAACAACCGAGATTGAAGACCAGTTCCTGTTCGGACCGGATCTGCTGGTGGCTCCCATCGTGAAATTCGAGGCGCGAAGCAGGGAAGTCTACTTGCCGGCCGGAACGGATTGGACGGATGCGTGGACGGGTAAGAAACTCGCGGGAGGGCAGACCGTCAAGGCTCATGCGCCCATTGAGCATATTCCGGTCTATGTTCGTGGCGACAATCCGGCGCTGCTCAAAGCCTTTGAGAAACTGTACGAGCAATAGGGATGTGGCGACCGCCGGCGTACAGGGCGAAGACCATAGCGGGACATCCAATCTCGTGGAAACAGTCTCCGAGTTGTCGCTTCAAGACGGGTTAGTGGGCTTCGAGCAGAACAGCGGTCCATTGAGGTAGAGAATGCGGTCCATGAGGAGGCGGGCTTCCTCGATTCGCAATTAGCCTTGTTCGAGCTTCTCTGCTAACACTTCGGCAGTGAGGGCGCGCTGTGAGAAGTGCGGCCAGGACTTTTTGGTAGCGTATTCGTGCAAGGGGCGCGGGATGTGCCCGGGCTGCAACACACGGCGCATGGTGGAGCATGTGTTTCCAGCAGTGGCAGTGCGGCAGTGATGCAGTGGGTGGTGGTATTTCCGAAGCGCCTGCGCTACTTTTTGGACCGTGATGCAGACTGCTTGAAGCGGGTGGCGGGGATCGCGGTGAGCGAAGTGCAGCGCGCGCCAGCGGGAGCGAGCACAAGCACGGCGGCAGCAGGCCGCAGCGGCGGGGTGTTGTTTGTGCACCGCTTTGGCGCGACGCTGAACGCACACGTGCATTTGCATTTGTGCATACTGGACGGGGTGGTGGCGCAGGGGCGGCAGGGGCTGGTGTTTCGCGGAGCGCACTGAACGTTTATGACTGCCGAAGCTGTAATGAAGACACTGTGCAATTTCTGTATGTTATGCCGCTCATATCTCTCCGAATATCGAACAAAAGTGATAAAAGTGGTCTATTGCCATGAGATGATGGGGGGTGGGATCACGTACAAAGTTGTACGAGAATTTCTCATGATTAGGGTGTATTACGGCGAGGGGCAAGGGAGCATGTATTTACTATCCGTCGAAGCTGACGGTCAGGAAAGGGTCCCCGCCGTTTCCTTGGCCGGTATGGTCCCATTGCGGTGCAAGTATTGGGCACAGCAGTGAGCAAGCACTATCGTATTTCGGCAGACATCGGCGGGACATTTACCGACATCGTTTTTCAGGACAGCGCGACGGGCGAATGTGGGGCGGCCAAGGTCCTGTCCACTCCGGAAAACCCTGCACTTTCGGTATTGGAAGGCATCAGGCAGGTGATACCGGCCGATGCAACGATTGATTTCTTTGTCCACGGCACCACGGTAGGGCTCAATGCCCTACTGACCCGTCGTGGCGCCATGGTCGGGTTGTTGACCACCCACAATTTCCGGGACATCTACACAATCCAGGGCAATGACCGCGGGGCGATCTTTTCGATCCGCTGGAACAAGCCCAAGCCGCTGGTTTCCCTGCAACACACCTTCACAGCGCGGGGGCGGATCGCAGCCAGCGGCGAGGTGATCGAACCGCTGAACACCGACGATCTGGACATCTTTGTGGAGGCTGCCAAGCGGGAGAAGTTCGAGGCCATCGCCATCGCGTTCCTTTTTTCCTTCAAGAATCCGGTCCATGAACTTGCTGCCGCGGCCTACATTTCGCAGCGCCTTCCCGGCATTGACATTGCGCTTTCCCACAGGGTGTCGCCCGAATGGCGCGAGTTCGAGCGCACCTCGACGACCGTGATGGACAGCTACTTGGCGCCAGTTGTGCGCAAATATTTGGCGACTCTGGTCAGCGAACTTAAGGGCCAGCTGCCTGCAGGCCAGGGGTTGCACATCATGGAGTCCAACGGTGGCGTAATGAGTGCTGCCAGCGCCCGCGAGAACCCGTTGCAGACGCTCCTGTCGGGTCCGGTTGGCGGCGCGATCGGTGGCAAGGCGCTTGCCGCGGCGGCAGGCCGGCCAAATCTGATTTGCGTCGACATGGGGGGAACGTCGTTTGACGCCAGCCTGATCATCAACGGCCAACCCTCCGTGTCGAATGAAACCAAGCTTGAGGGCTTGCCGGTGCAGATGTCGGTAGTGGACATCCATGTGATTGGTGCTGGCGGCGGATCCATTGCATGGCAGGAAGCCGGGGCAATGCGCGTCGGGCCGCAATCTGCAGGGGCAAATCCAGGCCCGGTCTGCTACGGCCGCGGCGGCTCTGAACCCACGGTTTCCGATGCCAACCTTGTTCTGGGCCGTTTGGACGGATCGAACTTTCCCGGTGGCGGCACGATGCTGAACGGAAAGGCAGCCGCCGCCGCCCTCGGAAATATGGGTAAGAACTTTGGGATGAGCGCCGAGGCCATGGCGCAGGGTGTGCTGGACATTGTCAATGCGAGGATGGCTGACGCAATACGCACCATCACCATTCGCCGCGGCATAGATCCGCGAGACTTCTCGTTGGTGGCATTTGGTGGCGCGGGCCCGGCGCAGGCCGCCGCCTTGGCCGAAGAATTGCAGATCCGCGAAGTAATCGTCCCGGCATTTCCGGGGGCTTTCTCAGCTTGGGGAATGTTGCAGACAGATGTGCGCCATGACTTCCAGAAAAATCTGTACGGCTTCTGGGACGTACAGGACCGTGCCGAACTAGAGGGCGCTTTCTCCGCACTTGCAGGCAAGGGTCGGGCAGACCTGATTGCGCAAGGCATCGAAGTCGATGCAATCACCTTCGAGCGTTCTGTCGATTTTCGCTATCACGGGCAGGAATACGTCATGACGATCCCCGTGCCGGAAGGTCCGATTGACATGTCATTGGTTCGCCATGCGTTCGATGCCGCCTATGAGCACCAATACGGTCATTCAACCCCGGATGGCCGAGTGGAAATGGCCACCATCCGGTTGGCCGCCTTAGGACGCTTGAAGCGCCCGAACAGCGCGCCGCCGGCCATGCAAGCCGCCAAACCTGCGCGGGAGCGCAACGTCTATTTTGCGGGCGCGGCGAGGAAAACGGCCATAATAGACCGCAACGCCATTGCGCCCGGCGATGTCATTTCTGGCCCGGCAATCATCGAAGAGGGCACCGCAACAACCTTGTTGCCGCCAGGCTGGCAAGTGCGGATGATTGACGGCGGACACTTGTCGCTTGCCAGGTCGGGAACAACGACGGGAGCCACAGCATGAACGTGACAGCAGATCCGATCACCACGGAGGTGGTGCGAAATTTCGTGATTTCCTGTGCAGAGGACATGAATGCTTCACTCTGGCGGTCTGCTCATTCCTCAGTCATCTATGAGGGCAAGGACAGCGCAGTGGCGTTGATGGACGAGTTCGGCAATATGCTTGGCCAGTCAACTGGCGTGCCCTTGTTCATCGGCGCGATCGACGCGTGCGTACATCACGTGAAAGCCTATTATGGCGATGACATTGCCGAGGGCGATGTCTTCATCATGAATGACAGCTACTTGCAGGGCACTCATCTTCATGACGTCACTGCAATCGGGCCGATCTTCCACAAGAGTGAATTGGTGGGCTTTGGGGCCGCGCGGGCACATTGGGGGGATATCGGGGCGATTGACCCCGGTTCCACCATGCAGTCCACCGATATTTATCAAGAGGGCCTCAGGCTCGGTCCCACCCGCATCATAGCCAAGGGCAAGCCGATCCGCGAATGGTATGACCATCTGAGGCTGAATACGCGGCTCAAGGACGCAACCATCGGTGACCTGGGAAGTCAGGTGTCCGCGATCCGCACCGGAGAGCGCAGGTTGGCCCAGCTTCTGGACCGCATCGGAGTGCCAACTTATCGCTCTGCATGCCAGAATATCTTCGAACAGTCGCGGCGCATGGACCGCGAAGCGATTTCGGCCATCAGGGATGGGACATGGTCGCGCGACGGTTACTTGGACGATGACGGCACCGGCAAAACTCCCATTCGTGTGGCGCTCACCCTTACCATCAAGGGCGAGACCCTGACGGTTGATCTGGCTGGTTCTTCCGGGCCGGTTCCCGGCTCAGTCAACTGCGGCGTCACGCAGACCGTTTCCTTGTTGCGTCTGGCATATAAGACCATGATCAATCCCAATCGCGCGATCACCGGGGGATCGTTCGAGACGATGACCGTGAAGATCCCGGAAAGCTGCGTGTTCAACGCCCGGGAGCCTTCGGCTTGCGAATGGTACTTTACCGGGCTTGGCCTGCTGGCAGACCTGTTTATTAGCTGTATGTCCGTAGCCATGCCGGAACGATCGACGGCGGCCCACTACGGCGACTCGATGGTTGCGGGTTTCTTCTCGGTCAATCCGCAGCGCGGTCAGTGGATCGCCGTGGAACCGACCGCCGGAGGCTGGGGCGGACGTAGCGATAGTGACGGCGAAAGCGCGCTGATCAATCTCGTGAACGGCGGCTTTCGCAACATTCCCGCCGAGGTCTATGAGACGAAGTTCCCGGTCCGGCTTGAGGAATTCTCGATACGCAAGGACTCCGGAGGCCCGGGGCGCTATCGCGGCGGATGCGGCGTCATCCGCCGCTACAAATTGCTTGAGGATTGCTATTGCGCGCTATGGTTCGAGCGTTCGAAAACGCCGGCATGGGGCCTAAATGGCGGCAAGGACGGCGCAGGACCCTTCATCGAGATAACGCTGCCGGACGGAGGCAGGGAACGGCTTCTAAAGATGCGAGCCCGCGGCCTGGTGGCTGGCACGGTGATCGAGACTATGACTGGCGGCGGCGGCGGCAACGGCGATCCGGTATCGCGGCCTTTCGAGGAGGTGCTCGAAGACGTCAGGCAAGGGTATGTTACTCGAGAGGGGGCATGGGCCAACTATGGGGTCAGAATTACGGACGATCATCAACTGGACATCCCAGCATCGACGCCTAGACGTTGATGGCGGCGAACCCAGCACTGGCCCAAGTAGCCATCAGGAAGAAAGAAATTAGTGTGTCCCTCGGCGGTGTGTCCATTGCGGCGGAGTGTGGGTAGGCGTGGTCGAGCTGCTGGCGGAGTGCACCGAGTGGTTTGGGCTACCAATGCCGTTCTGTATAAATTGTGCAACTTGCGTTTGTTACGCGGGTCATATCTTTGGTAATACCAAAAAAAGTGATAAAAGTGGTCTATGGCCATTAGATGATGGGGAGAGGGATCATGCGCAAAGTTGCACGCGAATTTTTACGAGTAGGGTGTATTATGTTGAGGCGCAAGGGAGCTTGAATTTCCTGCCCGTCAAGCTCGTTATTGGTGGAGTAATGCGCACAGATTAAATTGGGCTTGCATCCATGACATCTAAAGATCGTGCTCGTCGGGGATGGTACAATACTCAAATGTCGGCAATCACAAAAATCCAAACTCGGTGCATTTTCTATTCTGGCATCGAGGCTCCGATGCGAAGCAACTGAGCACGGCGCTGGCAAGTCACTGCGTTCTCTATTAGGGGATGAGATTGCGAAAATTAAATCCGCATCCCCAAAAGTGTTGGTAGGAATTAACAATATTTATGGGTGGAGCCCTTCCGTAAACGGTATTTTCTTAAATCCTTTAGAGGCTCTATCTGCGGTCTCTTGAATGTTTCCAATGCAGGAAGCCTGCTTGAATTTTATCGCATAGTATGCGAGCTGGGAGGAGATTGTGATGCTGTCGCCGCTCTTGATACAGGGTTATAGGCAGCTAACGACCCTGTCGAATCCGGACTGCTGCAGATATTTTGGCTAGACGAAGTTCTCTGGTCTGATATTCCTACTTTTGGTTTTGCTATATCCAAACTTGTTAAGTACAGATTAGGGGAAAACAAATGAAACTTGATAAGGCTTTTGCTGAGCAAGTTTATGCTGGCGTCCTCGGGAAAATTATTGGCGTTTACCTAGGAAGGCCCTTTGAAGCATGGTCAAACAAAAGAATTGAAGAGTATCTTGGCGATATCAACTACTACGTGCACGAGAGGGTTAGCCAATTAACAAAAAAGCATGTTCCCTTAATTGTTACCGATGACGATATAACAGGAACTTTTACGTTTATTCGTGCCCTTGAGGATTATGGCAACGCAGATACTATAACCGCTACTCAGATTGGCAAAGCCTGGCTAAATTACTTGATTGAGGAAGAGACTATTCTCTGGTGGGGTGGAATGGGCAACTCAACAGAGCACACCGCTTACTTGCGCTTAAAGTCTGGCATTGATGCGCCTGCAAGTGGTTCCCTTGCACTCAATGGAAAGGTGGTAGCTGAGCAGGTCGGCGCTCAAATATTTATTGATGGCTGGGCCATGGTTGTCCCTGGTGATCCTGAGCGCGCCGCGGGCTTGGCTCAACGCGCCGCGAGTGTCAGCCATGATGGAGAAGCGATATACGGAGCGCAAGTTATTGCCGCTCTTGAATCTGCGGCATTTGTTGAAAAGGATGTAAATAAACTTCTTGATGTTGCGGTGGGATTAATTCCCAGAGTATCCATCATTTATAAGATGATTGGCGAAATTCGGGGATGGCATAAGACTATTCCGAATTGGCGTGAGGCTCGTTACCTTCTCGATAAACATTACGGATATGATACTTATGGCGGTAACTGCCATATTATTCCTAATCATGGAATAATCATTCTTGCCTTGCTTTATGGGGAAGATGATTTCCAGAAGTCACTGATGATTGTCAATACTGCCGGTTGGGACACAGACTGTAACTCTGGAAACCTCGGGTGCATACTTGGAATAAAACTCGGACTTTCAGGAATCGATGCTGGCCCAGATTGGCGTGGCCCTGTGGCCGATCGCCTCTACTTGCCATCGGCCGATGGAGGCCGTGTTATTACAGATGCTGCCATTGAGGCGATGCACATTGTGAATATGGCTTGTGCGCTTGCAGGTGTAGCAAAAATTGTGCTAAAAAATGGAGCGCGGTTCCACTTCGAGTTTCCTGGATCAGTACAAGGATTTACCAGTGAGGTATCGAATGAGGCAAATGGAGTATCGACGCTGGCTAATATTCAGGGTTCGAGTCTGACTGGAAAAAGGTCTTTATTAATCAAATGTCAGGGTTTAGCTACCCGTCGTGTTGGTCGAGTTGAGACGCCAACGTTTATACCTTCGATTGAAATAGCTGAGTATTTTAAGGGGCGCAGTTACGCGCTATTGGCATCACCAACCCTTTACTCTGGACAAACGATTGAGGCCAGATTGATGGCTGATGCGTCGAATATTTCAAAAGTCAAGGTGTGTTTGTATATCAAACATTACAATCTGACTGATAGATTTGATATACTCAAGAGTGAAATCTATGAATTGGAGCCCAGCAAAGCGATTGAAATTGCTTGGCAAGTTCCCCAGACAAATTCACAACCAATAGCATTGGTGGGCGTGGAAGTATCTAGCGCCTCTCCAGCTAATCCCACAGTTAACCTGGACTATCTGACGTGGTCTGGGTCCCCCTCAATAGAATTAGGTCGCCCGGTTGGTAGTCCTGACGGTAGCGAGAGATTTAGGGGAAATAACGCCGGATTGATGTGGAAGCGCGCATGGGTTAGCGGATTTGATGGAAGAGAGCGAATGAGTGAGATTGATTTTTGGCCAGAGACATTTCGCCTTATTCAAAATGTTGGACGTGGAATTGTTTCGCAAGGAACTCGTGAGTGGGGAGACTATGAGGTCTCAGCAAAAATGACTCCGCATATGTGCCACGAAGGCGGAGTAGCGGTGCGCGTGCAAGGACTTGAGCGTTATTACGCCTTAATTCTTGATGAAAAACATACGCGACTGGTCAGGAGACTTGATGGTACTGACCTGGTTCTAGCTCAAACTCGCGGTGGTTGGATTTTGGGTTCTACATGTGATCTAAAGTTACAGGTCAAAGGAAATCTTTTGGTTGGATTTGTCAATAGAGAGAGTGTAATCACAGCCTCTGATCCGGATATGCTCTTTGCAGGAGGTGGAATTGGCTTACTGACAACCGTTGGCAGAATTGGAGTTGATAGCGTTTCCGTACAGCCATTGAAGTAGAGAATGTCACCAGAAATTCTTGGCAAAGACTAAAAGATTTGCGAAATCAGCTACACGATTTGCGATATTTTAACCCAAATCTTGAAAATAGATAACGCTGGTAGAATTTTTCTATATGGCACCAATCACCAATCAACAGGCTCGCAGCGGGAAAGTCTACCTCCCAGCCGGAATTGACTGGAGCGACGCCTAGACTGGGGCTAAGCTTGCTGGCGGCCAACCCATCGTTGCTGCCGCACCCCCGGAGCAGATTCTGGTCTATGTGCGCGGTGACAAGCGTGACCTGATTCAGCTCTTCGCTGGCATCTACTAAATCTAGGGGAATGAATGCACCAACTTGCCAACGCGAAACTGACCATCTCCATTTCTGACACGGGCAGCCTGCTTGCAGTCGAGAATCACTTGGCTGCCGAAGCATATCGCTTTGTCTCCGATGTCTTTGTTGTGGAGACCGATTGGGGCCTGCTTTCCAACCTTGAGTCGAAACCAGTCCGCGTCACGCAAACGCAAGATTGCCTTGTTTATTGCTTTGAATTTGACCCACTGAGCCTGGAACTGATCTATCGACTCGCAGGAGAAAATGGCTTTTTCCGCCGCAGTCTGAAGATCGCCAACCGGATGCCGCTCCGGCTGCTGAAGCTGACGATGGGAGAAACCGTCTTCAGCAGGCCCGCCGAAGAAGTCATCCATTACTTGACTTTCTGGATGGCGCCCACCGTCGAATTCATCCGCCATGCGAAAGGTGGCCTCGTGACTGGCATCGAAAACCCCTTCTACCATGCCGCGCTGACTGAGCACGGCGTGGGGCTCAGCTTTGAACCCGGCTTGATCCTGCCGGCTGATGAAGGCTACGAAAGCGAAGCCCAGTTCATCGGTGTCTACAAGAAGTCCGGCATCACGATCGAAGACAGCGCCCGCCCTTTCCGTTATCCAAATGGCTCCGCTCACATCCCGATCGATCGCAATGAGAGCCGGGCCATGCGTGCCTTTGCGTTGGATTATCTCCAGCCGGCGCAGCAAAACTTCCTGAATATCAACTATCAGTTTTTTCACCCGCTCCCACAAATGCCCAGCACCGAAGCGGACAAGTGGTATTTCCTCAAAATCATCGACACCGTCGCCGACATTGGCGGTGACATGATCATCTTCAAGCCTCTGCATCGCCATCGCAAACCCGACGCCGTCACTGCCTACTGGAATGTGCTGCCCGAAGACAAGAACGCGATTGCTCACCAGATTGCCAGTTATGCCGCAGAGAATGGCATCGCCTATGGCTTCTATCTTGGCATCGCCGGCGGCCATGGCGAGGAGGGCAATGCAGCCGGTCTGCCCTTCCGCCCCGAAAAAACTGGCTGGAAGAAGATGGATGCCGCCGGCAGACGTGCCCCCGACAACTGCATTGGTTGTGACGAGTTCTTTGCATGGTGGTTTCAGGTGCAGGACAATACCATCAAGCGCTACCAGTTGAGAAACTGGAGTTGGGATCCCAGCCTAGGTTCGGCCATGAACTGCTACGATGAATCGCATGGCCACGTTACCGGCAAGGGGGCCTACAAGGGCTGGCGACGCTGCATCGAATTGCCCCGGCGCCTCAAGGAAAGCAACCCGGGCCTGTTTGTTCAAGGCTTCTATGGCACCAAGCATTTTGGGCTGTGGGGGCTGAAGCATACCGACCAGCACGAGGTCTACAACGAACAGACGGCCATTGTCTGCACCCACCACACGCAGATCAGCGATGACCGCCAGAACGCTGATGGGCTGAGGTTCCAGAACTACTGGTCCATGCGCTTTCGCTTTCTTCCGGCTGTGATCGGCCACAGCTTGGTGCACCGAATGAGCGAAGGCGAATTTGACCGCGAGTTAATCAAAGCCTGGGATTTTTATGGCTGGCGCTATGCTCTTATGTCGGCCTTGGCTGTCAGCGGATCGTTCATGCCTGCCATTCTGCCCGTGGAAAGCGACCTTGTTCCCGGTTACGCCGCCTTTTATCAGAAGTGGACGCAGTGGGCTAAAGCGCACTTTGAGTACGTGGCCTACACCGAACCCTTTGGCGAGCAGGTGCAACCAGGTTGCATTGACGGCTATGCGCGCATTAAGGGTGATCACGGTTTTGTCTTTCTCTTCAACGGCAATCCGCGCCCCGCTGCAATTACCTTTGAAGTCGGCGATGAGATTAACCTGCAACAAGCTGGAACGTACGAATTTGTGGAACTCTATCCTGTTGAGGGCCGCCGCGTGCGCGACAACCATAGGCAAGCGCTCTTCGCTTTGGGTGACAAAGTCAACTTTATATTACCCTCGAATAGTTGTCAGTTGTTGGAGTTACGCCGCGCAACCCTAACCAGCCGTGTTCACACTGAAAACGAGTTGCCAACGGTAAAAAATGAGATCAGTGCGGGCTATCCACGCGAACTAGATAGCTGGACCATGTCCGGTGGTCGCCTCTTTGACTTTCCGTACCATAAATCGCAGACGGCGCTGACGATCAGCACCAGCTATCATCTCAACCCGGCTATAGTTGGTCGGTTAGAACGCGCCAAACCTAAGAACTTTTCCGAAATGGGTGCAACGATCGCCGGTTGGCAGGCAAGCCAGGAAACATCTTACAGCTATCACAATTTCATCGGCAGCCGCCCCGAGCGCCTCTGGTTGGTGATTCCCTTTACCCTGCAAAAGCCTGATGCGCTCACCTTCGCCGCTGACTTTTCACTCAGCGTCGCTGTCAACGGCAGGGATGTGGGCGACGCGCTCAAACTTGACGCCACTGGCAACAGCTTTTACGTGGATGTCACCGATTTGGTAAACTTCGGCCTCGCGCTAGCTGATGGCAATACCATCCGGCTTGACCTGCGCAACCTCGGACAGAATGAGTTCATGGGGCCGTTTTTGATCTACCCGTATGAAACAATAAGCGAGGAGTGGACGGTCGAGCCAACCGACGTGGCGGAGAGCGCAGACGGTGTTGTCTATACCCGTTCGTTAATTCCGCTGGAGCCGCCGCGCTATCTCAAGGGCTCACCGCCCAAGATTACCCGCGCCTTCGTTACGGGCAATGTGACACTCAGCCAGTCAACCCAACTGCGAGTGCATGTCGATCAGCCGCCTGAATCTCTTCGGCAAGTGAGCTTCACCCATTCTGGCTTTCCGTGGATGGGCATCGTTGAGCTTGCCAACGATCCCGCGCTGGTATGCTGGGTAGCGGAAGTCAAGCCTGGTGCGCGGGCGGCAATTCAGGAGAGTGAGATGATCCACGTCTGGGCGGTGGGTCGTGACGGGCAACATAGTGGGTACTATCCGGTCAGGGTGGGTTGGGATTTCAGTGAATAAGGGCGGCTTGAAATTTCTCGTAATTAATCCTTGAGGTCTCAGTTTTATGTCCTTACCGTCGGTGGTAAAGCTTGGGTGCACTATTGTTTAGAACAGGCCATTATGATCGAGTTTTGGACAAACCTGGCAACGGAAGCTAGGTATGATGATTTGGTGGCTGATGCGGGTGGGGATGCAGAGCTGATCCCGGAACTGAAGTTTGATCAGACGTCGGGTTGGTAATACTGCGCTACAGCTGTATCAGGTGCGTTGGATCGTGGGTAGGCGTGGTCCTGCTGCTGGCGGAGTGCACCGAGTGTTTTGGATTGCCAAAGTCGTTTTGTGGACACACTGCAATTTGGATTGGTTACGCGGCTTAAACTTTGGGAATATCGTAAAAAGGATTGGCAAAAGAGGTGTGGGCCCAAGATATTCGGGTGGGGCGTAAGCAGGGGCAAAGTTGTACGTGACTTTCCCCAGAGTGGGGTAAATTAGTCGACGTGCAAGCAAGCTTGAATTTCATATCTGCCAGTGGGCGGCGTTGTTCTACGCCGTGAACGACGTGGCAACCAACAGTGTTGGATTTAGTTTCATTGAAACAACGGAAACTACAAGGAGAAGGCAATGGCACTACACAAAGGCTTGACGAAAATCGGGTTCAAAGTTTCGCTCTGTGAAAAGCACTTTCACGATCACGACGAGACGTGGGTGATTCTTCAGGGGAAAGGGACCGGGTACTGGGTCGATCACGGCGGAAAACGCAAGGAGTTCGACCTAGAGGCGGGCGACGTGTGGATGATCCCTGCAGGCTACGAGCACGGCTCGGAAGGACTCAAGGCTACAAGCAAGAACTCGGGCGATTTCGCCATTGCCGTATTCAACGGCACCTTGCCGGAGGGTAGCCACAAGCCGGGACACTACTACGTCGAGACTGAGCGCTACATCCCGACCTTCGAGCTGCGGAAGACGCCAACCGACCGCTACACGGAACCCCTCGGTCTGCCCGCTCTAATGCGCGGGATCATCTTTCCGGAAAAGGGCAAGGCGGCGTTCCAGAAGGAGCCGACGCCCGGCTGCAATGCCGGCACGGTGCTCTGTCAGTCACTCTTCACGGGCCTTACAAACGGCACCGAGCGCAATGTACTGCTGGGCGGCAACTATTCCGGCGGACAGTGGCCAAACCGCTGCGGCTATCAGAACGTTGGCATCGTCCTGGCGGTCGGCCGAGACGTGAAGGATTTCGTGGTCGGTGATCTGGTCTTCTCCGGCGATTTCTGCCAGCACACCCAGTACTTCGCGGCGGCGGCCAGTGAGAACAGCCTGATCATCAAGTTGCCGGGCGCAGTCGAGCCGGCGCATGCGGCGTTGTTCGGTGTCGCCAGCGTGGCCATGCACGATGTGCGGCGTGCCGGTGTGATGCTGGGCGAGAAGGTGCTCGTGGTCGGCGCGGGTCCGATCGGGCAGTTTACCGCCCAGGCCGCGCGCCTAGCCGGTGCCATCGTTACAATCTGCGACCTTAACGACAAGCGGCTGGCCGTTGCCCGCACGTTGGGCACCCACGCTACGATTGCGTTGACGCCTGACGCAGCATCTTGGGCGGCGGTCAAGCAGGCCGGACCTTTCGATGTGGTGTTTGAGGACTCCGGCGCACCGGTCCTCGAGCACGTGCTCGGCGGCACCTGGGGCCAGGGGGTTCTCAAGCACCGCTCGCGCGTGGTGGTCGTCGCCGGCCGTGACCGGGTTGAATACAGTTTCAATGCTGGGCAGGGGTACGAACTGAGCGTCCTTCACGCCAGCCATTTTGTCGGCGACGATCTGCGACAGGTCAGCCGGCTTGCCGCCGAAGGAATGCTGAAGTTTGGCCCCGTGATCCAGGACAGGGTCAAGGTGGAGGATGCTATCGCGATCTACAATACGCTCCGCGACAGCCCAAGCAGCCTGTTTGGAGTTGTCTTTGACTGGAGATGAACACGTATCTGATGAACCATGTCGGTTTCCTGCGACGGAGCGCCAAGCACTTCGTCGCCTGCCATCATGCCGATCAACTCACGTTGAAGGGGATGGTGTAATCAGACGTGTTTCGGGTTGTGGCTAATTCACGAATTACGCAACACGCCAAGAGGAACTTATGATCACCCAAGAAATGATTCTTGCTGCGCGTAATGTGCGCCTGCATCTGCTCAAAGACCCCTATCGCCCCACCTATCATTTTGTCGTGCCGGAGGATTATGCGATGCCG
>SXGU01298479.1_pt1 | contig 16972 bp, 16 predicted proteins | sample 3174531 | NCBI WGS metagenome assembly SXGU01 (sample SAMN11356863, study PRJNA531348) | freshwater metagenome | isolation source: freshwater sample F1-140 | place: China: Fuxian Lake, Yuxi | collected 2017-12-25 | reverse complement strand
TCCACCTACGCGACCTGGTGGATTCGACAGGCAATCACCCGCGGCATCGCCAATACCGGTCGCACCATCCGCCTTCCAGTCCATGCCGGCGACACACTGGCCCGCCTGCAAAAGGCGCGCTCCCGCCTGGAGTTGAAATTCGGTCGTCCAGCGACGCTCGCCGAACTGGCGGCCGAAGTGGAGATGCCCGAGGACAAAGTCACCGAGGCGTTACGTTTCGCCAACGAACCGCTCTCGCTCAGTGAGCCCTTGCGTGAGGATGGCGACGCCGAACTCGGCGACGTGGTGGAGGATCGCTCCGTCGAGTCTCCATTCGAGGTCGCCGCAACGGCGATGTTGCCGGAGGAGATCAACCGCTTGCTCGCACCACTCGACCCGCGCGAACGGGAGATCCTGGCGTTGCGATTCGGTCTCGACCGCGGCGAGCCTCGAACCCTCGAGGAAGTTGGCGAGGCCTTCAATCTCACTCGTGAGCGCATCCGTCAGATCGAGGCACGCGCGATGAGCAAGTTGCGTCACCCTTCGAGCGACACCGGCGCCCGCGACCTGCTCTCGGTCTAGTTTCGGTTGCACCGTGCTGTGCGCGGTTGGCGATCTCATCGAGGATGTCGTCGTTCAATTGCACGACGAGATCCAATCCGATAGCGATACTCCGGCGACCATCGCGCGTCGCCGTGGCGGCAGCGCCGCAAACGTCGCCTACTTCGCCGCGAAATTGTACGGGCGGGCGCGATTCGTCGGTTGTGTCGGCGCGGATCCGCTCGGCGATTCGCTCATTGGTCAACTCACCGCACGTTCGGTAGACGTGCGGGGCGAACGCCGTGGCCGAACGGGAAGCATCGTGGTACTGGCGACGACCGATGGAGTTCGAACGATGCTGACCGACCGCGGTGACGCAACGAACCTGTCGACGTTCGACTCAACGTGGCTCGACGACGTGGACACGCTGCACCTCCCGCTCTACTCGTTTTCCCATGAACCTCTCGCCTCCACGACGCGCGAGATGGTTCGCGATGCCAGACGGCGAAACATTCGCGTCTCGGTGGACCTCTCCTCGGTGACGGTCATCTCGGATCTCGGGATTGGGGTCGTCACGGATCTGCTCGGCAGCCTCCGCCCCGACGTCCTGCTGTGCACGCGCATGGAAGCCGACGCCATCGGTCTCAACCCGACCCAACTATTCGAATCACGCATCGTCGTGGTGAAGAACGGCGCGCACCCGGTGATCGTCTTCGGGGAGAATCACCCGGAGCAGTCGTATGCCCTTCAGACCGTCGACACGGTCGTTGACGGCACCGGCGCAGGCGATGCTTTCGCCGCCGGATTCCTCGGTGAGATGGCTCGTGGACGAACCATCGAGTCGTGCGTGACGGCGGGACACGACGTGGCTGCCCGCGTGGTTGTTCGCGCAGGTGCAACGCTGGAGGATTGATGGACGTTCGGATATCCCCAGAGGTTGCCGATGCACTCACTGAGCGTCGTCCCATCGTTGCCCTCGAATCGACGATTTTTTCCAACCTCGGACTCCCGTCACCGGCCAACGGCGAAGCGCTCGTGCGCTGCCTGGGTGTGATTCGTGCGACCGGCGCAGTCCCCGCGCTCACTGCGGTGCTCGACGGCACAGCACGAGTGGGCATCGCCGAATCCGAGCAGGAGCGAATCCTCGGCGCGGCGCGCAAGGTAGCCGAACGTGACCTCGCCATTGCGCTCGGCGAAGCCTGGGATTTCGGCGCGACGACGGTATCCGCATCGTTGGCTCTGGCTGCTCGTGCGGGCATCCACGTCTTTGCCACCGGCGGGATCGGCGGAGTTCATCGCGGTGCGGAGCACCATGGTGATGTCAGCGCTGACCTTCCCGCCCTCGCTCGACACCCCGTGGTGACGGTGTCGGCGGGTGCAAAATCATTCCTTGACCTTCCACGCACCGTGGAGATGCTCGAAACGCTCGGTGTGCCGGTCGTCGGGTTCCGCTGCGACGAGTTTCCCGCGTTCACCGTGCGCACGAGTGGAATCTCGCTCAATCATCGCGTCGACGAACTCCGTGTTCTCGTCCGAGTCGCGGCTGCCCGACTACGAATTGGCGGCGGCATGCTCGTTTGCAACCCGATTCCCGCCGACGCGGCACTGGATGCTGATGTCATGAATGCGGCGATCGACCGGGCGCTGCGGACCGCAACCAACCGCGGTGCGAGCGGGCCGAGCGTCACGCCGATCGTGCTGACAGAAATCGCCAGTGACACATCAGGGCAGGCTGTGCGCGCCAATCTGGCCCTCGCCGAAAACAACGCGCGCCTCGCCGCGGACCTGGCAGTCGGTCTCGCAGGAGTTCGCTCCTAGACATTTCCTTCCCGATTCCGAGGGGAACGGCACACACCTCGTCGGATGGAAACTTCCATCCGGAGGGCGGGCGGAATGTACGCGTGTTGGTCGGTCAAGGGTGGGAGCGGTACCACCGTGTTCGCATGTTCGCTCGCACTCGCGCTCTCCGAGCGGCACGGTTCAGCGACCATCATCGATTTGAACGGTGACGTATCCGCCGTGCTCGGCATGGCCGAGCCGACAGGACGCGGCGTTCGCGACTGGTTGGCGGATCCGGTACGTGTGTCACAGGATCTGAGCAGCCTGCGCGTGACGGCCACCTCACGACTCCACCTGATTCCTGCCGGCTCACCCGCCATGTTCGACGAAGCATCGCTCCTCGACTTGGCCGCAGCCGTTACCGACAACCACACGGTGATCGACTTCGGTTCGACCCGTCCCCCCGACTCGTTGCGTGACATCCTGCGGGCGGATTGGCTGGTCACTCGAGCGTGTTATCTGGCGCTCCGTCGCGCGGCACGACTTTCCAGACGGCCCGGCGGAGTCGTACTCCTGCGTGAGGAGGGCCGCGCACTCACGACACGGGACGTGCAATCGGTGGTTGGTGCACCGGTGGTTGCGGAGATCACCGTCAGCGATGCCACCGCCCGATGTGTGGATGCGGGCTTGCTCGCGACACGACTCCCGAAGGGTCTGGCGGAAGAACTCTCCGCGGTGTTGTGAACGTGGTGCCGTGAACGTCGTTCCACTCTCACGCGAATCGACGGTTGCCTCCGATTGGACTCGGTCCTCGGCGCTCGCACGTTGGTTCGCCGATCCACTCGTGCGCGAGATCATGGTGAATGCAGGTCGTGAAGTGTGGATCGAACGTGAAGGCGGCGTCGAACGTGTCGGCACGCTCGCGGATGGCGAACTTGCACGAGTCATCGAGCGGATACTCCTTCCGATCGGACGACGTGTCGATCAAGCGTCACCCATCGTCGACGCTCGCCTCGCCGATGGTTCGCGGGTGTGCATCGTGATTCCACCGGTGGCGGTGGACGGACCTTGTCTCAGTATTCGGCGATTCCACGTACGAGATCTGCCGCTTTCGGCATTCGGTGGTGAGGAGATCGTCGCCCTGTTGCGAAACATCGTGGCGCAGCGCTGCAACACGGTGGTGGCTGGTGCTGCATCAAGCGGTAAGACGACCTTGTTGAACGCGCTATGCAGTGACGTGACGCCGGGCGAACGGCTCATCACCGTCGAGGACATCGCCGAGCTACGTCTACAGACCGAGCACGTACTGCGATTCGAGGCCCGACCACCGACCTACGACGGCTCGCTCGAGGTGGGTTTGTCCACCCTGTTGCGAAGCGCACTACGCATGCGACCCGATCGATTCGTCCTCGGCGAGGTACGCGGCAACGAGGCTCTCGACATGCTCACTGCGATGAACACCGGTCACCACGGTTCGCTCGCCACGTGCCATGCGAACTCACCCGATGACGCCCTCCGACGTATCGAGTCGATGGTCCTGCAAGCGGCGCCGCAGTGGCCACTTGCGGCAGTCCGTGAACATCTCCAGGCGGCAATCGACGTGATCATCCACGTCGAGCGCTCGCCGAACGGTCACCGCAGGGTGATCGCCGTCACCGAAATCTCCATGCGCCCCGATGTGCTCGGCACCAAGTTCATCTGGACCGACGGATCCCAGGTTGCCCGACTCTCGCGGGGCAGAACATGACGTTCGGGACGATCTCGCCTTCCGAGGTGTACCTCATCATCGGAACCGGCATGTGGACCCTTGCTTCGTTCGTCTTCGCCAGACATGTCGTCGTACCCCAAGTGTGTCGTCACCTCGTGCGACGACGATTGTTGCCGCATCAACTGCGATCACGAACGGCGTTTCAGAATTCTTTCAATCGTGCGAGGCTCTGGCGTCGAGGCACCCCCGCGCCAAGGTCGGACGATGAACGTCATGCCGATGCGCTTGATGCGGTCGGGCGAGAACTGCGACTTGGTGCGTCGATGCATGCCGCAATCGTCGCCGTGGTCGCCCGACACGATCTCAGCGAGTGGCGGCAACTCGCAACGACGTGCCGAGAGGGCCGACCGTTGACCGACCTCGTGCGGAGCGATGACTTCGCCATGCGGTCCATCGGTATCGCCGCAAACGGTGGTGATGCCGTGCACGCAGTGGAAACTGCGGCTCGAACCTTGCGTGTCAACGCCGGGATTGCCGCTGACTCTCGCGCTGCGGTCGCCCACATGAGATCGTCGATGTCGGTACTCACCTGGGTGCCTGCGGTGATCGCGCTCTGGCTGTTCGTTCGAAATCCGGCGGCACGCTCGTTCTTCACGTCATCCGCCGGTATCGCGTGCGTGGGCGTGGGTGCGAGTCTGCAGTGGGTAGGGAGACGCATCGTCAGACGGATGACGCGATCGGCTTGTGGCGTCGACGCGGACATCCCTGATTTCGTCGACGCGTTGTCCATCCACCTGCGAGTTGGCAGACCACCGGCGCTGGCGTTCATTCATGCCAGTGAGTCGACAAGGGGTGATTTGGGTGCCGCCTCACGAACGGTCGCGGCAGCCGTCACCTCGGGTGAGCGATTCCTCGATGCGCTCACCTCCCACCGTCATGCCTTCGGTATTCGTGCCCAGGCACTCATCGACGCACTCGTCGATACCGAACGGGACGGACTACCGCCGCGCGTCCTGTTCGACCGTCTCTCCGCCGACGCCCACGCACTTCGTCGCAGGGAGGCGGACGCGCGGCTTCGTGCCCTCCCCGTCCGGTTGACCCTGCCGCTCGTTTGTTGCATCCTCCCTGCCTATGTCGTCCTCGCAGTGGTCCCGCTCTTGGCAAGTCAACTTTCATCGGTCAATTTCGACCTCAACTAACCACGAAAGGAACGTATGAAACGCACGGATTCTGGACAGGCCACCACGGAGTACGCACTGGTCCTCATTGGCGCTGCAGTCATCGCTCTCCTCGTCGTCGCCTGGGCAACCGACGGAGGTGGAGCAGGACGAATCGGCGAACTCTTCGACACCGTCATGTCCAACGTGCTGAGTCGCAGTGAGACCATCGAAGAGTGACGGGGCGAAGATCGCCGACGCGGGACAACGGTCAAGCCGCGGTGGAGTTCGCACTCGTACTGCCTCTCTTCGTGGTCCTCATCGTTGCGCTCTTCGATGTCACCGCACTGGCGCGTGATCAACTGCTCGTCGACTTGCTGGCGCGAAATGCGGCACGCCGGGCCAGCGAGTGCTCCAGTGTCGAGGATGCCCGGCAAAGAGCACATGAAGTGATCGTGACGGCAGACCGTTCGGACGCAGATTGGCACATGACGTTCGAGGACGGAACCGTAACGGTAAAGGTAAGTCTCGAACCCCGAACATCGCTCGTTACAAGTTCGATGCGATGGCTGGGTGGCACTCGGCGAATCACAGGAGTTGCAACCTTCGTAACGGAATTCGAGATTGGCGAACAGTAGCGTCGGCGCAATGACCTCGCTCGACACCGTGTGGGTGTTCGGCGACCAACTCAACCGCGCGATTGGCGCGCTCTCAGTTGCGCGCCCCACCACACATCGGGTATTGCTCATCACCGCGGCCGACAAGATTGCTTCGCGACCGTGGCACCCGGCGCGGGTTGCGTTGTACACCCGTGCCATCGAGGCCTTTGCGAGCGAATTGCGCGACGCTGGTTTCAACGTCGATCATCGCCATGCCGCCTCGATGCGCGACGGACTGACTGCTCATCGGGCGGAGTTCTCACCCGCCTCCGTGTTCGTTACCGAACCGAACTCCTTCACCGCCCGAAGATTGGTCACGGAACTCGGGTGTGAGGTGGTGGAAAGCAATCAGTTCCTCTGTCACCCCACCGTTTTCAACGAGTGGGCTGGCTCCCGCAAGGGATTCAAGATGGAGGACTTCTACCGTTGGCAACGCAAACGCCTCGGTTATCTCATGGATGGCGACGCACCCGCTGGCGGCGAATGGAATTTCGACGAACAGAACCGGGAACGCCCGCCCAAGGAAGGTCGTGATCGGTGGCCCGTACCAGTGGACATATGGGCCACGACTCGCGACGAGGCACTGCAGCGACTCGAGTTCTTCGTCACCCGCGTCCTGCCGATGTTCGGGCCGCACGAGGACGCCATGTTGGCGGACAACTGGCATCTTGCGCATTCCGTCCTGTCGCCGTACCTCAACCTGGGACTGTTGCTCCCCGCAGAAGTGTGCGATCGGGTGGAGGCGGAGTATCGCGCCGGTCGGGTGCCGATCAATTCCGCCGAGGGTTTCATTCGACAAGTCATCGGGTGGCGTGAATATGTCTGGAACTTCTATTGGCGACACATGCCCGACTACGCCTCGCTCAACCATCTTGATGCTCGAATGGACCTCCCACCCGTGTTCACGGGCGATGCACCGACTCAAATGCGGTGTGTGTCGAGCATCCTCGACGACGTCCGGGCGCGGGGCTGGGTGCACCACATACCACGGCTCATGGTGCTGGGCAACTTGGCGCTCATCGCCGGAGTGAATCCGCAACAGTTCACTCGGTGGATGTGGGACTCCTTCGTGGATGCAGCGGAGTGGGTGATGGTGCCGAACGTGATTGGAATGTCACTCCACGCCGATGGCGGGAAAATGGCATCTAAGCCGTACGCCGCCGGTGGCGCGTACATCGATCGGATGAGCGACTATTGCAAGGACTGTTCGTTCGACCGCACCAAGCGAGTCGGGGAAGATGCTTGTCCGTTCACCACGTTGTACTGGGACTTCTTACTGCGGCATGCCGACCGGTTCGTGAAGAACCCCCGCATGTCGACGCAGGTTCGCGCAGCGCAAAAGCTCGGTGACGCAGAGGGGGTGCGTCACCGAGCCAGCGATGTACTTAGGCGTTTACACCTCGGACAGATTTGAGCGACGTCCCGCTCGCCGGGTGAACCCCATTCACGTGATCGGTAATGCGTGCGCGGGCCTCCTCGGTGAGCGCGTCAATGACCTTCTGCACCGCGACACCCTTCTCCTTGGCCAGGTCGGCGATGGTCTTACCGCTCTCCAGTCCAGCTCGAATTTCGGCACTCGTCATTCCGAGAACCGTTTCGAGCACTGCGCTGTCACCATGCATTCCAAAACCGTGTCGACCCTTGCCTCCACGGCCACCCTGACGATCACCATGACGGTCGCCGAATGAGCGGCCCTCACCGTTGACCATTGCCGTCACGCGGGTAGCAACTTCTGCGAGCCGTGCGTCGGCCTCTGCCTGCGTCAACTTGCCGTCGGTGACTGCCTGATTGATATCGGCCTTAACGTCGGCGACGAGCGCATCGATGACCTTCTGCACCGCAACACCCTTTTGAGCGGCGACCTGGGCCAACGATGACCCACCCGCCATAGCGGTCTGCAATTCCGTCGTGGTCATACCGAGGGCGGTTGCCGCAACCTCGAGATGATCGCCGCCTCGGCCGTCGTGCGCCGGGGCAAGTGCGACCTTCGTCGTCGACTGACGTGGCTGTGCGGACACCACGCTCGTTGCCGCTGCAGCAACACCAACGAGTGCTGCTGCAGTGATGAGGAGTTTCGTTTTCAGTTTCATGATGTTGTCCTTTGTGTGAAGTGTCCGCGACCATCGCGAACGGTACTCAGTTTGTGAGACCGACCTAAGACCGCGGTAAGAGAATGCGACATCGCGGTAAGAAGTTGGTAAGAACCAACAAGACCAATGGGTTCATCGACATCTTCGCAGGTGCCGCAGGTACGGTGAGACCGTGAGTCCCACCAAACCGCGAGTACTGGTGGTCGAGGACGACCCAACCGTCAGAAACGCCGTGGTGCGGGTGTTGGAACTGGAGGGCTATGAGGTGCCCGTCGCCAAAGACGGTCGAAGTGCGATCGACATGATTCTCGAACACACTCCGGATGCAGTGGTCATGGACGTGACGATGCCCTTCGTCGACGGCATGACGGTGTGTCGTGAGGTGCGCCATCGGAGGAATCGGGTGCCGATCCTCCTCCTCACCGCGCGGGTCGAGGTGAGTGATCGGGTGGAGGGACTCGACGCCGGGGCTGACGACTATCTCACCAAACCATTCGCCATCAAGGAACTTTCGGCACGTGTACGGGCTCTGCTACGACGTACCACACCACCCGACGACCAAACGCGAATCGTCGTCGGCTCACTGGTCATCGATCGCGAAACACGCACGGCCACGAGAGCCGACCGTCGAATCGAATTGACGAAGACCGAGTTCAACCTCCTCGAACTGCTTGCCGAGCAATCCGGCATCGTGCTCTCCAGGGATTACCTGTACGAACACATCTGGGGGTTCGACTTTGAAACCAACTCGAAGTCGCTCGATGTGTACATCGGATACCTGCGGCGCAAGATCAATGCCCCGGGAGAAACAGACCCCATCCGAACCGTGCGGGGCGTCGGCTATTGCTTGGAGACGTCGTGAGTTTTCGTACCAGACTCTCGCTCGTACTTGGTGGCGTGGTGTTGATCCTCGTCACCACCACCTCGTTGGTCATCTATCAGTCCGTACGCCTCAATTTGGACAGACAGGTCGACCGCTTCCTCGTCAATCGCGTCGCCTCCGTTGCTACCCGACTCGAAAGTACACCTCTCCCTCGAGGTCAGCGATTTCGAAATCCACTCGGTCAGGCACTACTCGACGTGCGTTTCGACGTCGAGAGTCAGGTCATCGACGCAGATGGAGCCGTGGTCTTTGCCATCGGTGAACTCGCCATACCCGTCACTTCGGAAGACATCGCCATCGCCGCCGGCGATGCGGCGGAGTTTCGGGACGTCATTCTTGCGAATCGCAAGTTTCGTCTGTACGTGGTTCCAGTGCAAGGTGGCGGTGCGGTGCAGATTGCCCGTGACATTGAAGAGAACGTGGCTCTTCTGCAAAGGACACGAAACTGGCTCCTTGGTCTCGGCACAGCTCTGGTCGTCTTCTCCACACTCATCAGTTGGTTACTGGCTCGAGTCATCACGAAACCGCTTCGAACCCTCTCGACCGTTGCCAACCAGATCGCCAGCACTGGAAGCCTCGAGGTCTCGGTTCCTGTAGCCGGCGCATCCGAGGTGCGTTCGTTGGCGTCGAGCGTCAATACGATGCTTGAACGAATCCGGGAATCGATGACGCGAGAGCGCCAATTCATTCAGGATGCGAGTCACGAACTGCGAACGCCGCTCACTTCACTTCGGGCGAACAGCGAGTTGCTTGAGCGACCCGAACTCACACCCGCTGAGCGAAGTGACATCCTCCTCGACATCCGCACCGAAGTCGACGAGTTGACCACGATTAGCAGCGAGCTCTCCACCTTGGCCACCGATCAACGCCACACCGAGTCGATTGCCGACGTCAATTTGTTCGACGCAACCGAAGTAGTCGTGGAACGAATGCGACGGCGCACCAAACGCACCATCAATTGCACGCTCATCGAAGGCGCGACGCCCACAACCGGGGTCATCCGAATTCGACTCGCCCAGTTCGAACGTGCGCTCAGCAACCTGCTCGACAATGCGCTCAAGTTCTCGCCATCAACGAGCACCGTCGATGTCGAGGTCGAGTCGTCCGAGGTTCGCATCATCGACCATGGTCCTGGCATTCCCGATTCGGACAAGACCAAGGTCTTCACGCGATTCTTCCGCTCCGATGCAACGCGTTCGTACCCCGGGTCGGGTTTGGGGCTGGCAATCGTCCAGCAATTCGCCCTCGACCACGAAGGGTCGGTCGACGTGACTGACACACCCGGTGGTGGCGCGACGATTCACTTGCGCTTGTAGTTGCGCTGGTCCCGCTCGAGCGTGGCTTCCTCCGCCACCAATCGTTTCATGCTCTCCAGCCGCGCCCTGTCGAGGAAGCCGCCGTTGATTGCCTCGCGAACCGCACAGGATGGTTCACTTTCGTGCTTGCAATCGCGAAACTTGCATCGCTCTGCGAGCGAAAAGACATCGGCGAAGGCTCGTTCAATTCCCTGACCACTGTTCCACAAACTGACTGCCCGCACTCCGGGCGTATCGATCAACCATCCCCCGTCACGCAATGGCACGAGGTCGACCGCGATGCTGGTGTGCCGACCTCGCTTGTCGCCGGCCCGAATCGCACCGGTGTCTTGTGAGTCGCTGCCCGTGAGTGCGTTGATCAACGTCGATTTACCGACACCGCTCGCACCAAGGACGGCGACCGTCAACCCGCCTCGCGCGTACTCCCGGAGGGTGCCGAGACCGTCGCCAGTGACGCTGCTCACCACATGAACCGGCACACCCATCGAGGTCGCTTCCACGATGGCCAATGCAGTTTTCGTCTCGAACTGCTCCACGGTGTCGGACTTCGTCAACACCACTACGGGTCTGGCCCCCGAGTCGAATGCAAGGACGAGTTCTCGTTCCAAGCGCCGTTGATTCGGCTTCGTGTCCAAACCATGAACGAGGAAGACCGCATCGATGTTGGCGGCAATGACTTGCGACTCGAATCGATCACCATCGAACGACGCACGGCGAACGAGTCGTGACTGTCGTGGTACCACTCCAAGGATCCGTTCGCCGTCCTTCGATACGACGATCCAATCACCCACTGCAACGTCGGCACCGATGTTTCGCACCCTTCCCTCACCAAGGGCGACTCCTGCCGTCGAGGAATCGACCGTCACACAGATGAACGTGCTCCAACCCCTGTCGATTCGTTTCACACGACCAATGCGATGGTCGTCACTCATCGCGATCGTTTCGCGCATCGATTGCTCGAACGTTTCGTTCCATCCAAGTTCGCTCAAAGCGTTGTGCACTATGACTTTCACGCTAGTCAGTAGCAATTTTCGATTTCAGGTGCTTGACTGCCCGACTTCAATGTCTTACAACGGAATACTGCTGCATGTCACGACCGCTCGTCATCGTTGAATCGCCCGCCAAGGCAAAAACCATCGGCAAGTTGCTCGGGAAGGACTACGACGTCCACGCATCGGTAGGTCACATCGCCGACCTTCCTAAGTCCGGTCTGCAAGTCGACGTCGAAAACGACTTCCGCCCCAATTACGAAATCACGGAGCGCGGTGGCAAGGTCATTCGCGAACTCAAAGCCGCCTTGAAGAATGCCACCGAGTTGTACCTGGCAACCGACGAAGACCGAGAGGGGGAGGCGATCTCGTTCCATCTCGTCGAATATCTGAAACCGAAGGTGCCGGTCAAGCGAATGGTGTTCCACGAAATCACCCGCAGTGCGATAGACGAGGCAGTACGCAACACCAGATCCATCGACCAGGAGCTCGTCGATGCGGCCGAGGCCCGACGCGTTCTCGATCGATTGTTTGGTTACACATTGTCACCCGTGCTCTGGCGGAAGGTCAATCGCGGCTTGTCGGCGGGTCGAGTGCAGAGTCCGGCCATTCGACTCGTCGTCGAGCGCGAACAAGAACGCATGGACTATGTCGTCGCCGACTACTGGGACCTCGCCGCGGTCACCGCCACCGCGCCCTCGTTCAAGGCGGTTCTGGCGACGCTCAACGGCATGCGCGTCGCGTCCGGTCGGGACTTCGATAGCAAGGGAGTCGCGCGGGACGGTGTCTCGGTCATCACGAAGGAACGCGCCGACGAGCTCACCGCTTCGCTCGTGGGAAGCGATCTCACGGTCCGCTCGATCGACGAGAAGCCCTACCGAAAGTCACCCAAGGCTCCGTTCATCACCAGTTCGTTGCAGCAGGAAGCGGGGAACAAACTCCGACTCAGTGCCGGAGAGGTGATGAGGATCGCCCAGGGCTTGTACGAGTCCGGATTCATTACATATATGCGCACCGACAACGTGGGACTCAGCGACGATGCGATCGGCGCAATTCGCAGTGAAATCGCCGATGTTTATGGACGACAGTTCGTCCCGGACGAACCCCGAACGTACAAATCGAAGGTGAAGAATGCCCAGGACGCGCACGAGGCAATCCGGCCCACCTTGCCACTCCGATCTCCCGAAACCGTGCGAAGTGAACTCAACGCCACGGAGTTGAACGTGTACCGACTCATCTGGCAGCGCACACTCGGGTCGCAGATGGGTGACGCACAGGGCACCACGGTGATGCTGCGACTCGGTGCCACGGCGCGGACTAGCGGCGACGCCGACTGTGAGTTCAGCGCGAGCGGAACCACCATCACGTTCCCGGGCTATCGCGCGGTGTACGACGAACTCGAGGAGGACAAGGGCGAGGACGACGCCGAGGCCATCCTCCCGGTTCTCAACGTCGGTGATCAGGTTCCGGTTGCGGAGCTCACGGCCGTCGGACATGCCACGACGCCACCCGCCAGGTACACCGAACCCACGCTCGTGAAGAAACTGGAAGAACTCGGTATCGGCCGACCCTCCACGTACGCCAACATCCTGAAAGTAATCGTCGACCGCGGCTACGTGTGGAAGAAGGGTCAGGCATTGGTGCCGAGTTGGACGGCATTCGCAGTGGTTCGCTTGCTCACCCAGCACTTCGCCAGCATCGTCGACGACAGGTTCACGGCGATCGTCGAGGAAGAACTCGACGAGATTGCCCGCGGCGAACGTGATCGCGGAACCTGGTTGCGTGAGTTCTACTTCGGCAACGGCAAGGAACTTCCCGGCATCTTTCCGGTGACGGAGGCGGCGAAGGATTCCATTGACGCACGCGAGATCAACGGCTTCATCGTCGGACGCCATCCCGAGACGGGCGAGATGATCGAGGTTCGGCCCGGTAAATACGGTCCGTACGTTCGGTCGGGTGAACGCACCGCCGGAGTTCCCGAGGACCTGACCCCAGAGGACCTCACCGTCGCGAAAGCCATCGAACTGCTCGATGCCCCGAGTAGCGACATCCCGATTGGCACCATGAACGATCTTCCGGTGTACGTCAAATCCGGGCGGTATGGACCGTACGTTCAACTCGGCGACCGCAGCGACGACAAGAATGCACCACTCCCAAAGACCGCGTCGCTCTTTCCGGAGATGAAGCCGGGCGACGTGACGATGGATGTGGCAACACGCTTGCTCTCCCTGCCGAGAGTCATCGGGGTCGATCCAAGTGACGGTGTTGGGATCACCGCCCAGAACGGTCGGTACGGCCCGTACATCACCAAAGACAAGGACAGTCGCACGCTCGGTTCGCATGACGAGATCTTCACCATCACCATCGACCAGGCACTGGCGCTACTGGCCGAACCACGAAAATTCGGCCGGCGCGGTCCCGCCAAACCACCACTTCGCGAATTCGGCAACGACCCGATCTCCGGTCGACCCGTGGTTGCGAAGGACGGAAAATTCGGCACCTACATCACCGATGGCGAGACGAATGCCAGTCTCACGCGTGGCGATCGTCTCGAACACATGAGTACCGAACGGGCCTTCGAACTGCTCGCTGCCCGTCGAGCGAATCCACCGCAACCAAAGACGAAGGCTCGCGCCAAGGTGAAGGCACCGAACAGGGCGAAAGCGCCAGCCGAGGAAAAACCACCAGCCAAGGAAAAAACTCCCGCAAGAAAACGCGCCTCGAAGCAGCCAAAGAAGAAGTAGTCCCCAGTACCCACGCCCTAGCGTGATGGCGATGCCCGGTAGTTACATCGCGTTCGAAGGTGTCGAGGGTTGCGGAAAGTCCACGCACGTCAAACGCCTCGCCGCACATCTTGACGCCCTCATCACACGTGAACCCGGCGGAACGACGATCGGCACCACCCTGCGCGAAATCATGGCGAACACGGACAACACTCACCTGTCACCGCGAGCCGAGGCGCTACTCATGGCCGCAGACCGCGCCCAACACCTGCACGAACTCGTGGTACCGACGTTGGAGTCCGGTCGACACGTCGTCAGCGACCGCAGCGTCTATTCATCACTCGCCTACCAGGGATACGGTCGGCAGTTGGGTATCGCTCAACTCCGGCAGTTCAACGATTTTGCCATCGATGCTCGGTGGCCCGACCTCGTGGTGTATTTACGAGTCGATCTCGAGGCCGTCCGTCAACGGCTAGAGAAGCGCGATACCGACCGCTTCGAGCGCGAGGATGACGAATTCTTCCGCCGAGTCATGCAGGGATTCGAAGACTTGGCGGCCGCGGAGCCGAATCGCTGGCTCGTCATCGACGCGACACCGCCGAAGGACGAACTCGAACTCATCATTCGCCGAGCAGTGACGGAACGCCTCGGCCTATGACCAATGTTTGGGACCGCGTCGTCGGGCAACCCGCAGCCGTCGACCGATTGCGCTCATTGGCCGAACGACCCACTCACGCGTACCTCTTCGTCGGACCAGAGGGTGCGGGCAAGGAAGTTGCCGCGCGCGCTTTCGCAGCACGACTCGTCTCCGGGAGCGATTCCGACACCTCCCGCGTGGCCGATCTCATCATGCGTGGGGCATTCGTCGACGTCACGGAAATCGTACGAGAAGGTGCGGCGATCGATCGCGACGAGGCACAAGCCATCGTGCAACAGTCGGTGCTCACCCCGACGGAAGCAGATCTCCGTGTGGTCATCGTCCACGAGGTACACCTCATGCGCGACACCGCAGCGGCACGACTTCTCAAGACCTTCGAGGAGCCCAACGACCGCCTCGTCTTCATTCTGCTTGCCGAGCAACTTCTCCCTGCCCTCGACACCATCACCTCACGTTGTCTCGTCGTCCACTTTCCGGCGATCGATTCCGAAACCATCGCTGCCCAACTTCAGTCGGAGGGGGTTGCGCCGGACATCGCACGTCGTGCGGCGCGATCATCTGCTGGAAGTCTCGATCGCGCGCGAATCCTCACCAGCGACACGGCACTCGCCCAACGTCAGGCGGCTTTCTCCGAAGTGCCTTACCAGCTCGATGGCAGCGGCTCTGCCGTCGTGAAGGTGGTCGAGACGGTGAGCGCACTTATTGACCGTGCAGCCGAGCCACTGCTCGCCAAGCAAGAGGCCGATCTTGAAGCGCTGGAGTCGCGAGTGAAACTCCTCGGCGAACGCGGTAGCGGACGCCGTGCCCTCGCCGACGTACACAAGCGTCAGTTACGGAAGTTCAAGACCGACGAACTACGCGAGGGGCTCTCGCTCATGGCGGCGGAGTACCACAAGGTGACCGTCAGCCTGCAGGAAGGCGTGGATCCGGCGATTTACGAACGAGCAGTGCACCACATTCACGACTCCATTTCCGCACTGTCACTGAACGTGAACGAGACACTCCTCCTGCATGCACTCTTCGCCAAGTGTCCGTCTCTGCACGCAATCGCAGGTCGGCGCGAGATGATCGAAGCGTGACGTGAAAATCGGCGTCCTCGTCGTGGCGTACGAGGCGAGTGCAACGCTCGAATCCGTCTTGAACCGAATTCCAGACGAATTTCGAACCCGACTCCACACGATTCTCGTCTGTGACGACGCCAGTACCGACGACACATTCCAGGTGGGGATGCGCGTCAAACAACTTCGACCCGATCTGCCTCTCGAGGTGATCCGACGTCCCGTAAACCTCGGGTACGGGGGGAATCAGAAGGCCGGCTATCGCTGGATGATCGATCATGGCCTCGATGTCGTGATGCTCCTACACGGCGACGGCCAATACGCACCCGAGTTCCTGCCCGACATGGTCGAGCCAATCGTCGAAGGACGAGCCGATGTGGTGTTTGGTTCACGAATGTTGGAGCGCGGCGCCGCTCTGCGCGGTGGCATGCCCAAGTACAAGTACGTCGGCAACAAGATCCTCACCTTCCTGCAGAATCGAATCGCCGTCGTTCACCTCAGTGAATGGCACAGCGGCTATCGCGCCTACTCAGTTGACTCGCTCGCCCGTGTGGGATTCGAACTCAACGCGGATTACTACGACTTCGACACGCAAATCATCCTGCAGATGATTTCCAGCAATCAGCGAATCGTCGAGATACCGATTCCCACGTTCTACGGTGACGAACTCTCGCGCGTCAATGGAATTCGGTACGGATGGCGTATTCTCAAACACACCCTGCGATGGAGACGCTCTCGATAGTCCGACGACGGCCAGCCGTCATCGCGGCGGTGCTGAGCGCGATTCCAAGCCTGATCGGCAATCGAAGCGGCATCGGACTCAGTTGGGACTCGACCGACTACATCGCAGTCGGTCGAAGCATTGCCGCCGGTCGGGGCGCTCTCGACGTGACCGGTGCCCCGATGGTGATCCGACCACCGGGACTCTCCACGTTGGTCGCCATCGGAGAGTGGTCGGCACTCTCGCCTGATATCACGCTGCGTTTGGTCAATGCAGTATCCATGGCAATCATCGTCTGGTGTACGCACCTGCTGTTGACCAGAGCCAAGGTGAGACCGTTTGCTCGGTGGGTCGGACTCACATTCGTCGCAGTGAGCCCCGCACTTCTCGACATCTTCACGATGGCATGGTCGGAACCTCCGTTCCTGGCGCTCATCCTCGGCTGCTTGTTCATCGCCACTCGCGAGCGCAGTTGGCCATGGGACATCGCTCTCGCGTGCCTCTTCACGTGTCTGTTCTTCGTGCGTTACGTCGGACCGTTCTATGCGGCTCCGATTGCCATGATCGCGGCAGTGGTCCAGGTGCGCAGCTCTGGACTATGGCTCGCATTCCTGCGTGCCGGTACTTCACTCGCAATCTCCTTGGTGCTTCCGTGGCTGTGGCTCATGCGTAACAAGGAGTTGACGGGGTACCTCACCGGATATCGGCAACC
>SXGU01278108.1_pt1 | contig 16977 bp, 14 predicted proteins | sample 3174531 | NCBI WGS metagenome assembly SXGU01 (sample SAMN11356863, study PRJNA531348) | freshwater metagenome | isolation source: freshwater sample F1-140 | place: China: Fuxian Lake, Yuxi | collected 2017-12-25 | reverse complement strand
CTTCAATGCCGGCTGCCCACATAAAGTTTTCAGCGTTCGGTTTGATTAAATCTTTGTTTTCCAAAAGAATTGCCTCACAAGAAATAGTTTGGGTAAATTGAAAAATTCGGCAGGATTCTGACCCTGAAATCATACTTTTGAATTTTTCAGCTGGCAAATACCAATATTCGATTTTTTGATAAGTGCCGCAAAACTATTGATTTAGACGGACGCGGGCGAAAAAATGGATGCACCTTAATTTGAAAAAATCGTCAGCCGCACCATATCGAAAGAAACCGCCGCGTTTATTACGCCAAACGCAATTCCGCCGACATTTGCGGGCGCTTTAATTGAGCAAAGCTCCTGCGTTTCGAATTCGATGCGGATTTTTTCGTCTAATTTAATAAAACGAATTTGATGAAACGCCTGCGGAGAAAATTGTTCGGGAAGTGCTGTTTTTTCGACTGCGTCAACGCTTTTCGACAGCAAAAACCATTTGTCCGATTCTTTTTGAATCGAAAATGAACACGATTGGTTCGCGCCTTTTTTCTCGTCAAAAATCGGATAAAACTCGAACGCGCCGGTATTTTCGGCGGAATCGCTCAAACAAAAATTGACCGTCAGCTCGTAATTGTTTTCGAGATTTCTTTGCAGCTTTTTAGATAAAATTGTCGGCGCATCGTTGCCGCTGACAATTTTCAGAATTTGATCTTCAACGTATATTTCGCCGCTTTCCGCAGCTTTGTTCCAACCTTTGTATGGCAGATGATCCGTTTCAAACAGTTCTTCAAAACCTTCGGTCAATGAAAAACCGGAAAAAGCGGCTGAACTTTCTGCCGCGAGCGCAATTTGAGACGCGGCAATTTCCAGCATTCGCTCAACCCGAATCGTGTTTTCGTCGAGCTTTATTTTCACGCTGCGACAATCAATTTCGATGCGCAATAAATGAAACGCCGAAAAATCAAAATCTTTCGGCAGCGAAAAACTTTCGTTTTGCTCGATTCCGTTTTCTCGCCAGATGACAGAAGCGGCACAATTTTTCGGCGACAACAAAAAACGCAAGATATTTTCTGATCCGTTTTTCAAACAAACGCCGAATGCGCCCGACGAATTTTCAAGGTTTCGGAGAGAAATTTCGCACATGAAATTCTCAGTCTTTTGACGACAGACAACTTCGCCGAACGAATTTTCTTGTGAATTTTCCGAGTTTTCACAAATCAATTCGTTCTCGCTCGCACGCCAATTTCCGGCGATTTTCTGCCAGCGATTTTCAGATAACTCGTCAAAAAAATCGGAAACGCCCGGCTGATAAGGCGCGAGCTGCGGCGTGTGAGTTGCGCCTTTGATAAACATTCGATTGCCGCCGGTAAAATCCATTCGGTCAATCGCCAGCACGCGACCGTTTTCCGTCCAGCGGTGATAAACGCAGAATAGCTCGCGATTATTCAATCCGCGCACGACCGAATTGTGTCCCGGTCCGACGATCAAATCGGGAATCGTTCGCAGAATCGGAAAAACTTTTTCGCCGTCGCTGAATTGGCTCCATTCTTCGGTTTGATTAAGATCGCCGGTTACGGCGAAACTGACTCCGTAAGTCGTGTTTTGCCAATTGCCGCCGCTGAACATTTCATAATAAACGTTTTTGCGTTTGAGTACGGTCGGACCTTCGACCGTGTGCCAGCGAACGCCGCCTTTTTCCGCACGGTTCGGATCATAAATCTGCCAGTCGTAACGCGCGCGCGTGACCGGACGAGGCGCACCGGCGAGCGTGAAAAAATCAACTAATTTGTCAACGACCGTTCCGGTTCCGATGTGCGTGTGCGCGAGAAAATCCGTCGCGTAAAATAAATAATGTTCGCCGTTCGTATCTTCAAAAACGTGCGCGTCAATGGCAAATTCTTCGCCGGTCAAGCGATGTCCGCTATCAATAAAACTGCCGTCCGGTCGGGTTGAAACGGCGACGCGAATTTCCATTTGCGCTTCGTTGCCGACGCTGTAATAAAGATAAAATTTCCCGTTGTGGTAAAAAACTTCCGGCGCCCAGTAAAACGGCGAATCGTTATTCAGTTTCTCCATCGCGCCGCCGATTTCGCGCCAATTCACCAGATCGCGCGAATGCAAAACCGGAAAAACTTTTCCGTCGCGCGCAAAATCCGTGCAGAGCGCGAAATATTCGCCGCGAAATTTGAAAACAAACGGGTCGGGAAAAGAATGCGGGTAAACCGGATTAATATAGAAATTCGGATTTTTTTCGGCGAGCATCAAAAAGTAAACTTAAAGCAGATTTTCCGTGTTGTATTGGTTGATTTGGGAAATTTGTCGAATTGGTAAAGTTTGCCGATTTGCCGATTTATCAAAGCAAACCCGTATTTGCCGTTCGCGAAAGCGTCGGGAAAAGCAGGTTCAAATTAGCTTCGGTTCCGGCAAACTGCTGTCCGTTATAATCGCCAACGCTTTCGTTTTCACCGTTTGACAACAATCGCGTGACCGTTACGTTCTGTAAATCTGAAAACATTTCGATTGTTTCTTCAATTTTGGCGAAATCATCGTCCGCTGAGGAACTCATCGGCAACATAAAAACATCAGGACATTTTTCCATCGTAAAATCGGAGATTTCATCGAGAACGTCAAAAATATCAACAGTTTCGCGCATCGAAACGTTTTTTGACTCCAGCCAATTTTTGATAAAAACGTTGGTTTCCGCGCATTCGTCAACTAATAAAATGACCGAATTCTGTCTCAAATTTTCACTCATATTTAATGCTCCCGACCGCGTTTCCGTCGTTTCAAATCACTGGCGGCAATCAAATAAAACAACTTTTTACTTATTTTACTTAATAGAATATGCCGTGTATCTGCAAAACTCGTTCCCCAAAACAGCGCACTCGCTGAATGGGAAAAAGTCATATTTTACAGTTGCAGAAAATATTATAAAAAATTTTCGATGATAATCCAAATTTATTGTGTAGCGAAAGAATGCACAAACTATGTATTAATTCGCAACGCTGCTCAATTCTCAAATTTAACTCCACAATCTGTAAATTTATTAAATTTTATTAAGCGACCAGATTTCGCTGTGTTCAGCCGAACCGCCGTTTGCTGAAAGGCTGACAAGCGGCGATAAAGACTCGATTTCAACGAAACTTCCGGCGGTGTAAATTTCCGTATTTGAATTCATATCGGGATACGCTGCACCTTCAGCAAAATCAAAGCGTTTGATGAATTCCAAATCGCCAAATCGGTATTTCGCCCAACCGAGTTTGTTCAAAACGCCGATTTTTTGCGGTTCGGGTTTAGTTTCATCCACTCGCAGACGAATGAATTCCTTGTCAAACCGCCACCGCGAATCGGAAAGATCGGTGTACGACCAACACGTTAAATTTCTTACCGGCAGCAATGTTTCCGAACCGTATGGCGCAAACGGCTCGTTCGGAACATAAACTTCGCCGCCGGGACGCATAATCGTCAATGCCCAAAGCGAAATTTCGAGCGATTCGGAATTACAATTCGTTATTTTATGCTCGACCTTCACTTCGTTGCCGCTCTTTCCAAGCGTAACGGCGATTTCTTTCTGCGTTTTTGTGACGGGTTCGAGCGGCTGCACCAGCCGAATCGAGTTTGCCGCCGCGTCGTAGAAATATTCGATTGGCGAATTATCCGGCGTGTAGCTTTTCGGCATATTTTCCGGCGCAATCCAGAGTCGGTGTCCGCCGTACGGTTTCCACAAACCGAGCGGCGTTTCCACCTGCGCGTGCCGATGATAGCCGAGCACATTCTCGCCGCCGACCAGCGAAAAGCTGACGATGCGCGGTCCAACTTCAGTGGTCACAACAACCTCCACTTCGCCGTTGCTCAAACGAATGCAGTTTGCTAAATCTTCGAACTCTATTTTGTCCATAGACTGATATTAAAATCTCTTTGTTTTCCGGTCAACAAAGTCGCTTTTGAAACAGCGCGGCGCTTTCAGCAAATTCAGATTTATTTTTGCCTGTTTTCAGTAAGAAATTCTTAGTCTTAAAGCTGATTCAAAAATAATTCTTTTACATCTCTGCTTGTGAAATGATTCATTTTCGTTCACATTGTTTCATAAACTAAAATTTATTTAAGAAAACAAATTATTAATTTCAGTTATTGCGAACGATAATTTTTCATTTTCGCTCTGTTTTTTGTTGATTAATAAATTTTTATTTTTAAGTCAGCGATGAAACAATGTTTCTTTGGCATAATTTTTGTAGAGACGAGATAGGAAAAACCAAAAATCAAGTTTAAGTTTTTTCTCGAAAATTAGCTGAAACTGTGCCTATTTTTAGGTTTCATTATTACCTGATATTTTTTCTGAACGGAGAGTAGTTTTAAGAATGCCCGAAAACAGTTTTGAAAATGTTGAATTACAAAATTTAACCGATATTATTTGCCTCTCACATTTGCGTTGGGATTTCGTTTATCAGCGCCCGCAGCATCTTCTCAGTCGTTTCGCCAAACACGCGCGCGTTTTCTTTTTTGAAGAACCGATTTTTACCGATGAACCAACGCGGCTCGATATCAATCGGCGCGAAGACAGTTTGTACGTCGTCGTGCCGCACATCGCTCACGCTGATCGCGAAAATCGAAACGTCACGGAAATCCAGCGCGAACTGCTCGCCGAAATGATTGAAACGCAAAAGTTGGACGATTACGTTTTGTGGTTTTATACGCCGATGGCGCTCGATTTTGCTGCTGATTTCGCGCCGCAGGCGACTGTTTTCGATTGTATGGACGAGCTTTCCGCATTCAAATTCGCGCCGCCGGAATTGATCGAAAACGAAAGACGATTGATGGAAAAAGCCGACGTGGTTTTTACCGGCGGGCAAAGCTTGTTTGAAGCTAAACGCGACCGACATAACAATATTCACGCTTTTCCGTCGAGCATTGACGTCGCGCACTTTAATCAGGCGCGCACCGTGACCGAAGAACCGGCTGATCAGAAATCAATCGCGCATCCGCGATTCGGTTTTTGCGGCGTGATTGATGAGCGAATGGACATTGAAATGCTCGGAAAAATGGCGGAAATGCGTCCCGAATGGCAATTCATTATGATCGGTCCAATCGTCAAAATTGCCGAAGAAGATTTGCCGAAAAGCGCCAACATTCATTATCTGGGCGGCAAAGATTATAAAGAACTGCCCGATTATATCGCCGGCTGGGATGTAGCGATTATGCCGTTTGCGATTAACGAATCAACCAAATTTATCAGCCCGACGAAAACGCCCGAATATTTAGCAGCCGGAAAACCGGTGGTTTCAACAGCGATTCGCGACGTGGTTCGTCCGTACGGCGATTTGAATTTGGTTCACATCGCTTCGACCGCCGAAGAATTCATTGCCGCGTGCGAACAGGCGCTGCAATCGGATTCGCCTGAACGATTGGAAAAAGTTGACGAATATTTAGCGAAAAACTCCTGGGACAAAACATTTACGGCGATGGCTCGTCAGATTGTGCAGGTCGTCAACGAAAGAAATGCGAGAGCGTCAGTTAGTTAAATAATTTGCCGTATGTTTTTAATCAGACAGACGATTAATTATTATTTATTGGAAAATTGAATTAAAAGATCTATTAAAGGGGAAAGAAAAAGATGTTTGATTATTTGATAGTAGGAGCGGGTTTCGCCGGCAGTGTGCTGGCGGAACGATTGGCAAATGGATCGGGGAAAAAAGTTTTAGTATGCGATAAGCGTCCGCATATTGCCGGAAACGCTTATGATTTTTATAACGACGAAGGTATTTTAATTCACAAATACGGTCCTCATATTTTCCACACAAATTCCAGAGACGTTTTCGATTATTTAGGGCGTTTTACCGAATGGCGCGAATATCAGCACCGGGTTTTAGCTTCAGTTGACGGAATGCTCGTTCCGATGCCGATCAATCTCGATACGATCAACGCGCTTTACGGATTAAATTTAACATCGTTTGAGGTCGAAGACTTTTTCGCTTCGGTCGCCGAGAAAACAGACCGCATCAGAACTTCGGAAGATGTTGTCGTCTCAAAAGTCGGTCGCGAGCTGTACGAAAAATTCTTCAAAAACTATACGCGCAAACAGTGGGACTTGGATCCGTCGGAGCTTGACGCTTCGGTGACGGCGCGCGTTCCGACCAGAACGAATCGCGATGACCGCTATTTTACCGATTCTTACCAGGCGATGCCGAAACACGGTTTTACGCGAATGTTTGAGAAAATGCTCGATCATCCGAACATCAAAATAATGCTCAACTGCGATTACCGGGAAATCGCCAACGACATTCCGTATCGCGAAATGATTTACTCCGGTCCAGTTGATTCGTTTTTCAATTACCGCTACGGCAAACTTCCTTATCGGTCGCTCGAATTCAAACACGAAACGCACGATACCGAAAAGTTTCAGACGGCGCCGGTCGTTAATTACCCGAACGAACAGGCTTACACGCGCGTGACGGAATTCAAGTATTTAACCGGTCAGGAACACAAAAAAACGAGCATCGTTTATGAATATCCGCAGGCGGAAGGCGATCCGTATTACCCGATTCCGCGTCCGGAAAACGCTGAAATTTATAATAAATATAAGGCTTTGGCGGAATCGCGCCCGGACGTTCATTTCGTCGGTCGTCTGGCAACCTACAAATATTACAATATGGATCAAATCGTCGCGCAGGCGCTCACCGTTTACGGCAAAATCGCCGGAATGAAGCGCAAAGAAGCGGCGGTTGTGAGTGAAAAAGTGAGCGCTAACGGTAAAGCCAAACTTCCGGTCAGCGAGAAAGTGCAGGTTGTCGGAACAACCGTTCAATAACTATTCACGAATTGACTGATAAAAACCAAGCGGCGGAAAGATTTTCAATAGCATCATTGAAGATTTATCCGCCGCTTGGTTTTTTTGCATTTTGGGACTTTTTAAAAAGCCGCATCGAACAGCAAAACATTTTTCGGCAGTGGCAATCAATTGCCGAACTAAACTAAAATTCAAACATCAAACGCAATCTGAAAAAAGACTTTTGCGGCAGGGAGAAATTTTGAGCGAACTGATTCGTTTCGGCGTCAGCATTGACCAGGACTTACTGGAAAACTACGATCATCTAATCGGCGAGCGCGGCTACGCCACGCGTTCCGAAGCCTTGCGCGATTTGATTCGCGAAGCCTTAATTCAACAAAAAATCGAAGCGCAGGCGAACACCGAAGCGCTCGGCAGTTTGACGCTCGTTTACGATCATCACGCGCGCAATCTGTCGCAGGAAATGGGCGCGATTCAGCACGATTTTCACGATACGATTTTGTCCGTAATGCATCTGCACGTCAGCCACGACGATTGTATGGAAATCATCGCGCTGCGCGGCGAGGTTTCATCAATCGTCAAATTATCCAACCGGCTGCTCAGCCTAAAAGGAATAAAAAACGGCAAACTGTTTCTGACTCTGCCTTCGTCGGTCATCACCGAAAAAAAGTTTTGAATCCGTCTTTTTAATCGGCGCGAATATGATTTACAATCATCAGTGTTACAAAACTTTTTTTCGTGTTACGCAGAAAGAATTCAAAGATATGAGTGCAGGAAAAGTAGATCATCGTTCGTCGCCGCTCAAATTCATCGGAAAAGTCAGCTTTTATCTTGTATTAACGGCGCTATTTAATTCGCTGATTTTCTCGCAGGAAATGCGAATTTTTTCCGGCACAATCATCACGCCTCGGTTTGAAACGGTGGCAGACGTGCAGATCGAAGTTCAAACTTCCGGCGGAATCTTAACCGCTAAAACCGACGCGGAAGGCGCATTTTCCGTTGTCGTTCCCGCCGAATCGCTCTCAGTTAAATTTTCCGGCAGCAATATCGAACCGCAGACGCGCATTTTTGCGCCGACGGAAAATCTGCAGAATATTCAGATCAGAGTTTCGTACACGATTCCGCCGGTGAGCGAATCCGTAATTATTGAAGACAATACGCTTTCGCCCGAAATCGAGCGGCGCAATGAAAGCATTTACACCAATACTTTGTTCGGACGCGACGATCAGATTATTCAGTCGCTCAATGCTGGAATCAACGCCGGACAGCACGAAGGCGGCGGAAAATCGCTGGAAATTCGGCGTTTCGGATTTAACACCGATCACGGCGGCGTGGGCGGCGGCGTTAAAATTTTGGTTGATAACATTCAGCAAAATCAAGGAACGCAGGGACACGGACAAGGTTATTTGGGAAACTTAAAATCGCTTTCGCCCGAACTTGTGCAGGACGTTTCGATTATCAACGGACCTTTTTCGGCAGCTTACGGCGATTTTTCCGGTTTGGGCGTGGTGCAGATTCGCCTCAAAGAATCGCTGCCGCAAATTTTCACGGCGCGCATTCAGGGCGGCTCGTTTAACACGGCGCGCGGATTTTTCGCATACAGTCCGAAAATTAAAAACGTTGACGCTTTTATTGCTTTTGAGCCGAGCTACACGGACGGACCTTTCAAAAGTCCGCTGCGCTATCGCCGCGATAATTTCAGCGGAAATCTTACTTACAAATTCGACGACAAAACAGCGCTCGGCATAAAGATGAATTTCGGGCGCAATAATTTCTTTTCGTCAGGGCAAATTCCGCTCGATTTGGTTGACGCAGGCGAACTCGACCGCTTCGGCGCGATTGATCCGGAAAACGGCGGACGAGTAAAAACCGGCACAATTGGAACTTATTTTCGCAAAGAATTCGCTTCGGGCGCGACGTTAAAAGCCGACGCTTTTGTCGGTCGTTCGCTGTTCGATTTGTTTTCAAATTTCACGTTTTTCTTAGCCGATCCGGTTTACGGCGATGAAATTCAGCAGCACGATTCGCGCCTTCAGCAAGGCGCGAACGCGCAATACTTACTGCCGTATAAATTTTTCGGCAAACAGGCACTTTTAACCGTCGGCGGAAACGTGCATTTTAATCAAATTAACGTCGGACTTTACCCGTCAGTCTCGCGCAATCCGAATCGCAAAGATTTGCCGGGAAACATTGATAATCCGAATGTTCTGTACACGAAAGCCGACGCGAAAGTGAACAATTACGCCGGTTACATCCAAAACGGCGTTGATTTTTTCAGCGGACATCTGCGCGTCGAAACGGGTTTGCGGTTCGATACTTTTACTTTTGACGTAAACGGTTTTGAACAGGGCGGAAAAGAAATTCACCGCGCCTCTGCGGTAAATTTCTTGATTGGAAAAGAATCCGCCACGAAATTTCAGCCGAAATTAGCCGTTGCGTGGTCGCCGCTTGAAACAACGCCGGTTACTTTTTACGTTAATTACGGGCGCGGAATTTCTTCGCAGGACGCGCGCGGCGTGGTGCGCAACAGCGACGCGCCGAAAATTTCGACGACCGATTTTTATCAAGCGGGAACTTCTTATAATTCGCGCTTGATTTCGCTCGTCGGCAGTTTCTTTTTGATTGATCGTTCAAACGAGCAAGTTTACATTCCCGACGACGGCTCAATCGAATTTGCCGGACGCTCGCGCTCTTACGGTTTTGAACTAAGAAATTCGGTGCGCATCAATCGTTTTTTGAGTTTCAACGGCGGTCTGACGCAAGTGATTCGCGCTATTTATCCGGGTGAATTTATCGAAATAAATAATTCGCGGGAAAGAGTAATTGTTGACAGCGCGCCGAAAACGGTGGCGAACGGCAGTTTTGTTTTATCCGAACTGCGCGGCTTTAATGCTTCCCTAAATTGGCGGCACATTTCCAATTACCGGCTCGACGCGGAAGACGAAAACGTTCGCGCCAGCGGGCACGACGTAATTGATCTTTCCATCGCCAAACGCCTGAAAAAATGGGTCGAACTCAATTTTTCGATTGATAATCTGTTCAACAAAAAGTATTACGAAACGCAGAATTATTTTGAATCCCGCGTTTGCCCGACGTGCGATGTCGGCACCAGAATCCACGCCACGCCGGGTTATCCGTTCACGGTAAATTTCGGCGTAACATTTCGTTTAGGCTCGAAGGAATAAGGGTTTTTAACCTCAATTCAGAAGAAGCAAGCGGTGAAAATCGTTTGCTTTTTTATTTTACCGGACAAATATCTATGCTAATCTTTAAATTGATTTATGAGTGAAAAAGTTCAAAATACACGCCAAATTCAAGTCAAAAAACTCTCCGAGCAAACCGATGATTTTGACCTGAGAAATACAACGCCAGCCGAGCGTTTCGGGATGATGTGGCAATTAACGCTCGACGCGTGGGCTTTCAAAGGAGAACCGATTGCTGAACCAAAACTTCAAAGACATATTATCCGCGTTTTGCGAAGAAAAAGTTGAATTTCTGGTCGTTGGCGGATACGCAATGGCTTTTCACGGATTTGTTCGCGCAACCGGCGATATTGATTTATGGATTCGCTGTTCGGAAGAAAACGCGCAGAAGGTTTGGCAGGCTTTGCAGAAATTCGGCACGCCGCTTTTTGATTTGAATATTGAAGATTTGCGAACGCCCGGAATGGTTTTTCAAATCGGTCTTGTTCCGAGCCGCATTGATGTCATCACGCAAATTGACGGCGTAGAATTTGACGAAGCGTGGCAGGAACACAAAACAATCGAGATCGAAGGATTGAAAATCGGCGTTATCGGTAAAACTCAATTAATTATAAACAAAAAATCAACCGGCAGACCAAAAGACCGAAACGATGCTTTGTGGTTGGAAAGTGAATAATTTATAAGTTAAACAAAACTATATGAATCAAACCAAATTGACCAAAAATCGAATTTCTAAAAAAGCGGCGAGTTTTACCGAATCGGTGATTCGCGAGATGTCGCGGGTGGCGGCTAAATATGATGCGGTCAATCTTGGGCAGGGTTTTCCTGATTTTCCGGCGCCGTTTGATATTAAAGAAAAGGCGATGGAAGCGATTGCCGGCGATCACAATCAATATGCGATAACGTGGGGCGTAAAATCTTTTCGCGATGCGATTGCCGAAAAAACGAAATGGTTTTTGAATTTGGATGTAGATCCCGAAACGGAAATTACCGTGACGTGCGGTTCAACCGAAGGAATGATTGCGGGAATGATGGCGACGGTTGATGCGGGCGAAGAAGTGATCGTGTTCGAGCCTTTTTACGAAAATTACGCTCCGGACGCGATTTTGTCGGACGCAAAGCCGGTTCACGTTCCGCTTTATCAAACCGAAACCGGCTGGCATTTTGAAAAGGATGAGTTGAGAAACGCTTTTAATGAAAACACAAAAGCGATTATCATCTGCAATCCGAACAACCCGACCGGCAAAGTTTTTACGCGTGAAGAACTCGAATTTATCGCCGAACTTTGCCGGGAATTCGATGTGATTTGCTTCACCGACGAGATCTACGAACATATTATTTACAAAGGAATCCGCGACGCGGGCGAGATGACGCGCGACAATCCGAAACACCTTTCGATGGCGCAAATTGACGGAATGAATGATCGAACGGTCGTCATCAATTCGCTGTCGAAAACTTATTCGGTGACGGGCTGGCGCGTCGGTTACGTAATCGCGCCGCCGGACATTACTTCGGCGATTCGCAAAGTTCACGACTTTTTGACGGTCGGCGCGGCAAATCCGCTGCAACACGCCGGAGCTTACGCACTTTCGCTGCCGGAAAAATATTATCGCGAATTGCAGAAAGAATATCAGTCAAAGCGCGATTTTATCGTTCCCGTTTTGCAGAAAAACGGCTTCAAATGTGAAATGCCGCAGGGCGCATATTATGTGATGACGGACATTTCCGATTTCGGATTTGCCAATGACGTTGAATTCACCAAATTTTTAATTCAGGAAATCGGCGTGGCGGTCGTTCCCGGTTCGTCGTTTTATCACGACAAATCGCTCGGCGCGCAGAAAGTGCGGTTTTGTTTCTGCAAAAAAGACGAAACGCTGCAAGCGGCGGCGGAAAGATTGCAAAATCTAACGAAAAAAATATAATCGGCGCGCCGCCGATAAAATTTGTGTAACCGAAAATAAAAAAAGGAGCGATTGAGAAAGTTTTTCTCAATCGCTCCTTTTTTTCAACTTCTGAATGTTTTTAATTAAAACAATCTTCGTTTATTTTTTGTTAGCGTTGGCGCTCGAGTTTGCCGGTTTGTCGCTGTCGGTTACCGCTTGATTGGTCAAAGAATCTCCGGCTTGAACTTTTAATTCATTTTTCACGCCTTTCTGACCTTCGATGCTTTTAGCAGCCGTTTCAGCCTGAGTTTTCTGCGCCGCTGTCGCGACGGTTCCTTTCAGAGTGATAACGTCATTGGCGACGTCAACATTGATTGTCGAATCGCGCAGATCGTTGATCGTTGCCAAAGCGCCTTTGGTTTTGAACCAGATCCAGCTGTCGTTCGCGCCCTGTCCGATGGTGCTGACGCCTTTTTCAGCTTCATATTTCGCGCGATCTTTGTCATAATCCGCGCGTGAAACGTTGTAGTTAACCGTGCTCGAATTGGTATTCATTTTGCCGGTTTCCATATTGTTTGTATTAACGACAACAGCCGTATTTGAATTAACGCCGTTTACCGCAGCGCTGTTCGCATTTGTTCTAACATTTGTTGTTGTGTTCGTCGCAGTTTCGCAGCCCATTAAACCGGTTGCCAAAACAGCGGTCGCAGCAAATAAAGTGATTTTTTTCATCCTGTAATTCCTCTGTTTAAAATTATTTTTAAATCTAAAGTCAAAAAACTTTAACGGCTATATTAGCATTCGCCGTAGATTTAGCAAAGCAAACGGCAGGATTTCACCTTTGTGCAGCGATTTTTTGGCGGCGCGGACAACTTTTTTGGCATCAAATGCAACTTTTGTTTCGGATTCACCAATCGAAACAGTAATTAGGTGGAAAATTCAAAGATAATTTGGAGGTTATTCGATGTTAAATAAATTTTTCGCATTGATATTTATTTCAAGCGCCGCGAGCGTTTCGGGCGTTGCGCAGCAGATGCCGGTGCCGAACGATGCGCGAGCGCCGCGCGTGTTTTTGCAGTCGATTTCCGAAGGCGGCTATCTCGGCATTCAAACGCAGGAAGTAACGAAAGAAAATTTTGCGCGTTTCGGTCTGCGCGAAGTGCGCGGCGTTGCCGTCGAGAAAGTTTCGGAAAACTCGCCCGCCGCGCAAGCCGGTTTGCTGGCAAACGATGTGATCGTCCGCGTCAATAATGAAGAAATCAGCGGCGCGCGCAAACTGACTCGTCTGATTTCCGAAACTGCGCCGGATCATCAAGTGCGATTAACGATTTTGCGCGGCGGCAGCGAACGAGAAATCACGGCGACGCTCGGCAAACGAGATTTATCTAAGCTCGGCGGCAACAATTTTAATTTTGAAAGTTTTCCGTCATTTCCCGATTTTCCGCGAGAACCGCTCGCGCCGAACGCGCCGTTTAGCGGACTCGCGCCGAACGCGATTGTGACGCGCATTCCAACCGGCAGACAAATCGGCGTCGGCGTTTCCGAATTGACCAAACAGCTCGGCGAATATTTCGGCGTCGCCGCCGGCAAAGGGCTTTTAATCAATAACGTGCGCGAAAATTCACCGGCGGCAAAAGCGGGATTGAAAGCGGGCGATGTCATCGTTGAAATTGACGGCAAACCAATCGGCGAAAGCGCGGAAATGATTCGCGCGCTCAACGAAAAGAAAGACGGCGATGTCAGTTTGACGATTGTTCGCGACCGCAATCGGCAAACGATGCGCGTCATGCCCGAAGCGAGCAAAGGCGAAATACTGAATTTCAACGAACAATTCGAGCGCTTTCCCGGCAACGGCGAACCGCTCCGACTTGATTCTCAAATGCCTTTGATGCGAATCGCGCCGCCCAGACGAATGCCGCTCGATGCCGATATTTTATAAATTAAAACTGTTTGTAAAATATGCAGCGGAAATTAAAAAAGGACGACAAAATCTTGTCGTCCTTTTTTATTAAATCTTGCTCGTTTTCGGCAAACCGTTAATTTTGCCGCGCCGCTTTTTTAGCTAATTCATTGGCGCGTTTGCTGTAATCGCGCGCCGTTTCCATAATTTTGCGGTAATTTTCACTTCGATTTTTGAATTCCTCTTTGATTTTTTCGCGCAGAGCTTTGTTTTTCGGATCGTAATTGTCGCGCAAGGCGCGCGCGGCTTCGCGGTAATTGTCGAAAGCATCGAGCTGGCGCTGCAAACTTTCTTCTTTCAAACGCAGATATTCGCGGTAATCGTCATTAATTTGCATTTCCTGCGCGTTTTGAATTTTTTCAATCGCGCTTTTCCCAGCGGCGGTTCCGTCGTTGATTAAATAAACAACGTCGTCGGAAATTTTGCGCACCGCTGCCGATTCGTTCGCTTCCATCGCCTTTTTCAATTCTTCGCGTTTGCCTTCGTTTTCTTTGTAAAGAATTTTAATTTTGGTCAAATCTTCGTTCGCTTCGGCGACGATTTTCGCCGCGTCCGCCGTTTCGTCCGTCGCGCCCAAAATTCCAACCGAATCGTTTTTCGCCGATTTGCGGCACGAAAAACCAACTGCGAGCGCGAAAAAAACGACGACGCACAAAAGCGCGGTTCCCGTTTTCCGATTTGACGCGTGGCGGTTTTTCATAAAGAAATCTGTCTGCGCTGATTTTACCGCAGAAAATGCTTTCTGATAAAGCGCTTCGCCGATTCTTTATACCAAGTCTTCGCCGCGCGCTTTTAGTGTTCGGCGCCACAGTTCGCGATACGAAGAAAACCGCGAAACGAGCGCGTTAAATTGATAACGCTGCGCGTAAGTCAGATTTCGGTCGTCGGCGATGCGCTTCATACTCGATTCCAAACGCGCCCGCGCTTCGAGCGGCGGACGTTTCGACGAACCGTTGAAAAATATGTCGAAATCTATTTTCAGTTTGCGAATTTCCTCTTCGAGCCGCACGAGTTGCTGGTCAACTTGCGCCGCGTCTTCCTGTTTCGTTTGAGTTTGCCGGTAAACCTTATTGCCGATGTTTGCCATATTTTTAATTTATAATACGATTTTGCGGTTTGTTTCCAAATTAATAAAAACAAATAAACGCCGCACAATTCCTCGTTTTCGATTATTTTTCACGTTTTTCAGTTAGAATATTTTTATGACAAAAAAGGTTCTGTCGCCCGAGTCCGAAATTTTGCGCCGTTTGCCCGCCGTTGACGCGCTGCTTCGTTCGGCGGCGGAAAATCTCATCAAACAATACGGCGCGAAACGAATTACGGCGGCGGCGCGAGCGGTTTGCGATGAGTTGCGGCAGGAAGTTCGCCAGATGACATTGGGCGCAAACGGAACAAATGGCGAAATTTCGCGCGAACATTTGTTGGAAAAAGCGGAAAAGCAGCTTGTTAAATTTTTCGAGCGCGAACAAAATTTCAGAACGCAGCGAGTGATTAACGCGACCGGCGTCATTATTCATACAAATTTGGGACGCGCGCCGCTGTCCGAAGCCGCGATCAAGGCGATTTCCGCCGAAGCCGCGCGTTACTGCAATCTTGAATACAATCTCGAAACCGGAAAGCGCGGACGGCGCGCGGCGCGCGTTGAACATCTGCTTGCCGCATTGACCGGCGCGGAAAATGCGCTCGTCGTCAATAATTGCGCGGCGGCGGCGTTTCTCGTTTTGACCGTTTTGGCGCGCGGCGGCGAAGCGATCGTTTCGCGCGGCGAGCTGGTCGAAATCGGCGGCGATTTTCGCGTTCCCGATGTGATGGAACAATCCGGCGCGATTCTCCGCGAAGTCGGCGCGACCAATCGCACGAAACTCGCCGATTACGAACGCGCAATCAATGAAAATACGCGCGTTTTGATGAAAGTTCACCCGTCGAATTACCGCATTATCGGTTTTACCGAGTCGCCGCCATTAAAAGATTTGGCTGATCTGGCGCACCGCAGCGGCGTTTTGCTTTATGAAGACGCCGGTTCCGGCGCGCTCTTTGATATGAGTGAATACGGTTTGACGGACGAACCAATTATCGCGGAATCAATTGCGGCAGGCGCGGACATTGTGACGTTTAGCGGCGACAAACTGCTCGGCGGCGTGCAGTCCGGCTTGATCGTCGGACGCCGCGAAATCATCGAAAAAATCAGAAAACACCCGCTTTACCGAGCGTTGCGCGTTGATAAATTAGCTTACGCCGCGCTCGAAGCGACGCTCGCAGCATTCGAGCGCGAAACGGCTTGGCAGGAAATTCCCGTTTTGCAGATGATTTCCCAAACGCCCGAAGAAATAGCGCAGCGCACCGAAAAATTTGCAAAGAAATTAAGCGAATCTGCAACTGAAAATTCCGCTTTGAAATACGAATCCATCGCCGGAAAATCCGTAATCGGCGGCGGCTCCGCGCCCGACGTGCAGCCGGAAACAACTCTCTTAGCCGTCAAACATAATAAAATGTCCGCCGATAAATTAGAAGAAACCTTACGCCGCTCGCGCCCGCCGGTTATCGCCAGAATTTTAGAAGATCAAGTAGTAATAGATTTGCGAACCGTTGCCGAGAGCGAAGAAGCGGAACTTTTGGAGGTTTTTGTCAAATTATAATAAAAGTTTATATTGGTGCACTAAAAATGCAGTAAAATAATTTTGCATATTGAAATGCTTATGCTCTTTCCGGTCAATCAATAGTTAGCCGCTCCGTGCTAGTTGCGCGAAAAGCTCGTTATAGACAACAAGACCTTATGAAACATCTTCTTACTTATTTCATTATTTGCTCAATCTGGATTTGTCTGTTGACGACATTCTCACTTGCTCAAGATTCGGCTGAAAACTTGCTTGAGAAAGTTGACTTAGGATTTTCTTTATCTGGCGAGCCAACGCCTGAAAGCGTCGGGTTTGACAATTCTAAAAGTTTTTGGATTTTGGAATATGAGTTGGTTTTGACTGATTCTTTAACCCTAGAAAAAATCGGCAGATGTTATCGCAACGAAACTTACCAACTTGATTGCCCTCTAAATCCAAGCAAGAAACTGAACAAACAAATTAGGAAAATTTCAACTCGTATCGCCAAAGGCAAATTTAAGAAACAAGGACTTCTCGCCGATTCAAGCCGTGACATTAAAGTTCCGATTCAGCT
>SXGU01406033.1_pt1 | contig 16979 bp, 17 predicted proteins | sample 3174531 | NCBI WGS metagenome assembly SXGU01 (sample SAMN11356863, study PRJNA531348) | freshwater metagenome | isolation source: freshwater sample F1-140 | place: China: Fuxian Lake, Yuxi | collected 2017-12-25 | reverse complement strand
CGGGATAATAGCGTTTAAATTCTTCTTGAAAATTAACACCAGGAATTTTGAGAGACTCAATTTTTTTTGCAAGCATGGGAGGTAATTGGCGTTGTAAATAAACAAACTCCCGTCCCTGAACTTCCGCAAGTCGCTTTGATAATTGCGCGGCTGAAATACCCAATAATTGGACAAGAGCAGATAACTGTTTCACATCAGGGGAAAACGTTTTCGTATTGATCCATACTGATTGTACGGGAGTGCTTACAGCAAGAGGCGCGCCCTCTCTATCAATGATCATGCCACGATAGGCCGGGATATCAAGGACACGCAGGCTACGCGCATCGCCCTGCCCCAACAGAAATTGCCTATCCATGATCGTTAAATCATACATACGCCAAACCAGTGTCAGAAGGATCAGTACAAAAAAAGCTGAAACAGCCAGCAGCCTTGCTTGGTGGCGCGATTTTTTCATTGTGCCTGCAAAATAATAGTTTGTTTGTTAACTGGCAACATCATGTGTAGTTTTTCCTCAGCTAACTGCTGTACGCGGGCAGGCGTTGCAAGACTTGCTTGCTCAAGCAGTAACTGTCCCCATTGCAATTGTAATTCATGTGTTTGTTGTTCCACTGCTTGTAATTGACTAAGGGTGAGACGATGCAAATTAGTGACATACACCACCGCTAACGCACTGATTAACACCAACATTAATAAGCTGATTTGCAGGCAAAGTGGTTTGGACAAGCGCATGTCAGTGAGTTGCCCACTAAAAAAATTACTTTGATTAATCTCTCTCGCTGCGGCATTCATGCTATTTTCTCTCCTATCCTAAGCACTGCACTTCGGGAACGAACGTTCTGTTTAATTTCTTCATCTTGGGGTTTGATGGCTTTACCGATCCGTTTGAATGAAGTTTTTATCTCATCTGCTCGCATAGGTACACCCGGTGGTGGACACATACCCTGTTCCTCAGTACGCATAAATTGTTTAACAATTCGATCTTCTAGCGAATGAAAACTGATAATGACTAGGCGTCCTCCTACAGCCATAGCATCGACGCATTGCTTGAGACATGCCGTCAAATCAGAGAGCTCCTGGTTGATATGAATACGGATAGCTTGAAACACACGCATTGCTGGGTGCTTGTGTTTTTCCCACTTGGGATTCGCCGCCTTCACGATGTCAGCGAGAGCTGCTGTGGTTAAAATAGGGCTTTCTTCTCGGGCGCTCACAATCGCATTCGCTATTCGACGGGCAAAACGCTCCTCACCATATTCCTTAAATACCCTTTCCATCTCTGTCGCTTGTACATGGTTTATAAAACGCGTGGCATCTAAATCCTGTTCCAAATCCATACGCATATCCAATGGCCCTTGTTGCATAAAACTAAAGCCACGTTCTGGGTTATCTAATTGTGGTGAAGAGACTCCTAAATCAAGCAAAATTCCATCAATATGGCCATACACGCCCGCTTGCTTGGCAATCTCTGCCAATGCCGCGAAAGAGCCTCGAAAGATAGTAAAACGAGGATCTGAAGAAAAATGTTGCGTTGCATAATGAATCGCTTCTTGATCCTTATCGATAGCGATCAACCGCCCTGATTGATTTAAGTGCTCTAAGATAGCGCGACTGTGACCACCACGACCAAATGTACCATCGACATAGACGCCGGTGGCCTTGATCGCCAAGCCATTGATTGACTCTTGTAATAAGACCGATTGATGTGCGGTCATCATCTTTTATTTTCCATTACAGAGAAAAAGTTTTCATTTCATCGGGCAAGCCATCTTCTTTAGATGCCTCAGCGGCCAACCACCGTGTGCGGCGAGACTGCCACAGCGAATCATCCCACACTTCAAATTTATTGCCTTGCCCTATCATCACAACGTGTTTATCAAGCTTTGCATACTCTCGTAATAAGGGTGGTAACAACACCCTTCCATTACTATCAAGCTCCACATCTGTTGCATGCCCAATCAACAAGCGCTGAATTCGTCGCGCTGACGCATTAAAACTAGGCAAACGTTGCAAATTATCTTCAATTACCTGCCAGTGCTGCGACGGATAAAGCAATAAACACGTCTCCTCGGTATCAATGGTCACCACCAAAGAAGAGCTCAATGCGTCACGATAGCGCGTAGGGACTGCAAGGCGCCCTTTGCCATCAATGTTGATTGCATTAATTCCGCGAAACATGATGTTTATTTTGTAGGGAGTTACCCCCCACAATTCTCCACTTTTTAGTTATTTTAAACCACTTTTATACACTATAGAAACACATTTTCCCAAGCGTCAAGAAAAAACCCCACATTTTGCAAAAAAAGGGTAAAAACAAACTTCAACAATGCATTGAATGTTTATAATATAAACATAGTGTTTTGTTGTGGTGATCTACATCGAGAAATAACAGGATAAAACCAACGGCTGGTTAATACGTCTCCAGTCACTTAAAAATCGATTTAAACAGATACGGCAAACAGATGGCCTGATGCAAAGAATTTTTTTTCAAGCATTTATTTCTAGCGCAATACGCACACCTTGCAGTACTAAATCAGGAAGATGTTGATCATATACACCCTGATGATCAAACAAGGATGCAAAACCACCCGTTGCCAGAACTAATACTTCTTGTGCGGCAAAGGATTCTTTTTTAATACGCCCGATCAATTCTCGACAAGCACCGATCGCGCCATAAAAAACACCCGATTGAATGCTCTCGATCGTGGAACGGCCGACAACCTGCTCAACTTTAATGATTTCCACTGCGGGTAATTTTGCTGTATTGCTCGATAGCGCGTCAACGGCTAGGCGAATGCCTGGCAAGATGACCCCACCCATATAAACCTTTTTCGCATTAATGACACAGAAGGTTGTCGCTGTACCAAAATCAATAATGATTAAATTTTTACCTGGAAATCGATGTGTCGCTGCAATAGCATTCGCAATGCGATCAGCACCGACATCTCCTGGATTACGGTATTTAATGTTTAGACCTGTTTTAACGCCGGCTTGTAAAAAAAAGGGTTCGACGGAGAAATATTTAACACAGGCCGCGCGCAGTGAGTAATCCAACTGTGGCACAACTGAGCATATCGAAATGTCACGAATATCGTCAGGGGCACATTGATTTTCGCGTAAAACATTTTTAAGAAAAATACCTAATTCATCTGACGTACTCACCTTCGAAGTATGGCGAAAGCGCAAACATAACTCGCCATTAGAAAATACTCCACCGTAAATATGGGAGTTGCCGACATCAATGCAAAGCATCATAAGCTATAACTCAAGCAGGTAAAAACCCGATAGTAAGAGGAGTTTGACGTAGAATCAAGGGATCTCGAGGACATCAAACAATTGACAATGAATTGCAATTGTAATAAATTTTCCCCTCTTAAAGCGCACAAATTGAACAGTTTAGCGACTTTATGGTAGAATTGTCTACAATTTTAAACTCAAAGAGAGCTGTACCATGTCCCATAGCCCTGCCATCATAGCTCCATCGACAGAACGTAAGTTTTTAAAAGAACGCAAACAAGATACCGTTTGGATGCTCAGTCTCTATGGGACTGCCATTGGCGCCGGGACCCTTTTTCTTCCTATTGATGCCGGTTTAAATGGAATTTGGCCTTTAATCATCATGGCGATACTGGCCTTCCCAATGACTTATTTTTCACATCAAGCCTTATGTCGATTTGTACTGTCTAGCTCTCTCTCAAAAAACGATATCACTGACGTCGTTGACGAACATTTCGGCCCGTTTGCAGGGAAATTACTAACATTGCTTTATTTTTTTGCCATCTACCCCATTTTGCTCATGTACAGTGTGGCGATTACCAACACCACTCAAAGCTTTATCACACACCAAATAGGTAGCGTCGCTCCTCCACGAGCCTTACTGGCACTGCTCCTTATTTTAGCGCTCATGGCCATTGTCCGTCTTGGCCAGCAGATCATTATCAAATCGATGAGCATGCTCGTTTATCCTTTTATTGCCATTTTAACAGTACTGTCGATCTATTTAATTCCACATTGGAATAGCGCGGTCTTACACTATGATCCCAGTATGAGCCAAATGAAGGGATCGCATAGTATGCTCATGACCCTATGGCTTGCCATTCCGGTCATGGTGTTTTCTTTCAATCATTCTCCCATCATTTCATCATTCGCTGTCAGTCAAAAACAACGCTTCGACGGATGCGCTGATGAAAAAAGCTCTCGGACATTAAAATACAGTCACATCATGATGGTGTTCACCGTCATGCTCTTCGTTTTTAGTTGTGTGCTTAGTCTATCACCGCATGATTTAGCCTTGGCTAAACAACAAAACATCTCTATTTTGTCCTATCTCGCCAATCACTTTCACACGCCCATTATTGCGTATGTAGCGCCTTTGGTCGCTTTCATTGCCATTTCAAAATCATTTCTTGGTCATTATTTAGGAGCCAGCGAAGGCTTGCATGGCTTGTTGGCGAAGTCCATGCGTGCTCGCGGCAAGCACGTCAGTCATAAGACTCTGCAACGTTTTATCGAACTATTTATTCTCCTAACCTGCTGGGCGGTCGCAACAATCAATCCCAATATTTTGAAAATGATTGAAACATTGGGTGGCCCCGTTATCGCAATGATCCTGTTTTTAATGCCCATGTATGCTATTGCAAAAGTGCCTGCAATGAAGAAATATAAGTGTCTACAACGCGATACGTTTATCACCATCATGGGCATAATAGCTATCTCCGCCATTCTTTATGGTATTTGGGGCAGCATGATTGGTGCGTAATCCACATTATGGACCATTTCACCGATGACAACACCGGACACTCATAAATTAGAGAAGAGCGTACACGAAGCCAGACAAGCACTTTCTGATTCGCATGCGATTTTGCACGAACTGCTTGAAGATAAAAATTCATCAGATGACTCAATGTTGCATGAAGTACACATGCTGCAGCTACTTCTGCAGTATAGGTTAGATACCCAAGATGCTTTAGCTAACCTGCTGCATATTGACAATCATATATTACAAATCCTAGGCATTGAGCCACAACATTCGTCTAGGATTAATTTGGAACGCATGGCGTTTGCCCTGGGCAGTGAAGATTTGCACCATCTGTTACATGCGTTAAGTCAATTGGTGCAAGCATTGTCCCGCATTGCCCATCGATACCAACAACATCTCGATAAAGTATCCAAGCAAAAATTGCATGGACAAAAATCAACGGTCACGCAACCAAGATTTGAGCGTCGTCTTCAAAAGGCAGTGGAACTGCAAAAATACTTTAAATTGTTGATGACAGACATCAGCCATCACTTGGATCAGTGGAATAAATTGGCTCCGATCGGTCCTGTTCTTGACCACATTGCAGCGTTGCGTGGCCCTATTTCACAGTTTTTCCAAGCCATGCAAAATGGCTTAGAGCTCACGCACCAACTGTATGAAAACACAAATAAAGGAGGGCAGCTTGATCATACATTAGGGAACTTATTACAACAGGCAGAATCTATTTTAAAATGCATGCCGTCGACCAATCAACCCCACCCATTTTTCACCCCCATCAAAATGGATACGGATAAGCGATTGGAGCAAAGGGCATCGAATAGGCGCCTTGGGCATTTTTTTAGAAACTAACTGGGATTGTTAAGAACTCAAGCTCAATGGAGCATTATGGACATTGCAGAACGTATACAGCACATTCAACAACTGATTCACCAAGAGGAAATCTCTTGTCACCGCCAACAAGGAGCGGTCAAATTAATTGCAGTAAGCAAAGGTCAACCAAGCGACTCAATAGAACAAGCATTTAGCGCGGGACTACGTGATTTTGCAGAAAACTACATGCAAGAAGCAAAAACAAAAATGCAAGCATTAGCAACGCTACCATTGTGTTGGCACTACATTGGGCCTATTCAAAGCAACAAAACGAAAAGCATTGCTCGCCACTTTTCATGGGTACACAGCGTCTCTCGAGAGAGCATTGCCCAACAACTCAATGATGCGCGACCAGCATCCATGACGCCTTTGAATATATGCCTGCAAGTCAATCTTGATAACGAAGAAACTAAATCTGGCGTAAGTCCCGATGAAGCACAGGCCCTCGCATCATATGTTTTGCAATTGCCGCATTTGCATTTGCACGGCCTAATGGCCATTCCAAAACAACAGAGCAATGAACATCTAGACTATCTTTCTTTTTTACGGTTAACAACATTACTACATACAATAAATCAAAAATTAAATATCAACATGACTACATTGTCGATGGGAATGAGTCATGATTTGCAAGCCGCTATTCGCGCAGGCAGTACCATGGTACGTGTAGGTACTGCCATTTTTGGAGAACGCCGAGGATCTCTTCATGAAAATTAGCTTTATTGGTTTTGGGAATATGGCAAAAGCAATAGCAGATGGCTTGTTGTGCGATGCGAACTACGAGTTAAGAGCTGCATCGCCCTCGTTACCTCTCTATATCCCTCCGCATGGCATTAAAACTTACCCTGATAATTTAGCGGTAGTCGCTGATGCAGACATTATCATTCTTGCAGTAAAGCCCGCCATGATGAGGGAAGTCGTTGCACAAATGAGTAGCCGCTTACCCAGTCAGTGTCTTGTGATTTCTATTGCGGCGGGGATAGGCTTGTCTTGGTTTACAGACTATATCCCAGGTACCGCAGTCGTACGTGCTATGCCCAACATAGCGGCCGCAATAGGCAAAGCGGCAACACCATTAATTGCCAATCAGCACACCACTCTCGAGCAGAAAAAATGGGCAGAGCATATTTTTACACAGATTGGCTTAACCACTTGGGCTGATAAAGAAGCAGACATTGATGCATTCACAGCCCTGTCGGGTAGTGGCCCTGCTTATATTTTTAAATTTATGGAGGCAATGATTCATGCGGCTTGCGATTTAGGTATCACTGATGACATAGCCAAATCTTTTACATTACAAACCTTCCAGGGTGCGTTAAGCTTAGCAAGCGAAAATCAACTGTCGCTGGGGGAGTTAAGAAAAAAGGTCACCTCACCCGGTGGAACCACCGCCGCCGCCGTGGAGGTGCTCACTCAGCGTGGTTTTGATGAATTGATTCATGCCGCCATGAAAGCCGCTTATGATCGCGCACAACAATTGGGGTCTCAAAACCGCTGATTTTTTATTTTAGGAGATATGATGTCTGGACTATTAGCTGTTGGCTATTTTTTATTTGCTTTATTTTTTAGTTTACTTTCTTTTGTATTGTGGGCACGGATTGCTCTGCGCTATGTTCGCATCAACAAATTACACCCTGTGAATATTGGCATCAATAAACTAACCAATCCTATTATCATGCCTTTGGCTCATCGGTTTTCTACAAATAAAACACACATCAGCCGTTATGACTGGCCTTGTTTTTGTGTTTTGGTGCTGGTTGAACTACTGAAATTTATAGCCATCGGCTCGTTATTTTTAGGCGCTATGCTGCCTTGGAGTTTTCTGCCGCTCTACACCTTAGCCGACTTGATTGTGCAGCCCTGCAACTTGTTATTCTATGCCATTATTATTCGAGTGATCATGAGCTGGGTCAACCCAAGCTGGCACCACCCAGCAGCTGACGTATTACGCCTCGTGACTGAACCTCTGCTACGTTTGGGCCGACATATCATTCCTGATATTTCTGGCTTTGATTTCGCACCCTTTGTGATCCTGATTTTACTGAAAATTGTTACTTTATTCATCAGCGCATCACTGCCACTGCATTTAATTTGAAAGGTGACCAGGGGGCCAAAATGACAATTCGTTGCTATACTCAAAAGAGGATGAACGCTCATTGGATATCATCATGAAATCAAACGTCCTGATGACGTTTTGTGCTTCATTGTTACCATTCGCAACGCCTATGGCGCAATCGGTTTATTGCCCGCAACATACAGGCTATATCAATACTGGCATGACAACAGCAGAGGTCATTAATGCCTGCGGACAACCCCTTAGCAAACAAACACCCAAAACACCTGTCATGCAAAGAATACCGGTCCAAGAGCTTATTTATACGGCTTTAAACACAGGCAGTATCTACCCTGGTCTCAATTCTGCGTTTTATAACCAATGGTCTTTACCCAGTGGAACAACGGGCATCAATCTTCAAGTTGATCTTGTTAACGGCAAAGTCAATGGGGTGAAAATTAATGGATCGAGTGCTAATGCCGTGTCATTATGCGGTGGCATGAGCGTCCAGGTGGGTGATGATGCCAATAAAATTTATTCCGCTTGTGGTAGCCCTACAATGGTCAACAATACCTACATTAATCAACCCATACAAAGTAATACGAAACCCGAAGTCTGGATTTATCAAATGAGTCCATATCAACCGCCATTAAGCTTGACATTTGTCAATGGCAAACTACAATCCATCAACTAACAGGCTTTCGCCAGAAACATGATCTTATTTTGTCATTTGGAACGTACTCATGAGTGAAACAATAGATGATTTAACCATTTCCTTCAGTGAAGATGGGATTGAGACAACGAAGGAGCTAGGTAAACACATTTTATCTAAGGGCGCATGGTCAACGGTTATTTTTCGCTATCAAGACTGGGACAAAGTCAAACAAAATTACGGCCCAGTCAAGTACTCCATTAGGCGTTATCAAAAACGCAACAATCAATATTGGCAGAAATCTAAATTTAATATTTCCAGTGATGATCAGGCACGTAAAATTATCGCTGTTCTTTCTGAATGGCTAGACAGCCCCGTGTCATAACAAGCCTTGTAGCTTAGCCCAGGCCATATCATCTCACCCTACGCATTAAATAGACGCCTAACAATGCAAAGAGACACGTTGGCACAAAAGCCGCAACGTTAGGTGGCCATTGATAAACCTGAATGAGCGGCCCAAAAGAGTGATTAATGATATAAAAACCAAATCCTACACCCGTACCGGCCAACAATTTTGAACCCATAGTAGAGGAGCGCAAGGGTCCAAAGATAAAAGGAATAGCAAGCACCATCATCACCACCGTTGTCAGCGGTTGAATGAGGCGCTGCAAATAGGCAAGCTCATACAGACGAGCAGCTTGCTTGTGAACTCCTGGAGCACGCATATATTGGCGCAATTCATGCAGCGTCATTTCATCAGCCTCATTACTGCCAACATTAAGAATATTGGGCTGCAATGATATATCCCAAGTCATCTGCTCAATATGCCGCACATGAGTCCTACCATCATGAAACGTTGTTTCAGCAACTCCATACGCAAGCCATACGCCATTGATATAATCTATGTGCTCGAGTTTACGTGCCAACTGCAAATGATGATTTTCATCAAAACGAAATTGATAAACAAGCAGGAGTACATTGTTTGGCATAATAGTGCCAATATTGATGAAATCATTTCGATAACGCAGCCACACACCTTTAGGGGTTCGCAATGTTTGTCCGCCACTTAACGCCTGCATTTTTTTATCATTAGCAACATGCGCTAATTTTGGAGCAAAGGTTTCGCCGATGAATGAGGCGACGACAATGACAATCATGGCAGCTTTCAACACAGCCATCGTGATTTGACCTATGGACATACCCGAAGCCCGCATAACAACCAACTCATGATGATTGGCCATGATGCCTAAGCCAATCAAGCAGCCCAATAAACTCGCTATGGGGAAAAACAAATACACCTGGTATGGCAGAAACAAAAAAACAAATTGCGCTGCCTGCACTATGCCATAATTCGCCTTGCCTACGTCGCCCAACTGACTAACAAATAGCATAAAAATTTGCAATCCAGCCAACATCAGCGTCACGAGGCCAATGGCTGCCAATACGGTTTTGGCAATGTAGCGATCTAACAACGTCATGCTCATGCATCCTCTCATTTAATTACGCGCGCAAACACCCTGGGGATTAAGAGAAGCGAGCACCTCAGTGAATACCATTTAACAATTTATAAGTTACAGAGGGCAGAGGCCTCTGATCCAAAATAGGCTTTACAAATACTTTCCATTTCTCTGCTGTCCTGTAGTGCCGTTAATGACAGATCAAATGGTTTTGTATATGGGCTATTTCGTTGAAACGCAAAGGCTACTTCATTATAAGCGATGCTGAAAGGCGCTATGATTAAATTTAAATTGTTATTGTGTTTCAAAAAGTAGTGTGCTTCTGGGAAACTCTTCATTACTCCGACCACCTTATCTTGCAGGAGAGCATCTACCCCAGCGTAAAAATTATCATAGGGTATATACATCAAACCAAATTCTTTTGCTGACTGCTCTTCAGCACTATGGTAGCCTACGGCGATAGGCTTATTTTTGAGATCGCTCAATTTACTATATTCCTGTGGAGCAAGGGATACCATGATTGAGGACGCTAGTACAGCAATGATTAATCCACCAGCGGCTAAAGAAATGAACAATAAAATTGATACCAACAAACGCCCAAACCACGTGTTGTAACGACCAACTGACTGTTTCGTCAAAAGAGTCAGAAAAACATTCCAAACCACATCATCTAGGGCTGTTTTTTGTTTTTTTTCAGCGATTCGTCCATACTCAACCCACCATAGTAAATAGATAAATAGAACAAACATGGCTACGCCAAGCAGTAACCCCCATTTATAGTCGAGAATATTTGCCGTGATCTGCCCTAAAGTGTGAAAAAAACTAGTCGATTTGTTTTTAACGATAACCCTCTCTGCCTCAACATAGTATGGCCTTGAAAAATCAGCCATTTTTAGGCGTTTATTTATCACTGAAATACCACCTATAGCCACATCTATGGTATGATTTTGTAATAACAGTAACAATTTTTCAGAGGCGAAATCGTGCGCGACATAACGATATTTCCACTTGTTTTCCTTGGCAATTTTTGTCCATAATTCAATTGCAATCCCTTTGTAAACACCTTGCTCTTGATAGGCAAATGGCGGAATACTTACGACTCCAACCCTAAGAACGTTTTCTGCGAAGCTAAATCGTATGACACAGGCATTGAACAAGAAAATAATACCAATGAAGACATAGTGACGTTTCAATTTGACCCCCGCTGACGCAAACCTTGTTCCCATCCCTGATGCCACTAGTTATTCACATCACTAGCCCCTAGTTTCACTAAAAATATGACGAAATGCAATCAACACCACAGGCTATCAGTCACTCTCATGATAATTTCACCTGGTTACGCCAAATGAGCAGCAGTCCCAACAATGCGACAGCCAGATGAAGCCACCACATCCCTAACCATACCGGAATTTTTCCCGCAATTAACCAATCCCGAGCAATAAACATAAAATTTGCATAAATGATATAGAGCACGATGGCGGGTAATAATTTGGCATACTTACCGACACGCGCATTCACTCGACTTAAAGGCACACCAACCAAGGTTAGTGTTAAAACCATCAACGGCACTGACAATCGCCACTGTAATTCAGCCGCCTTATTCAAATCTGGATTATTTAATGGCCACAAATCTTCCGTACTGGACATACGAATATCCCTACTAAGATCAAGCGTAGGATGCGGCAACCGTGCTTTATAACGTTCGAATTCTGCAATTTGATAATCGGCATGGCCTGGCCGACCTTCATACTCTTTACCATCTTGGAGTATCACGTAATCTTCATACGTGCCGGGTTCTGTTTCAGCATAGGCAGCATCGGCCCATAAGACATTCCATTGCGCATACCCCTCCTTCTCCACAAGGCGCGCCAAAAAAACATGTTTTGCCTTTTTATGATCAGGGCTCATCGATGCCACATAATACACCTGTCGGCCACCAGAAATATCACGAAAATGACCAGGTACAATCAGCTGAATCAGCGTCTGTATGCCCTTCGTTTCCAGTAATTTTATGCGCTCTATCGCAATCAGTGGGCTTACCCATAACATAATCACCATCACCACGAGTGCCACAACGGTCGCCATAATGACACTATGTCCCAACAGTTGTCTTGGACCATAACCACACGCTTGCAATACAGTCATTTCACTCTCAGCATATAAGCGACCATAAGCAACCAACAGTGCCATATAAAAACCAAGTGGCAATAGCAATCCTACCAGGGTGGGTAGTTCTAGCATCATTAATTTCATCAGGAGAACGGTTGGAATTTTACCGCTAGCGGCACGATTTAAGTAACTTACAAATTGATTGCTGAGGAAGATCAAGAGCAAGATCGTTGTTAGTGATGCTAACGTCACGAACACTTCTTTGGCTAGGTATCGAAAAATAAGCACGGTTTGTCTCTTTGCCTCTGATAAAATATCGGTTACAAGATGATGCGATAAAGACCATTCGCTAGTTAATAGCAAAGAATATAGCAATGTCTCCAGACCATAGGTAAACTACCAGTTTTTATGCCTCTTAGGAAGCCGTAATGAATTATGGGCTAACATCAGCACCCTCACTCAATGCCAGCAACTGCCTGGTTATTGGCGTATTGAGTAACCATATCTTGCCTGAATTTGCGACAATTATTGATGAAAAACATCACGGCCTCATTACCAGGCTTTGCAATAAACTACAAGAAAATGGTGATACTGCATGGCAAGCTGATGTTGATGGCAGTGGACTATTGTTGGTTGATTGTGGTGATCAAACACAATTTAACGCGGATAACCTAAGCAAGCGACTCACCGACATTTCCACACACTTACTGAAAGAACGCATTACTTCTGCAACCATTGCCATGCCACAGCTCGACGAGCGCTCAGCCAACTGGCAAATTCGGCAAATGCTATTACACATTGAATTTCAACGTTATCAATTCCTCGACTTCAAAAGCAGAAACACCATACCTTACTCTCTTGAATCCATCGTTTTTTTTCACAAAGGAGCGACCCATCAAACGATTGAAACAGCGCAAAACATTGCCAAAGGCATCTGTTTAACGCGCAACCTCGCTAATATGCCAGCCAATGTATGCACGCCAACGTATCTTGGTCAACAAGCGTTAGAACTTGCAAAACACCATGAACAACTGCAAAGTAAGGTGCTCAATCCTGACGAAATACGCGCACTAGGGATGGGGGCATTACTTGCGGTAGCACAAGGAAGCAGTGAACCGCCACAATTCATTGAAATACAATACCACGGCACGACGAGTGACACGCCTCCAGTTGTCCTAGTAGGAAAAGGCATTACCTTTGACTCAGGCGGGCTATCCTTAAAACCTGCTGACGCGATGTGTGAAATGAAATACGATATGGCGGGGGCTGCGAGCGTACTCGGAACGCTGAAAGCGTGTGCATTGCTCAAGTTGCCTATTAATGTTGTGGGCCTTATTGCTTCTGCCGAAAACATGTTAAGTGGCACGGCCATAAAACCCGGCGACGTAATCACCAGCATGTCAGGGCAAACCGTTGAAATCATCAATACAGATGCTGAAGGACGGCTAATTTTAGCTGACGCATTGACTTATGCGGAGCGCTTTAACCCACGGTTTGTCATTGATGTCGCAACACTGACAGGAGCCGTCATCGTGGCTTTGGGGAATATCAACACAGGCTTTATGACAAACGATGAGGATTTGGCCCATTTAATTGAAACGGCTGCAAGAGAAAGTGTAGACAAAGTTTGGCGCCTACCCTTAGACAAAGATTACCAAGAGGCTTTAGACAGCCCAGTCGCTGATCTGGTCAATGCCACATTTGATCGTACCGCAGGCAGCATCACCGCCGCGTGCTTTTTATCTCGCTTCACCGCTAAATACCGCTGGGCACATTTAGATATCGCAGGCACTGCCTGGATTTCTGGTAAAAAGAGAAATGCCACAGGCCGCCCGGTTCCATTACTCATTCAATTGTTAAGCCATGTCGCCCATTCGCGTTGATTTTTATTTATTAAATAATAATGAACCAAACTCTGTGTGGCTCATTGCCTGTAGGCTATTGGAAAAAGCCTACAAGCGCGGTCACCGTGTCTTTGTCTATTGCGGATCAAAAGAGAACGCCGAAACCCTTGATGAACTTCTCTGGACGTATAAAGATGACAGTTTTATTCCTCATAACCTCCAAGGCGAGGGCCCAGAACCACCCCCAGTAATCCAAATCGGTTATGGAGAGGAGCCTCGTGGCTTCAATGACATCTTACTCAACTTGGCCCCGAGCATCCCACCTTATTTCTCACGCTTTCGTCGTATCATAGAGATCGTCGCAGGCAACGATACCGCGAAGGAGATTAGCCGCGATCACTACCGTGAATATCGCGCCAAACAATGCACGCTGCATACGCATCCTATTGATTAGTTTAGATTTAACAACTTGTCGTATAGCCCCCTCAAGTATATTTCGCACGCAAATAATGACCGACGGCCCGTATCCCCATTGCCTCGCCCCCTTCAGGCTTACCTGGCTTGCTACTCAGGTTCCACGCCATGATGTCGAAATGCACCCAGGGGATATCCGGTGCGATAAACCGTTGTAAAAATAAGGCAGCGGTGATGGCGCCGGCGTAGTGAGAATCACTTGCATTTGCAAAATCAGCAATGGTTGAATCAAAAAGCTCTGCATAACCTGAAAAAAGTGGCATACGCCATATGGGATCATTGACTTCACGGGCAGATTGGGCGAGATCATCTGCCAAGTCATCCTGGTTGACAAACATCGCGGCAATGTCCGTGCCGACGGCCACACGCGCCGCTCCCGTTAAGGTTGCAAAATCAATGAGTAACTCGGGCTTGTCTTCACAGGCTTTGACCAATGCATCGGCTAATACCAATCGACCTTCGGCATCGGTGTTATGAACTTCAACCGTTAAGCCATTGCGCATTGTTAACACATCGCCAGGACGATACGCTTCTGCATCCACCGCGTTTTCGACAGCGGGGATTAACACCTGCAAGCGAATAGGGACACGATGCGTCATCAACCATTGAGCCAAACCAATCACTTGGGCGGCCCCTCCCATGTCTTTTTTCATCAAACGCATACCTGAAGAGGGTTTGATATCGAGCCCCCCTGAATCAAAACAAACACCCTTCCCGACCAACACCACACGCGGATGATTTTCGTTACCCCAAACCAAGGATAATAGTCGAGGAACCGCTGCAGCGGCTCTCCCCACAGCGTGAATGGCTGGGAAATTATCATGGAGTAACTCATCACCCACCCATTGTTTAAATTCAGCACCATGATCAATCGCTATTGTCTTGACAACCTCGGCTAATTCTTTGGGTCCTAAATCGTTGGTTGGCGTGTTGATGAGATCACGCACTAAAAAAACCGCGTTAGATTCAGCCAACACGGCGGATAACTCGTGCGCAGGAATAGCCAAAACTCGTGGTGGTGACTCAGGAGTTTGATACCTGTCAAACTGGTACTGCGCCAAAGACCAAGCCACCAAGGCCGCCTGAGAGAGGGGTTCAGTGAAAACATAAGACCCTAACGGCAAATCATTGGCCACCGCGGCGATAGCTAACGCATCGGGTTCGTTATCACCTGAACCCACATATACCTTACACGTCAGCCCCTCACTATCGCTGATGATACCTATATCACCTAAGCCTCCTTGGAATTGTTGCCCCGCTAAACAATTACGCTCAAAAGGACTTAACGTAGGCAAACCACCGGCGCATTGTACCTTCGTTAGCAAGATCAGGGGTAAGGTATTTTCAGTATTTGTCTGATAACAACGGTCTGCACGCATCAAAACTCCTTCATCGGGCCGCGGAACTGTGCTGGTCGCACACCACAAAGCCGCAAAGTGAATATATAAATAACAAGCGCTGCCAAGACATGCGCCAACAGCAAGCCCAAGCGGGCCATTGCAGGCTTCGCCAACCAAAACGAGATATCCCCCGCCATGAAGAGCAAATACCCTACCACCACCGTATTAGCAACCAACAATTGTGCAATAAAACGTCCCCATCCGGGTTGTGGTTGATAAATTTTACGCCGTAATAAAAGGACAAACAAAATGATACAGTTGACATAACTAGCGATTGACGATGCAAGTGCTAACCCTGCATGGGCCAATGGTCCAATCAGCAGTGCACAACAAACCGTATTAATCACCATAGCCATAACGCCCACTTTCACCGGCGTTTTAATATCCTGACGCGCATAAAATCCAGAGGCCAATACTTTGACAATCATGAAAGCTGGCACGCCCAACCCTAGGGTCATTAAGCTTTTTTGAGTCATCACGAGATCAAAGGGCGTAAAATGACCATACGCAAAACAACTCGCAATGAGCGGCATGGCAAAGAAGGCCAAGCCCAAGCCTGAGGGTATGCCAATTAACAAAAGCAAACGTAATCCCCAATCCAAGGCACGTGAGAAATTGTTTGCGCTTTGCTCCGCATGGCGACGTGATAAATGCGGTAAAATGACTGTCGCAATAGCGACGCCAAAAACACCGAGTGGAAAATCAGTTAAGCGATCGGTATAAAATAACCAAGTGACGCTACCCACCTGCAAAAATGAAGCGAAGACCGTATCAATCAATAAATTAACTTGCGCAATAGAAACACCAAATAAAGCCGGGATCATCAATTTCAAAACACGTCGCACACCGGCATCACCCATCATCAACGTCGGTTTAACCAACAACTGACGATGGTAAAGAAAGGGGATTTGAAAGAGGAGTTGCGCTATACCTGCAATGAGCACCCCCCAAGCTAACGCCACAACGGGTTGCTCAAAATGGGGACTCAAGTAAATGGCCGCAAGAATCATGCACACGTTAAGCAGTACGGGAGTAAACGCAGGCACACCAAAATAACTGTACGTATTCAGTATGGCACCCGCCATCGCCGTCCAAGAACTTAACATGAGGTAGGGAAACGTCAAACGTAACATGTCAGTCGCTAACACGGCGCGACTGGCATCATGACTAAATCCTGGTGCAAAGATATAGATAATAAATGGTGCCGCAACAACACCAATCAACGTGACCACTGAAAGAATAAACCCTAAGCTTCCAGCAATACGTGCTAAAAAATACCGCACCTCATCGAGGGTCCTCGTTTTTTGGTATTCAGCGAGCACCGGTACAAACGCTTGAGAAAAAGCGCCCTCGGCAAATAATCG
>SXGU01199180.1_pt1 | contig 16984 bp, 10 predicted proteins | sample 3174531 | NCBI WGS metagenome assembly SXGU01 (sample SAMN11356863, study PRJNA531348) | freshwater metagenome | isolation source: freshwater sample F1-140 | place: China: Fuxian Lake, Yuxi | collected 2017-12-25 | reverse complement strand
CGGTGGAAAGCAGGAACAGGCAGGCGAGGGCGCCCGGAATGTGGCGCGTGTTGAATTTCTGCGGATCGGCATAGAAGGCGGCGGCTTCATCGATGATGCGCTTCGATTTTGGGCAATCCAGAGGCCAGGTCTTGCTGTAGGCTCCGAGCACGGGAATGGTGACGGTTTCCTTGCGCTGGGTCTTGCCATCGGTGGAGGTTACTTCAAAAACCATCTTTCCATCCGCGGCCTCGGCCTTGGTGAGGGCATTGCCCATCGCAACGAACGGATCGAGCCCTTTGAGGGCGGCGCCATTGATTCCGGTGAGGATCTCGCCCTTGGCGAATTTGCCCTCGCACGGAGAGCCGGGCATCATGGCCTCCACTTTGAGCAGCACGCCCGGATAGACCCGTGCCTTGATCCCGGTAGTGCCGATGATGCCGAAAAATCTCTCGCGCTTCGGATCCGGGCGGGTTGAGTAGATCCGTTCTTCGGTGTTGTAGTAGTCCTCACCGGCATGGAGTTGGCCCGCCAACAGGAATAGGCTTAATAGAAAGTGCGATAGTGTTTTCATGGTTTTGCCCAGGCTCACTTGGCTTTCGGCAAACTGAAAATTGCCTCCGCGAACGCCTTGCCAATCTGGGTTAGGATCTTCGCACTACCAAAATAGTGGTAACCGCCATTGGAAGCGCCTTTGAGGGCCTCCCTGTCTTTGGGTGAAAGGACTTCCTCCAAGGCGAGGTCGAGTTTCTCCCGGTTTGCTTTGGTGATGCCCTCGATCCGCACATCGATCGCGGCATAACGTTCCGGGGAGCTAGGGTCATATTGGTCATTGGCATAGACCGCCAATACGTTCTTTCCCTTCTTCAAATGTTTAATCTGTTCGTTCTTGAGGACGAGAGAGCCGTATTGCGGCTTGTCCTGCCACCAGATGTAGGTGTGGATCTTGTGTCCGTTCAAATAAACATGGAGCCCTTGTCTTGCCAAAATCGCCATGCGATACGAATCGAAGTTGAGGTCTTCCACTTCAAAATTGGTGCGCATGAGTAGAAATTCGTCCTCTCCCCATATTGAGGGGAATTTGTCTAAGGCGACTCCGCTGTGTTTCCAAACACCCTTTCCGATGGGGGCCTTGCCTTCGGTCCATTTGCTGTCATCGAAGTCGGGCATGAACCATTTCTCCATCCCGGCCGGCAGCGTGATGTCGCGGAAGCGTCTGGCCTCATATTTTTCCAATATGTCCTTCTTTTCGGTGGGAGCAATCGTAGCGAAGCGCCAGTTCCGCTCCTCTGGCAAAGGTGTGCCAAGCGGCTTCCAGTAATTATCCCATTTCCGCTCCTTGTCTAAAGTTCCATCTTTTTTCAATGTGTGAGCGGTCGCGACGATATTGTTATACTCGCCCTGCTTGGGTTGTGCGGCGGCAATGTCATGATCCCAGAATGGGGCGGTATCAACATTAACCACATTGCCTTTGAACTCGGGCATGTCGGCCGGCGCGGCCATGGCCTTGCGGAAGTTTACATTTTTCTCACCGTCGACACCCAGCACGCCGATCACAAAAGGCAGCTTCGGGGCTGACAGGTCTTTGCGAACATCGCGAATGAAATGTGCCAACAAGCGCGAGTATTCATCAAAATTACCCCCGGGGTAGGTCTGGCCATCGACCAGGTCGTTAAAACCCTGAAACCAGACAAAACCGGCGAGTTCATAACCGGCCTTCTCGTCATATTCCGGACAGACCCGTTTGATGTCCTTGGTCACTTTCTTGACATGCTCAATCATCGCCCGGTAGATCATCCCCGAAGCGGCATCCTTGTCTTCCTGCCATTTTTTTCGGTCTTCGAGTTTAGGAACTCCGTGGGCGCCCTTGGGATGCTGGTCCCACACATCTTGAACCGCCTTGGGCAGCTTGTATGGCCCGGCACTGGGCGGACGGAAATCGGTGTTCAGGCTCCGGCCTCCCCAGGAGGTCTTGATGATGAGGACAGGCTCCTTGAGCATTTTCTCAGTGTAAATGCCGAAGGTGAACTCCGGGCCGATTTTGCTGTCCGTAGCTCCGAATCCGGCTGTTAGTTTGCCGGTCTTCTCAAGCATGTCAGAATACTGGTTGCCACCGCAGCCGAGCGACGTGATCCAGACATTCTCGCAGACTCTTGGCTTGCCCCCGGCATCACGCATCTGCTTGAGGATAGGCGCCGTCAACGGGTCTTTGCCGATGTAATCGAACGTCGAAGTGTCCGCATGCCCCTGCATGTTGGACTGGCCGGCGAGGATGAATACCTTGAGCGGCTTGGCATGGGAAAATGGTGAGAGGGCACACAGGAGTGCCGCGGTTAGGATTGCAGTTGGTTTCATGGTCATTTTATATGTTATAAATTATCGTGGCCGCATTCGATCAGCGGGACACCGCGCCGGACTGGAGCGGGACCTCACAGAAAGTCAGGGCGGCGATTCCGTTTTCGCCGAGAAGCAGTGTATTCTGGTTCCAGTTGGTTTCTTTGAGATAGGTGATGTGTTTCGCCGCGGACGCTTCTTTTAGTTTGAGCGTGAGCACGTTGCCGGTGACACTTCCGGAGGCGACTTTGTCTTTCTCCCCATCGAGGTAGAATTGGCCAGCCAAGGCATCGGCCCAGACCACTGGTTGATCAAACTCCAGGGCGATCGTTTCCTTGGTGGTATAAGTGGCTTTGCGGAGATTGGCCGCGGTGATGGGCTTGGTTGGCTTTGCTCCGTAATGGTCGCGTTCGATGATCGGCTGAACCATGCGCGCGAACTCCGCCCAACCCTCCAGCGGATAGTGGCAGCCGCCGGGTGGCTTCACACCCAGCGTGGAGAGAGTGCTCATGTTAGAAAAGAGATAGGGCAGCGTCCGCTGTTTTTCGCGCAGGCGGTCGCCAAGTCCCATATTTCCGCCCATCGCGCATGAGTTCGGGAAGATCTGGAACACGTAGTAATTTTTCACATTCGGAAAGTCTGTTTTCCATTCCGCGGCCATTTCCACGAACAATTCCTGGTAGGTCTCCCATGAATAGGCGCCCGTCGGGCCGACGTAGGATTGATCGTTTTCGCCCTGATGCCACAGGATCCCGCGGATGCCGTGGGTCAACTTCGCCCCTTCCACTCGCGTCAATAAAGTGCCGTAAAGTTTGTATGGATTAGCCCATGCATGCGCACCGCTGGTATCACGACGATTTTGCGGATTCGGCAAGTGCTGGTCGATGCGTGTGCCACCCGCTGCGGCATTGATGATAAAAATGGGCACCTTTTGACTTTCGACCAAACGCTTGGCCAGTTCCATGCCCCACCAACCCAGCTCGGCTTTCTCGCCTTTCTGTGCTTTCCACACCGGATAACACCACAGGTTTACAGGGGCGGCGGTTTTGTCATCTGAAGGACGGCCATAACTGCGGATCCATTTGTTCGTCTCTGGCAGAGATTGTTCGGCGGTATCTGTCGCCAATGCGTTTGATTGTCCGTCAATGATGTAGGCATCGCCGCAGACCAGATCATTCACCGTTTGTAGAACGGTTTCCTTGCCACCGGCCTTCGTGCCAAACTCCACTTTGTATTGGATCAAGCCCGGCTTGAGTTGAGTGGAGAGTGTGTAGGATTTGTCCGCTGCGGGCTTGGCCGTCTCGGTCTTGATGAGTTTGTCGTTGGCGTAGAGCTTGAGGAAAGCGGTGTCGGCGGCGGCGGTCAGCGTTCCATTGTAATAGAGCGTGCCTAGCCCCTTGTCGTCGCGTGGGTAAAACTGGCCGTCCTCGGGCTTCTCATCCTTTGCAGGAATGCGCGCAAGCCACGGGTCGCTCTTCGGTTCGGTCACCTCAATCGAGGCGGTCTGATTGATCAGCTTGCCGCCGTTACTTATCGTTAAGGTTACATCCAGCTTCCCGCTGCTCTGCGAGCGCGTGAGAATCAGCTTGCCCGGCTGAATTTCCTTGATCACTGCCATGCCGGAAATTTTCCAATCGTATTTCACTTCGCCGACATTCTTTTGTTGCATGTCTTTCAAGTTGGAAAGCTGCGACACGATCTCGATCGTCTCGCGACCATTCCACTTCGCCGGGGCTTTCAGCGTGAAAACCGGGTCAGGAATCGTTTCCTGAATGGTTACAGGAATTTCCAATGTTTTTACTTTATCCGCAAAGACCGCCTTGCATTGGACGGTAAAAGTCTGGTCTCCCGTAATACGTCCGGCATCGATTAAAAACTTGAAGGTATCAACAGCCGCAACCGACTCCAGGCCGTCTTTCTTGAGTATCCAGTAAACCTTCTGCGCGCCGCCGGCCTTTGCAGACACCAATGCGATCTTGCCTTCGAGCACGGTGATCTTCTTCTGCGAAACCGAGAATTCATTGCCGGTTTGCACAAGAGAACCTACAAGCGTCTGAAACTTCTTCTGATTTTCGTAAGAGAGCTTGATCCACATCGCGCTGCGCTCGGTTTTCGAAATCTGCAGTTCATCGACATACCCGTCATACCCCCCGCCGCAACAACTGCGAATATCCACTCGCCCGATCTTGACAATTCCAGGCACGCCTAAGGATTTCCAGACAGTCTTGTAGCTGTCATACAGGACACCGTCTCGGTAGATTCGCATCATTTTAGATTTCAAATCGTGTGTGAATGTCCAGTGCCGCCATTGTCCGATCATGTCCTCGAGCTTGCCTGGGCTGAGAAACTTATCAACAGACCAGCGCGGATTATTGTCACCGAACGCCCACCATAAATCGGAGGCCCCAAAATGGACGGTGATCAATTCATCGCTGCTGGCAGTTGACGCGCCGAACGTCCAACCGGACATTTTTGATGCCGGCGGAGTGCCGTATGTCCACAATGAAATGGTCATCGTCCCTGTGATCCCGTCAAGCGACCCGGTGGGCAATGAAATATACTGCCCGCTGGCAGACACAAAGCTGGCCGCTCTGCCTACTATCCCGCCGACGTTCGTCGCGCCATTGTTCGTGCCGGTGTTTTGCCTGATGGTCGCATCCGCAATCGAGTTCACGTCATGAAGGTGCCACACGCCGGCGAAACCGTTGGCAGTGTCAAACACCGCCGCGCCGTTCGACTCGCTCGCGGCATCGGGCTTACCCCAGAACATCTTGAACTCCTGACGCGCATTCCCTTTAATCGTTGGAATTCGAACCCAGATGCTTGCCGTTCCGGCCGCCGCATCCCATTCCTCTATCTGGTAACCCATCGGCGTCCCGTCGCTTGTGGAAAAACGGATATCTTCTCCGTTTGGTTTTGCCTTCCTGAAATCAAAATTGTCTTTGTTCAAGCGAACAAGTAGAGGGAAGTTATCTTCCGATGCCGTCGCCGGCAGGTCGGCTCCTTCGGGCGTGGTGAGAATGAACATCGATCCCGAGTGCTGCCAGCTAGTGTATTGCGCGGCCTCTGCCGTCGGCCATAACGTGAGCAGCGATGCAGCGAGGAATACAGATTTGAGGAGGTGGTGTTTCATGGAGCGGCTATTTGTTTGGAACCGTCTTCCGGGGTGTTGCAGTGATGCTGCGAAGTAGCGGATAACTTTTAGCGGCCTCGATGGCCTTGATGGCTTCCTCCACGGCGCCGACACGCCGCTTGTTGAGTTCGCCGCCGGGATACTCCCGGCGCTGGACCTCGGTGTTGAAGCTGGCAATCAATTCCCTCAGCGCGGGGATATGCGGCTTGGCGGCGGCTCCGTAGCTGGTGATCATTTTCATGATCTCGCCCGTGCGGCTTTCGCTGCCATGCCCGCCCTGGGTTTTCGCCAGGCCGACCGCTGCCGCAATGCCTTCCTCAAAATGATATTTGGTCAGCGCCTTCAAGCCCGCCATGCGGATTACATTGTTGAACATGGTGTCCGCCGGACTGGGACTCTCCACCGCTGCGAGAATGACTGGGGCGAGTTCGATGACATCATCCTCGCTGAGTTGGTTCTTGAAGCAATGTTCGAGGGTGGCGCGGGCCATGCCATCCGGATTGGTGGATACCGCGCGGATGGCTTGGTTGCGCAACTTGGGATCCACTTTCTTGAGTTCATCCCTCAGCGGGCCGGAGAAAACGGCGGAGGCCAACTGGCCTTGCGCGATTTGCACGGGGTCTTCCCAACGGATCGGCCATGAGGGTTCCGCGGTCGCCACGAGCGCCTTGAGGATGCTCTCGATGGCCGGCTTGGCGGTCCCGCCCATTTTTCCAACAGCCTCGGCCGCCTTGTAGCGCACCCAGCGGTCCGGGTGGGCGAGTTGTTTGACCAGGACGGTTAGCGCCTCGGGATTTTTGATGAGCCCCAGCGCCTCGCACGCACACTGAATCTGATGCGGATTGCCGGTGTCGGCGAGTTTGATGAGTTCGGCCACCATCGCCTTCGACTCGGGGCGCGCCGCCAGTTCCTGCGCCGCCCAGCCACGGACGATCGGCGACCAGTTGCCGAAGGCGGCGATCAGTTCGGCGGGAGACATCCCGCGTCGATCGAGATCGAAATGACCGGCTGCCACGGCTCCGGCGGCATCCGTCTTGTTGAGCCAGCCCGAAGAATCCAAATCGCGGCTGGTGATGACGAGTTTCTTCAGTGGCAGCGCGTAGGTGAGCACGTAGGTGGCGGCGGGACTGAGGCCGTTGTAACTGCTCTTCCCAAAGTAGGTATTATCATGCGTGCGCCCGGCTCCGTATTGCTCGCCCCCGTCATAGGTGAACGATCCGTCCGAGCGGCGGACCAGATCAAGGTGCCACGAGGACTTGCGGATGAACGCGGCCGCCGCCTCGGGGCCGCCGGCGGCCGCACCGAGGGCGCTCCACAGATAGCTGAAGCCCTGCCCGGTGTGACCGTATTCGCGACTGGCGAAACCTGCCGTGGCCATGCGGGCGAAGAACTCCGTCTCCTTCGGCTTGTTGCCGATCGCCGCAAACATCACCGCGGTGATGGAATTTTTGCCGTTGTTCTCATGGTAGGGCCATGGTTCGTGTTCGCCGTAGGGAATGGCGCCTTTGTCGGTGAAGTAGCCGAAGAACCCGGCGGCGCGGAGAATGGCCCGATCGATTTCCGGGTGCTTCACGCCGCATTTCTTGGCGAGGACGATGGCGAGGTTGGCCGGTAGCCCGGCCATGTTCACGGGACCGTAGGGTGGCACGGAGCCATTGAATTTCCCATCCTTGGTAAGTGCGGCGAAGCCATGGCCGAAGGTCCCATACATGCTCTGGCCACGGGCCAGTTGGAGGGCACTTTTTTCGATCGAGGCCAGCACATCTTGGTCGCGGGTGACCATGAAGTATTCGCTAAGAAACAGGAGGCGATAGCTCATGTCCCACGTCCTGCCCCAGACGGGTCCGGAGGGCTTCATGTCTGGATCCAGACTTTCCTTGGCGAGGCCGTGTGCGAATTCGCGCAGTTTTGGGAGGTATTCCGGCTTGCCCGTAGCGAGCAGGGCCAGACCCTGGATGAATCCTACCCAGTTGGTCTCCAGCTTTTCCTTTTCGAGCACCTTGATGGCAGCCTCGAGGATGCGTTTGGATTTCTCGCAGTTCCATGGCGCGGTGTCGCTGTAGGTGCCCATCACGGCGAGCTTCAATGAGAGATCTTGCGTTTGGCCTGCGCGCGAAACCTTGAGCTTGAGCACCCCGCCCCGGGCCTCCGTTTCCGCTTCCTGAATGGCCCGTGCAATGGATTTGCGCGCGTCGTCGCTGAACAACTTGCCATCCACACCGAGAATCACATCGTCCACCAACACGACCCCGTCGGCAGGTGATGCGGCGCCCACATGGGTGACCAGGATCTGTCGGCTGGCCAACGTCGTGCGCCCTTGTGCGGCATCAAGATTGTTCGCGGCCTTGGTGTAAATCCAGCCGCGCAGCCCGGTGGCACCGAGGTTGTAGGTCTCGCGGTAAACCGGCGAGCTCTTAGGATCGGTTTTGAGTGCGGCGATGGCACCGGCTTTGATGAGATCGGGCACTTGTGCGAAAAGCGGGCTGGTGAGGCCCATTGCGAGCGCGGCCAGCAGGCCGATGGTTTTGATCGATGTTTTGATTGTGTGGATTCTGATGAAAAAAACGGAAAAGGATTACTTCAACAGCCTCTTCATTCCCTCAGCCAGTCGATCGACAATGAGAAAGCAGCTTTTCCGCATTGCCGCACCAGTGGTGCCCATGTGTGGCATGGGGCGAGGGTTCCGCAGCGCTGTCTTCGACCTAATATCAATGATTGCGAGGGCTTGGAGTTGTTTGATTTGAGGTAGGTCCGAGTAAAGTGTTGATTGCGGTGGATAATGTTTCGGCAATCTTCCTGGCTCCGCCCGCGTTGGGCAACGCGTCGTCTTTGCTCATGTCATGCTGTGGTTCAAAACGCTGATTTGCTTCAGCCAATACCACGGGTGACAGAGTGGATGCGGATGACCGGGCAAGCCGGGAGATTTTTTGATTGAGCAGGACGCACGTTTCTTCGCGGCCTCTGGCCGGAAGGCTTTGCGCGATCACGATTTTCACTTTTGCGTTTTTTAAGCGCAGCGCTGTGATTACCCGGCCGATGTTTTTGATGATACCATCGGTCAAAGGTTCGGCTTCGGTTTTGTTTACAAGGATATCCTCGGCTCCGGGATGAATCACGGCCAGATCGGGCACATTGCGTTCCAACAGACGGGGCATGTTGTCCGCGATCCACGCCGAATCCTTGCCCCAGTGCCCTTCGTGATCCGGGTCGAATTGGTAACTGTCCGCCTCAACCGTGCCGTCCTTGTGTTTGTGCCGACTACCGACGAAGTCGATCGGATGCCCGTTGCGTCGTATCATTCCATCCAGATATCTCCTGTAGGAAGTGCTGGAGTCGAGGCCTTCAGTCGCGGAGCCGCCGATCAGCATGATTTTCACCGGCGCGAGCGGAGGCGCTTTCATGAATTTTTCAATGACGGGGGAAATGCCTTTTTCCCATGCCTGATAGCCTTCTTTGGTGAGATGAGTGCCGTCGTTGAACAAGGCCTTGTTGATGGTGCCGTCGGGCTGGAGGAAGCTGTCCTGCAAGTTGAGATATGCCACTTCATCGGAGTCCAGCGCAAGCTTGGCATTGATCGCGTTGACGCGTTGGCACTTCTCCCACTTCGCGCGATCTGCGACGGGCAGCAATGCCATCATGATGAGACGCGTGTGCGGTAGCTTGCGACGAAACACTTGAGCGACGGCCCGCTGACCATTGGCGATGTCTTGCGGCGGGCAGTTTATGCCGAGGTCCCACTTCTCCTTGCCTCCCGCGCTTTTGGTGACGCCGAAATTGTTGATGCCACACAGTATCACCGCGACTTTGGGATGCCTGCCATCGGGGAAATCAAGATTGCCACGGGTCACGCGGTGAAGCATGACCGGAGTGATGTCGCCCGAGTTGCCCATGTTGATGGGCTTGTAGCCGGCGAACTGATTCTCCCAAATCTCCCGACCCGTGGCGGGGCCAAGCGACCATGACCAGGTGATCGAATCACCGAAGAAAACCAGCCGGGTGTTTTGCGTGGCAGCCACCTCGCGATTGACCCTCTGGAATTCGCTGTTCCAGTAATCGTCCAGAACCTCAGATGGCCTCGTGGTGCTGGGCGAGAGCGGTATCTCATCCCAGAAATGCTCCGCAGCTTGCACCGGGGAAAGCGGACTGGTGAAGCCCATCGCGAGTGCGGCCAGCAGGCCGATGGTTTTGATCGATGTTTGCAATTTGCAGGCCCTAAAGGAAAAGGACTACTTCAAAAGGGTCTTCATCCCCTCACCGGCAGCATCGCCGATCAGAAAGTAACTCTCCGCATTGGCGAACCAGTGATGTCCATGATCGGGACAGGGCGAGAGTTCTGGCGGCCGGGCGAAATCGGTGGTATGGACAAATACAGCATTCTTGATCCGCTTGGTTCCTTCTTCCTGCGCCTTTCTGAAATCAAACATCGCGCCTTCGGTCACGGGACCGCCATTACCAAGCTGGCCCACAACCACCGGCATGTTCGGCACATTGAATTCCTTGCGCAGATCGCTGACCAGGTTGACGAGAAGCTGCGCATATTCGGGTATCGCCTGCGGGGTGACCATGTCGTTATAGCCCTGCTGCCAGTAAAAACCCGCGATTTCATATTTCTGATCGCCAAGCTCAGCCACGGCGGCGCGGACTTCTTTCACCATCAGGCGATAGGACAGCCCAATATCCGCCGCTTTGGGCCATTCGCCGGTATCATAGGCCGGCTTGCCGGAACTTGGCGAACGGAAATGCCCGTGCAGGCTGTGCCCGCCCCACGCCGTTTTGATCAAAAGCACAGGCTGCTCAAAGTAGTCGCCCAGAACAAAACCGAACCCCAGCTCGGGCCCCATGTGCCTTCTCGATCCGTCCGCGGCATAGCCGGTGTAGCCCACCGAGAGGCCGCCTTTCAGGAGCTTATCGCCGCCAACCTTGAATGAAATCTGCACATCATCCCGGACAACCCATTCCCCTTTTTCATTCTTGAGCTTCTTCATCTTGTCGGCGCTCTTCGAGTGTTTCATCGACCAGACCAAATTGCCCTTGGCTCCGTTGACGCCGTCATCATGATCCACCGAGCCCTGGCCTTCCATATTGGACTGGCCAGCGAGGATGAAGACCTTGATCGGCTTCCTGTCTGCGGCGAATGCGTGCCCGCAGACCAGTGCGAGCGCGAGGAGTGTGTAGATGTGTTTCATGGTGTGTTTAGAACTTCGGCGCGCTTCGGTCGCTGGCTTTAGTTTCCTCGAGCAGGGCTTTGAGATCCATCACAATGTCCGGGCGCTCGGCGTGGAGGTTCCGGGTCTCGCTGGGGGCGGTGTCGAGGTTGTAGAGGGCGGCGAGGGTCCATGAGTCCTTCACGAGATGACTTTTTTGAGCACCTCGCCGTGAACATTGGTGAGGCGGCGCTCGATGCCGTTGTGATAATACGTCAGCCGCTCGTGATCGATCCCAAGCAGGTGCAGGACCGTGGCGTGGAAATCAGGCCATGAAACCGGGTTCTCCACGGCCTTCCAGCCGACCTCGTCGGTGGCTCCATACGAGAATCCCCTCTTCAGACCGGCGCCCGCCAGCCAGACGGTGAATCCCTCCGGATTGTGGTCGCGGCCAAGGCCGAGTTTGCCTGCCGGTGCTTGGGTGAAAGGCGTGCGACCGAACTCGGAGGTGAAAAGCAGGAGGGTGTCTTCCAGCATGCCGCGCTGCCGTAAATCCTTGATCAGCCCCGCAACGGGACGGTCGATGAGTCCTGCTTCGCGGGAGTGGTTTTCACGGTTGTCCTCATGACCATCCCAGCCGTGGCGCGGAGTTCCACCGAAGGCGCCACCGGAGTAGATCTGCACGAAGCGGACGCCGCGCTCAAGGAGCCGCCGCGCGAGGAGGCATCTCCGCCCGCAGTCGGCGGTCTCTTTCTGATTCAGGCCGTAGAGCCGGGAAATGTGTTCGGGCTCGTTGGCAAAATTGATCGCCTCGGGAACGGAGGTCTGCATCCGGGCGGCGATTTCGTAGGCCCGCATCCGGGCGGTGAGCAGGTCCTCGCCCGCGCGTTCGGCAGCATGGCGACGATTGATCATTTCCAGCAAGCCACGGGAATCACGCTCCGTCGCCGGGTCGATCTTGCGTTCCGGGAAAAGGTTCCGCACGGGCTGGTCGCCCGCACGGAAGAGGGCGCCCTGGTGCTCGGCCGGGAGGAATCCGCTGCCCCAGTTGCTGGCGCCGTTGTTGGGCAGGCTGCGGGCATCCGGTAGGACAATGAAAGTGGGAAGCGAGTCCGAGAGGTTCCCCAGTCCGTAGGAGAGCCAGCTTCCCAGCGCCGGAAAACCGTTCATCTGGAAGCCGGTGTTTTGCAGGAAGCTGGCCGGGGTGTGATTCGCCGACTCGGAATGCATGGAGCGGATCACGGTAAGTTCGTCCGCCACCGAGGCGAGGTGCGGGAATAGCTCCGAAACCCAAAGGCCGCTCTCGCCGCGCTGCCGGAATTCCCACTCGTTCGCCCGCATGAATCCGGCGCTGCCGAAGAAGGTGTCGGGCTTGACTGTCGTCGGCGGTGCCTTGCCGTGGAAACGTGCCAGCTCCGGTTTGTAGTCGAAGGAGTCCACATGGCTGAGCCCTCCCATCAGGCAGATGTGGATGGCCCGCTTCGCTCGCGGGGGATGATTGGGAAAGGAGGCGCGGGGGTTGCCGGCTGCAGCGCGTGCCTCCTGACCCAGAAGGTGCATCACCGCGGTGGCCCCGAGACCAGCGGTTGCGAAGTCCAGAAATCGGCGGCGGGAAAAGTTCATCAGTCGATCCAGATCAGTTCACTGCTGTTGAAAAGAGTGCGGGCGAGCGCGGGCAATCCGTGACGCTCGACCAGCGCCGTGGCATTGGCGAGTTCGGTTGGCGTCGGGTCGCGGCCCATGGCAAGCCGCCACGCGAGTCGCACCTTGGCGTGCGTGGCCTTGCCTGCTTCGTTGGCCACCCGTTCGGCGAAGTGATCCGCCATCCGCAGGATGAAAGGGTGGTTCCACTGGCTCAGTGTTTGGGACGGCGTGATGGTGGTGTGGCGAACCGGCGTGGTCACCGAGGGATCGGGACAGTCCAGCGTCTCCAGCAGGGCGCTCCGCTCCCCGCGCACCTGCCAGGCATAGAGCGTGCGGCGATTGAACTCAGGGCCGACCGGGTCGATCGCCGTGTAGTAGGTCGTGGGAGGCACTTGATCCATGCGCACGTCCCGGAAGCCGGGGCCGAACATCTGCGCGTTCAGCGCCCCGGAAACAGCCAGGACGGTATCGCGGAAGGTCTCCGCATCAACCCGCCTGGGACTTTGCCGCCAGAGCAGGCGATTGCCCGCGTCGATCTCTTGGGCCGCTTTGTTCCCGCCCAGCGACGCCTGCTGCCACGTCGCCGAGGTGAGGATCCGGCGATGCAGACTTTTCAAGGAATACCCGTCCTCGCGGAAACGGACCGCGAGCCATTCCAGCAAGCCCGGATGGCTCGGCTGCCCGCCGTTGAAGCCAAGGTCACTCGGCGACAGCACGAGGCCCTGTCCGAAATGATGATGCCAGACCCGGTTCACCGCCACGCGGTGGAAGAGCGGATTATCCGGCGAGGCGATCCACTCGGCCAGCTTTCGCCGGCGTGAAGCGTCCGAAGCGCCCACCGAGAGTCCAAAGTCCGGTGAGAGACCCTGCACAGCGCGCAAGCCGCCTGCGGGGACGGCCTCGCGCTGGAGGCTTACGTCGCCCCGGTCGTAAACGTGCATCGGGCCGGGTTGTTGCGATAGAACGGTGAAGATTCGCCTGGAGGTGGAGGCATTCTGTTTCTCCATGTTTTTGATCTCGGCCTCGATGCGCTTTTCCTCCGGCGTCTCCGCTGTGAGGACCGTGCCCGGCAGCCCTCCGAAGAGTTGGAGGGCCAGATTGCCCTGGGCCCATTCAACCGCGTGGATGGCATTGAGCCCGGAAGATTTCCACCTCGAGCTGCGGGCACTGTGATAGACCTTGCCCTTGGTATCGGCCTGCGTTCCGGGTGCGGAAGTCTGCTCCAAGTCGTCGAACCGCTCCTCGAATAATTGGCGGTCATCCTGACGGATCTCCAAGTCATCGACCGCTCCCCCGAAGCGTCCGGAATTAAGCGGAAAGGGCTCAAGGCGGAGACGCACCGGGCCGGAGCCGTCGCCGGTATAGGCAAACTCCTTGCGTTCGAAAACGGTGGCGTTTCGTCCATCGGCCCACTCCCGCGATTCAAAGTAATGGGCAGCGAGTTGGCCACCGTCCGACGCCCGGAGGATGCGAATGACCACCCCGTCGTGCTCCGCCGTGCCTTGGGCAGCGGCTGCCCAAGCCGTCGGCGCGAGCCGCAGCGACACGCGATAGGCCTTGCCTTCGACGTTGGCCTCGAGGGCGCCGATGAGTTCGAGGATGTTCCCCGTTGTCGTCAGCTTTCCGTGGCGGGCAATGACTCGCTGGACCAGCTCGCGCTCGAGTTCATTTCGCTGACGCCGACGTTTCCTGGCCTCCTCGTCAAGTCCCAGCGTGCGCTCCCCGTGCCTCACTCCATCGAGCGCGGCGATGAACTGGTAGTATTCCTTCGCCGAAAGCGGATCGAACTTGTGGTCATGGCAGCGGGCGCAATGCACCGTCATACCGAGAAATGCCTGCCCCACCGTGCCAGCTATTTCCGCCAGTTCGTCCTGTCGCCCGGCCATCCGCATCCGCGCATTGTTTCCCAGCACTTCGTTGTGGACACCCGCGACGAGAAAGCCCACCGCCGCCATGCCCTCCATCGAGTCCGGGGCAAGGAGGTCGCCCGCCACCTGCATGCGGACGAACTGATCGTAGGGAAGATCCTTGTTGAGCGAGCGGATGAGCCAGTCGCGGTAGTGCCACGCGTTTTCCCTCGGAGTGTTGTATTCGAAACCGCCGCTCTCCCCGAAGCGGGCCACGTCCATCCAATGCCGCGCCCAACGCTCGCCGTAATGTTTGGACTCAAGCAGTCCGTCAACCAGCCGCGCCCACGCACCCGCCGACGGATTGGCCGCGAATCGCTCGATCACCTCGACCGGAGCCGGCAAGCCCAGCAGATCGAAATGGAGTCGGCGCACGCGGGTCCGCGGATCCGCCACTGGCGATGGTCGCAATCCCTTCTCGGCCAGCCCGGCGAAGACAAATCGATCGATCTCATTCCGGGACCAATTATCGCCCTGCGTCTCGGGCGGAGCAGGCGCCTTCAGCCGCTGAAGCGACCACCAATCGTATCCGGCGCGGGCCTTCGATGAGTAAAGGAAAGGATCAATCGGATCTCGTCCCCACGCCGCCCCACCCGCGATCCAGTCGCGCAGAATCGCTTTCTCGCTTTCCGGCAGCGGATGCTTGGGGGGCATCTCATCCGCGTCCACCACCTCCCAGAGCCGGCTCCGGCCCGGCGCACCAGCCACGATCTGCTTCAGCGCTTGCTCCTTCCGGCTGAGGTCGAGTTTGCCCTTGGGTTTCGGCCCCGAGTGGCAATCGAGGCAGCGTCCCGCCAGAACCGGGGCAACGACGCGATCGAAAGACGGCGCCGCCGCCGTCGCGCGCGGGCCGGCGAGATGCGCCAACCCCAGCATCAGCCAAAACGCCACCTTCATGCCCGCAGCCTCCTTTCGATCTCACGCGCGGCCTTCATCACCTCCACGGCCACGGCTGCAAATCGGCTTTTGGGCATTCGCCCGGCCACTGCCGAGGCCTGCTGCGCCCGCAAAATCTCCCACCCGACGTGCCAGCAGGGCAGAATCAACTCGCGGTTCACCGCCACCGCCGCCTTCACCTGCGCCGCACGCACGCGCGCTTTCAAGTCCGCCAGCAGCGGGGCGTAGGTAGAGGGGATGAGTGTCGATTTCATGCTGCTACCGAGTGAACCGACTGTGGCCATTCGCCTTGGATTCTTCGAGCAGTGCTTTGAGTTCCTTCACGATTTCTGGCCGCTTGAAGTAAAGGTTCGTCGTTTCCCCCGGGTCGGTGTCGAGATTGTAGAGGTGGCCGGGGGCGCTGGGCGCGGTGTCGGGGAGGACGAAGCGTTTGAGTTCGGCGTTGTTCTCATACCGGTTTCCGCCCGAGCCGGGGTGGTCGAGGAATTTCCACGGGCCGCGCCGAATCGAGAGCAAGCGGGCGCCGAACGCCTGCTGGAGCAAGTAGGGGCGGATGGGGCCGCTCTCCTTGCCGAGCAACGCGGGCAGGAGACTGAAGCTATCCTCCGCGGAATCCTTCGGCAGCTCGCCGCCGACAATCGCGGCGAGGGTGGCCATCACGTCGGTCAGGCTAGTGAGTTGCGCGCTGGTGGTGCCGGGTTTCACGCGGGCGGGCCAGCGGACGAGGAACGGGACGCGGTGGCCGCCTTCCCAACTGTCGCGCTTCATGCCGCGCCACGGCCGCGCGCCGTCATGCTGATGGTCGGCGCGCATGTGGATGACGCTGGTGGTTTCGGGGCCATTGTCGCTGGTGAAGATGATGAGCGTGTTATCGGCGACACCGATTTTTTCCAGCGTGGCGAGCAGTTCGCCGACGACCCAGTCGAGCTGGTGGATGAAGTCGCCATGCGGCCCGGCGCCGGACTTTCCTTTGAACTGCCGCGCGGCGAACGAGGGCAGATGCACGGCCTGCGCGGAGTGGAAGAGGAAGAATGGTTTGCCGGGCTTCTCGCGGACATGCTGTTCGAGGAACTCGCGGCTCTTTTTCAGAAAGACGAGGTCCACTTCCTCCATCGGAAAATTTGTGGCGATGAAACCGGGACGGCAGTCGTTCGCATACGGGTGCTTGGGAAGATTCGATTTGTCGAGCGGGCCGGCCGGCGGCACGGGCACCCGGTCATTCTCAATGAAAGCGTAGAGCCAGTCGGTCGTGGGGCAGCAAGCGGTGCCGAAGAAACTGTCGAAGCCGTGATCCACCGGACCGCCTTCGATGCGGCGCTTGAAGTCGATGCGCTTCACTTCCTCCAGCTTCCCCGAGTGAATCGGCTCGCCCGCCTGGTCCCGAAACGTCAGGCCGATGTGCCATTTGCCGACCGCAGCGGTGGCGTAGCCCTGCTTCTTCAGCATTGACGGCAGCGTCAAGCGCCCCGGCGCGATCAAGGAGGGACCGCCCGCGCCTTGGAACACCGTGCCGCCATTCGGCACGCGAAAAGCCATCTGGCCGGTCATCAGGCTGTAGCGCGTGGGCGTGCAAACGGTGCACGGACTGTGCGCGTCCGTGAAGCGCATCCCCTCGCGCGCGAGCCGGTCGAGGTGCGGCGTGGCGACCTTCGACTGGTCGTTGTAGCAGCGCACATCGCCGTAGCCGAGGTCGTCGGCGAGGATCAGGAGGATGTTGGGATTCGTTGCGGCTCCGGCGTGTGCGCAAAGCAGCGCAACGACTGTGAAGAAGGCGACGAGTGGTTTCATTCCGGGACTATTTCGCGTCGTGCGGAATGAGCGGCTTCGGATTCTCCACCCGGCCCAGTTCGCGACAGGCAGGCGTGATACCGTCGAGGCCGAGGTCGTCTTTCGTCGCGGCGATGAGGGCTTGGAGTTTGACGACGATTCCGGGATTCGCCGCGGCG
>SXGU01401814.1_pt1 | contig 16990 bp, 18 predicted proteins | sample 3174531 | NCBI WGS metagenome assembly SXGU01 (sample SAMN11356863, study PRJNA531348) | freshwater metagenome | isolation source: freshwater sample F1-140 | place: China: Fuxian Lake, Yuxi | collected 2017-12-25 | reverse complement strand
TCCTGTTCATGATGATAAAAAGCTATTTGAGTTTCTTGTTCTCGAGGGTGCACAAGCGGGTTTAAGTTGGTTAACAATCTTAAAGCGAAGAGATGGCTATAGAAAAGCATTTTGTAATTTTGATGTAAAAAAAGTAGCAAAATTAAATGACAAAGATGTTGAAAAATTATTAACAAATGAAAATATTATTAGAAACAAAGCCAAAATAAAATCAACAATTGGAAATGCAAAAGCATTTATACAAATTCAAAAAGAGTTTGGTTCATTCGCAAAATACAGTTGGCAGTTTGTTAACGGTAAACCAATAATCAATAAAAGAAAATCACTTAAAAATATTCCACCAACAAGTAAAGAGTCAGATGCATTTAGTAAAGACCTAAAGAAAAAAGGTTTTAAATTCGTTGGCTCAACGATTATATATGCACATATGCAAGCTGTTGGCATGGTAAATGATCATCTTACCACTTGTTTTCGATATAAAAATTTATTGCATAAATGAATCCATTTTATTTTTAGAATTAAATTTTTTATTACTTAAATATTAAGTATATTAAAAAAATAAAAAATATAATTATTTAGAATATGTAAATGTGCAGAATTAGCTTCGAGGGGTCTTATCTAATTCTGCACTATACTTTTTTTCTTATTTCTTATTTCTTATTTCTTATTTCTTATTTTACTTGTCATTTGTTACTTTTTAACTTTAAGTTGTTGCTTGCCATTTTGCAATTCTGAACTTGATGTGCTTTTAATTTCATTTTCACACTCATAATTTATTTGCCATTCTTTAATTTGCATTCGACTGGCTTCTGCACTTGTCTTAGTACTTGGGTCTTTTCCGGCAGCAACTACAGGCATCCCAAAAAAATGTCCTACTGTTGCATCTGATTCCCCAGATTCATACCTTTGATTTGAATTCGAAGTTGTTTTTTCTCCTATTACAACTTCACCTTCCTCAATGACTTTAACTTTAAGTTGACCACAATTTGATGCCATCATTTTCTGTGCAAGTGCACTGTCTTCCTGACGGTGATTTAAGTTTAATGCTATTAAACCACTTTGTTGCGGTCTTTTTTTAACATCTCTCGCGTAGGGTTGATAGGGCAAACTTTGACATCCAACAATACCCATAATTAATAAACGCCCAATTATTAAATTAAATCGAAAAGTATACTGATAAATATTTTTCAAAAATTTCATATTTTGTCCTTTAACTTATGATCACATGTTTGATCACATGCTTATAACATAACCTATTTTAGCAATGAATCCTTCATTTTTAGTTGAGTTTTTACTTTCTTTATCAACATTAAATAAACCATGATTATATTCAAAACTTGCTTCCATAACACCTAAGTCAGTTACATATCTTCCACCCATACCGGCATTTAATAACATATCAAATCCGTTCATAGCTGATCGAATTCCATGTTCTTTAGTATCATCACCATACAAAGCCTGTTGATTTGCAGATAATAAATATGCAGGAGTTGCTCCAGCATTAAAGTAATAATTAACTTTATTTTCAGTTTGGTGATTTATTAAATACTCAGCCTTAATTGGTAAGCCAAGATAATCCATTTTAACTTTTGCAAGATCAATACTAAATATGCCAAGGTCAAATGTCTTTTTCAATCCTGTTTGAAAATATTGTGCACCAATGCTCCAACTCAAACTTGGTTCTGCTGTTGTAAATCGAACTGAAGTTCCAATAGAGCTCCCACTTATATATTTACTATCTAACCCAACGACGTGAAAACTTGTACTACCGATTTCTGGCGTAAGGGTATAAACAGGTCTTTTAATGTTTGAACTTTGCAGTGCTTCTTCTGAATAAGCACTGTTCGTACCTAACAATATAACCAATAAAATTAAAAATGATTTATTTTTCTTCATGTAACTTCTCCTTTGTTTATAAAACAAATAATAGCGAAGTTATATATTATGCAAATAAACTCTTACATTTGATTCAACAAAGTGTTCGTTAGTGTTCGGTGAAATTTTTAACTTTAGACTACGCAAGTCAACATACAACTGCATAAATTTTTATATTATTCTTTAATGATCAGTACTAAAATAATATAATATGAAAATATTAATTCTAACACCTCTCCAAATTGAATATGATAATCTGATTGATGGATTTAATAAACTTGGTCTAACTTTTCAAGATGTCTCAGATTTAAAATTTAAAATTCCATGTTTATATAATAAAAAATTTAATATTTATGTGGCAATCGGCGGACATGGCAAATGTCAATTCGCAATTCACGCACAATATCTAATTGATGTCATTCAAGACTTAAATTTAATTATTTGTTGCGGATCAGCTGGTGCCTTAACAGAAAAAATAAAAATTGGAGACTTAGTTATTGCAACAAAAATTATTGAACATGATTTTAAACAATTAATTTTTAAGCCTAAAAAAGATTTTCCTGAATTTACAATAAATCAAGAGGTATTATTAAACTTTAAAAATAAAATTAATTCTAACCAATCTTTTGATTTAAAATATGATATTCTGGCTAGCGGAGATGAAGATATTACCTCTAATGAAAGAGCCATAGAATTGATATCTAAAACCACAGCTAGTGCCGTAACTTGGGAAAGTGCAGGAGGTATCCGAGCAAGTAAATTTAATAAAATACCTTATTTTGAAATTCGTACCATAACAGATAGTTGTGCAGATCAGATCAAAAATAATTTTTTAACAAATATTAAAAGTGGCATGAATAATATTGCATTAATTTTATCAACGTATTTAAGTTATGAACAAAAAAATTAAAAATATAATATTCAATCTCGTAGGAGCTATATCGCTGTTAATTGGTATAATTGGAATTTTTCTTCCACTACTACCAACAACACCCTTTTTATTATTAAGTGCATTTTTATTTTCAAAGGGTTCTAATAAATTCCACTCTTGGTTAATCAATCACAAATACTTGGGCAAACCCATCAAAGATTGGGAGAAAAACAAATCAATCTCCGTGCAATCAAAACTTCTTGCAACTGCTACTTTTGTTTTTAGTGGACTTATTTTATTTTTAAAACCAAAAATTACTATTCCCTTAAAAATGTTTTTTTTGATTTTTGCAATATTTGTATTATCATATATTTGGAGTCGACCAAGGAGTAAATAAAATGGAATATTGGAAATTATGTAGTAGTTGTAAAAAGCCAATTCAATTTAAATCTAAATATTATAAGTGCAGTGTTTCTACTTGCTCTGGACAAAGAACGGGTTATGTTTTTTGCTCACTACATTGTTTCGAAAGACACTTGCCAGGGGCTCGACATCGAGACGCAGGAGCTTTAGATTTTATGTCACCTTCCATTGAGATTCATCTTGCAAGTTTAGCAACTGAAGAATCTGAAAATAAATCTTCGACAGTTACTGCTCCTGTACGCAGAATAATTCCAAGTGCCTCCCCAACAACAACTACTCACACTTCTACACAAACTGAAGATGAGATATTAATTGTAGTCTCAAAGCTTAAAAATTATATAAAAGATAAATCAGATATGAATACTTCTGGTGATGTGGCTGATATTTTAAGTAATTTCGTTAGACTTCATTGCGACGAAGCAATTGAAAATGCTCGAAAAGACGGAAGAAAAACAGTAATGGCAAGAGACTTTTCTAAAAAAAGCTCATTTTAGCCCATAATTACTTTAAAGATAGATTTTTTTTTCTTTTAAGTTAGGATTAGTAAATTAATTTTTGAAATATTAATAATATCCATGGAGGATAATAATGTCAGTGAATAATCATCATTTTTTATTTTCAAACTTTACAATGGGTTCAATGAAACTCAGCAATCGAGTCGTAATGGCTCCTATGACTCGCTGTCGTTGTATAGATAATATGCCAAACGAACTTGTTGAAAAATATTATACACAACGCTCAGAAGCTGGACTCATTATTACAGAAGGAGTTTCGCCATCTGATAATGGTTTAGGTTATGCACGTATACCTGGTTTATTTACTGGCGAGCATGTTAAGGCTTGGCGAAAAGTAACTGAGTCAGTTCATCATGCGGGTTCAAAAATATTTGTTCAACTGATGCATTGTGGACGAGTTAGCCACCCCAATAATATGCCCTCAGGTGTAGAAATTTTAGCACCGTCATCAATACCACTTGACGGAGTAATGTGGACAGATTCAGAAGGCAATCAGCCTTATCCAATCCCAGAAGAAATGACTGAAAGTGATATTATAAATACAATCGAAGAATTTGCACACTCAGCTTCATTAGCTATGGAGGCAGGATTTGATGGTGTTGAAATTCACGGAGCTAATGGATATTTGGTCGATCAGTTTTTAAATACAGCAAGTAATAAAAGAACTGATAAATGGGGAGGATCAATTGAAAATCGACTCCGTTTTGCAGTTGAAGTTGTAAAAAGCGTTTCCAAAAAAATTGGTCCAGGCAAAGTAGGTATTAGACTTTCACCTTATGGAACTTTAAATGGAATGGTTGATTGTGGACATACAGATGATTTATATGAAAGATTGGCGCAAGAAATGCAAAAATTAGGAATTTTATATATTCACATTGTTGATCACAGTTCAATGGGATCTCCAGAAGTAAAACCAAGAGTAAAACAAGCTATTAGGGATCAATTTAAAGGAGTCGTAATTTTATCTGGTGGATATAATTTAAGAAAAGCTGATGCTGATCTTGCAGAAAAAAAAGGTGATCTCATCGCATTTGGCCGACCTTTTATTTCAAATCCTAAACTAGTATCAAAATTAAAAAACCATCATACCTTAGTAGAGCCAGATCAAAATACTATGTATACTCCAGGAGAAAAAGGATATACCGATTATCCTGTTGAAGGTTAATGGTCTGTAACAAGTCCGACACTTTATCAATTACTATAAATAATTTATTTTTTTTATCAGTCCACACTTCTCATTGATGTGTGGACTTTTTTTATCCCCATTTTTAAAAATCTTTAATAATTAAATCACCAGATACTGATTTAACATTTAACTCACCTTCACCAGTTCCCAATTTATATATATTATCTGTATCATCAGAATCATCATCACTTTCACTAATTAATTTAGTATTAGGTTTTTGAGTTACATATTTTTTATCAATAACAGTTTCACCACTTACGGATGAAAAATGCATAGATAAGTCAGGTAATTTATTAAATGAAATTTTAGTATCTCCAGAAGTTGTCTTAGAAACCAAATTAATTTTATTTAATTCCGATTTAAAATCTAAATCTCCAGATACTGATTTAAAACCTAGATTTTCAACTGCCCCTGTTAAATTTAAATCCCCACTTACTGTACTAAAATTAAATTCTTTAGTTTTTAAATCAACTGAATTCAAATCTCCACTCACTGTTTTCGCAATTAAATTTAAATAATTTTTTCCTTTTATATTAATATCTCCAGATACAGTTGATAAATTTAAATTTTGAACTTGCAAAGGAATGGTAACCATTAATTTTCCACTTTGACTATTTGAACTAAAGTTAATAAAATTAAAAAAGTGAAACCCTGAATTATCTTCTTCATTAATTTTAATAATTATTTCTTTTCCTGTCACATCTACTGATAAAAGATTTTTTTTATCTTCTTGAGGAAAGTATCCAACTAGATTTACTGATAATGTATCTGTATTTCCAAATTCAATGGCAATATCTGTTCTTACAGATTCAATTTGTATCTTTTTAATCTCAGTAGATTCAATTTTTTTGTTAACACTTACATCTGTATTTTCAAATTCATTTGATTTTGTATACTTTTCAGCCAGAGAAAATGGAAAAACTTCTAAGCTTTTTTTATCACCATCTAAACTGATTGTAATATATGAAACTAGAAAGCTACATACTGTTAAAATCGCTACTCGAATTATAATTTTTTGAATATTCATTTTATTTCCTTTGAATTCATTGTTTTAATTACTTTGAAAATAACTGCTTATGATTATGTCTGATATAATCAGCGCAAGCTCATCAGACTTAATCATGAGCAGTTATTTTAATTTTATTAAATTTAGGTTCCATCTTAAATAATTTAAGCTAATGTCTAAAACAAACTTTGAAAGTATCATTACAAAGTAAATTGCTAAAATACCCAATCCTACGCATCCAATTATAAAAAAGAATGAAGATAAATGAACCCAAAATCCAACTTGATACATACTAAGCTTAACAAAAAAACCAATAATCAGGGCAATCGAAGTAATTAAAAAAGCCCCAGAAAATATCCACCCCAATAATAATGCTAAACAAACAACAAAGAAAGGACCTAAAAATAAAATAATATTTAAAGGAGCAAGTGCAACGAATAAAATTAATATTCGTAACACATTTTTAAATTGCAGTAAAATTGAATCACTTTCATGATTTACAGCGAGAAGATTTTCTGCAATTAAGCTACGTGCAAAATCTTTTGGCCGCCCAATAGAATTTATAACTTCTTCTTCTTTGCGACCAGATTTAATTGCTTCAATTATATATTCTTCTTGGTCACGTAAAATTTCATTTACTTCTGATTGTGGAAGTTGTTGCAATTCCTTTTTTAATTCTGAAAGAAAATTTTGTTTATTCATATATCAGCTCCTGAATGAATTACTGAGTCCACATTTTTTAAAAAACTTTTCCATTGTTTTAATAGTTCTTTAGTTTTTTTATTTCCAAAAGTTGTCATGCGATAATATTTACGAGGAGGTCCCTCATTAGATTCTATTAAATAAGTTTCAAAATAATTTTCTTGAGTTAATCGTCTTAAAATTGGATAAATTGTACCTTCTGAAATTTGAATATTCTTAGAAATAGCTTCTACAAGCTCATAGCCATAGTAATCTTTCTGAGAGACTAAAGCCAAAACACACATCTCTAGTACACCTTTATTGAATTGGGGATTCATACAATTACTCCAAGTTGGCACTTATATAATACACAGTACTGTGTATTGCAAGGTACTAATTAAATATTACCCTTTAATTTTGCATTGTATAAAATAACTGCTCATGATTAAGTCTGATTGCTACGCAATTATATCAGACATAATCACGAGCAGTTATTCTCTTGTTTGTTGGGGGTGATCTTTCAATCACCCCGTATTATGAAAATCCAAACTAAGGTTTGTATTTTCATAATAACAAGTGCAATGCCTGAAAAATTTTAGGATGAGTAATAACACTTTTACATGGAGTAGTTTACTTTTGACATGAAGGGCACCAATAGGTTGCTCTTCCGCTCAAAATTGATGACTTGATTTTTGAGTGGTAATTACCCCTTCGTGATATTTCTAAAAATTTATGGTCAATTAATTTTAATAATTTCGTCGTTGGAATTTGAAAACGTAAATCTTTTCGCAAAAAGGTAATATCAATTAAGACATCACCTTTTTTTACTTCTAAACTTAAAGTTCTCTTTATATTTTCAACTTCAGGTAGTTCTGGCACAATTAAAAAACAGATTCTTCTGGTTTTATAGGAATCTCATAAATGTCATAAGCACCATTTGAGATTCTAACTTTTGTATTATTGATTTCAATTGATTCTACTCCCATATTTAACTTCTTTTGAACTTCACCAATCAAAAGAGACGAAAATTCAATTGCTTTAAATGGTAAATTTAGAACATTACCTATTACCGGAATTTTATCTAAAAACTCTTGAGGTTTATTAGTAATAGCTCTAAAGGGAGTCAATTGAACTCGCACTGGTTCAATTCGTGTAACTTTATCAGTAGTCGATAACCAATCAATAATACCACCCTGACCAAAAAGTGCATCACCTGGTAAGGTCATATAATTTTCTCTATTAAATACAGATAAATCTTCAATACCAAAAGCATCCAAAAAAACCAATGTCACATGGTTTAACTGGGGGTTAATATCACTTTTATACGCACAATAATAAATAACATTTCTAGCTTTACTATAATTAAAATAAAAAGTTTTTAAAAGTGAGTATTGCACATCTGATTTAAATCGAATAAATCCTTCAGCCTTAAAACCTTTTTCTATATCATCTTTTTTTGTATTAAGTGTACCTTTTATAGGTAAATGAAATGGTAAAGGAGGTTTTTTATTATAATACCGAATAGATCGATCAAGTACATTTGAAATATAAATGTCAGAATATTCATTGTATCGCTTTAAAGTGCAACCGTCTTCCGAACTCCAGACTCTAAGGGTGGCTAAAGACAATAAAAATAAAATAACTAAGGATATATTTAAATTTTTCATGGAATTTTCACCTTACAGTTAAGTAGATTAAAGTCTGCTGTTAGGGCATTCACGGCCACATCCCCTTTTCGTTCATTATTTGAATCAACAAACGGATTATAGTCAGAAATAATATCATAGATACAATCAAATTTCTGTTGGAGATTTATATTCCCCTTAACTTTAAAATGAGTTTTATTATCTTTAGAGTCTAGATAGTAAGTTAAATCCATATTAATATCTAACGGTACTTGCTCATCTAACTCATCCAATTTTAATTTTTTTGCAAACATTTTAATAATAGGGGCTTCTTGAATTGTGGATTTTTTCCAATTAAACCAACTGATTTTAAAACTTTCAGTTCTCTCATTGTAATCACTTGAATCATATGACGGAATTAAAATATTTTCGAAACTTAAAGTAGCAAATTGCTTTTGCTCTTTATACATTTGAGCCATTCGTATTAAAAAACGATACAAATCACGACTCTGTTTCCATTTAATAGAAATATGACCCTGATCAATACCATTCGAATACAAATCAAAATGAATAGTTCCTTTAGATCCATTTTTATTTAATATTAATAAGGCCTTTCCTAAAGTTATATTTGATTCAACGTAAGTAGATTCCGAATCTGGTGGTTCTATAATATAATAAACATTTTTGTATTCAACATTTTCTAATTTTAAAAATGAATCAAGAACTGAATCAAGATTTTCGCTAGCTGCAGTATTTAAAGAATATTTTACTTCTTCCCAAACTCCATCATACCATGCCGCCATCGAATATTGTGAAACTCCAATTGAAATACAAAAAAATAACATACAAATATAAAATGCATTTATCTTAAATTTCATATTTTACCCATCTCAAAAAAGTGATAAAAAAACTTTAATTAATTATAAATATTCAATAAATAAACAAGAAAAAAACGGCGCATGATTTTATCTCGCATATAATCGCGAAGCGATCAGACTTAATCATGTGCAGTTATTATGAAAATACAAACGTAAGTTTGGGTTATCATAATAAGGGGTGATTGAAAATCGCCCCAAACAAGCTGTTATTTTATGGAACAACGTAAACATTAGACTCTTGCTCTTGGTAATTAATTTCATAATCATCGCCATCAAGTTCAAGTTTACAAGCTGTCATTTCTCGATCCTCTAAAGCGCCAGAATAAAGATTTAAAATTCGTGTACTTGCTTTACATTCAAAAAGTGCTTTTAATAAATCCTTTGGGTCAATTCCGCTGCTATCATCTGAATTAGGACTTACATTTAAACCTGGTATATGTAAATTTACTATTTTTAATTTTTTTAATTCTAATCTTTTAACATCCAATTTTTCACTTTGAAATTCTAAAATTACAGGTGAAACTCTGACTTTAGGTATGCCATCTTCAGTGATTCCAACAACTTCATAAAATCCAATCTCTCCACTTAAATCATCAGATGCATATTTTTTATTTAAATCACCAATAAGAACCTTATTTGATAATCCACTTATGTGTAGTTTATAATTATCCAAATTTACAATCGAAGATGAACTATCATCAGAATATTTTTTACTCTTATCATTAGAATCAATTAGACTACTTGCAGCCATTTCAACAGGTTTAATTTTATCTTTTAATTTTAACTCAATATGAACTTTTAAATTAGAAATTTCAGTTCTATTATTGATATAAGAAAATCTAAAACTGAGTGGAAGATTAATATAGGGTCCTGCAATCATGTTTTCAATTTGAGTATCTAAACTTTCCGAATTTTTTTTAGGGTCGGCAGAATGTGCTAAATTCAATTGAGCTACCATAATAAGTAAAGCCACACCGATAACATTAACTCTTTTCATTCTAAACACTCCTTGTGAATGACAAATTTTTAAGTTTTACAACTATAACAAAAATTTTAATTTATTTTTGGAAAAAGAATCTAAATTATAAATTTTTTCTTTTCTGAATTTTGTTAAACAGATTGAATTTTTTTTCTTTATAATCTATTTTGAAGCTTTTCTTCTGTTAATTTTTTTGATAGGTTGAAAAAATTGTAATGACTGTTTTCTTGCACGGGGGGTTAATTTAATGAAAAAAATCTTGTTTTGTTTGTTTTTAACAATTTTCTCAATAAGCTGCTGGCCCAATCCAAAGTTTTTCCTTACTGAATGGAATAAAAAAGCCAGTCATGAAAAAATTGGTAAAATAAATGTTCTTAATCTTTATGGTACACGTGAAGAGATTGCCTACCAACATGGCGTTTTTGCCAAAGAACTCATCCAAACAAATAAAAGCTCATTAAATCATTACTTTCACCTTATTAAAAATAGCATTCTAAATGCCACTGAATCTAGCTTTACTGGTCAACTGTATGCAAAATATGTTGATACGATATTAACAAGTGAATACATTAGCAACTCTATCCCTGGGCGAGATCAGGGAGTTTATGGTGCCTTTGCTGCTGGCGCTGGTCTTGAAAACGCAGATGAGGTTTTTAAAGCAGCCTTATTCCCTGATATTGGCCAATACTTATTAGGTAAAGATTCCGAAAGTGAATATTTTGATTTCATCCAACATTTGCCCACCTATGGCTGTACATCACTAATTGCAAAATCATCTACAGATAGCTCAAACGAAATTATAGCACGTAATTTCGATTTTTCTTCCTTTGGAGCTTATGAAAATAATGCCGCCATAATTTTTATTCATCCCTCCGAAGCACAAGATCAGCAATACGTGATGTTCACTTCACTAGGATTGCATTCTTCTCATACCACTTGGAATGAGTCAGGGCTTTTTCTTAGCCTCCATCAATTAATGGTCAATGATAATAAATCATCTGGAACTTATATTTTAGGTATAACTGATGAAATCTCGCGACGTGCCCATAATCTTGATGAAGTTAAAAAAATCATAGAGTCCCATGGAATAACAAGTTCTTGGCGTATTATTGTTCACTCAACCAAAGAACATAAGACCTTACTTGCTGATGTTAGCGCATCCAAAAAAGCTTTGAAATTAATTGATGAACCAATACATTTCTTTACTAATCATGTTTTTGATAAAGAGCTTTCACAAAAACAATTTTTTCCATATTATAATTATGGTTGGGATAGTTTACAAAGATTCAATTATTTAAAAACAAAAACACAAAACTTAACAGATTTAAGCGTTCTACAAGTTACTAACCTTATATCAAGTCATGAATACATACATTCCGATAATCAACTTTCTCAACGGCATATTGGCACAATAGCTAAACAAAGTAACTTGATGTCACTAGTAATTGATTCTGCAACTAACACAGTTTTTTTTGCTGTCCCTAATAATGAGTTTGAATCTTCACCAAGTGGCACATACCAAGCAATTCCACTAGATTTTTCAATGAAATGGCTCAGTCATCAGGTTAATCAACAACCACTAAACTCAATCAAATCAGAGTTCAATAATAAAATTGATCAAAATTTTATTACAGCAGAAGCTAATATGAGAAAAGCAGAGTTTATGTATGAATCACAAGCTCCTATGGATCAATATTTTCCCTTTATAAAAACTGCTTTTGAACATTCTAATCTTGATTTAAATATTTCTTTGGTAAAAGCTGGTATGGAGTTAAAACAATATGGACGTGATAATCGAAAACAAGACTTACTCCAATCAGCTAAAGTAACTTTAGAGTCACTCATTCAAAAATATAACCAAACTGATAAAGATAAGCATCCTTTATTGATTGCTAACCTACTATTAGCAAGAACTTATGTTCTGACTGGCGATTTGAATGCCGCCAGCTCAATTTTAAATAATTGGACAGGTAATACATCGTTATATCTTAATGAAAATGTAAAATTAGATTCAAATTTTCTTAAACAAAATATTGAAAATTCTGATAAGTTAAAAAATTATTTTAATGAAACAATCAAAAGGCTTACTTTTGAAATATCAGATACTGATGTGTCTACATTTTAATCCAAAAATTTTGACTCAAAATTGTCATTTTGTCTAAATCTCTACAGTAGAAGAGTTTGTTGAAATAGTGTAATTTACTATTTAGTCCAAACTAACACTAATTTTTATTATCTTATTTATTAGGACTAATTGATTTTAGTAAGTTTGTAAAAAAATAACTTAGATTACATTAGAGAAGCGACAAATATGAAAAAAACAACATCTCAAACAATCAAGGCATCTATTTCAACCCTTTTAAGTATAAACTTATTTATTCCAACTGCAGCTTGGTCTCTGAATGCTAATACTCAACTGATAACTAAATCAAAACAAATTTCAAATAATAATTGTAGTCTAAATCAATCCGAAGTTGATCTATTAAATACAGGGTTACTTCAACTTGGTTTTGGAAGTTATTATAAAAATCAATGGCAAGATCATGCTTCTATTGCTAATGATTATTTGCAATTAAATAAATACTATAAAGTCGAAGGCGAAGATGATTCGCAAAATATGAATAAATTGCAATTAATGAGAAATATCATTTCTTATGATGCAGTTAAGGGAGCAAAAGAAGTCGTATTGCAAATTATGAAAAGAACTGGTGGATGTTTTTATTCTAAATCTAATCAAAAAAATTATTATGATTTAATTTCAACTTTGTTTAGTTTTAAACCTTGGAGCTTATCGAATCAACCCGCAACAAAAGGATTATTTACTAATGGTGGCGTATTTACAGAAGATGGCATGGAAGTACTCGAAGCGCAAGGAAAGCAACTTGAAACTGAAGCAGATAAAGCGTTAACAAAACAAACTGATTCACTTAGAAGTGTAATGGAACTTCATTCTAAAAAGTTAACTCAAGAATTGGTCTACTTAACACAATCATTAATGAGGCTAAATCAAAACAACTCCATAAACACTTTTTCTTCAGAAGATTCGGCAGAAAATTTAGCAAAATTATTTTACCCCAATATTGCAAAGATTGTTAGGCTTACTTATTTAGATCATCAAATTGGACGTACTTTTTGGTTGGGGAGAGCATTACTTGGAGCTTCACTTATTCAGTTAGCAAATAAAAGTTTCGAAGATAGAGAATCTTTTTATCATGATATAAATTTAAAAATATCTAACGACACTCGCTTTAAAAACTTTAAACTAGAAAATATAGTTGGGGATAAGTGGTTACTTGCCAATGAAAGTTTAGATACAAAAGAAATGTATGCTGAATCAAAACGCATATATGAAGAAAAAAGAAAAGATTTTAAAAATTTTATTAATTCTATAGTGGACGGAACGATTTTAGATCAAATTAATCCATCTAAAATTGCAGAACAATTCAAAGTTCCAGAAGATCTGTTTACTAATTTTGATATTGATAAAATACTTCCTCCTATTGTAGATTATAGAGAAATTCCAGTCACAGATATGTCCTACGTTTTAACGAGAAATATTTCAGTTGAAGCAGCAATGATACCTTCAGGTGCAATTCCACCAGAACACTTAGCAAAAAATCCTAAAAATAATTCCTTAATTGGTAAGTATATTGGAGCTATAAATTATGTTTCAGCTGAAGATGCAAAAGACTCAAATAAATTTACTGAATTAAGAGAAAAAGCTTATTACCGAACCATGAACGACGGATTCTCGCATATTGGTTATGCTCACTTAAGAACTTTTCAAATTAATAATCAAGATATAACTTTTTCATGGGTCATTGATAATTATCCTAGTCCAGCTGCCGATGCTGAAACTGATATCCAAGGACCTTACAATTCTGCAGGAGTAAGATTCATAGGTTTAGAGCAATATTATAAGGCTTCCAATCATACTCACTTAATGGTCGCAAATATAGATCCGCAAATGTTTTCAGATTTTGCCTTAAAACAAACTAATAAAGTTTTAACTGAAGAAGATTTTGAAAACTTATTGTCACCCATTAAAAATGATCGTTCAACAGAAGTAAGAAAAGCACTACAGGTAATAAAACCGACTTTAGATAAAAATGGTAAACCTGTACCAACTGTTATTGATGGTAATACAAATGTATCTTCAAAATGGGAAATGGAAATTAACTATGATGAATTTAAAAAATTACACCAATTAAATTCAACTAGCAATTATGAAACTTGGTATAAAGCAGTTACAAAAAGAGCCGCCCAACAACTAACAGAATTTTTATACAAAGGAATGACCTTTGTCTGGATCACACCAAATGGACAATACTATAAGGGTGGAGCTTATTGTTCTTTAACCGGATCACTCGCATATAAACTTGGAACTGGTTTAGATATTCAAGATTCACCAGATGTCTGGGACGATGTTGTAGGTCATGTAGCCAAGCTTTATGATACAGCTGAATTCATAAGTCAGGCCTGTGATAAAGTTGAAAGTCTTGATTATGCTACAAAATTTATTTCTTTTTTAAACCTATCTGAGACAAGTAAAAAACTTGCTTGTTCAACATTTGAAGATTCTGCGGAACAAGTAAAAAATTATGTTAACTCAAACTTGAATCCTCACTCTACAATACCTGCGGAGTTAGCAGCAAAATTGTTTTCAGGTTATTGCCACATTGGTGATGAACGTGAAATTGTTTGTGCTGCAATGAAATCACTTGCTACAAATACCGATATTAAAAATATAAAAACACTTTCAACAATGCCCATCGTTGCTCCTTCTGGACTTGCAGCGCAAAATTTTGTTCCGGCTCATAATATGTTTACAGTTGAAGCTCCTTTTATGGCAATTCAAGATCGTTTAGAGTCTAGTTTTACTAATTCAAGTTACAGAAATTTTAGTCTTGAATTTGAAGGGGAAGTTAATCTTGGGATCGAAAATATTATTCGTGCTGTTGAATCAAATCAATCATTTAATAAAATCTTTAATTACAAAATACCTACTTCCACAAATTCTGAAATACAAAATAAAATGGTTAAAAATCTAGACTCAATTGATTTTACAAAAATGTATTTGGACCCGTCAGAAGTGCGAGGTCTCACAATGGATTTACTTGAGAATAGTCTTTCAAAAATGGGTTGTGCAAAAAATAGCATCTCAAAAGTATGCCGAGATAGCGTATTATCGAAGTAGTTATAAATAGTTTTTACAATTTAAATATAGAATACTTAATGGTTATAAAAAGATGAGGTGAATAAAATGAAAACTTCAAAAAACTTTACACAAATACTACTTATTCCAATTTTAGCAATTTCCTTAATTATAAGTGCATGCGCTACTGATATTAATTCTAATAGTTACTCTGATACTCATGTTGGAGAGGCTGCAAAAAGTTATAGAGGTAAAATTGTTAAAGTTAGACAAGTAAAAGTTGGGCCAGATCAACTTGAAAAAAGCAAAACAGGAACTCTAGCTGGTGGTGTAGGTGGCGCGATGCTTGGGAGTCAATTTGGATCAGGTAGTGGAAAACTACTTATGACAGCAGGAGGAGCAATTGCTGGAGCAGTTGGTGGCGCCTATGCTGAAAAAGCCTTAAAAACTCAAGATGCATTAGAACTTACAGTAGAATTAAAAAATGGTGAGCTTCGCACAATTGTTCAAGGTAAAAACGAAACCTTTAGAAAAGGTGAAAAAGTTTTATTAATGATTTACGAAAATGGTCGTTCTAAAATTTCTAAAGATAATTCTTAATTTAAAATATAATTAATAAAATTTATTGCAGTTTGCTCCACTCTTTTACCAACCCCATTTTGGATATCCAAAACTGCAAATACTCTTCATCCAATTTAACATTCATTATAATATCTCGGATATCATTGAGGTGTTTTTCTGATTCACCCTCTCTGTAGTAATCAAGTTTTTTAAGAACAAGATCCTCTGGTGAAGCAAGATACACTTCAAAATTATCAGCTATTTTTATTTTTGTTCGTCGAGCAAACTCAGAATTATAAAATTCAGTTTCTTTATCTAATACAATATCAACTTTGATTCCAGATTCTTGGTGAATAAGATTAAAACAACCTTTTCGTTGAACCTCATCTTGTATAACCTCTAAAGGGGGACAATAAAATTCTGAAAGTGGAAATAGATTTTCAAAACCTAAAACTTGACGTGGGCGTATTCGGGCTACAATATCCAAATCACGAGTAAAACGTGGTTGACCATAATACATTGTTGCCATTGACCCCACCATAAAATATTCAATACCTTCGTCTTCAAACCTTGATACAACTACTTTTAAAACATCAAGTAAGCCAATCATCCGTTTTTTTCCTCATTGAGTTTTTTAAAATAGGCAGCTGTTCTTTTAATAAGCTCAGCTTCAGTCAATTCAGGTTGTAAGTTAGAAAATCTGGCTTTTTTAATTAAAAAAGCATCCTTAAACATTGCATCTGCAGTTTCAAGTTTAGTCTGTTTTTTTTTGAGGGGTAAAAAAGATGATGGGCTTTCCATATTTTATAATCCATCACTAGTAAAATCTGGTTTAATAATTTGAATTTTCTTTAGACAGCATCTTTTTGATGGTGCCCCCTAGCAGACGATCTTCGAACCGCTCTACTAACTGAAAATCCAATTCTAACCATTTAATTTTGCTAATGTTCTAATTTTTGTTGGAGAACAGGTAGCAAATTCCACCTATGTGTTCTCCACGTTGAGAACATGTTCTCCAGCTTTGATATTACCAATACCCTCAAACATTTAGCCACTCAACAATTTATTGAGGAGTTTTTATGTGATCTTACCCGAAAAAACGGACTCGGATTTATGCACATTTATCAAAACTTTTTTCGTAGTCAACAGGTGTTTTGTAGTTGATTGACGAGTGTAGCCTTTGTCGATTGTAAAACACTTCGATATATTCAAAAATACTCTTCTTTGCCTCCTCT
>SXGU01025563.1_pt1 | contig 17007 bp, 16 predicted proteins | sample 3174531 | NCBI WGS metagenome assembly SXGU01 (sample SAMN11356863, study PRJNA531348) | freshwater metagenome | isolation source: freshwater sample F1-140 | place: China: Fuxian Lake, Yuxi | collected 2017-12-25 | reverse complement strand
CCGGGCCGGCGCCCAGGAGCTGCTCATGCCCATCGCCTCGCCGGCCGAGCTCTGGCGCGAGACGGGCCGCTGGGACTTCTACGGGAAGGAACTCTTCCGGTTCAAGGACCGGCACGAGCGGGACTTCTGCCTCGGCCCCACTCATGAAGAGGTCATCACGGATTTGATCCGGCGCGAAGTCCGGTCCTACCGGCAACTGCCGTTGAACTGCTACCAGATCCAGACGAAATTCCGGGACGAAATCCGACCCCGCTTCGGGCTCATGCGCGGCCGCGAATTCATCATGAAGGACGCCTACAGCTTCGACAAGGACGAAGAGGGGGCCAAGCTCAGCTATCAGAAGATGTACAACGCCTACCAGTGCATCTTTACTCGTTGCGGCCTGACCTTCCGGGCCGTGGAAGCGGATACGGGTTTGATCGGCGGCAGTTCCTCGCATGAGTTCATGGTCCTGGCAGAGACCGGCGAGGAAACGATCGTCTATGCGGACGGAGGCACGTATGCGGCCAATGTGGAGCGGGCCGAGGTGCCGCCGCCGGCCGAGGCCACTATGGAAGCCCTCCGTCCTTTGCGCAAGGTGGCGACCCCCGGGGCGCGGACGGTCGCGGAAGTGTGCGCATTTCTGAAGGTGACTCCGCAACAGCTCGTTAAAACGCTTCTGTACAAGACCCCCAAGGAAATCGTCGCCGTGCTGATTCGGGGCGACCACGAGGCCAACGAGGTCAAGCTGAAAAAGCTGCTCGGCGTCACCGACCTGGAATTGGCCGATCCGGACACCGTTGCCAAGACCACCGGCGCCCCTGTCGGCTTCGCCGGTCCGATCGACTTGAAGCGCGTCCGCATCCTAGCCGACCAAGCCGTCGCCGCCATGAAGAACGTCGTCGTGGGAGGGAACGAATCGGATCACCACTACGTCGATGCCAATCAGGAGCGGGATTTTACAATCGCCCAGGTCGCGGACTTGCGCAACGCCCTGGCAGGAGACACCTCTCCACGAGGCGATGGACGGCTGAAGGTCGCCAAGGGAATCGAAGTGGGCCACGTCTTCATGCTGGGCACCAAATACAGCCAGGCCATGGGGACGGCATTTCTGGACCCCCAGGGCCAGGAGCGCCTGGCCGTCATGGGCTGTTACGGCATCGGCGTCAGCCGCACGGCCGCCGCTTCCGTCGAACAGAATCACGACGCTAAGGGCATCATCTGGCCCGTCCCCATCGCCCCGTTCCACGTCCATCTGCTGCCCCTCAGCCAATCGGCCGCAGTGCAGGAACAGGCCAAGGCCCTGTACGACCAGCTCGGCCAGGCCGGCATCGAGGTGCTGTGGGACGATCGGGATGAACGGGCCGGGGTGAAGTTCAACGACGCGGACCTGATCGGCGCGCCGTTTCATCTCGTGATCGGCGAGAAGGGGTTGGCCCAGGGCCAAGTCGAGCTGAAGACCAGACGAACCGGGGCCGTCACCAAGCTGCCTCCGACTGAAGTGCCGCTTAGGCTCAAGGCACTGCTCGGCGATGAGCAGCCTGTGGCAGGCGCCTGAACCGGCGACTCGTGTCTCCGGTTTTTTTCTGCGTGAAAACGCCGATCCGAGCATTTCCCATTCCACCGCCCACGCGCATCGAGAAACAATTGATTACGTTTAATTTTCAATGCTACATTGACAGCTCGCAGGGAATCCTCTCCCGGACCGCATCCGCAGGCTGACCATTTCCGCATGGAGCAGCGCGATGGAGTCCAACGCTCCGTCTGACAATCTGCCGGAACTCCCGCAGAAGGTCGCCTACGCAGAGCAAGTCAAGCACGTCACCCATCAGATCCACGCGGCCCAAAACATCGACCACATACTTCTCGACCTCCCAAAAGACATCCTCCGCATCTTTGACGCCGAAGGCATTACCATCTATGCCGCGGACCTCGACAAGAAAGAACTCTATTCCAAGGCCCTGAGGCTCGGCACCGTCGAGGAAATCCGCGTTCCGATCAACGAGCAGAGCCTAGCCGGATTCACGGCCAAGTTCCTCACCCCTGTCACCATCACGGACGCCTATGACCAAGCCGAACTCACCGCGATTCACCCCTCGCTGACCTTCAACCGCTCCTGGGACAAAAAATCAGCTCTCACACGAATCAGGTGATCACCTGCCCGATCATCGCCGACAACAAATTTCTTATGGGTGTCATTCAACTCCGCAACAAGAAGGGCGGAGACCGCTTCACCGCAAAAGACGAGGAGTCGCTCGCCGAGATCGCGAAGAGTCTGAGTATCGCCCTTGCCAACCTCAAAAAGCCGGCTAAGAAGACCCGGACCAAGTTCGACCTCTTGGTGTCGAACGGGAAAATCACCCAGATTGAACTGGATCACGCGATCGCGGAGACGCGGAAGGGGCCAAAGGACAAGGATATCGAAACGCTTCTGATCGACAAATACAAAATTCCGAAGAAGGAGATCGGCAAATCCCTGAGTCATTTCTACAAATGCCCCTACGTGGCCTACGACGAGCGCACGCTCGTCGATCTTGAATTGATGAAGGCGGTGAGAAACGTTGAGGTTCTGAAAACACGATTCTGGACTCCGCTCAAAAAGGACAAGAACGAGGTGGAGATCCTGATCGACGACCCCAACGATCTGGACAAGATTCAGGAGATCAAACGGCAGTTCCCTGGACAGAGTCTCCGCTTTGACGTCTGTCTGCGCCGGGACATCCTCCAGTTCATCAAGTCGGCTGCCGGAGACGCTCTGGCCGCCCAGAGCGTGCAGGACATCATCGGCGAACTGGTCAGCGTCGGCGGGGACCAACCGCAGGAGGACGGGGCCGCCCAGCTCGTCACCGCGAACGACAATGCCATCGTCCGCCTGGCCTACAAAATCATCTCCGACGGATACCAGATGAATGCCTCCGACATCCACATCGAACCGCGCGGCGGAAAAAAGGACACGCTCGTGCGCTTTCGCATAGACGGCAACTGCGTCGAGTACATGGAGCTCCCGGCCAGCTACCGCCGGGCCATCGTCTCCCGCCTCAAGATCATGGCCAACCTGGACATCGCCGAGCGGCGCAAGCCCCAGGACGGCAAAATCAAGTTCCGCCTCGGCGAAAACAAGGAAATCGAGCTGCGCGTCGCCACCATCCCCACCGCCGGGTCGGGCAACGAAGATATCGTCCTGCGCATCCTGGCGGCCAGCGAGCCCCTCCCCCTCGACAAAATGGGCTTCTCGGAACGCAACCTCCGCTCACTCACGGCCATCGCCGAAAAACCCTACGGCATCATCCTCTGCGTGGGCTCGACCGGCTCCGGCAAAACCACCACCCTCCATTCCGTGCTGGGCTCCATCAACAAACCGGACACAAAAATCTGGACCGCCGAGGACCCGGTGGAAATCACGCAGGATGGCCTCCGGCAAGTGCAGGTCCAGCCCAAGATCGGCTTCACCTTCGCGGTAGCGATGCGGGCTTTTCTCCGCGCCGATCCGGACGTGATCATGGTCGGCGAGATGCGGGACAAGGAGACCGCCGACACGGGCATCGAGGCTTCGCTCACGGGCCACCTAGTGCTGAGCACCCTGCACACCAACAGCGCGGTCGAGACCCTCACCAGGCTCCTAGACATGGGGTGCGACCCCTTCAGTTTCGCGGACGCCATGCTGGGCGTCCTGGCCCAGCGGCTCTGCCGACGGATATGCAAACAGTGCCAGGAGGAGTACCACCCGAGCCAGGAGGAGTATGACGAGCTAGTCGCCAGTTACGGGGAGGAGTGGTGGGAGAAGAACCTTCAAATCCCCTATGACGACAACTTCAAACTCTCTTCCGGCAAGGGGTGCGGAACGTGCAACAACAGCGGATTCAAGGGCCGGGTCGCCTTACATGAGTTGCTGCTCGGAACAGATCGGATGAAACAGCTCGTGCAGGCGAAAGCCAAGACCGAAGACCTGCTCCGGGTCGCCATGGAAGAAGGCATGACCACGCTCGTACAGGACGGCATCGAGAAAGCCATCCAGAGGCACACCACCCACAAAGAAGTCAAGACCGTCGCGATCAAATAGAACGTACGGCGCAAGGGGTGAGGCGCGGCCATTCTCTCCCTCTCCCCCTTGACGCTTACGTTTTACGCCTCAGTCTTCCTAGCGCATTTCCCGAACAATGTCGCCGGCCTGAAACCCGGTTCCCGACGAGGCCTTGGCTTCGGAGATCCGATCGTTCGTGTGGTTCAACAGCGCAATCTCGCCGATCAATTTTTCCCTCTTGCCGAGCGACCGTCCTGTCTCTGGGTCAATCAGGTCCTGGCCGGCCCGATAGACACCCAGCTTGGCGCCGGGAGCCAGTTTCGACTTCTCCCCGGCCCGGATGATGACCGTCGGCCCATCCATCGCCAGCACGCGACCGGCAAAGGGCAGCGCACTCAGCTTGTTGATCATCTTCTCCATGACCTTCGAGAAAGCATCCCGCAGTGCCCCGTCTCTCAATCCGACATCCGCCGAGGATTTCGAGCCGAATCCAAATGCGCCGCCCGTCTCCTTGCGATATTCGCCCATCCCGGATTCGGCCAACAGACTCTTGCCCGAAGCCATATCCGCCAACGAATAGTCGACCTGCACCCGCGCGATCTGGACCTTTTTCTGATAGACGAACGCATCCGATCCCTCTTCCACTTCGGAATAGGCGGTGATGGTTCCCTGAATGAGATAGTCGAGGGATTCGAAGCCTTCCACCGCATTTTCTTTGCCGGTCTTGACGGCGTCGGTTTGCTGCAACTTGATCATCTCCTCCTGCTTCCGCATCCCCTCCTGGCTCAGGTCGATCGGCTCCAGGCCCGCGTTTTTGACCAGCGTCCGCAGGATATTCGTGGCGGATTCGCCGAGCCCCAGCACCCTCGACGGAGTCTTGTTTGCGAATTTGATGATGGCCACCGTATACTGCGGCCCGGAATACTTCGCGCCCGCCTCCATCCGCTGCGTCTGCCCCGTCATCGTGGCCTGACAGCCTGTCAGGATCATCAGGCTCACCATCCCCACTGCTGCAGTTGCGCTGGCTCCGCGTCGGTTCATCGCAACTTCCGTAGCCTCCCCCAAGGGTTTCACCTTTACAATTGAAGATATAGACGTTGCGTGAATTCTAGGAGAATCAAGGAGTCATTGCAATGAAAGGCGGGGGAAGCCCGATCAAGCCGCTGACTTACTACTGTTCACGGTCGCTCCCAGACCGGAAGAGAGGGGCACCGGCGGGTGTCGGCGTGGTCCGGTCTTTACTTAACCAGGCACGGTGGCGTTCGCTCACATGCTCGCCCCCGCGAGCCTTCTCGATCCAGCTCGATGATCACTTGCGCAGCTTCAGGTCGTCCCGCGGGACCAGCCTGCCGCACTGATTGAAATCCGGCTCCTGTGGCGATGCCGAGAGGGGCCAATAGAGGGCGGGATCCGCTTCTTGCAGCCGCATCCTGCCGGCCCAACTCACGCAGCCGCAAGAACGCCAGACGGCTGAGGCAGAACTCCCCGTGATTCTTGTTGATGACGATATGGGGCTATGGTGTGAACGCCTTCCAATGGCAGGACCAGATGACCCGGCGGTATCACCTCATGTCGATTTGACGAACCGGTCGGCCGCGAACGCGCCGTGCAACTGCGTGCTGATGACGCCCCGATACTCCACCTTCTGCTTCAAGATCAGCACCAGCCCGTTGGCATCCGTGACGATCAAGAGATCGTCCTCCACCGCCAGCTTTCGACTAGCATCTCCCACCTTGATGCGATACTGGGTGCGCCCGTCGGGATTCCGATCCAACCCGTCGACAATCTCCGTCAAGCCGTCAATATAGCCTTCATGGCCCTCCTGACGGTGCCGAACCATCGTTCCATCGGGAATCCGAACCCAATGCTTCCGCTGCTCTCCCTTGCCCTGCTTGCTGTCACTCATGATGGTGCACTCCTTCTTACTATGCCATGTTGGAGATGACCGGCCCCTTCCCACCATAGACGGACGACCAAGTCGCGATAGGCCTCGACCGGAAGAACCGCGAAGACTGGAGAATCGATCGCGTACGGAGGATAGAGCAGCGCGAGGGATCGGACAGTCCGCGTTGTTCAACGAGTCTTTTCACATACTACGCGATGCAAGGGACCCGGTCAAATATCATCGGCGGAAACTCACCTCTCGCCATCACACCGGGTCACTCCATCGCTTTAGGAAAGTTGGGATCCCTGCCGGCCCAACTCCAAGCGAGGCAGCAGTGAGCCCCCGACCATGCCGGCCCAGGCCATCAGGAAGCCCACCAACTGGGGCGGCCACACAGGGGCTTGCGGTCCAACCAGTTCGAGCCCAATCCACGTGGTGAGGCCCGTCGCGATGGCACACAGGGCCCCCTGGTTGTTCGCCAGCGGCCAGTACAGCCCGGCGAACAGAGGGACGAAGGCGGCCACCAACGTCACCTTGTAGGCGTTTTCAACCATCTTGAAGATGCTCGCCTGGGTGTTGAGCGCGAACGCCAGCACCACCGCGGTAAAACACACCAGCACGGTCCGCATCGTGCGCAAGAACGTCCGGTCGTTCATGCCCGGAAACGAACCTTTGACGATGTTTTCGCTGAAGGCCACCGACGGCGCCAACAGGGTCGCGCTCGAACAGCTCATAATGGCCGAGAGGACGGCGCCAAAAAAGATAATCTGGGCCGCGACCGGCGTGTGTTTCAAAATCAGAGTCGGCAGCACCAGTTGCGGGTCCTTCTCCAGCAGGGCTCCGAACATGTGCGGGTCCACCAACGTGGCCGAATAGGCCAGAAACATCGGCACGAAGGCAAACAGGAAGTAGAGCGTGCCGCCCAGCACCGAACCGCGCACGGCGGTCTTCTCGTCCTTGGCCGAGGTGATGCGTTGAAAGACGTCCTGTTGCGGGATCGAACCCAACATCATCGTCATCCAGGCTCCCAGGAAAGGAACCCAGGCAGTGAGACTCGCCTCCGGGAAAAAATCCAGCTTGCCGGCCGCAGCCGCATGGCTGATCACCGCCCCGACCCCGCCGGTCAGGCCGCTGATCAGGTGACCGATGTAGAGCATCCCGCCCATGATGACCGTAATCTGGACGAAGTCGAGGATCGCCACCGAAAACATACCGCCGAAGGTCGTATAAGTCAGCACGATCGACGCGCCGATGATCATGCCCAAGTACTGCGTGACCGAGCCGTCCGAGACCACATTGAAGACCAACCCGAGGGCCTTAATCTGCGCCGAGACCCAGCCCAGGTAGGACACGACAATACACAGCGTGCACAACACCTCCACCGGACGGCTGTACCGCAACCGGTAATAGTCGCCGATGGTGAGCAGGTTCATGCGGTAGAGGCGGCGGGCGAAAAATAGTCCGGCGAGAATCAGGCACAAGCTCGAGCCGAAGGGATCGGCCACCACACCCTGCAGTCCATCCTTGACGAAGGTGGCGGAGATGCCCAGCACGGTTTCGGCGCCGAACCAGGTGGCGAACACCGTAGCCGTGACGATCGGCAGCGGCAAACTGCGGCCGGCCACGGCGAAATCTTTGGCATTGTGCACCCGGGTCCCGGCGTAGAGGCCGATCCCCACCGAGACGAGCAGATAGAGAACAACGAACCAGACGATCATGGGGCGATCCGACTATCCGACTTCCGGTCCATATCTCTCGAGCAGGTAATCCAGGACGGCGGGAGCCTGACGGACCAGATTCTGTTGGGCCTCCCGATCGGGACAAAAAGCCGCTTGCAGCCAGCCCATCGCCTCTTCGTGATCGCCGTTGCGATAGTCGCGTATCGCCTTGACCAGGCAATCGTGCGGCGAAGTCCGACCACGGTAGAGTTTGTACGGCCAGGCTTTGACGAGAAACTGGAGGCACTCTCCGCGAGGCACCGGGTTCGTATCCTGCCACAGCGCGTCCAGCTTGCCGGTGAACGCATGCAACGGCTCCGCCTGGAGCAGGATCAGAAACGCCAGAACGGAGCCGGCAAGGGCCGTGCATGTCTTGCTGCGTCTTGCCATAGCCGCGCCGCTGTCCGTCAAAACAACGGATGATGGGGCGCGGACCAGGCCGGCACCTCGGTCGGCGCATTCCCCGCATTGCCCAGAAAGTGCCACGTTTCGCCTTCTTTGATCAGATAGTGGACCTCGCGGAACCAGCTGTCGATCGTGACGCGCCTGCCGCTCGCCTTCTCCACAGCATAGAGCCCACCCGTGCAGGTCAATTCCACGCGGGGATGAGAACCGGCCTGCACCACTCGCACCTCCGTAAAGTGATGCGTCGACACGATCGTCCGAAAGTGAGTAAAGACCTCACCCCAGACACGTCGGACGTCGGCCTGCTTCAACCCGTTGTAATTGTAGTTTGCGGCGTAAAAGCGCATCAGGGCCTCAAGGTCCTGCTTCTGCAGAGCGTCCTCCGCCCGTCCAAAGGCGGCCAGCACTTCTTTCACGGTGGGATGTCCGACCACCGCCGCACGATCGGAAATGACCTGTCCGTCGATGGTCAACGACGTGCCAGCCAGCACCTCCACCTCGGCCCATGCCTCCCGAAGAGCCCCCTGCCAACAGCAGAGCGACAGGATAAACCCCAGCGCCCATCGAGCAACCGTCTTCACGCACAGACCTCCCTCAGTAACCGCCTTATCACCTCACCGCGAATGCCGGCCGGCACGTCGGTCGCGCCGCCATGCTAGCACACCAGTTGGTCGACTGTCCGCTTTGCAAGCCAGGCAGTCCTGACGTGCTATACTTGCGCCAAGGGAGACGGCCAGCGGAAGAACAAACTCCCACCCCCTGTCATTTGCACGTTGAACTATGCGGAATTCCAAGACATGACGACTGACATCCGCCTGCTCGCGCAGCGGGGACGCTGACATGCGATAGAGGTTCCCTGTGAAACTCGATCAAGGCGACGCCCTCTTCATCGCGGACATCCAGAACGATTTTCTGCCCGGCGGAAGCATCGCGGTTCCGCAGGGGAATGAGATCGTGCCGGTCTTGCGCAGCTATCTCGCCCTTTTTCAGTCACAACACCTGCCGATCTTCGCCGGCCGCGACTGGCATCCGGCCAGCCACTGTTCGTTCCGCGACCAAGGGGGAATCTGGCCGCCGCACTGTATCGCCGGCTCCAGCGGCGCGGACGCGCCTCCCGATTTCCCCCTGCCTCCGTCCGTGGTCATTGTGCACAAGGCCACCGCCGCCGATAAAGAGGCTTATTCCGCCTTTGAAGGCACCGCGCTGGATGAGGCCCTGCGAGCCCGCGGGGTGCGCCGCTTGTTCATCGGCGGCCTCGCCACGGACTACTGCGTTCTGAATACGGTCAGAGATGCCTTGAAACTCGGCTATGCGGTCGTCCTGTTGACGGACGCGATCCGGGCCGTGAACGTCCGTCCGGACGACGGGGCGAACGCGGAAGCGGAAATGCTGCGCCTGGGCGCCTGGCCGGTCCGCTTCGAGGATCTGGCGTCATGACCGCCCCGCCGCCCCCCCCGTCGAGCGCCCTTCTGACGGATCTCTATCAACTCACCATGCTCCAGACCTACGTCGAACAGGGCATGGAAGAGCCGGCGGTGTTTGAATTCTTTGTCCGCAAGCTGCCGGCCCACCGAGGATTTTTGCTGGCGGCCGGCCTGGAGCAGGTGATCGAGTACCTCGAAACGCTCCGCTTCTCGGACCGGGAACTGGATTGGCTGAAAACAAACGGGAAAATGTCCGCGTCGTTCGTGGAGTACCTGGCGCGTCTCCGCTTCGGGGGGGACGTCCTAGCGATGCCGGAAGGCACCCCGTTCTTCCCCAACGAGCCGGTCCTGCGTCTGATTGCGCCGCTACCCCAGGCGCAACTCGTCGAAACCCGCCTGATCAACCTGCTGCACTTCCAGACGATGATCGCATCGAAAGCGGCCCGGCTCGTGTTGCTGGCGGAGGGCAAACCGCTCGTTGATTTCGGACTGCGCCGCGCCCACGGCGCGGAGGCCGGCCTGCTTGCCGCGCGGGCCAGCTATCTGGCCGGCTTTGCCGGCACGGCGACGGTGCCGGCCGGCGCGCAATTCGACATCCCCCTCTACGGCACGATGGCCCATTCGTTCGTGCAGGCCCACACCGACGAAACCGACGCGTTCGAGCATTTCGCCCGGTCGCATCCCGACAACGTCGTCCTGCTGCTCGACACCTACGACACGGAAGCCGCTGCGGGAAAAGTCGTGGCCCTGGCGCCGCGCCTGCGACAGCAGGGCATCACGATCAACGGCGTACGCCTGGACAGCGGCGACCTCGCCTCCCATGCGCGCCAGGTCCGCCGCATCCTGGATGACGGCGGCTTGAGGGATGTGAAGATCATCGCCAGCGGCAACATCGACGAAGCGGCGCTGCGAAGGCTCGTCGAGGCGGAGGCTCCCATCGACACCTACGCGGTGGGCACGCATGTCACGACGTCCTCCGATGCGCCGTACATGGATTGCGCCTACAAATTGCAGGAGTATGCGGGGCGACCGTGCCGGAAACGGTCGGAAGGGAAGGCCACCTGGCCGGGGAGAAAGCAGGTGTACCGGACGTATGGAGCGGACGGCCGGATAGCCGGCGACGTCATCACGCTGGAGAGGGACAGGCAGGATGGTGCCGCGCTGCTCCAACCGGTCATGCAGGCAGGCAAGCGGCTGACGGCTCCGCGCCCGCTTGCCGACATCCGGGCCGCGATCGCCGGGGAGCTTTCGCGTATGCCGGAGCCGCTGCGGACACTGCAGGACGGAGCGCCCTACCCGGTCCACATCTCGCAGGCATTGCAAGACCTGGCTGTATCGGTGGACCGGGGCCGCTAGCGCGTGTCTGCCGAGCCGACGCCGACCACTTGTTGCAGCAACTCCTGATCGGAGTCGTCGCTGAGGCAACCGATGGCCCAGGAGACAGGATCTCGCAGGCCGTCTTGGAGAACCGGCATCGTGACATGTCGACGACTGACAGTCGCCCTGACGGGTCTTGCGCTCCTGCTCCTCAACTGCACGAGCCCTCAGGATGGTGTATCTATGACGGATCCTTCCCGCCAGGCCGAACGGGATCACATGGTCGCCGATCAGATCGTCGCACGCGGCATCAGAAATCCCGGCGTGATCGCCGCGATGCGCCATGTCCCCCGCCATCGCTTCGTTCCGGATTCGTACGCCCAGTTCGCCTACGCCGACAGCCCCCTCCCGATCGGACACGGCCAGACGATTTCCCAGCCCTTCATCGTTGCATTCATGACCGAAGCGCTCGCATTACAGGGCCGTGAGAAGGTGCTCGAGATCGGAACTGGCTCCGGATATCAGGCAGCCGTGCTGGCCGAACTCGCCTCACGGGTCCTCACAATCGAGATCGTGGAGCCCCTGGCGAGGGAGGTGGCGGGTCGGCTTGCGGAACTCGGCTATGCGAACGTCACGGTGCGGACGGGCGACGGCCATCGAGGCTGGCCGGAAGACGCGCCGTTCGACGCCATCATCGTCACGGCCGCCACGGACCAGGTTCCGCAGCCGCTCCTCGACCAGCTCGCGATCGGAGGACGCCTGATCCTTCCCCTCGGAGATTCCTTCCAGAAACTGACCCTGTACCGCCGCACCCAAGACGGGTACGAACGGACCGAGCTGGTCCCCGTGCGCTTCGTGCCCTTGCTCCGCGAGGACCGCGCGTCGCGGGAGGGCAAGCCGTGACCGGCGAAGCAGGCCAGACGGCCAATAAAAAAACTGACATGCTATACTGAGCCCAAGGGGAGGCGAACCATGAAGGCTGCAATGGTTATAATGTTCTTGGCAGCGGTGGGATTCAACGCGACGGCGGGAGCAGGTTCAGACTCAGGCGACACCAAGAAGACAGAGGAGAAGAAAGGCATCACCGTGGACGATCTGGGGCGAGGGCTGAAAAGCGCCGAGCAGAACATCGAGAAAGAGATCCCTAAAATCGGCCCGGCCATCGGAGAAACAGTCAAAAAACTCACCGGCAAAGACAAGCCGTCGGATCAAAAACCATCAAAGCAGGACAAATAGGCCAGTCGCAAGCGGCCTCCTGATGTTCGTTGCGCGTCTTTCACCTCGCTCGCTCAATAACCCCCGCCAATCATACGGCTCGTGTCGCACGTTGCAGGAGATTCCTGGCCTATGACTCACCGTGCGCAGTATCAGAACGGCTGTGGTGGCAGCCTGTTCGGCCGTTAGATAGGAGAGAGCGTGGTCGCGATATGCTGGTCGATGAAACGAGCGAGCTGACTCTCGTGTGCGATGGAAATGGAGGTAATGCGTCCACCCAGACAGGGGTGCATGGCATGTGTCACGAGAATTTGGCAGCAGATGGACTCCCCGTCAGTGAGCGCAAACGTCACGTCGAGTTGGTCCCCTTGGGCGGCGCGGAGATCGGTGCTGAGCCCCATCCCTTTTGTGGTCAGTTCGGTGATGGAGCAGGAAGCAACCTCCGATCCCCGTCGAACGGTTCCCTCACGGGCAATCCTAATTCTGAAGAGGGCTCGTTTGAATGGTGTCACGGAAAACTCCTTCTCGCGGTTCATCTATCTGCGAGCATGCCATCCAATGCAGTATCGGTGTGAAGGGCAATGAACTTGAGTCATGAGTTCCGGTCACCGCAGCGGTGAGCAGAGCGGCAACCAATCCTGTCCCCTCAAAGGAGACCCGCTTCGATCAGGGAGAATCCTCGGCTGAGGATTTCCCTCCTTCGTCGGTGGACTTGCACCGATCGCATTCGTGCCCCCTAAAATCATTCCCAATATTTCAATGACTTAAATCGTGGCGAGCGGACTTCAGCCTGCGTCACTGCCGAGCGTATCCGCTTCAGTCCTGCCCCCCGCTCGCCACCCCGTCCCGAGTCCGGGTCTTGACGCGGTACATCGCCCGGTCAGCGGCGCGGATCAGATCCTTTTGCAAGGCTCCGTCCTGGGGGAACGTCGCGACGCCGAAGCTCGCCGTCAGCTTGACTGCCTGCCCTGATGTCGCCAGGAATCGGTGTGACCGCACCATACGTCGCAATCGGTGAGCCACACAGAGGGCACCCTCGGTCCCGGTCTCCGGCAACGTCACGACAAATTCGTCGCCGCCGTAGCGGAATATCCGGTCACTCTTGCGCAGCTTGTCCTTAATGAGTTGCGCCAACTCTCGCAGGACCCGGCTACCCGCAAGGTGACCGTGGCGGTTGTTTACATCCTTCAGGTGGTCCAGATCGAAGAACAGAATGGATAAGGTGCGCCTGTACCGCCGAACCCGATCCAATTCCTCATCCAGATACGCATCCAGGTATCGGCGGTTGAAGGCGGTGGTCAAATCGTCCTGAATGGTCTTCCGCTGCAGCTCCGCGTTCTGCCTGAGGAGGTGCGAGCGCTCCAGGCAGCTCTGCACGACGATCTCCAGCGTCTCCAGGCTAACCGGCCTGACCAGATAGTGGAAGGCCCCCCGCTGTATCGCATGCTGCCGGGACAAGCTGCTGTTACCGGCCCCCATCAACACGACTGACGCGTGGGGGCAGATCCGGATGATCCGCTCCGTCAGCCCCAGCCCGCCGATGCGAGAGATTTCCTGGCCCAGGAAGATGGCATCGTAGGTCCGGGCCTTGACCCGCTTCAGCGCCACATCAGCTGTGGCGACTGCATCCACCTGCAGCCCCTGCTGCTTCAACCGATTCAGAAACTCCTGGCGGACATAGGGGTCCCTGTCCGCTATGAGGCCCCGTTTCTGGGCCAAGGAGGCTGGGTTCTTTTCCCCACTCATCAGATGGAGATCCCCGGCGGGAATCCGCCGCCGCTCCACCTTCTGCTGAGTCTGCAGCAAATGGCCGCTTCGCTTCTTGGCTGTTACAGGCACAGTCCACCCCTAGCCAATGGCATGAAGAGCATAGCTCACTCCTCTGTTTCATCGGCTTGAGAAGGAGAAATCTTTAACATATGCAGTAGCTTAAGAGTTGCGGTCAAAAACGAGCTGGTAGATCGAGCTGGTTGGCTTGAAATGTGGACATCTACTCATCCAGAAGAAGGAAGCCCCACCAGCCTGGGCTTCAATTCCTCCGGCTCATTGACGTTAAAGCCAGCCAAGCAGAACAAGTAGGCCTAGCCAGATGTCGCCAGCACATCCTTACAGGGCCTTTCCAACCACATACCTCCGGGTCACGATCCAGGGATAGATCGCCTTCTGATTGTCTCCGCCTAACGTAAATGCGCCGCACATGATGTAATCCGTGCCACCGAGAGGAGCGCATTCCGTGGAGGGATACTCGTCGTCGAGTCCCAGGACATGCCCAAACTCGTGGACGATGCCGGACCGATCGATCCCGGAATAGATCGGATGCAAAAAGAGCGGATTGGATTTGTAGCGCGGGGCGACATTGGCGTTCATGTTCAAACGCACATGCCAGACAATGTCTTCTTTCTTGTATGCAGCGAGGTCATCTGAGGCGACTTCGCCACGGTTGATGATCTGGAAGCGCAACTCGAAGCCGGGCCGGCTCCAGTAGCTTTGAATCAGCTCCTTCCAAAAGTCCATGTACCAATCTTTGATGTCCTTGGTTTGGCCGGCGACCGTAAAACTCTCGTCGCGACCTACCCGGCAGGTGTCATCGGTCCACACGCCGTTACCCACGCTTTTCGGGACCAGGCCGCGCGTCGTTTTGCCGCCGCTCTTGACCGTGGTCGCGCAAACGGTGGCGGCAATGCCAAGCCGATCCGCCAAGGGCATTGTAATGTCGAGGAATTTTGTCAGCTTCAACTCCGGAAAGTGAAACTCGGCGGGAATCGTGACGATCCAATTACCGTTCGTCCGCTCGAGCCGATACATATACCTCTGCTGCGTCACGATGTTGCCAAAATAATTGTAATGACCCTTGACCAATCGCGGTGCCAGATTGGCCTCAAAGACGTGATCGGAGCCGATGTCTTTCTCGATCTTGTTGCCCATCGTGTCGCGCTTGCGGTTGCACGCGAGGACATGGGCGTTGTAGGTCCGGCTACCGATATAGTCGGACGTGCTGTCCACCGGCGACACCGCCATCGCGAAATTTTCGCGTTCGAGGTTTTCCGCCTCTCGGTTATGCCGGCTCTCGATATTGCCGGCCTTGCACAGCCCGGCGAACGCGGACGGCGCCCACAAGACGACCAGCAACAAGCTCAACATAAGTTGGCGCATCGGTTCACCCCCCCATTTAATCCGTTTAATCCGTGGCACTCAAGAAACGACTCTCAGCGCCTTCTCGTAAAAATCCACCACGACCTTCTTGTTTGCCTCTTCTTGCAGAGTCTCGCCGGCAAAACCAGTCCCGGCCGTCACACCATTTGACCCGCCGCAAAGAACGGAAGCATCATACGTGCCATCTTGATCTCCTTGAAAAGACTCCCGACCCCTTTGCTTGACCTTTTAATTTCTCGCACGGAGGAATTCCGTCCCAATGTTTTTGGTCACATAATCGGAGAATCCGAAGTCCGAACATATCATCCTGTCAACGGGCACTCTGCCCTGCGCCCTCAGCCGTTGGGCCGTATTCTCCGCCTCTTTTTTCGACCCGCTTACTACCATTACTGTTTTTGGCTCAGAATTTCCGAAGCCCTTCCGCAGGAGTTCCATGAAAGACTTTTCTGTTCCACGCCAGCCGATTGTCAGAATTTTTGTAACTTTTGGGAGGAACGCTTTTAATGCTTCAACATGCTGATCCGGACACTCGAAATCTAATTTCTCCTCTACGGGAATAGCTAGAGCTGGGACAACAGGCATGTTATCCCGATAGGCAGGTGGCGCCTCGCCGACACCGATCAAGAGATGCGGCTTCAATATTTGCAGGCTCGAATAACGCTCAATAAGCGCCCTCGCTAATTCTTGTCTGTCGTTATGGGGAAGGCGATCGACGAGCATATCGACCTTACGGCCCCAGTTCACGGATCCGTGCAACTTGACCAGCATCAAATCTCGGGCTATGTAGCTATCCATATCCCTGAAGGGGTATCCAGCGCGGCCCAGCGCATCGTCTAGAATGGTGTCATAGTTGAACGTGACAAAGCAGACTTTCTCGTCACGTTTTTTAAATCGTTTAATGTCATCCACGAGGGTCAAATAATTGGTGATGAAATTGTTTTCGGACTGCCAGCTTGCGCCACAGATCGACAGGACTTCCTGTAGATAGTACCGAATGGCGGCAAGCTGGGCGTGACGTTCGAAGTACTCGGGTATTTCTGCCTGCAGCCGCTGGAGTTCAGCTTCAACCGAACTATCGTGAGCAATGTGTCGTAATCGTGGAATGACGGGCAGGCATTGAGGATATTTCTGCAAGATGGGCCCGAAGAAGCCTCGGTCACCAAAGAGTTCATTGGCCAGCGGCGGCCGAAATTGATCTTGAGTAGAACGCCCACCGAGTTGTCCAGTGGGTTGCCTGGAAGGGGCAGAGTCGTAAGAGGCGCCAGCTCCGCAGATGACTAGTAGCACGTTACCTCATAATATATGCTGACGATTCTGTCTTTATAGTGACAGGCTACGTTTTGTGGGGACTTGTGTCAACTTCTCAACCTCGGCATAGGTCACACTTCACTTGATCGAGCCGGTCGCCATGCGATAGCCAATAGCGACCGGACACTCTCCCCTTTTCAATGCTGCCGGTGGCCGGGGCTCAGAGCGACCTTCGCCGGAGGAGCGGGGTACCCACCGAGGCTCTGGCGGGACGGAAGGCTGGAACTGACCAAGGCACCGCGATCGTCCGATCGCGGCTGCGGGAATTCCAGAAGGCTTCCGCCCGCCAGAGCCCGGAAGGGTCGTTCCGAGAGGTGCGGGAGCGAGTGAGCCCTGGCGCACCGCTGCCGCCTACCGCCGGAAAACAAAAAGCCCGCTGACCTTTCGATCAGCGGGCTTTCGTAAATAACCCGGCAGCGTCCTACTTTCCCACTGCCTCACGGCAGCAGTATCATCGGCCTTGGAGGGCTTAACTTCCGTGTTCGGGATGGGAACGGGTGTGACCCCTCCGGCATGGCCACCGGGAATTCTTTGAAGAAGGTTGAGGCTCAGGTTGAGGTTAATAATATCTTCGCTCAACCT
>SXGU01041278.1_pt1 | contig 17010 bp, 16 predicted proteins | sample 3174531 | NCBI WGS metagenome assembly SXGU01 (sample SAMN11356863, study PRJNA531348) | freshwater metagenome | isolation source: freshwater sample F1-140 | place: China: Fuxian Lake, Yuxi | collected 2017-12-25 | reverse complement strand
TGTGCCTCGGGTGCCATTCGCTATGTGGATGCGGCCGCTTCGAGCGGCCTGAACAACGGCACCTCTTGGGCCGACGCCTACCAGGGCGCGGGTGGCCTAGCCACGGCGCTAACCGCCTCAGTTTCCGGGGATCAGATTTGGGTGGCCGATGGCACCTATAAGCCCACACTGACCGTCTCGCGCACCATCGCCTTCACGCTGAAGACGGGCGTTGGCATCTATGGCGGATTCGCCGGTGGCGAGACGACGCTCGCAGCGCGCAATCCGGCCGTCAATCTCTGCACGCTCACCGGTGACCTCTCCGGCAACGACACCACAGTCGCCACTACCTGGGCTGACAACAGCTACCACGTGACCGTGGGTACCGGCGCGCTGGCCAGCGCCATATTGGACGGCTTCACCATCCGCGGCGGATACGCCAACGGGGCCACCGCTAGCAACTACGACAAGGGCGGTGGCATCATCTGCGCCTCCAGCGGCGCGCCGACGGTGAACAACTGCAAGTTCATCGCCAATCGCTGCACTTTCGGCGGCGGCGCTGGCTACCTCTACTCCACCAGCGGGCCGACTTTCACCAACTGCCTCTTCCAGGACAATGTCGGTGGCAGTTACGGCGGGGCCTTCGACACCAACGGTGTGCTCAGCAAGTTCATGCAGTGCACCTTTATCAACAATCAGGCGGCGCGGGCCGGAGCGATCGAGGTTTACGGTGGCGGCAACTGCACCATCACCAACTGCCTCTTCTATAACAATCGCGCTACCACCTCCAACGGCGGCGGCGGCATCTGGACCGGGACCAGCAGCACGGTGACCCTGCGCAACACCACGCTGGCGGCCAATATCTGCACCGGCGCCCCCGGCGGCGGCATCTACAACACGCAGGCCAGCGTGAACGCCGCCAACTGCATTCTCTGGGGCAACACCGGCACCGGCACCTCCACCACCAATCAGATCTACACCCCATCGGGCGTTTCTACTGTGACGTACTGCACGGTGCAGGGCGGGTTGACCGGTGCGGGCAATCTGGCCACTGACCCGCTCTTTGTGAGCGCCTCGGCGTTCAACTTTCACTTGCAAGACCTGTCGCCTGCCATTGACTCCGGCGCCAACGCTTCGGTGCCGACCACCGCCACCACCGATCTCGACGGACTGCCGCGCTTCGCCGACATCGTTGCTGTGCCCGACACTGGCAGCGGCACCGCGCCGATCGTGGACCGCGGCTGCTACGAGAAGCCTCCACCCGCGCCGCCAGTATGCCCGGCTGACTTAGACAGCAATGGCGTCGTCGAAGGCGCGGATCTGGCGGCTTTCCTCTCTCAGTGGGGAAGTACCGGCAGCGGCGATCTCAACGGCGACGGTAGTGTTGGCGGCCCCGACCTGGCGCTCCTTCTGGCGGCGTGGGGGCCGTGCTGATCAGCGCGGCGGAGCCGATCGTCGTGCGCACGGGGGAGCGGCAGTGTGTTGTTCATGTCGGCGGGGGGTTGCACGGTGAAATCACCCGGCTGGTGCCCCATTCACACACTGCGGCGGTAATCGTTGACGACGCCATCTTTTCTACTCACGGATTGGCGGTGGTCGGCACCTTGCGCAACGACGGCCGCCGGGTGAGTGTGCACCGCATGGAGTGCCGCGAGGACCAGAAACTGCTGGCCACCGTGGAGCGTCTGGCCCGCGAGCTAGCCGAAGCGGGCGCCGATCGCGGCACGCTGGTGGTGGCTGTCGGCGGGGGGATCGTGGGGGATGTGGCTGGCTTCGTGGCGGCCAGTTTCCTGCGCGGGCTGCCGCTGGTTCAGGTGCCGACCACGCTTCTGGCCATGGTCGACGCCTCTGTCGGCGGCAAGACGGCCGTGAACCTGAGACTCACCGACGGCACGCTTGCCAAGAACATGGTCGGTGCCTTCTGGCAGCCAGTGGCAGTGGTGGCTGATGTCCTGACCTTGGCCAGCCTCGACGAGCGTCAGGTTCGAGCCGGGCTGGCCGAGTGCATCAAGCACGGCATGATTGCCGACCGGGAGTTGCGGCCGTTCATCATCAGCAATCGGCAGGCGATCCTGGCCCGAGAGGCCGGTGTGCTGTCCGAACTGGTGCGCCGCAGCGTGGCGGTGAAGGCGGGGGTTGTTGCCCGTGACGACCGCGAAGCCGGCGAGCGGGCCCTCCTAAACCTAGGCCACACTTACGGACACGCCATCGAGGCCCGCTGCAGTGAAACGGTCAACCACGGCGAGGCGGTGGCCATCGGGCTGGTGGCGGCCAGTGCCGCGGCGGTGCAGGCCGGGCTGATGAAGCCAGCCGAGGCGGCGGAAGTCCGCCAGCAGATCGCCCAAGTCGGGCTGCCCGTGCAACTTCCCGTGGCGCTGCGGGCGAAAATCCTGCTCGATGCCATGGGGGTGGACAAGAAACGCCGGAACGGCCGGATTGCGTTGGTTCTGCCGCGCGGCGACGGGACTGCGGTGGTTGTCCCAGAGGCCGAACCCGAGTTGATCGCCGCCGGTTGGCGAGCGGTCGGCGCCTCGATGGACTGACGGCGACGGCTCGGCGGAGGCACCTGAGTTTTTGCGCCACGTGGTTGCCGATTGCCGATAAAGTCCGCGCAGCGAAGCAAGGATGCGAACGCTCACGGTTGTCAATCAGAAGGGCGGTTGCGGAAAGACCACCACCGCAGTGAACCTCGCCGCCGTCATGGCTTCGCGCGGGGCGCGAGTCATCCTCATCGACCTCGATCCGCAGTCGCACTGCGCCGCCGCGCTTGGGATTCCCGAGTCGGGGATTGAATCATCTGCAGTTGATGCGTTGCTCGACCCTGCGGGCGTGCCACTGGACGGACTGATTTGGCAGCCGGCGCCAAACCTGCATGTGCTGCCGAGCACCATGGGGCTCTCGCGGCTGGAGAGCGCCGCGGGTGGATTGATGTCGGCCTGGGACCGCGACCGCCGACTCGACCAGTTTCTGGGTCGCATCGCCCACCGATTCGACTGGGCCATCATCGATTGTCCGCCAGCCATTGGCCTGCTCACATTCAACGCCATCCGCGCCTGCGATGAGGCGATCATCCCGGTGGAGACTGGGTTCCTCGCCCTGCGCGGGGCGCGGCGGCAGGTTTCGACATTCAGCGCCGCCATCGAGCGCATGGGACGCGCGGTGGTGCTGCGGCTGCTGCCGACCATGCATAGGACCGATTCGAAGATCGGCCGCGATGTTCTGGAGGCGCTGGGGCGCGAGTTCGGCGAACTGGTGGTGCCGCTGGCCATTCACAGTCACGAAGCGCTGCGTGAGGCGGTGGCGCTTGGCCAGCCGATCACTGAGTACGCCCCGGCATCAGATGCCCACGATGACTTCTGCCGCCTGCACCAGTGGCTGTGCGCCAATCCGGTGGAGGAGCACGAACGCAATGTGGCGCCGCTGGTGGAGACGATTGCGACGAGCGAGGCCGAGGCGCCCACGGCTGCCCCGATGAACGGCGCCGCTGGCGCTGGCCGCGTGGAAGAATTGGCCCGGCGACTCCGTGCTCAGGCCGATGGAATCTCGCCCCCGCGCGGAGCGACTTCCTCATGAGCCGGGGTCAATTCGACGATCTGGCGGCGCACTTCATGTCGGGCCCGGGGGCCGCTTCACCGTCTAACTTTGGTGGCACCGGCGGCGCGCGCTCCGGGCGGGGGCCGAGCGCGCTTGGCAGCAACGCCCCAGTCACGCTGGTGGTCTGCGGCAACCTGCCCAACCTCGCTGGCATCTGGGTCTCTAACTTCGCTGATCGAATCGCCCGGAGCACCGGCCCGGTGGCGCTGGTGCGCATGGACCCGGATGTGATCCGGGCCGAGGTGATCCGCCCCGGAGGCCGGGCTATCGCCCCCGGCGCAGGGTGGTTAGCCAGCGTGCAGCGTTTCGCCACGCGTTGGATGATCGGCGTGAGGGAGTGCGCCTCAGCGGGCGAAATCGTTGCTAGCGGCAAGCCGATCGATTTTCTGACCGGCCTCGATGAAGCGGCCCTAGCCGCCGCAAAGCGCCGCATCAGTTCGCTGGTCACCGCGGCGCGCGATGCCGGAGCGATTGAACCGCGCATCACCATCACTCCGGTGGGCGGCGCTCAGGAGGCGGCCACCGCCACGGCCGCCGGATTGGCCGCCTGGGCGAGCAAAGAACTAGGCGTGGAACTGTATTGCGCCTCTGGGCTGCCATACGTTGATCGCATCGAGATAAGCGGGTCGGGTGAGTTCCCACAAGAGTCGAACCTGTCGCTGGCTGGCGTCATCGCCGCCTGTCTGAGCTCGAGCGCAGCGCCGTTTGCGCCACCGGAGAGTGAAGCGCCACAGCGAGTCCCCAAGGCCGCGCCGCCCAAGCCAGCCGCCGGGACTGCGCCGAAGTTGGCGCCGCCGATCGCGGCGGTGGCTCAACCGACACCAATGCCTGCTCCAGCGCTAGCGCCAGCGGCCGCAGCAGCCGCCCCGGACGCGGCAGAGGATCTGGCGTCGTGGTTCGAAGACCTCACCAGCATCGCCTTCCGGCCACCGGCCTCCCCAACGGTCACACTGGCAGTGGATGGCGCGGGACAACTTCATCTGCTGGCGCGCGAGTCTTCGCTTGATGCATTGCGCAAGGCCCGGGTCTGGGCCCAGCAACATTGGCCGCTCTTGTGCGCGGCGCAGCCGAGGCTGGCGGCCGCAGCGCAGTTCGTCGAACACATCCTGCTCGATCGGGCCGCCGACGGGGCGCGGCTCCACGGGTTGGGGGTTCGCCTGCACGCGCTGGTTCACATCCGGGTCGATGGTCTCGAAGTCCGCCGCCGGATCGACCTGAACGACGAAACCAGCGCCGGTTAGTCCGGCAGGGCGGCGCGCAGAACGCGCAGCCAGTTGGCGTGGGTGAAGCCGAATACTGCCGCCTCTGGCCATCCCCGTTGCCGCAATCCGGCGCTGAGTGAGCCCAGTTCCTGTGGGCGGCGCAGCCCCTCGGGAATGTCCGCCGGGGCAAATCCGCCGTCGAAGTCCGAGCCAAGCCCGACGCGATCGCGGCCCGCCAGCAGCGCGGCGTGATCGATGTGATTGAGGGCATCGGCCCGAGTTGCCTCGCGCCCACTGGCCAGAAACTTGCCGAAGAGATTGAGGCCAATCAGTCCATCGCGCGCGGCGATGGCCCGCATCCCATCGTCAGTCAGGTGGCGCTGCGAATCACCGGTGAGCACCCGCGAGTTCGAGTGGCTGGCGATGATGCGGCGCGGTGTGCAATCGAGAAGATCGGCGAAGCCCTCATCGCTCAGATGGCTGGCGTCGTGGAGGATTCCAACCTCGTCGAACGCCGGCACCAGTTCGCGTCCGGCGGCACTCAGCGGCCCGGGTCGTCCGTTTCCACCGGCGTAGCGAGTGCCCAGCGCCCAGGCCATCCCGGCGACGCGCACGCCGCGGTCGAACCACCAGCGGGCCTCTTGCGGCGAGCGGATCGGGTCGCAGCCTTCCATCAGGATGACGATTCGCAACGGCGCGTGGTCGCCCGGCGAACTTGATTCCACCCCGGCCAAGTCATGGCGGCAACGCACGATTCGCAGCGCCCCTTCGCGCTCCAACGCCTCGTACCACTCCAGCTGCCGCACACCGGCCTGGTGGGCGCCCTCGATGTCGTCGTCCTCGGCATAGCCAGCGGGAGTGTCGGGGCTGCCGCGTTCAGTGAAGATGGTGCCCAGCGCCACCCGAACGCCACCGGCGCGCAAAGCAGAAAAACTGATGCATCTGGTTCTTGGGTCAGGAATCGGCCCGCTCAGGTCGCCGTGCAACTGTGCCAGGTAGGCCAAATCAAGGTGTCCATCGATCCACAACTCCTGCATCAGCGGAAGACTAGCGCCACCCCAGCGGGGTATGCTTTTCCCCCTTGAGCGTCGCCACATCAGTGCCGGTGAACCGCGCCTCCGAGGCCAGTCCGCGACTCGGCGCACTAGAGCGCTGGGCATCGCTGGCGGTAGCGGGTGGCTGCTTTGGCGTGTTGGGAGTGGCGGCTTGGCTTACCCCCGATACTTCAGGTTCTGGAACTCACACCCAGATGGGCCTGCCAGCGTGCAGTTGGATAGCCGCCTTCCGGTTGCCGTGCCCCTCGTGCGGGATGACCACCGCGTTTGCTCACGCCGCCGATGGCCACTTCCTGCGTTCGCTTTACGCGCAGCCATTCGGGCTGGTGCTTTCCATCGCCACTGCGGCGGCGGCGATTGTGGCGCTGGTGCAGGCCACGACTGGAATGGCGTTGGCATCGGCGTTCGCTACGCTTGTTCGGCCCGCGATGTGGTGGACGCTCGGCGCTCTGGCCGCGGCATCCTGGCTGTGGAAAATCGCCTTGGTACGGGAGTGGATTACATGACTAGATACCTGTCACACACCCCGCTGCGTCTGGCCGCCGTGGTCGCCGCGCTGCTGGCAACTGTGACGCTGGGCGCCTGCGACATCTTCACCGGCTTGTCCAGCGTGATTGGCTACAACATCGAAGTGCAGAAGAAGATCGAGGTGCACGCCAAGTACATCGGTCTTGAAAACCGCACCGTGGCGGTGATGGTGGCTGCGGACATGGAGACCGCCTACGAACACCCGACCGCCATTCCCAATCTCGAGGCCAACATCGCCATGGGGATTGGCAAGTATGTGTCCGGTTCCAAGGTGCTCGACCCGGTGTATGTCATCAACTGGCAGCACCAGCATCCGAACTGGCACTCCATGCCCCTAGGCGAGGTGATGCGCGAGTTGGATGTGGAGCGGGTGGTGATCATCGATCTGGTGGAATACCACCTCAATCCGCCGGGAAACCGCTGGTTGTGGGACGCAGTGGCAACCGCGAATGTGGGTATCGCAGAGGCCGACGGTGGCGACATCGATGCCTTCGCCGAAGAGTATTCGGTCACTGCCAAGTTTCCCATCGGCACCGAACACCTCTCGCGGGATGACGCCTCCGAGGAGAACATCGAGATTGGCCTGCAGGCCAACTTCCATGACGAGGTCTGCTGGCTCTTCTACGACCACATCGAAGACAAGTATCCGGAGTTGGCACATTGAGCAGTAGCCGCACCATGGCGCGCGCTGCGCTGCTGGTGTCCGCCAATCTGGCGATGTACGCCTTGGGCGCGTGCAACATCCTGACGCCGATTGCCTACATCGCTGAGGGTCCGCCGAAACTCCCGGCCAAGTACACCCTGCCCGAGCGCAAGACGGCAATTTTCGTCGATGACCGCACCAACACCATCAGTCGCAGTCGGCTGCGCGATGAGATCGGTGATGCCATCGCCACCGCCCTCCTGACGCAGAAGCTGGTTCCCGATGTGGTGTCCCCGCGGGATGCCCACAATCTAGCCCGCAATGAGCGGGCTGGGCAGCACCTCTCGATGGAGCGCATCGCCCGCGATCTGGGGGCCGAGCAACTCATCTATGTGGAGATGATGACCTATCGGATCAGCCTCGACGGGGTAACGCCGAAGCCGGCGGCGTCAGCCAGAGTCCGGGTGATTGATGCGGTGGCGCGCGAGGCGCTGTTTCCGAGCGGGACCAGCGGGGAGCTGGTGCAGTCGCAGATGCGCGAGGTGGCACCCGATCGCTACGGCAACACTACCGGCCGCCGCCAGATTGAAGACGAGCTGGCCGTCGAGTTCGGTACGGAGATTGCCGAGTTGTTCTACGACCACGAGAAGCGGGAGCTCGGCGCCGGGCTGGGCATCAAGCCGTAGCGTGTTGGCGGGCGAGATCCAGCTCGTTGATCGAGAGAGCCTTGGGGAAGCTGGAATGGCGGCGTTTGTTCATTGGCGCTCGGCGGGGGCCAATGGCCCGGTGGTGATCATCGGGCCTGGAGCGGATGGGCGCGACTCGGGGTCGGCGCAGACGGGCGAGGTGCGCGTGGTGCGGCCGCTGGGCCGCTGGCTGCAGCCAATCGACCGAGCGGTGCGTCAGCTTCAGCCACCCTCTGGTCCGATGCGGGTGCGGCCGTGGGGACGGCGCGCTTGGCAGTGGTGTGCAACGCGGGGCGCAGATCTGGGCATTGTCAGTCCGGCCGCAGAACACTGGGCCGATCATGAGGTGGCGCCGCCGCGGCTGGAGATCGGTTCAGGCGATGAGCGGGCTGGATTGCGCCAGCGACTTGGCGTTGGGAAGGGTCGAGCAATCGTGCTCATGGGTTCGCCGCCAGCGGCGCTCGACCTGATCTTTGCCACGGAGTTGCTGACGCGCGCCGGAGTCTGCGGGGCGGAGTTGACGCTCATCGTTCCCGAGGGTGTGAGCGACTTGTCTCAGGCGCGGGCCTACTTGGCGGCGACCAGAGTTCCGGCGCGAATCTCAACAGTTGGTGCTGCTGAACTGGAGCGAACGGTCTGGTGCGCCGATTTGGCGCTGTTCAGTGGTCCCTCCACTGCGGGCGAATCCCGCGGCCTTCCTGCCCCCAGTGCGATCGGGGCATGGTGGGCCGTAGACGCCGGATTGCTGCTGCTGGCCTCCACCGAGAGCCGCCCGCCGACTGGTGCCGTCGAATACATGCGCACCGGAGTCCGCAATGGTGAAGCGCTCGGGGCGGCCGCTCCCGGCGCCCAACTCAGCGTTTTTCCGCACGGCGATGTGAACGCCGTTTCGCGCGCGCTGCTCGAGCTGGCGTCGGCGCACTGATTCCATTGGTGCGAACACGGGCCGCCTTTGCCGCGGAACCGTTGGTCTGCGCTGTGCCGTTGCCGTTGCCATTGACCTTGGCGCTGATGCTGGCGGTCGGACCGCCCCGTCGCGCGGCGTGATGCACCATGCCGAAATAGATTTCGTGATCGCTCTCCACATCGAGGTGGCGCACCAGTTCGCAGTCGAACCAGCCGATCGCCCGCGCGGGCACGGGACAACCGCTGGGAGTGTGGATGCAAGCCAAGCCCAGGAACGGATCGCCGACTGAGTTGCTGGGCGAGAAGTGTCGCCGCAGCGCGGTGTCAGTTCGATCCAGCACACACACCGCAAACGCCCGACTGTCGCGCACGATCGGGCTGATCGGCTGACCCTTCTCAACCGCCACAGCCAGCATCGGTGGGGTCACGCCGCAGCGCTGCACGAACCGCACCACGATCCCAGCGCGGGCTTCGGCAAAACAACTTGTCAGCAGGTGGAACTCCGAGGGGACGAGTTCCATGATCTGCTTGACGGCCGCGTGATCTGCCGGGGTCCAATCGGTCTGCATCGGGGACTCTTGCGGTGGGGCTCCGGCCCAATGGTGGAAATCAGGGGCCCTTCAGGAAAACAATGCCTCAAGAAAATGTTGTCGTCCATAACTTCTTGTTGCCATTCATGTTGCAGCCTTGCATTCGGTTATCAGGCCTGATTCAGGTGTCGCAAAAAGGACTTGTAGTGAATCGTTGTGTTGCATTGTGTGGCAAAGTGGGTATGTTGACCGATGACCTCCAACCGAAGGTGATGAGTGCTATTTCTTGGCGAGTACGAACATGCCCTGGACCCCAAGCGCAGGCTGGCAGTCCCAGCCGAAGTGCGCTCGGGTCTGAACCCAGCGATTCACGGCGCTGGATTTGTGGGGATGCCCGGACCCAACGGCTCGCTGTGGCTGTGGCCGGAGAAGACCTTTGCAATGCTCGCGGAGAAACTGGGTGGGTCGCTCTTGGCCGACGAATCATTGACGGACTTCGAACGGCATGTCTTCAGCAAGGCCGCAGCGTTGCCCCTCGATGGCGCCGGTCGAATCCGAATCCCGGAACGCCTGCTCAGTCAGCATGGACTGACGGACAAGGTGATGATTCTGGGAGTACGCGATCATCTGGAACTCTGCAGTCCACAGCATTGGCAGCAGGAACAGGCTCGACTTGCCCCAGCAGCGGGGGATATCTGGCGCAAGGCGCGGGCCGCAATGAGCAACAAGGATCAGCGGGCGTGAAGTCTGCGATCCGACTCCGTACAGGGCGAAGCAGGGCAACGGACTGCCCGGTCAGCCCAGAGCTCAAGGTCGCGCCAAGGACGGCGCGGCCGACAATCGATGGTCACGCTCAGGCTGCATGCCTGTTCATGGCCCGGGACCAGGACGGTTCCGTCTGACAGTTCGGGCCATGGACGGCCCGATTCGACACGCGCACCGCGGCAAGGATCGCCGCCCTGCGCAGGCCCAGCAATGGGCACGGGCTTGGAGGCCCGTTCTTGAGAAATGCCCCCGTAGGCTGAATAGGCCTACGGGGGCTTTTTATTGCCAACTCGGCGATATCGGACCGCTTCTCGAGGCTTCGTGCAAGCATTTCTGCATGCTGAGGCAGGGGGCCTCCGAAATACAGCGAGCCCCCCTCAACCATCGTCCAGATTCGGCCGAAGGATCAGGAGCAAGACTTGCATGGACTGGGCCAATGGAGGCCCGGGCAAGTCGAAGCGGGCAGGAGGTCCCTCGATGCTTGTGATCACGCGACGCGAGGGGGAGGAAGTCATCATCGGGAACCCGGCGTCCCCGTTGGGAATCGTCCGAGTTGCTTCGATCAAGGGGGACCGAGTTCGCTTGGCGTTTGAGTTCCCGCGTGAGGTCGACGTGCACCGGCGCGAAGTGGCCGATCAGATTGTCGCTGGCGAACAGACCAAGCAAAGCATCATCGGGCAGATTCGCCCAGCCGAGGGCGGCACTGGCGCCTGAGGCGCTGAGTCAGTTCGCAGCGCGTACCGCCCGCACTTCCGGAACATGCTCGCGAATCGTCTTTTCCAGGCCGTGGGTCATGGTCATTGATTTCGATGGGCAGCCGATGCAGGCACCGCTGAAACGCACCATTACCACTCCGTCTTCGAACGACTCCAACTGAACATCGCCGCCGTCGCCCTGCACTGCGGGGCGAATCAACTCCAGCACGGAGCGGATCCTCTCCAGTGTTGGGTTGTCCTCAGTATCTCGGGGCAATCGGGCCACGAGACGATGGTAGCCGTCGGTGGCGTGCGAATCACCTGCGCAGCCTCACCCGTACACTTGGCGAGGATGTCAACGCTATGCGCGCGAGTCTCCCTCCGGATCCTGTTGGCGGGAGCGGCTATGGCCTGTGGCGCCTGTGCGGTACGGCCGCCGAGCGACCCAATCAGCTCGCTGAATGACCCCGCGGCCATGCCGTACGACCACGAAGCGGCCATGAATCTGCTGGATGCCACGCCGAACAATCCGGCCTACCAGCGCGCCCTGCGGCGCATAGTGGTTCAGCCGGGCTATCCGATCGCCACCCGCCGCATGGCGTTTGAGCGGGAGTTGTTGCACGATCGGGTCGAGTTGGGGCACGCGCTGGAACTCGGGCTGGCAAAGATGGACTCTCTGCAGTGGCGGGAGGAACTGTGTCAGCGCATCGGTGAACTGGACTGGAAGGAGATGACCCCGACGCTGATTCGGGCCTGGGCCCGGCCGATGCCCTCATGGGAGGCTGACCTGAACAAGCGAGCTGAGGCGCGGGCGCTGGCGGACATGTGGGGACAGGACCGGATTTCAGATGTGCTGATGGAGACATTCATCGCCGCCGATCAGATTCGCGAGGCCAATCTCCGGGCGCGCTGCTGGGAGATGCTGGTGCTGACTGGTCACACTCGGCGCCTGACTGAACTGCTGGCCGCCGAAGTTGGCGCTGGCGCGGGGGCGAACGATCCGATGCTGCATGACCTGCGGCGCGCCTCGCGCGAACTCGGTGTGCTGCCGCGCAACCGCGAGGAGGTTCTGTGGGTGCAGATGTTGGCTGGCGAGACACATCAGGCGCTCTGGCAGGCGGCGGCGGCGGGACTTTCGGCCATGGGTCTGTCGGAGCGCGCCGAGGTTTCACTCAAAGACGTTCCGGTGATTGCGGCCGCGCAGCGGTGTCGGCCCGAGTTGCTGGGCAAGTCAAAGGCCGAGTTGTTTGCCCTGGCGGCGGCGGGCGTGGAAGATGGCGACTCGCGGCGCTACTCCGCCAACTTCGATGGCTACGGCGGCACGCACTCGGAGCGCCTGCAGGCCCACCAGAAGGAACTCACCTGGGGCGATCTGCTGGCCATCGTCATGATTCGAGAGGCGCTGGCGATTGCCCCGGTGCGGGCGCACATCTTCGAGATTGCCGACCGCGACCTGCGCGACATCTCGACTGAGTACGGCGGGATCATCCGGCTGGACGCGCTGGGGCGACTCGAGGTGGTTGAGTTCGCGCCGCGCATCCGTGGCGGAGATGTGCGCTTCGAGGCCTCCAACGACATGTTCGAGGCCGGATACGCCGCGCTTTCGCACTTCCACCTGCACTGCCAGGCCCACCACAACAGTCAGTATGCCGGGCCGCACTATGGTGACTTCCAGTATGCGGACGCCACCGGGGTCAATGGAGTCGTCTTCACATTCATCGACTCCAAAACCCTGAACGCCGACTACTACCGGCGCGGCCAGGTGGTGGTGGACATGGGAACCATCAAGCGGCCAGCGGCACCATGATGCGCTTCGCCAAGTATCACGGTATCGGCAACGACTATGTGCTGGTGGATTGCACTAGGGGGGATGAGGCGGCGGTCGCGGCGCTTCCCGTGGCCGAGCTGGCGGAACTGACTCGGCGGGTGAGTCACCGCCACACCGGGGTTGGCAGCGATGGGCTGATTCTGCTGTGTTGTCCGGCGGCGGGAGTGGACGCCGAGGTGCGCATGCGCATGTTCAACTCCGACGGCAGCGAAGGGGAGATGTGCGGCAATGGACTGCGCTGCTTGTGCAAGTTGGCAGTGGATTCGGGTGTGGCCGACGCCAATCCGCTGCGAGTGCAGACCGGGCGCGGGGTGCTTGCGGTGCAGTGGCGCCGGGGCGCGGATGGCGGGGTGAGCGAGGTCACCGTCGACATGGACGCGCCGATTCTGGAAATGGCCCGCATTCCGGCGGCGATTCCCGGTGTGCGCGGCGAAGAAGAAGTGTTCGGCCGTGAGTTGAGTGGCGAGTGGTGGAGTGCGCTGGGTGGTGATGATGGCTGGCGGAATGCGGCTGGCGTCGAGTCGGCCATCAGCGTGGTTTCCATGGGCAATCCGCACGCAGTGTTTTTCTGCAGTGAAGTTGCGGCGGTGCCCCTGGAACGGCTCGGACCGTTGATCGAGCGCCATCCGTGGTTCCCGCGGCGAGTCAATGTGCACTTTGTTGCCCGCGTTGGCGATGGTCTGCGCATGCGCACTTGGGAACGCGGCGCGGGAATCACGCAGGCCTGTGGCACGGGAGCCTGCGCGGTGGTGGTCGCTGCGGTTCGGCAGGGTCGCTGCGCCCGGCGCGTGCGGGTTGAACTGCCCGGCGGCGCGCTGCGGTTGGAGTGGCGCGAGAGTGATTCGCATGTGATCCAGGCTGGCCCAGCGGTCGAGGTTTGCCGCGGCGAGTGGCCAGCGACTGTTGCGGCGGGGGCCCCATGCCGCTGAACGAACTCGAATCACGCTTGGTCGCGGCGTCGCGCGCGCGGGCGGCGCGGATGGAGCAAGACCTTGAGGCGATCGTCGCCATTGAAAGTGGTTGGGGGGAGGCCAGCGGCATTGCGCGAATGCAGGCGTTCTTCCAGTCGCGGCTGGAGCAGCTGGGGGCTTCGATCACCCGCCATTCCTGCGACGAAGTGCCCGGCTGGCTGGCCCCCGGCGGCAAGATCGCGCGGCCACCTGAAGTGCTGGTGGCCACTCATGGTGCCCGCAGTGGAGTCCTGCTCAGCGGCCACTTGGACACAGTGCACACAGTCGGCGGGGGATTCACCGGTTTCAATCGCAAATCAGATGGCACAGTGGTCGGCCCCGGCGTGGTCGACATGAAGGGCGGGCTGATCATCATGCTGCACGCCCTGGAATCACTCAGCGAGTGCGGCATCGACAGTCCCTGGACCGTGGCGCTGGTGGCCGACGAAGAGTCGGGCTCGTTCGGATCGCGCCGCGCATTGCAGGCGGTGGCCGCTGGGCACGCCGCCGCGCTGGTTTACGAACCGCCTACGGCCGAAGGCTGCCTCGTGCAGCAGCGGCCCGGCTCGGGCACATTCCGCATCGAGGTCTTCGGGCGCAGCGCACACTCCGGGCGCGACCCTGAGAAGGGGGTCAGTGCGGTGAAGGCGCTGATGGAGGCGTCGTTGCCGCTCTTGAATGCCTCGCGGCCCCGAGAGGGGCTGGCTATCAACATCGGACCGCTCGAGGGCGGCTCGGCCACCAACATCGTGCCCGACCACGCCGTGGCCATGGGCAACTGGCGATTCCGCGATGCCGCGCGCCAAGCGGAAGCCGAGGCGTTGTTTCTTGCTGCAGAGCGTGGCTCGAAGGACGATCTGCCTCATGTGCAAGTGCAGCGGGCCTGCGCCCGGCCGCCACTGGTGCCCGATGCATCCGGCGCGCGACTGCGCGAGGTTGCGCAGGCCACCATGACCGACTTGGGGTTGAACTCGACGCTCGGTTCCACCGGCGGAGTGAGCGATTCCAACACGATCGCTGGCGCTGGTGTGCCGGTGCTCGATGGTTTCGGCGCGCGCGGTGGAAACATGCACCGCACCGATGAGTTTGCGGTGCTGGCCAGCCTCAGCGAGCGCGCTGCTCTGAGCGCCATCATGCTGTGGCGACTGAGCGGGAAGTAGGCGGCGGCCCATTACCATGCAGAGATGGCGACCGTGACCACCGGTTCAACAGGTCAGACTGCGGCGACGAAGACCGGCTCTTCCTCGGGCGTTGCGGCAGCGACTGGTTCGCCCGCAGCGCAGGCGGCGATCGAGGCAATCCTCGCCGACTTGGCCGCCCGGCAGGCCGCTCTGACGGGCGTCCGGCCGGCTCGCGACGGCGGCGCGGCGACGATGGAATCCTGGCTCAAGCGAGTGGCTGATTCGCGCGGGCGCGGCGCCTACTACCCGTATGTCGGCAGCGGGCTCGGCCGCGGCGCACTGGTCGAACTGGTCGATGGCAGCGTGAAGTGGGACATGATCTGCGGCATCGGTGTGCATGCCTTCGGCCACGGTGACGCCGCGATTGTGCGCGCTGGGCTGGAAGCGGCCACCAGTGATCTTTGCATGCAGGGCAATCTGCAGTTCAACGGTGATTCGATTCAGTTCGCCGAGCTGCTGCTGGCCGAAGCTGGCCGCACCAGCCGATTGCGCCACTGTTTCCTTTCCAACTCTGGTTGCATGGTGAACGAATCGGCGTTGAAGATCTGCCAGCAGAAGACCGGCGGCGCGCCGCGCGTGCTGGCATTCGACGATTGCTTCATGGGCCGCTCGACTGCCATGACCCAGATCGGTGATGGGCCTGATTACCGGCAGGGCGTGGCCCTGAATGCCTTGGTCGACTACCTGCCGTTTTATGACGCCGGGCAGGGCGAGGCTTCAACGCAGGCCACGCTGCGTGCCTTGCGCAGATTCCTAGCGCGTTACCCCAAGCAGCACGGGGCGCTGGTGATGGAACTCATTCAAGGCGAGGGCGGCTTCAACATGGCGCCGCGGTCTTTCTTCACTGCCATCTGCGAGACTGCCCGCAGCGCCGGTGTGCCAGTGTGGCTAGACGAGGTGCAGACCTTCGGTCGCACCGAGCGCATGTTCCACTACGAAGCGCTGGGGCTGGGTGAACTGGTCGATGTGGTCACGATCGGCAAGTTGCCACAGGCCTGCGCGCTCTTGTTCACCGAGGCGATGAACCCACGGGCGGGATTGCTCAGCGGCACGTTCACCGCGTCGACCAGCGCGTTTCGCGCGGGGCTCGCCGCGCTCACCCGCCTGCGCGATGGCGGGTTTTACGGCCCCGACGGTTCGAATGCTCGGCTGCACGCCGCATTCCGCACTCATGTTGATGCACTGATGAAGCGCCACGGCGCTTGGTTCCCCCCGGCGCTCGATGGCGAGGGGCGGGCCATTGCCAGTCTGGTGGGCGGCACCGGCGGAATGATGCGCTTCACTCCATTCGGCGGCAACAAGGAGAAGGTGCAGAAGGCGCTGCACACCATGTTCGCCAACGGCGTCATCGCCTTCTCCTGCGGACACGGTCCGTACCACATCCGCTTCCTGCCGCCCATCGGAGTGATGAAGCCGCAAGAGTTCGATCCGGTGTTTGAGATCGTCGAGCGGTCCTTGGCTGAAGTCGCCTGAGCTGCACATGTTTGTCATTCGCCAGGCCACACCCGACGACCTGCCCGCGCTCTACAAGCTGGCGCGGATGGTGCACTTCATCAACCTGCCAGCCGACCGCGACGCGCTGGGGGAGAAGATCGCCACCAGCCGCGGCAGTTTCGCCGCGCAGATTCGCGAGCCGAGAGAGCAGGAGTTTCTGTTTGTGCTCGAGGAGATTCAGTCGCGCGAGGTGATCGGCACAGCGGGGCTGATCCCGCGCGTCTCCTGGCCGGGCCACCCCAACCTGCACTTCCAGGTGCGGCGGCGGCAGCACTTCAGTGAGCACCTCGGCACCGGTCAGGTGCACGAGACGATTCAACTCTGCGCCGACCAGACCGGCCCGAGCGAGGTGGGCGGGCTGATCCTCCAGCCGGGATTCCGCGGCCACAAGCAGAAACTCGGCCTGTTCCTGAGCCTGATCCGTTTCCATTTCATCGGCCTGCACCTAGGGCTCTTTTCCAAGCGCATCATGGCCGAGATGATGGGGGCCCTCAGCGCCGACGGCCGATCCACGCTGTGGGAGTTCCTCGGGCGGCGCTTCATCAATCTCTCCTACACCGAGGCCGACCTGTTCAGCACGCGCAGCAAGGAGTTCATCCAGTCGCTGTTTCCCAGCGTGGAGATTTACACATCGCTCTTGCCGCCCGAGGCGCGGCGGCTGATTGCTGAGGTCGGCGAGGAGACCCGCCCGGCGGTGCACTTGTTGGAGTCGCAAGGATTTGTTTACCGCGATCAGTGTGATCCGTTCGATGGCGGGCCGTACTTGGAAGCGGAATGCGCGGCGATTCCCGTGGTGCGAGCTACGCGCCGAATGCGACTGCTGGGGGTGAAGGCTGGCGGCAAGGAAGAAGTGTTTGTGAGTCACTCGATTGGCGGCGCGTTTAGGGCAATGCGATGCCGGGCGGTGGTGAGCCGCGCGGGTGTGTCCTTGCCGCGCGCCGTGGCCGAGGAGATTGGTGCCGAGGTCGGCTCGC
>SXGU01238665.1_pt1 | contig 17012 bp, 16 predicted proteins | sample 3174531 | NCBI WGS metagenome assembly SXGU01 (sample SAMN11356863, study PRJNA531348) | freshwater metagenome | isolation source: freshwater sample F1-140 | place: China: Fuxian Lake, Yuxi | collected 2017-12-25 | reverse complement strand
GGGCCAAGGCTGGCGATGCTGGAGGAATTGCGCAGCCGCTTCCCGCTGTCGCTTCACGGCGTCGGAATGTCGCTTGCCGGGGCCGCGCCTCCGGACGAGGCCCACCTGGCGGCGATGAAGCGCCTCGTCGACCGCTATCAGCCCGCGCTCGTCTCCGAGCATCTTGCCTGGTTGCGGATCGATGGACGCTGCTTCCCCGATCTGCTCCCGGTGCCCCGCACCGCTGAAGTGCTCGCGCGCCTTGCCGCCAATATTGGGCGGGTTCAGGACGTGCTGGGTCGGCAGATCCTGATCGAGAATCCCACACACTATCTTGCGCTGGAGCACGAGTGGAGCGAGACCGACTTCCTCGCCGAACTAGCGCAGCGTACGGGCTGCGCCCTGCTCGTCGATGTCAACAATGTCGTCGTAGGCGCGCATAACTTAGGTCAGGACGCGGCCGACTGGCTGGAGGCCATTCCGGCCGAGCTGGTGGGCGAAGTCCACCTTGCCGGCCATTCCCCCGACGCGGCCGGATCGCTGCTGATCGACAGCCATGACGAGCCTGTCAGCGAGACGGTCTGGGCGCTCTACCAGCGTCTCATCGAGCGGATCGGGCCCCGCCCGACGCTGATCGAGCGCGATGGTAGAATTCCCGCGTTCGCCGAACTCATGCGCGAGCGCGACCGGGCTCAGGAAATCCTCGAGCGAGAACCAGCCTATGTCTAACCACCAAGCATTCCAGGCCGATTTCGCCGCCGCCATCGCCAAGCCCGCGGCCGGCCCTATGTCGGTCTATCGCAACACTGTGCTCGCCGGTTCGGCCGAGGCGCTGAAAGCGAATTATCCGGTCTGCGCCACATTGCTGGGCGAAGAAGCGTTCCTGGCGCTGGCAGTGGATTACGCCGAGGAGCGGCCGCCGCGCAGCCCGGTGTTGGCCCATTACGGTTTCCGCTTTGCCGACTGGCTCGAGGACCACGCCTTCGCTTTCGATCTGCCTTATCTTGCGGACGTGGCGCGGCTCGAAAGGCTCCATCTCGAAAGCCTTCTGGCGCCCGATGTACCGGCGCTGATCATGACCGATTTGGCGGGAACGCAAGATTGGAGCGCCATCACGCTGAAGCTACATCCGGCCGCGCGCTTCGCTTGGGCCGCCTGCCCGGCCATGACCATCTGGCTGGCGCACGAGAACGGCCCCCCGCGGAGGGCCATCGCCCCTGCATGGCGCCCTGAAGGTGCGCTGTTCGTGCGCCCAAGGCTGCGTGTCGCCGGGTTACTGCTCGACCGCGCCATGCATCGTATGCTGTTCGGCATCCGTCTTGGCGAAAGCGTCGGCACAGCCGCGCTGGCGACCGCCGCCCTTTATCCCGACGCCGACCCCGGCGCCGCCTTTGCCGCCCTCGTCGATGCCGGCGCCTTTGCCGCGCTCGCCTGAACAGGAGTAACGACCATCGCTACCACAGCCTCCACGATCGATCGGGAGCGTTCGCCGATCGCCGCCTTCGCTCGCCTCGCCACGCGCGCGCTGCCCATGGACCTGCTGCTGCTTGTCCAGCGCCTCGGCATCGCCGCGATCTTCTTTCTCTCCGGCCGGACCAAGGTCGACGGGCTGCTTACGGTCAACGAGTCCGCCGTCGAGCTCTTCCGATTCGAATACGCGCTGCCGGTGATAAGCCCGGAGTTGGCTGCCCACGCCGCGACCTATGGCGAGCATTTCTTCCCTCTGCTGCTGGTGCTGGGGCTGTTCACCCGCTTCGCCGCCCTCGCGCTGCTGGGCATGACGGCGGTCATCCAGATCTTCGTCTATCCCGACGCGTGGCCAACGCATCTTAGCTGGGCCGGGTTGCTGCTGCCGCTGATCGCGCTGGGCGGGGGCCGCCTCAGCCTCGACCGCGCACTGCGCATCCCCTGAACTGCAATTTCCCGACAAGGAGACCCCTTCATGCGCTTGCTCATGATCATCCTCGCGCTGCTGCTCGGCAGCAGCACCGCTCACGCCCGCCCGGCGGCGCCGATATCGGCGGATGGCGCCGGCATCGCCATCGGCGGCTACGATCCCACCGCCTATTTCACCCAGGGCCGCCCGGTCGTCGGCAAGCCCGCCCACAGCCTGCGCTGGAACGGGGCCAGCTGGCGCTTCGCCTCGGCCGAAGCACGCGCGGCCTTCGCAGCCGCGCCCGAACGCTACGCTCCGCAATTCGGCGGCTATTGCGCCTGGGCGGTAAGCCAAGGCTATATCGCCCCGGGCGACGGGAGGCAGTGGAAGATCGTCGAGGGCAAGCTCTACCTCAATTTCAACGCCCGCGCGAAAGAGCTGTGGGAGGCCGACCAGGCCGAGGCGATTCTCCGCGGACACGCCAACTGGCCGGGCGTCCGGTCGAAGAACCAGGACAGCCAGTGATCGCCGCTCTCACCAATGGACGCAAGATGATGGACCTGAAGGTTCTGGCTGCGGTGGCGGCCCTTGGTTCATCCGTGATGGCGGGGCCGGCGCAGGCCGCCTCGCTCGCCGATCTCGCCTTTCTCGACGGCGAATGGACCAGCGACCGCAGCGGTTTCGTGATCGAGGAAAGCTGGACCGACGCCAGCGCCGGGGTGGTGCTCGGCATGTCGCGCGGCGTTCAGGCGGGGGCCGTCCGCTTTCTCCGGTTCGCCATTGTCCAGCAGGCCGGCGATCGTGTCACGATGCGCTTCAAGCGCTACAATCCCGACTATTCCACATGGGAGCCTGATGGACCCACCGTCATGCGCCTGGTTGAAAGCGGGGATGATCGCGCGGTGTTCGACACCGAGGACCCGTCTTCGGATGTGAAGAGGATTGTCTACCGCGCCACGCCCGACGGCGCTGTGGATGTCGTTGCCCACCGTGTCGATCAGGGCGGACCATACCTTGTGGAATTCACGCTACGACGACGCCAACGGACTGAGGCCAAGTAGTACTCCAGCCTCGCAGCACCCTCCGCCACGCAAGCTCGCATTCCTTTTCGCTACTTCTCGGATGGTCTAAATGGCCGGCAGACGATCGATCCGTTTCTTAGACGCCGCCACGCTGCTGCGAGCCAGTCGTTCGGCCTCGCGTTCCCTGGCCGACGCGCGGCGGTCCTTCTTCGATGTGGGCTGGCGGTCGTCCCGGCGCTGATTGCGGCCGAGCACGAAGTCGATGTAGTCCTCGATGCTGCCCGGGTATTCCATGGCGGTTCCGCTATCGACGAGCACCAGCCGGTCGGCCGTCAGTTCGACCATGTGGCGATCGTGGCTGATCAGGATCACCGCGCCCTCGAAGGCGTTGAGCGCCTGCACCAGCGCTTCGCGCGCATCGACGTCGAGGTGGTTGGTTGGCTCGTCGAGGATGAGCAAATGCGGGGCGTCGCGAGTGATGAGCGCCAGCGCCAATCGCGCGCGCTCCCCGCCCGACAGCTTGCCGATCTTGGTGGTGGCCTTGTGACCGGAGAAACCGAACCGCCCGAGCTGCGCCCTAACAGCGCCCGGCGACGCCTTCTCCATCGCCCGCGTCATGTGCTCCAGCGGAGTTCCATCGGACGACAGTTCCTCCACCTGGTACTGGGTGAAATAGCCGACCCGCATCTTGCCCGATGCCCGCATGGCCCCGTCCATTGGCGGGAGTTGCGCGGCGAGCAGGCGTGCCAGCGTCGTCTTGCCATTGCCGTTGCGGCCCAGCAGCGCAATCCGGTCGTCCGGGTCGATCCGCAGGCTCAGCCGTTGCAGGATCGGCGTCGCGCCGTAACCCACGGCGGCCAAATCCAGCGTGATCAGGGGCGGGCGCATCTCGTCCGGGCTGGGGAAATCGAAGCTGAGGCTGGGATCTTCCATCAGCGCGGCGATCGGCTGCATCTTGGCAAGCATCTTGGCGCGAGACTGGGCCTGCTTGGCGGTCGAGGCGCGGGCACTGTTGCGCGCGACATAATCCTGCAGCCTGGCCCGCTGCGCATCCTGGGCGGCCTTGGCGGCGGCCAGTTGCGCGGCGCGCTCCGCCCGCTGCGCCTCGAACGCGTCGTAGCCGCCGGGATAGAGCGTCAGCTTGCCATTCTGGAGATGGAGGATGCCGGTGACGACATTGTTCAGCAGGTCGCGCTCGTGGCTGATGACGATCAGCGTGCCCTGATAGGTCTTGAGGAAGCTTTCGAGCCACAGCGTCGCCTCGAGGTCGAGGTGGTTGGACGGTTCGTCCAGCAGTAGGACATCGGGCGCGGAGAGGAGCAGGGCGCCGAGCGCCACGCGCATCTTCCACCCGCCCGAAAAGCTGTCCAGCGGCTGCGCCTGCATCGCCTCGTCGAAGCCCAGACCAGTGAGGATAATCGCCGCCCGCGACGGCGCGGTATAGGCATCGATCGCCAGAAGGCGATCATGGATGTCGCCGAGCAGGTTCATGTCGGTGCAGGTTTCGGCCTGTTCGAGCAGCTGTGCCCGTTCGGCGTCGCCGGCGAGCACAGCCTCGTAGGGTGTGATAGCCCCGCTGGGCGCTTCCTGCGCGATGTAGCCGACGCGGGCCCGGCGAGGCAGCTCGATCGAACCCTGGTCCGGATCGAGCTCGCCGATCAGGACTTTCATCAGGGTGGACTTGCCCGCCCCATTGCGGCCGATGAGCCCGATCCGGCCATTGAGCGGAATGGCCGCAGAGGCGCCATCGAGGATAGCTCGGCCGCCAAGCCGCACGGTGAGATTGTTGATGGTGATCATTGCGGCGCGCCCGTAGCAGCGGGTGCGCGCATTCCCAAACAATCGCTGGCCAAACCTGGCAGGCAGCGCACGTTTCCGGGGCGTATGGGCAGGCATTCGGCTCGGCGCGCCTGACGTCGAGGATGAGATATGGATTAAGCTTTGCGCCAGGAAGGGTGCAGTGACGAAAGGCCATTCCTTTGCTATTGAACTAGTTCAAATGCGTCTTTGGTGGACCTTTGTCGGGGGCAGACATGGCGGCTGTAGGAATTGCGCTGCTCTTGCTAGCGGCCTCTATCGCAATACATTATGAAGCGTTGCGGCTCACATCGGTACGGCTGGTCAATCTCGAAATCCCCTGCCGATTACGCATCATAATAGTCTTGGTCGCCGCGCTCTTGTCCCATCTCGTGCATGTGCTGTTGTACGCGCTTACCTTCGTCCTGATCGAGAAGCATACCGGTCTAGGCACGATCGACGGCCCAGCTGGGCACGGTTTCAGCGACGCGTTCTATTTTTCGCTGATCAGTTACACGACTTTGGGCTTCGGCGATCTGTATCCAACCGGCGCCCTGCGGTTGCTGAGCGGAATCGAAGCTTTGAATGGACTAGTCATGGTCGGCTGGACCGCCTCGATGACATATCTTTCCATGGAGCGGTTCTGGCGGGTCGAAGTGCCGGGGCCGCAGGCGTCAGACCGCGACTAGCCTGCTGCCGCCACGCCGGCGAAGCATGGCTCCAGCCACGCCGAAACCGACAATCAACATCAGCCAAGTTCCTGGCTCGGGGACGGCAGCTGGCGATCGATAGTTTACGTCGTACCCAATGGGGGTGATAATTGGCGGCGGATTGGGGAGCGCCGTGCTCAGGGGCACGAAGCGATATGAAATCCGAAACGGGTCGTATGACGCACCGACTGCCGGATTGATGCTGTTGCCGGCTGCAAGCGGCGATCCAAACAAGCCGGATAGCGATTGCAGCTCTGAATTTGCCAGTACCCCGCCCGCGTTACGCGGGTCGCCGAACGCTACCTGGAAGCTCTCGCAGAGCGTCGGGTCCGGGCAGTCTGGCTGGGCGGTGGTGATGGTAAGGGTGGATCGGTAATATAGATTGGAGGTCTGCCCCGGCGCTAGCGTTGCCAGGGTGACGTTCAAATCGGTCGCGCTCCAGTCCAGAACCGACCACGCGGGAGAGTTCTGGTTCAGCGTGAGTCCGGCGAATGGTCGGCCATTGCTCGTGGTCAGAGCGGGCGGCGACTGAGTGGCGTCACCCGTGGACTGATACAGCAGACCCTGGCGCAGGCCAGGATCCTGCGAAACTTTGAAATCGAACGACGCCTGCGACTGGCCCAGCGGGTTGAGGAAGGAATTAGCGAGGTGGCCCGGCGTAATCTGAGAATCGAACCGCAGGGCCACCGCGGTTGAGCCAGAATTGAACAATGAGAAAGTGATGTCGGTCGTCATGGTCAGCGAACAGACGCCGACACATGTGCCGTTGTGCAAGAACAGGAAGCTTCCCTGCTCAAGGGTACCGTTCAGCGCAAGGAACATCTCCGACACCCCCGTGGGCGTCGCCGATTGGCGCGAAACTTCGACGCCCCCGCCGTTGTTGGTGCCTGAGCCAGACTGCCCAGCAAGATCGTAGCTGAAGCTATTTGTGATCGTGGAAGTTTCGACGACTTGGGCAGAGCCCGCGGCAGCACAGGTGGCGACCTGCAGCCCGATCATAATTCTCGCCAGTTTTGGAAAAGCACTCATAGCGGACTCCTAAACGTCTCGTTCTGCTTCATGACAGGGTTGCGCAGTAATCAGCCGTGTTCCCTGTCACGGATGCGGCGGTCTTGATTTCAAATTGCAAGTTTAGCGCTTGGCGACAGTTCACCCGGGCCTGGGACATGTCGCCTGATCGCTGCAGAATGCGTGCGCGCAGGAGCAAGAGCTCGGCTTGATCGGGATCGGCGCGGCCGTAATGGACGTCGTAAATCCGCTTCACCCGTTCGGTGAGCTGCAGGGCGTTTTGCCACCTTCCCGCGGCCGCCTCTGCCTCGGCGGCATAGAAATCGACGTCGGCCACGGCGGGATTTCCAGCGCCATACAGACCAGCAAAGATCGTCCGTGCTGCTGCCAGGCTGGCCAGCGACATCTCGTGGCGTCCCTGCTGGCTGTAGATGCGGCCCATGAGGAGTTCTGCGGCCGCAAGGTTGGGATGATTGGGCTCCAGCACGCGCCGATAGATCGCTAGCGCCTGCTCCATTTGTGCACGGGCCGCCGCTGCTTTGCCGATCGACAGGTTGCCAAAGGCCTGGTTGTGAATGGCTTTTGCCGTCTTCACATGCTGCTTGCCGTATTTTCTCAGGGTGATGGCGCTGCTGCGCGCATACAGATCTGCCACCTGCCCGAACTCGCCCCCCTGAACGAGGGCATAGGCCTGGTTCATCAATGCCTCCGCAGCTTCGGAGCGGTAGTCGCCGTCCAGCGCCGCATAGAGGCGGGCGGCCTCGGCAAAGCGGTTCGCAGCCGCGACATAGTCCGCGCGCAAGAAAGAGCCCGCGCCGCGCTGCTCAGCGATCATCGCGGTAAGGGCTGTCTTCCCCCCGGCCTCGGCCGGGGCGGCAATCTCCGCCTGGTCAACAAGACGATCCAACTCACGCGCGTCACCGCGATTCTTCGCCAGAGCGGCCAAGCGCAGCAAGGTGAGCGCGCGAGATTCCCCATCGCCTGGCTCAAGGCGCAATGCATCGCTCAGGTCGCGCTGCGATTCCTGCAGAAGGCCGAGGTTATAATAGATTGTACCCGTGGCTCGCAGCAGGCGAGCGGCGATTTGCGGGCGCGTGGCGAATTCCCCCGAAGCGCGTTCGCTGGCCCGCCCCAGGATGGTCAGTGCGGTGATGGTGCGAGGGTTCTCGGTCGCTGGATTAGCGACCTCGAACGTGCCGACCAGAAACTCGAGACTGCTTTCCGCTAAGTCGCGCTGAGCCACCGCGACGCGGCGCTGGCCTTCCGCATAGATCGCCAGGCCGATCGTGAGGACGGCCACGGACGACGACGCAGCCGAAGCATACATCCAGCGGCGCTGCCGCCGTGCACCGTCCCGCCGGACCAAGGCATCCAGACGGACGCCGGAAATGCCGGCCAGCAATTTGAGCGACGCCAGACGCCGGCCGTCCTTACCGGGGCGGATGTCAGCCGCGATCGGCTCGGCCGGCGATGTGCCGAGTTCTCCATCGGGGCCGATCCGATACCGCAAGCTGGGTGGGAAGCATTCTTCTCCCTCCGCGCCATAGGGTTCACCTTGGGCGATCAGCGCCAAGGTGCGGTATTCGCCATGCTGCCGTTTGAAGATCTTGATTTCTTCATTGACCCATTTCGACTGCGCCGCCTTCGGGGTGCAGATGACAATCTGGAAGCGGGAGGCCAGCAGCGCTTCGCGTAGTTCGCCGCCCAGGTCGCCGCTGGCCGCCAACTCGTCGCGATCGCGAAACACCGGGGGCAGCCGCTTGGGCACCGGGCCGAATTTGCTTGCCGTCCCGATCAGCGCACGCGGAAAGCGGTAGGTCTCAACAGCGCGATGGAGCCAGCGCGCCACCGCCGCGTCACTGTGGGCGTAGCTGATGAACGCCGAGTATCGCTCCTCCACCGCGCTCATCCCGGCAGTTCGACCGGGCGCCGCTCGGACGACTGGCGCCATTGATCCACCTCGGCGAGCATGATCGCGCTCAGCCGGCGAAGGCGTTCGGTGAGACGCCGATAATCGAGAGGATCCCGCCTGATCGCCTTGTCCAACCTGCCCAGTTGCTCGACGATGACCTGCGACCGGCCAGCCAAGGCGCAAAAATCGCCTTGTGTCCGGATGCCATAAAGCGCCGCACCGATCGCTGGCAGCAGAGCGGACAGGAAGATGATCAGCGAGGTGAAGTCGGCGCCAAGTATGCTCGCCTGCTCGGCTCCGACCGCCTTGGCCACCAGCCACGAGACGCATGCGACGATCGTGACGATGAAGAGCCGTTCACCGGTCAGGCGCAGCCGGTGATCCATCAGGTTCATCCGCCTCGCATTGGCCTCATGATAGCGGACTTGATCCCCGATGAGCAGCAATGCCTGATCGCGCACCGCGGTGACCCGGGCTTCGTCGATGGCGCCGTCGGTCATGCCGATCTCTCGGGCAGTCGCGCGTGCGAACCACCCGTGGCTGCCGGTCGCCTTCCCGCCCCCCTGGCGCAGCAGACTGAGGTCGCCCAGGGCCGCAGCAAGCGGCAAAAGACGCAGCAACTCCGCCAGGTGCCGAGCATCGATCCACCGGTGGTGCCACCCCAGCCGGTTGGCCTCCCGCGTGCGCGTCACAATGATGATGATCGTGAGCAGTTCGGCAATGACGAAGGCCGTCTTGAACGTCGGCAACAACAGACCGAGCAGCGCCAGTCCCACGGCTAGCGCCGACATGGCGAAATTGGTGATGAACCCGCCGCGGTAGCGCAAGGCAAAGCGATTGGCGCAAACGTCGGCGGCCGCGAAGCGGCTCGCTAGCTTCCGTTCTGCAGCGGCTGCCTCGCGGTCGCGCGAGGTCTCGTCGGATGAAGAGGCGCTTTCGGAGCGCATTCTGGGGAACGTCAATTGTGCGGCGCTGTCATCCAGCGTGCCCCGTGAAAACGCCTGCCGCAGGCTCCGCGCACCGGTGACCGCCAGAAGAGTTGGAAATCCGACGGAGCGGCGCCAATCCGGGTTCCCGGCCGATACCAGATCCCGCAGCAAATCCCCGGTTCGCTCCGGGGGCACGACCATCTGCCGGATCAGACGTGGCAGCTCGCCCTTCGCAAGGTGGGACGGAACGGTCTCAAGCGTCCAAGCATCGTGGGGACCGTCGTTCTCCACATCCCACAACAGGCGAGGCGGCGTGCGCGACTTGGCATCGATGACAATGACCGGCAATGCGCTCGCAACAGCCTCGGCGACGATTTCGGGTGTCCCGCCAGTCCCATGGGCTGGTTCGCCGTCCCAGATCGCCAACAGTATATCGCACTGCGACGCCGTCAGAAGGCCGACCGCTCGGTAGGCCTCGCCGCGGACCTCGTCCTCGCCGGGAAGGATCAGCGTGCGGCGTGCGGCAGCGAGCAGGCGGTTGAATTGGTCGCGTTGCTCGCCCTCGAAATCCTCGTGATAGGTTTGCACGCTGAACGGCAGACAGGCATCGAGCCGGTCCCCCGCGTTCAATGCGATCTCGCTCGCCAGCGAGTCACCGCCTGCCGCGAGCGGCGACACCAGCACGATGCCAGGCGCCGATGGCGCGAAACAGTCGCGATGCTCTTGATATATGTCGATTAGTTCTGCCCGAATGACGGCAAAAACCGCGACGATGTCGTGCTCGATAGTGGCGCGATGTTCGGCGGCGAGGCGCGGTGGGCGGTGCCCGGTTATGCCGATCCGCAGTTCCAGCCGAGGCAACAGATCCCCCGCCACGTCGGATGAGACAATCGCAGCAGGCAGTCGTTCGACTTTCTGCCCAGAAGACCGAGCAGGCGAGGACCTCTGGAGCGAGGTTGCAGACTGGGCTCCATTCATTTGCCGAGTCCCGGATCAGGTGCTCGGCAACAGCCCTGCCGGGCGACGCCTTCGCATTGCTCCCCCTAGCATGCCAAAGCTCGCGAGCAGCAACAGCCAGGTGGAAGGCTCCGGCACGGCCAAGACGGCGGGCGCGACCTGCAAGGAATAGGTCAGCGTTCGGTCGGTAAAGCCGGTCAGCGCGAAATCACCCGTCAACAGCGTTGGCGCGGCAAAGCCGCCACTGAAGAGCTGGGGCCCAGCCAGATTGATGTTCGTGCCCAGGATGAGGAATCCGCCATCGCTCAGCTCGCGGACAAATCCGATGTCGCGAATTTGGGAGATGCCGTTGATCTGAACCGCCACGTCGCCGATGACGAAGCCATCGACCTCTACCGATTTGACCCCCGGTTGGTTATCGAGCGCGAAGCTGATGGTCGTGCCCACGCCGGAGATTTGATAGACCAACTGTGCCGCGTTCGCGGGAGCGGCGAACATGGCGAGGATGACTGGCAAAGCCAGATACCTGAAAAAAAGCACTGCACGGTCCCCGTAAGATATCGAAAATTTTCGACGCTCGGGCGACCCGTTATTTCGTCAAGCTGCGAAAGTTTGATGTTAATAGAGCAGCGAAAGCTAAATGGATACCCCGTTTGTGAGCGTTCGCATCTCAGATGGAGACACATCACGCCGTGCTGCAAACCTGCGAATTGCGCAAGGCAGCAGCGCCCATTCCTGGTCCATCATATCAGTCCTCGTGCGAGCCAGACATCGGGGGCGCGCTGTGCGCTCTCAAGACGATCGGCAGCGGTGACAGCGGCGTCAAAGGCGGCGTTTTGCGAAAGCCACACCTGGCCCCCAAGGTGAGTGAGCAAATGCGACCGTTCGAGCGCATCCATTACCGGACCCTTCACCTCGGAAAGGTGCAGGCTCACCCCGGCATCGCAAAGACGATGGTTGATCGCCTCGAGGCTCTCTAGTGCAGAGGCATCGATGGCATTCACTGCCGAGCACATCAGGATGAGGTGTTTCAGCTGGGGGTGCTCCGCCACCTGCTCGAGCACGAATTCTTCCAGCCAGCGTGCATTGAGATAGGTCAGGCTCTCGTCGATACGGATGGTCAGCACGCGCGGATCGGTGAAAACCTTGTGGCGCTTGATGTTGCGAAAATGCTCGGTTTCGGGCACGCGGCCGACAATGGCCGCGTGAGGCCGCGACGCGCGCCACAGAAACAGCGCCAGGCTGAGACCGACGCCCGCGATCACGCCGGCCTCCACTCCGGCCAAAAGGGTAACGACAATTGTCGCCATCATCGCGGCAAAGTCCGGGCGCGAATAGCGCCAGATCTCGAAGGGCTTTTTCAGGTCGACGAGACTGAGCACGGCAACGATGATCGTTGCCGCAAGGGTGGCCACCGGGAGAGAGGCGAGCAGCGGTGTGAGAAACAAGGCCGCAACCAGGATGCCACCTGCCGTGAACACGCCGGCAGCCGGAGTCTCCGCCCCCGCATCGAAGTTGACGACCGAGCGGGCGAAGCCGCCGGTGACCGGATATCCCCCGGTGAAGGCGGCGGCAATATTGGCCGAGCCCAGCCCGATCAGCTCCTGGTCCGGGTCGATCCTCTGGCGCTTTTTCGCAGCCAGCGTCTGTGCGACGGACACGCTTTCGACAAAACCGATCACCGACAGAAGAAGCGCGGGGACCATCAACCTGCGCCACAATTCCGCATCAAACAGCGGCACCATAAACGGCGGAAGGCTCTGAGGGATTTCGCCGACGACCTTCACGCCCCGCGCCTCCAGTCCGAGAAGGATCACGGCCAGCGTCGATACCGCAACCGCCGCGATCGGCCCGGTCTTCGCAGCAAGATCCGCGGACCGGGGCGCCATTCCCGCGCGCACCAGCAAGGGCTTTAGCCCCTTGCGCACCCAGAACAGAAAGGCCGTCGCAATGATGCCGATCGTCAGCGTCGGCAAATGGGTTGCAGGCAGGGCGCGGGCCAGCGTGGCGATCTGCTGGGGCAAAGTCTCGCCAGACGCCGAGACGCCGAGGATGGACTTCATTTGGCTGAACGCGATGATGATCCCGCTAGCCGTGATGAAGCCCGACACTACCGGATGGGAGAGGAGGTTCGCCAGAAAACCCAGCCGCAGGACGCCCATCAGAAGGAGGATCAGTCCCGAGAGCAACGCCAGGACCAGCGCTGCGGCAATGAATTCAGCGCTGCCAGGCGGCGCGACGCTGCCGGCGGCGGTCAGCGTCATCAGCGAGATTACTGCCACCGGCCCCACCGCCAGGGCGCGGCTGGTGCCGAAGATCGCATAGGCGATCAGCGGTGCGATCGAAGCATAAAGGCCGATCTCGGGCGGAAGCCCCGCGAGCATGGCGTAGGCGAGGCTCTGCGGAATGAGCATGATGGTGACGATCGCCGCCGCCATGAGGTCGCTGGTGAGCGTGGAGCGGTCATAGCTCCGCGCCCAGCCCAATATCGGCAGGTACCGAGCCCCAGCGGCCATATCAGGCAGTGATCCTGTGCGGCTTTACCATCCATTCGCGTCCCTTGAGCATGCCGTGCCAATAGACTGGCGGCAGGATGGTATCCTTAAGCAGCCAGGCGAGACGTGAGGGCCGCGTGCCGTCGATCAGCCAGTTGGGAAAACTGGGCAGCGGCTTTCCGCCATAGCCGAATTCGGCCAGCACGATCTTGCCTCTTTCCACGGTAAGCGGGCAACTCCCGTAGCCATCGTAATTTGCGACCGGTTCTCCACCGGCGAGTGCGGCCAATGCGTTGACCGCCACGACCGGCGCCTGTTTTCGAACCGCCGCCGCCGTCTTGGCGTTCGAAGCCGAGCAGGCGTCTCCAAGCGCAAAGACATTGGGATAGCGGACGTGGCGCAAGGTCGCCTCGTCCACTTCGATGAAGCCGGAGGGGGCCGCCAAGGGGCTCGATCGCACGAAGTCAGGCGCGGTTTGCGGTGGCACGACATGGATCATGTCGAAGCGCTCCTCGACGCGCGTAAGCGTGTCGCCGATCTTTCGTTCGAATGTTGCCAGTCTCGCGTCGCCATCGATCGCGACCAGTCTGGATTCGAGGTTTAGATTCACACCGTAGCGTTCGACGTATTCCATCAGCGCCGGCACGTAGATCGGCACTCCGAAGAGCACCGCACCGGCGGTGTGGAACTGCACGTCGATGTCCCCGAGAACCCCGGCGCGCTCCCAGTAATTCGCGGACATGTACATCGCCTTTTGCGGCGCCCCGGCACATTTGATGGGCATGACGGGTTGTGTGAACAGCGCCCGCCCGCGCTTGAGCTCCTTCACAAGGCGATACGTGTATGGGGCGAATTCGTAGCTGTAGTTGGACGTTACGCCATTCCGGCCGAGCGTTTCCCGCAAGCCGGGAATGGCATCCCAGTCGAGCTTGATCCCCGGACACGCGATCAACACCTTGTACGAGATGCTGCTGCCATCACTCAACAGCACCTTGTTCTCGTCAGGAGCAAAGCCGCTCGCCGATGACCTGATCCACTTCGCGCCCCTGGGAATCAGTCTCGCTTCGGCGCGCCGGGTGAAATCGGAGTCGAATACACCGGCGCCTACCATGGTCCAGCCCGGCTGATAGTAGTGCACCTCGCCGGGCTCGACGATCGCCATGCTGAGCCTGGAGTTACGCTTGAGAATGCTGGCCGCGGTGGCAATCCCTGCGCTGCCCCCGCCGATAATGACAATGTCGTAGCTGCCAAGGTCCGGCCCTTGCGGTGTCAGGGCACCGGCCATTTCCGCGAGCTTTTTCGAACGGGCGCCCGATCGGCAATAGGCGAGGGCCGGGGCAGGCAAATCCGCAAGAGCGCGCTTCATGGCGAGCCCGTCTTGATCGGTGACGGAACCGGACGCCGCCGGAACATGGGCGAAGGCAAGGCCGGCGTCCCTAGCCGCGGCGCCGATTTCTTCGGCAGACGGCTGTCCTTGCTCTTCGCCGTCCGGCCGGTTGCAGATGATCGACCGGAAACCGGCGGCAGCGATCGCTTCGACCTCTCCCGGACGAATTTGGGCGGACGTGCTCAGGCGTGAAGTCAGCTTGGCAAGCTCCATGGCGCTTTACTCCGACACAGCGTGACGGCGCCGCGGCAGCAGGCTGGTGGCCTGCTGGGCGGCCATACCGGCCAACATGGCAAGGACGAACGGCAGGACGCCGATCGGCGACAGGGCAAGCGAAGCGACCGCCGGGCCGGGGCAAAGGCCGGCGATCCCCCACCCGATGCCGAACAGGATCGAACCGGTTATCAGGCGCGCGTCGAGATCCTTGCGGTCCGGAAGCGAAAACCGCTCGGCAAAGATAGGCCTGCCCATGCGCTCGCGAACACGCCATGCCACCGCCATCACGAGCACGGCGCCGCCCATGACGAAGACCAGCGTCGGATCCCAGCGGCCGAAGATATCGAGGAAGCCCCGGACCCGAGCAGGGTCCGTCATGCCGGAAAGAGTGAGGCCAGCACCGAACAGCGTGCCGGACACGAGCGGCGGCAGAAGTTTTTTGGCGAGCGACACGTCAGCCTCCGAACTGCGACTGGACGAACACAGTCACGACCCCCGCAGCAATGAATGCGACGGTTGCAACGATTGAGCGCTGCGAGAAGCGGCTCACGCCGCACACGCCATGCCCGCTGGTGCAGCCGCTGCCCATGCGGGTGCCGAACCCCACCAAGAATCCGGCGAGCAGCAGAACCGGCCAGGCAGCGAGCTCGGGCGGCTGCCAGCCGATGGTCAGCCCGATCAGGACCGCCCCCAGTGGAAGGCCGGCAAGAAATCCCCATGCGCTGGTCATCGCCATATCCCCCGGGGCGATCCGGGCGCCGCGCGCGAGAATGCCGGACACCCCGGCGATGCGCCCTGCCCCGAGCAGCATCAGCGCCGCGGCAAGGCCGATGAGGATCCCGCCCGCAAGGCCATGCAGCGGCTGGGCATCAGGATAGCCGGGGAGCATCACAGCAGATTGACCGGCAGCTTGAGGTAGGACACGCCGTTCTCCTCTGGCGGCGGCATGTGCCCGCCGCGCATGTTGACCTGGATGGAAGGCAGAATGAGCCGCGGCATTTCGAGCGTCGCGTCGCGCTGCCGGCGCATTTCCACAAACTCGGCTTCGCTGACCCCTTCGTGCAGGTGGACATTGGCCGTTCGCTCGGCGAGCATGGTCGTCTCCCACACGAAGTGGTCGCGGTTCGGCGCCTTGTAGTCATGGCAGAGGAACACGCGCGTCTGGTCGGGGAGGCGCATCAGCCGCCTTACGGACCGGTACAAAGTCGCCGCGTCACCGCCCGGAAAGTCGGCGCGTGCGGAACCGTAGTCGGGCATGAACATGGTGTCGCCGATGAACGCGGCATCTCCCACGACATAGGCGAGGTCGGCGGGCGTGTGCCCGGGCACGTGGACGGCGATAAGCGGGATCTCGCCCACCATCAGCCGGTCCCCATCAGCCACCAGCCGGTCGAACTGCGAACCGTCGCGCGCGAATTCCGTGCCCTCGTTGAAGATTTTGCCGAAAACGCCCTGGACGGTCAGGATCTCGCGTCCGATGACGAGCTTGCCGCCCAGCTTTTCCTGGAGGTACGGCGCGGCCGAAAGGTGATCGGCATGGGCGTGAGTTTCCAGTATCCAGTCGACGGCCAGGCCCTGCTCGCTCACATAGGCCACGATCTCGTCGGCGGACGTAAAGCTCGTGCGCCCCGACGGCTGATCGAAGTCCCACACGCTGTCGATGATCGCGGCCCGCATCGTCTGCGGATCGCTCACGACGTAGCTGGCCGTGTACGTGGGCTCATGGAAGAACGCCTTCACCAGCGGCGCGCGCAGCTCTCCAGCAAGAGCCTGGCGCACCTGTTCGATCGCCTGCTCGATTACGATGTCAGTGGTCATTGTTCGCTTCCGATTGCTTGGGCTTGACGGGTCCGCGACCAAGGTCCGGACAGAAAATATCATGTAGCAGCGCGAGTACTTGTTGCGCCCGCGGATCGCATATTCGGTAATATACGCGCTGCGCCTCCTTGCGGGTGGCCACCAGCCCCTCCTCGCGCAGCTTCGCGAGGTGCTGAGACAGCGCCGACTGGCTAAGCCCCACCCGGTCGACCAGCTCACCGACCGCCAATTCTCCGCTCTCAGCGAGACTGCACAGCACGAGCAGCCGGCTCTCGTTCGACAGCGAGCGGAGCAGCGACGCGGCTTCCGCAGCTTGCTCCTCCAACAGGGACAGATCATCTCGTTTCATAAGACAAGGCTAATGTAGATGGTTCTAATGCATTGTTCAAGCGCTCGGCTAACGCTTCGACCCGGGCCGGCTTCAAGATAGCTGCCACACCCACGATGACCGCGCGCTACGAGGCCCACGATATATGATGGCGGCTTCCGTTCAGCGCCGATTTGCGTCTAGCGAACCTCACTTCGCATCGAAGCGATTAGAGCTGACGGAAGATCTGGTGGGGGGCGCCAACGCACCTAGCAGCGATCCCGCCGTTATGGTCGGAACACTTCTTCGTCGAACAGGTTGCGGCCGCCGATCGTGGAGGTCCCAGCGTCATGGTCGGGCAAGCAGGAGAGGCTGGCGTCGACCTGTTCGAAACCGCCGCGCTGCATCTGCGGATTGTTGGCGACGAAGAACGCGCCCGACCTCTCGTAGGAATATTCGGCTCGCAACCGGCTCTCGCTGCGACCCAGCACAAGTAGCTTGGAACGGCGCGGTACTGCGGGCCGCTTCGAACAAATCATCTCTGAAAACAACGGCCTAGAATCTGTGGCGGAGCGGGTGGGAGTCGAACCCACGAAGGG
>SXGU01049440.1_pt1 | contig 17012 bp, 10 predicted proteins | sample 3174531 | NCBI WGS metagenome assembly SXGU01 (sample SAMN11356863, study PRJNA531348) | freshwater metagenome | isolation source: freshwater sample F1-140 | place: China: Fuxian Lake, Yuxi | collected 2017-12-25 | reverse complement strand
GCTCGCCCGCTCGTAGAGGAAACGCCAGTGGTTCTCGATGGACAACGGGTCAGCCCCGAGGAGCCGCCGGCCCATCCAGTCGTGAATCATCGCCGCGACCGCTTGCGGCGCGTAGTAAGTCTCGCCGTGCCCGATGACGCCCGCGTCCGTGTGGATGCGCAGCAGCAGCAACCCCGGCATGATGTCGTCGGGGATGACCGTCTCGATGGCGGTGATTTTGATGCCCGAGCTGTTCGGCACGGGCTTGGGCGCGGGGGAAATGGTCTTGGTGGCGGCGCGGCTTTCAGTCCCCTCGCCCCCGGTAGGGCTGCGCTGCGCGCGGCCTCGTGTCTCTGAATGGACTGACGAGGCCGACCTCAGGTCAACCCTATCAGAATCAGGGAGAAGGTTAGGGGGTTGCGTCGTGACAGCGAGAGCGGCGCTGATTGCGCTCACCGCCCGCCCCCTCACCCCGGCCCTCTCCCCCGATGGGGGCGAGGGAGAAGAGACGCGTTGACGTTTCGTTGCGGCGAGCTTCGCGGGCTTCTTCATGTTGGTGCGGCATTCAACGTCGCTCCGCATTGCCGGCGCAAGCCAAGAGCAGCAGGCTTGCTCGGAGCGAAACGGCGTTCCTGCTGGGGCCGCCTCTTCCGCTTCTCGGTGCGGTAAGGAAAGCGATGCCAGTCGTCTGCGCCATCTTCTCTTTGCGCCGCCTGTGCTCCTTGTGGCAACTCATACCATTTCGGAATGTGATTCGGTGGAATCGGTGGGGAACCACGACGCGCTTTGACTCCCTCTCCCTTCATCGGATGAGGGGAGAGGGCCGGGGTGAGGGGTTGCATGCGGCGGCGTTGGTGGCCACACCCCTCATCCGGCCTCCGGCCACCTTCTCCCCTCCTCCGAGGAAGGGAGAAGGCGCGCTCCGCGGCGTTCGGGTCGCATTTCACCGACTGGCATTGAGAACTGGTATCACGTCTTCCCTCCTTTTCGTCGCGCAAACCACTGCACCAGCAGCAGCTCGCTGAAGCACAGCGCCAGCACGGCCCACAGCAGTGGCTTCCAGACTTCGCGGCCGAAGCGTCGGTCCTTGTCCATCTGTTGATAGTCGGCGACGGAGGTGAGCAGCGTGGCTTGCAGCGACTCCGCCAGCGTCTTGCGCTCCGGCTCGGTGAGTTGGCGGAGGTCGGACTCGGCGCGCGCGGTGCTTACCACGAACGGCGTCGCGCCGCCGTCGGGCGCGGCGAGCGTGTAGGTGCCGGGGCGGCCCGTCTTCGTGAACTCGACGTAGCCGAGCGCGCCGCGTCCGGTGATTTCGGCGTCGTGCCGTGTGCCATCGGGCGCGGTGAAGTGCGCCTTGCGCCCGACGTGCGTGCGCGACACGAACGCGGCGAGTGGCTTGCCCACCACGACGTTGCGCGGCGGCTGCGCCTGCGAGGCGAGGTAGATGACGAGGCGTTGCATCAGCGGCACGAAGACCGGGCGCACGGGCAGGTTGCCCCAGTCGGCGTCGCAGGGGACGGCGCATTGAATGATGCGGCCTTCGCCGAGCTTCTTCTCCACGAGGAACGGGTCGGCGTTGCTGAGTTGCGCGAGGCTGGCGAGGCCGGGGTCGGCTTGCTCCTGGCGCTTGCCGAGCTGGAACCACAGCTTCATCTCGGCGTCGGCGAGGTTGCCGTTGCGCGCGTCGTTGAAGAGTTCCATCGCCGGATGAGTGAAGGACTGGACGACAATCTTCGCGCGCGGCTTGCCGTCCTCGAGTCCGCCCGCGAGCGCGGTGAAGGGCAGCGGCAGCAATCCGGCGGCGCGGAGCGTGCGATGATACCAGTCTGTGTTGACGCGGTTACCGGGAAAGACGAGCAGACCACCCCCGTTCGCAACGAAGCCAGCGAGGGCGGCGACTTGCGCGTCGGCGAGTTGGCGAACATTCGCGAGCACGACGACGCGGGACTTCGAGAGCGCGTCGGGCGTGAGGTCGCCGGGCGCGATGACGCGCGTGAGGATGAGGTCGCTGCCGCCGGTCGCGGCTTTCAGCGCGGGCGAGAGTGCGAGGTCGAGATAATCGGTCTCGCCCTTGAGCGGCTCGGGGTTGGGGTCGCCGTTGACGAGAAGCGCGGGGAGTTTTTCCCAGACGGTAACGACGGCGGCGAGGGAGTTGTCGGCCTTGAGCGCGTCGGCGTCGGTGTGGACTTCGAGCGTGTGGAAACCGGCGGCATCGAAGGCGTGCGTGAAGAGCACTTGGCGTTGCTCACCGGGTGCGAGGGCAATCTGCTGCGCGCCGCGCTCGCGGCCATCGGCACGGAAATACACGCGCAGGTCGGGCCACGCACGCTCGCCGAAGTTGCGGAGCGTGGCGCGGACCTGGAGCGGCTGGTTCACACCGAGCGCGAGCTTGGGCAGGTCGAGCGACTCGACGGCGACGTTGTCGCGCGACTCAGTGCCGACGTGGAGAAACGTGACGCGTGGCGGGACGGGCAGGCGCTTCAAGGTCTGCAACGCGCGCCCGCGCGCGGCCGCTTCGCCATCGCTGAAGCTGGCTTTCTGGAAGTCGCTGAGGACGACGAATTCCTTCAGCCCGTGCTGCATCTGCGCGGCGACGTTGGCGGCGAGTTCGAGGGCCTCGGGGAAGTTGGCCGCGCCGAAGTTGGCTTCGAGTTGAGTCAGTGCCTTCGTGACGCGGACGGTGTCGAGCGTCGGGGCTTCGAGGAGCTGGCGCGGCGTGCCGCCCATGAGCACGACGGCGACATCGGAGCCGGAGCCGGCCTGTTCGATGAGCTTCGCGGCGGCGTCCTTGGCCTGCGCAAAGTTCGAGGCCGCGCCCGCGCCGGCGGACATGGAGTAGGAGTCGTCGAGCAGGATGACGAGCGATGTCTTCGCGCCGCCGAGCAGCGCGCGCATGCCGGTGAGGACGGGCCGTGCCATGCAGAGCGCGAGCAGCACCGGGATGAGGCAGCGCACGAGCAGCAGGAGGAGCTGTTCGAACTTGATCCGCCGCGTGTGCGCTTGGAGTGCGGCGTCGAGCAGGTGCATCGCGCCCCACGGCACGACGCGCGGGCGGGAGCGGTTGAAGAAGTGCAGCAGGACCGGAATCGCCGCCGCCGCCATGCCGCCGAGGAGGAGGAGGTTGAGGAAGGTCATCGGGGCGGGGGGGCGGATGACCAATTCCCAATTCCCAATTTCCAATGACCAATGGGCGGACGCGCGCCGCTGCGGCGGGAATTGGGCATCGGGCATTGATTGGTCATTGCGGCATTGGGCATTGGAGATTCACCGCGCGAGGCGTCGCGTCAGGTATTGCGCCAGCGCCTCGGCATACGGCTGGTCAGTCACCATTTGCACGAGGTCAATGTGGTGGCGGTGGCAGCCTTTCGTCAGCTCGTCTTGGAATTTCTTCAGGTTGTCCAGATAGGCGGCGCGGAACTGCGCGGGGTCAATCATCCGGTGCGCGCCGGCCTCTTCCAGCGACTCGAAGCGCGTCCAGTGCGTGAAGGGGAACTCCAGCTCGTCGCGGTCGAGGATTTGGAAGATGAGCATCTCGTGGCGGGCGTGGCGGAAGTGCGCGAGGGCCTTCAGCAGCTCCTTCGAGTCGCCGAAGCAGTCGGAGAGCACGATGAGCAAGCCGCGCCGTTGGATGCGCGGGACGAGGTCGTGGAAGACGTTGCCGAGCGCGGTCTCGCCGCCGGGTTTCGCTGACTGGAGTTCATCCAGCAACACGCGCAGGTGCGGGACGCTGGAGCGGGGCGGGATGTAGCGGCGGATTTTGGTGTCGAAGGTGACGAGGCCCACGCTGTCGCGCTGCTGGAGCATGAGGTAGGCGAGCGCGGCGGCGAGGCGGATGGCGTAGTCAGCCTTGGGCGCGCGGCCTGCGCCCGCGTAGCTCATGGAGCCGCTGAGGTCGAGCAGCAGCGTGGCGCGGAGGTTGGTTTCCTCCTCGTATTCGCGGATGTAGTAGCGGTCGGTCTTGCCGAAGACCTTCCAGTCGAGCCGGCGGATTTCGTCGCCTTGCACATACTGCCGATGCTGGGCGAACTCGACGCTAAAACCCTTGTGCGGCGATTTGTGCAGCCCGGAGAAAAAGCCCTCGACCACCCGCTGCGCGACGACCTGCAAGTTCGCTACTTTCTGCAACTCGGCCGGCGTGAGGAAGTCGGAGACGTGGGCCATGCGGTTGGCCGCAGCCTGTCAAAAGGCTAGCCCGCCAGCAATTACAGTTCTGTGCGGAGAAACGCTGCCGACCCGCTCACGGCAGCGGCTTCACCAAGATGTTCTTGTAGTGGATCTGGCTGCCGGGGTCGTGGCCTTGGATGGCGAAAGTGCCGCTGCTGACGAGCCGGTCGGGGTTGCTTTTGCGCTGCGGTTGCTCCTCCTCGGTGTAGTCCACGATGACCTTGCCGTTGACGCTGGTGGTGATGTGCTTGCCGACGACCTTGATGGTCATGGTGAACCACTCACCATCTTTCGCGGGGGCTTCCATGTTGTCCTTCACGTTGTAGAGGCCGGCGGTCTTCTTTGGGTCCCCGTGGGTGTTGTTGACCTGCACCTCATAGCCCTTGGCGGGCCAGCCAGGGCCTTGGAACTCGGTGTGAAAATAAACGCCGGAGTTCGCCTTGGGCAGGGTCTTGATGTCCAGCTTCAGCTCGAAGTTCTTGAACTTCGCGCCCTGCACGTCGCCCACGTAGAAGAGGTGCGCGCGCGGACCTTTCACCACGAGTTCTCCGTCCACCACCTTGAAAGTGTCCGGAACCTCATTGGCCTTCCAGCCGGCGAGCGACTTGCCGTCGAAGAGGGAAATCCAGCCGTCCTTGTCGGCGGCTGGCGCGAGGCAGGCGATGGAGAGTGCGAGCGCGAGGAGGAACTTTTTCATAGGCTGATTGTTTGGCTGGCGTGTGAACAACGGGGCGAACGTAGCCAGTCGCCGGAGGCTGCGTCAATCGCACTCCCGTCTGCCTCCTCACGTCGTCGGCTACGAGCCTTCTGGGGCTTCGCTGGCGATCCGGCGATACTGCTCGATGACGCGGTCGTAGGTGCGGCGTGCCTCGTCGCGCTCGCCGGCGGCGATGCTCCGGCCGCGCACGCGCCAGAGCTGCTCGATGCACTCGCTGGCCCAGCGCGCGCTGGCCCGCGAGGCGCGGATAGGCTGGCCGCCAACGAGCACGTTGACGGGGTTCGTGTGCAACTGCGGGAACTGCCGCAGCGCGACCCAACTGCTCCGGTCGAGCCCGACCTTGAACTCGATTTCGTGCTCGCGGCCGTCGGCGGGAACTTCCTGCTCCGCAATGGGGCGGCCGTTCACGACCAGCTCGACCTTCCGACGCCCGCCGCTGAAGACGCCCGGGCCCTTCGTCTCGTGCAGCACTACGGTGTCGCCAAGCAGGCGTGGACCGCCCACGGGCATCGCGCCGCCGTAGTAGACTTCCAGCGGCGTCTCGGGGCTGAACGCCACCTTCGCGCGCACCGTCACGAGACCGGCCTTGTCCAGCCGCAGTTCATCGCCCGGCGACTTGCCGTTCACCGTGAAGGCCAGCGCGTGGGCGTAGCCGTCGCTGACATAGCTGCGGCCCGCGCGCAAGCCCTCGCACCACGCCTTGAAGTCCACGCGGTTCGTCGCGGCGAGCTTCACATACACGCGCCCCTGTCCGACGCGCGTGCCGCTCATGCACGGGAAGTCCGTCTCGCCGCTGACCTTGAGCGGGAAGCCGCAGTTGAGCAGGTGATACCAGCAGTTCCACTCGCGCAGCCGCGCCGTGTCCATCGCGCTGATGAAGTCGCACAAGCCCAGCGCCGTGGTGACGAAAATCTCCTGCGCACCGACGCTGTTCAATTCAGGAATGGCGAGGTTCGGCAGCACGTCGGAGACGCGGTCGTGACTGGCGGTCAACTCGGCTTCGCTCAACGCGCCGTCGCGGTTTGCGTCCGCCGTGGCGAATGGCTCGGGCAGCAAACCGTTCGCCGTCTCGTCGGCATCGAGCTTGCCGTCCTTGTTTGAGTCCAGCGCGGTGAACATCCGTTTCGTGGCGGCGGCTGGCTCGATTTGCAGCCCACTGCCCGAGTGCGCGTAGCCGGTCACGCCGCCTTGCTGCTTGGCCCAGCGCAGCACCGGCACGGTCCAGGTAGGCCAGCCCTTCGAGCCGTCCGCGCCGGGGTAGATTTGCTGCTTCAGGTTCAGCAGGCACACATGCCCAAGCGCCTGCGAGCCGAAGCCGCTGACCTCGATGTCGTATTTCAAAACCGTGAGCGGCTCACTGAGGGCGTCGGCGTCCGGCGAGAAGAACTGTTGTTGGTGGTCGAAGCCTGGCCCCCACGTCAGCACGCATCCTACGTTGAGCGCCTCGCCTTTGACCTGCCGGAACATGTCGCTGGGCGAGAAACCGACGCTGGGCTGGTTGTAGTGCGCGCAGCCGGAGGCGTGGATGTGGTGGTCGCCAGAGAGGAAGCCGCGCGAACGCGGATTTACCCAGCGGGCGAGTTGGACGGAAACTTCTGGGTTGCGTGTTGCGTGTGACGCGACCTGCAACAGGCGTTGCTGCCAGCGGTATTCCGGCCCGCGCCCATAGAACATCGTGAACTCGCCCGGCGGCAGCAGCACCGTTTCGCCATCCGCGCGGTAGATGTGCTTCTGGAAAAACAGGTCGGGCGCGACGCGCTTGGTTTGCGGCGGGAAGACGTGGCCGTGCTGGTCGAGGAACAGAAAACGTCCGGTGGTCGGCGTCCCGCCGTGGTCGCGGACGGAGAGCTTCACCGGAATCGCGGGCCGCACCTCAAACAGCACCGGCAGCTCGCTGCGGAAGCCCAGGTCCTCCGTGCCTTGCCCGATGTCGAAGCCGATGGTCGCCTCGCGCTTGCCGGCCTCGGCGCTGTAGAGCAGGGCGATGGCGTATTCCACGCGCAGGCCGCTCAAGTTTTCCGTCATCGGGCGGCTCGTGAACATCTCGGCTTCGAGGAAGCGGTCGGTGACGCCCTGGGTGTTTTCGTTCTCGCGCAGGCGCTCCTGTTTCTGCCGCTCCATGCTCAACTTCGCCACGCCCGCATACACCGGCCCCGCTTGCGGACTGCGCACGCGCAGCCGCTGCGTGCCGCCGCTCTCGTTGACCACCTTCACGAGCACGGGCGTCCAGCCCGACTGCTGCAAGCGCGCCGTCGCCGGACCGCGCGCCACCTTCACGCGCGCCTCGGGATTGATGTTCACGACGAACAGGACTCCGGCATCGAGCAACTGCTGGAGCTTCGCGGCATCACGTGCCTTGCCAGCGGCAGCGAGTGCGGCCTGTTTCACCGTCGTCAACGGCGCGCCCAGAAACTCCAGCGCTTCGCCGACGCGCTGCACGTTTGCCGCGAGCGGCTGCGCCTCGACCGTGACTGGCTCCGGCAACTCCGCCGCCCGCGCGAGGCAGACGGAGGCAGCGAGCAAGAAGGCGGGCAGGCGGATGACGGGCGACGAGTTCATGGCGATGGCGTCAGTTGTAATCCTCCCGCATCGGATTGCCACCGTGAAAAAATGGCAGCGAGATTGGCGGTTGTGAACGACGGCGGCCCGCCTATATGCCCTGAAACAAACCGCCGCCAGCACACGTCCAACGGCCCGACAAAATCAACATGGCAACGCACGCAACTCTCCTCGCCCTCCTGACCGGGGTGGCCGTCTCGCTCACCGCAGCGGAACCCAAGAAGGCTCCGCTCGACCTCAGCAAACTCCCGCCAGCCGCCAGCGGCCCGGTGGATTTCGCGAAGGACATCCAGCCGCTCTTCGCCGCGAAGTGCTACTCCTGCCACGGCGCGGAGAAGCAAAAGGGCGGTCTGCGCCTCGACATCAAGATCGCCGCGCTCGAAGGCGGCGACAACGGCAAGGTCTTCGTCCCCGGCAAGAGCGCGGAGAGCAAGCTGGTTCATGCGATTGCGGGCATTGGCGAGATCGGCATCATGCCGCCGAAGGAGAAGCCGCTCACCTCCGCCGAGATCGGCAAGGTCCGCGCGTGGATTGATGCGGGTGCGATTTGGCCGGACGACGGGAAGCTTGCGGTGAAGAAGTCCGATCACTGGGCGTATCAACCGGTGAAGCGCCCGGCCACGCCAAGCACTTCCCCACTAATTACCAATCACTCTCCCCCCCACTCCATTGACGCCTTCGTCCATTCCCGACTCGCCCGCGAGAAGCTCCAACCCTCTGCCGAAGCCTCCCGCCCCACGCTCATCCGCCGCCTCTCGCTCGACCTGCTCGGCCTGCCGCCGAAGCCCGAGGAAGTCCGCGCGTTCGTCAGCGACACCTCACCCAACGCTTACGAAAAGCTCGTGGACCGCCTGCTCGCGTCGCCGCATTTCGGCGAGCGCTGGGCGCGGCATTGGCTCGACCTCGCGCGCTATGCAGACAGCGACGGTTACGAGAAGGACCGTGCGCGCCCCTTTGCCTACACCTACCGCGACTGGGTCATTGAAGCCATCAACAGTGACCTGCCCTTCGACCAGTTCAGCCTCCAGCAACTCGCCGGCGACCTGCTCCCGAACGCGACCCAAGCGCAGAAAGTTGCCACCGGCTTTCATCGCCAGACGCTCACGAACACCGAAGGCGGCACCGACCAGGAGGAGTTCCGCTGCAAAGCCGTCGTGGACCGCGTGAGCACGACCGCCACTGTCTGGCTGGGCGTGACCATGGGCTGCGCCGAGTGTCACTCACACAAATACGACCCCTTCACGCAACGCGAATTTTACTCATTGTTCGCCTTCTTCAACAACGCGAACGAGAAGGCCATACCTGCGCCGAATGCCGAGGAGAAAGTTGCTTACGCCCAAGCGAAACAAGCCCACGCCGCCGAGGCCACCAAGCACAAGGCTGCGCTCGACGCCTACGCGACGACCGAAGCGCCCACCAAGCTCGCCGCCTGGCTCCAGACCGCCTCGCTCGCCGCCGTGCCTTGGCGCTCGCTCACGCCAGACAAGCTCGCGGCCAAGCACGGCACGACGCTCAAGGCCGACAAGGAAGCCGTCATCACCGCCAGCGGCGCTCTCCCGGCGAAGGAAACTTACACCGTCGAGGCTAAGCTCCCGCTCCCGCGCCTCACCGGCTTCCGTTTGGAGGCGATTGACGACCCCGACCCGAAGAAGGCCGTGGGTCGCGCGAAGGACGGCAACTTTGTCCTGACCAAGTTCGCCGTGAAGCTCTTCGTGCCCGGCCAGTTTGATGGAAAGGAATTGGAAATCGCGCGCGTTACGGCGGACCACTCACAAAACAAGTTCCCCGTGGAAGCCGCGCTCAAAGGCGAAGACTCGGTCGGTTGGGCGGTCGCGCCGCAACAGCAGAAGTCGCACGTAGCCGTCTTCGAGCTGAAGTCACCGCTCGACGTGCCCGAGGGCGCGCGGCTCGTCTTCACGCTCGACCAGCAATACAAGGAGACTTACCTGCTCGGGCAGTTCCGCCTCGCCGCGACGGACGCGAGTGGCCCGCTCAAGCCTGACTTCACGCCCGACACCGTGGCCGCCGCGCTGGCTGCGAAGCCCGAGCAACGCACCGCCAAGCAGTCCGAGGCGTTGGCCAAATACTTCCGCGAGCAAGTGGACGAGCCAGGGCGCAAGCTCCACGCCGCGCTCGACGACCACGCGAAGAAGGCCCCCGCCGCACCCGCCACCACCGCCGCTGTGCTCGCCGAGGAACCGGGCGTGCGCAAGACCTTCACCCACGTGCGCGGCAACTTCCTCGACAAGGGCACCGAGGTTCGCGCCGCCACGCCCGCCGTCCTTCACCCGCTTAAGCCCCGCGCCGCGCAGCCCGACCGCCTCGACCTCGCCCAGTGGCTCTTCGCGCCGGAGAACCCGCTCACCGCACGCGTCTCGGTGAACCACGTCTGGAAAAACCTCTTCGGCCGCGGCCTCGTCGCGACCGTTGATGACTTCGGCAAGCAGGGCGAAAAGCCCACGCACCCGGAGTTGCTCGACTGGTTGGCCTCCGAGTTCCCGCGCCTTGGCTGGAGCCGCAAAGCACTCATCAAACTCATCGTCACGAGCGCGACTTACAAACAGTCCTCGGTCAACCGCCCCGAACTTCAGGAACGGGACCCGAACAATCTTCTGCTCGCCCGCCAGAGCCGCCTGCGCCTAGAAGCCGAGACGGTCCGCGATGCCTACCTTGCCGCCAGCGGCCTGTTGAACCCAAAGATTGGCGGCCCCAGCATCCGCCCGCCGCTCCCCGCCGACATCGCCGCGCTCGGCTACGCGAACTCCGTGAAGTGGACCGAGAGCAAAGGCGACGAGAAGAACCGGCGCGGCCTCTACATCTTCTTCCAGCGCACCGTGCCGTATCCGATGTTGATGACCTTCGACGCCCCCGACTCGAACACGACTTGCGCCCGCCGCGAGCGCAGCAACACGCCGCTCCAAGCGCTCACGCTGTTGAACGACCCGGTCTTCTTCGAGTGCGCGCAGCAGCTTGGCGCGCGCATGGCCGAGGTGCCAACAGCCGACGCCGCCGAGCGCATCCGCCACGGCTTCGAGCGCGCTCTTGCCCGCCCACCCAGCGCGGAAGAACTGAGCCGCTTGCTCAAACTCTACGAAGCCCAACTCAAACTCGCGCAGGCGAACGCGGACGGCGCGGCCAAGATTGCCGGAGCCGCCAAACCCGCGCCCGAAACCGGCGAGAAAGCCACGCTGGTGGCCCTGGGCCGGGTGATGCTCAACCTCGATGAGTTTTTCACGCGAGATTAGGCATCGCGTCCCTGCTACGCCATGAAGACCAACGCCCTCTCATTAGCACCCGGCTTCAGCCGGGTGTCACAGCGAAGACTCGATGGCCCAGCCGTTTCAACGGCTTACTCGTCCGCCTGGAAAGCCGCTGAAGCGGCTAGCGCATTCTCGGCCCGACCTCACACCCGGCTCAAGCCGGGTGCTAATGAGAGGAGCACCTCTGCACCCCACTTGATGATTTGAACTTTCCATGAACTTCCGCCCCGACCTCTCGCCGTCCGAAATCGCCCACCTCACCCGCCGCGACTTCCTCGCCAGCACCGGCATGGGCACGCTCGCGCTCGCTTCGCTGCTCGCGGAGAAGGGCTACGCCGCGCCGCCCACCGACCCGCTCGCGGTGCGCGCGGCCCACGTGCCGCCGCGTGCGAAGAACTGCATCCTCATCTACTTCGAGGGCGCGCCGAGTCACATTGACCTGTTCGACCCGAAGCCGAAGTTGAACGAGATGAACGGCCAGAAGCTGCCGGACGACATGCTGCAGAAAGTGCGTTTCGCGTTCATCAAGAAGGAAGGCGTGCGGCTCATGGGCAGCCCGCGCAAGTTCACCCCGCATGGCCAGTGCGGCATGGAGTTGAGCGATCTGCTGCCGCACATCGGTTCCATCGCCGACGACCTCTGCCTCGTGCGCTCGATGACCACGACGCAGTTCAACCACCATCCCGGCCAGCTCATGATGAACTGCGGCTCGCCGCTGTTCGGCCGCCCGACGCTCGGCTCGTGGCTCACCTACGGCCTCGGCAACGAGTCGCGCGATCTGCCCGCCTACGTTGTGCTGCACGCCGGGCGCGGCTCCAGCGCGGGCGCAAGCGCCTGGTCGAGCGGCTTCCTGCCCAGCACTTACGCGGGCGTGCTCTTCCGCAACCAGGGCGACCCCGTGCTTAACCTCGGCAACCCGCCCGGCTTCACCCCCGAGATGCAGCACCTCGGCCTCGACGCCATCGGCGACCTGAACCGCCTCCGCCACAAGCATGTCGCCGACCCGGAAATCGCCTCGCGCATCGGCGCTTACGAACTCGCCGGTCGCATGCAGGCTGCGACGCCGGAGCTGATGGACTTGAGCAAGGAATCGCAGGCCACGCTCGACATGTATGGCGTGGGCCGCAATTCGCGCGACAACCCCGGCGGTCGCGGCGGCGGGCCGGAGACCTACTCGACCTTCGCGCGCAACTGCGTGCTCGCGCGCCGGATGGTCGAGCGCGGCGTGCGCTTCGTCACGCTGCTGCACGCGTCGTGGGATCATCACAGCAACATCAACCAGGAACTTCCCTTCTGTGCCGGCATGGCAGACCAGCCCATCGCCGCACTCGTCCGCGATCTCAAGCAGCGCGGGATGCTCGACGACACAATGGTCATCTGGGCCAGCGAGTTTGGCCGCACGCCGCTGGGCGAGAATCGCGGCGGCTCCGCCAACGTCACCGGCCGTGACCATCACCCGTTCGGCTTCTCCATGTGGCTCGCGGGCGGCGGCATCAAGGGCGGGCAAGTCATCGGCGAGACAGACGAGATCGGCTGGGGCGTTGTGCGTGACCCGGTGTCCGTCCACGACCTCCACGCGACCGTCCTGAACCAATTCGGCTTCGAGCACGAGAAGCTCACCTACCGTTTCCAAGGACTGGACTTCAAGCTCACCGGATTCGAGGGGGCGAAGGTCGTCGGGAAGATGCTGGCGTGAAGCGCAGGTCGTTCGGGAGCTGTAGCGGCGCTCTGTGAGCGCCGACCGAACGGTCAGGCGTGAGCCAAGCTCGGCGGTCACAGACCACCGCTACAGGGGGAGGCCTAACGTCTCCGCTTGCGTGCGCCGAAGAAGTAACCGCCGCCGATGCGGGCCATCTGCACCTTGCGCTCGTGGGGCTTGGCCGCGCCGGGCTTGTCCGCCTCGAAGAGCGCGGTGTAGCGGTAGTTGAAGCCCTCGAGTTTCTCGCGGGGAATCGTCTTGCCAATGTAGCGCTCGATGGAGAAGACGTGCATCGCGTCCTCGGCGATCATGATGGTGAAGGCGTCGCCGCTGTTCTCCGCGCGACCGGTGCGGCCGATGCGGCGGACGTAATCCTCCGGGTGCTGCGGCACGTCGTAGTTGATGACGTGGCTGACCTTGGCGATGTCCAGCCCGCGCGCCGCGATGTCCGTGGCGACGAGCACTTCGTATTTGCCTTTGCGGAAGCCTTCGAGCGCCTGCTCGCGTTCGGCCTGGGTGCGGTTTGAGTGGAGGATGGCGACGGCGTGGTTCGCGGCCTTGAGCGTGTGCGCGACGCGGTCGGCGCCGTGCTTGGTGCGGCAGAAGATGATGACGGAGTCGTAGTTGACGCGCTTGAGCAGCTCCAGCAGCAGGTCGGTCTTCTGCGTGTCGCTGACCTGATAGAGGACGTGCTTGACGGTCTCGGCGGGGGAGCGGCGCGCGCCGATTTCAATCGTCTCCGGGTTCTTCATCGCCCAGGTGATGAGCGTCTCGATCGCCGGCGGGATGGTGGCGGAAAAGAGCATGGACTGCCGCTCGTTGGGGCATTTCTGAAGGATGCGCTTGACGTCGGGGAGGAAGCCCATGTCCAGCATCCGGTCGGCCTCGTCGAGCACGAGATGTTCAATCTGTCCGAGGTTGCAGTTGCCTTGCTCCATGTGGTCGAGGAGACGGCCCGGCGTGGCGACGATCACATCCACGCCGGTTTTGAGCGCGTCGAGCTGCTTCTGATAGCCCACGCCGCCGTAGATGACGGCGACGGTCAGGTCCGTGAACCGTGCGTGGTCGCGGAACGCGGTCTCCACCTGCGAGGCCAGCTCGCGTGTCGGCTCCAGGATGAGAGCGCGCGCGGCGCGCTTGTGGCTCTGGAGGCGCGTGAGGATGGGCAGGGCGAAGGCGGCGGTCTTGCCGGTGCCCGGCTGGGCGCTGCCGATAAGGTCGCGGCCTTCGAGCACAAGGGGGATGGCGCGGAGCTGGATCGGCGTCGGCTCTTTGTAGCCCATCGCCTTCACGCCTTCCACCACACCCGGAGACAAACCAAGTTTTGCAAACGGCATGGCGGGAGAGTGCCGGACGGCGTGGCGAAAGGGAAGGTCGGGGTTTTGTCAGAGGAAAGCCCACGGCGCTTCCCCGCCGTTCAGAGACGATGTCTGGAGTCTCCCTTCGGAGCTCGGGGCGTGGAGGATTCCCTTGCATCCCGCCGCCATCGCCGCAAAGTTCTCGTGCGCTTGATCCGAAACATAATCTTCGACTGGTCGGGCACGCTCGTGGACGACCTGCCCGCCGTCCTTCGCGCCACGAATCATTGCTTCGCCTCCGCCGGTAAGCCGGAGATGTCGCTCGACCAGTTTCGCACTGAGTTCTGCCTGCCGTTCAAGCCGTTCTACGACCGCCACCTGCCGGGCGTGCCGATGGCGCAACTGGAGAACTGGTTCCACGAACGCTTCCGCGAGGTGCAGGACCTCGTCGAGCCGCTGCCGCACGCGCGGGACTTCCTGGTCTTCTGCCGCGAGCGGGGCGTGCGGACGTTTCTCCTGAGCACGGTGCATCCCGACCACTGGCAGACCCAGGCCGCGAGCACGGACTTCGGGCGGTTCATTGACCGGCCCTACACAGGCATCTGGGACAAGCGGCAGGTCATCCAGCAACTCGTCGCCGAAAACGGCCTCGACCCGCAGGCCACCGCCTTCATCGGTGACATGGCGCACGACATTGAGACGGCCAAGCACGGCGGCATCCACTCCGTGGCCGTGCTCACGGGCTACAACCACCTCCCGCAACTCCGTGCCGCCGCGCCCGACCTCATCGTCGAGCACCTCGGCGAACTCCGCGACTTGATGACACGGAACGGAATGTCTCTCAACTCTCAACACTCAACACTCAACTCTCCCTCCCTCCCCATCTCCACAGTCGGTGGCCTCATCTTCGACGACGACCGTCGCGTGCTGATGATCCGCACCCAGAAATGGTCGCACCTCTGGGGCATTCCCGGCGGCAAGATCAAGTGGGGCGAGCGCTCCGAGGACGCGCTCCGCCGCGAGCTGAAGGAGGAGACCAACCTCGACATCACCAACATTCGCTTCGTGCTGGTGCAGGACTGCATCCACTCGAAGGAGTTTTACCGCGACGCGCATTTCCTCCTGCTCAACTACACCTGCCGCGCCGCCGGCTCCGCCCCGACTGTCACGCTGAACGAGGAGGCGCAGGCGTTCCGCTGGGTGACGCTGGCGGAGGCGATGGAAAAGGAGTTGAACCGCCCGACTCGCGTGCTGCTGGAGGAAGTGATTGGCAGCCGCCGACGTGAGGAGGCGGAATCGTAAGCCATCCAATCCGCCTCCTCGCGTTGGCGGCTACGAAAACATGGACACCATCACCCTCACGGACCTCGAAGTTCACTACCACGTTGGCGTGCCGGATGCGGAGCGTGCTCAACCACAGCGGTTGTTGCTGACCGTCGAGATGCAGCGCGATTTCACCCGCGCCGCCGCGAGTGATGACCTGCGCGAGACGATTGACTACTACGCCGTGTCACGCCGCCTGCTCGACTTCGGCGAGGGCCGGTGCTGGAAGCTGATCGAGAAGCTCGCGGCTGACATCGCAGCGATGGTGCTGGCGGACTTCGGAGCGGAGACAGTGAGCGTGGAGGTGAAGAAGTTCATCATCCCCGAAGCCCGCCACGTCAGCGTGCGGTTGACGCGGAAGAGAGAGTGATTAGTCCGTGCTGACCGAGCGACGGCTGATGGCCCAGACTAAACACTAACTACTAGATCACTTTCCCCCTCCCCTACTTCTTCACCCCGAACACCTCCACCAGCTTGCCCGTCAGCGCCGTCGCGCTCGCGCCGGTGCTCGCCTTCATCCCCGCCGCCAGCCCGGAAATGTAAGCCGTCGAAGCGGATGTGCCGCTGACCATGTAGGCCTTGCCGCCGAAGTAAATAATGCTCGAACCCGGCGCGACTACGTCCACGAACTCGCCCCGGTTTGCATAGCTGGCCAGGCCGTTCTTGCCGCCAGCCGTCACCGCCAGCACCTCGGGATACGCGGCAGGATAGTTGGGCAGGGTGTTCGGCTCGTTTCCGGCGGCGGCGATGAAGAGCGCGCCGCGCTCGGCGCCCTTGATGATCACGTTGTGCAGCAACTGGCTGTCGCCCGGGCTGGCGAGGCTGAGGTTGATGATCTTCGCGCCCGCGTTGAGCGCCTCGACGATGCCGCGCGCGACGTCGAACGTGCTCGTGCTCTCCGAGTTGCCATACACGTCCACCGGCAGCACGCGCACGGAAGTCGTCCCGTCCTTGTCCTGCGTGCTCGCCAGACCACGCAGCAGCGTCTCGAACATCGAGGTGCCGTGCGTTGGACTCGCACTGCCCGGCGCTGCATCCCCCGCGACGGACACGCCCGCGAGGAGGAACTCGCTGTAAGGCGAATTCTTCTGCACCGCCGCGTCAATCAGCCCGACGACCAACTGCCCCGCCGGCGGGCTCGCATCGGGCTTGAGCGCGAGCGAGAGGGCCGAGGTGGCGGCCAGCGCCTCGGCACCCACCGGACGCGGCACGGAGTAGTTGTAGTCCACGTCAAAGTCCGTGTTGCCGTTCAGCGACGCGAGCGCCTGACGCGCCGCGTTCTCGTCCGCGAACTTCAGCCGGTAAGCTCCGAACTCGTCCACGCGCCCGGTGATCTTCGCGCCGAGCCGCTTCGCCAGATCCTCCGCGCTCTCCTTGCTGCCGGGCTTGCGGAGCAGCACGATTTCGTCCGCGATGGGTTTGGCCTTCGCCAACTCGCGGCGCTGCACACGCTGCGTGGCATCGCCAACGGACGTGCGGAAGACGAAGAGCTTGGCGGGAGCATTGGCTTGCGGGAGGACGGCGAAACTGAGATCCCCCAGCAACCGGCCCAGCGCGTCGCTCGCCGTGAGGTTGCTGAACTTCACCGAGACCGGCTGCTTGAGCCGCGTGTCCGGCTCCACGAAAACCTGCCAGCCCGTGGCGTCGGCGAGGTGCTCGAGCAGTTGCGGCAGGGACCAGCCGTCAATGTCCGCATCCACGCGCTCGCTGGCTCCGCGCCAGAGCAGCTTGTCCGCCGCGCGCGCCGGACAGGCGGCAAACGCCAGCACCAGCAGCGCCAAGCTAAGGCCAGTTCGAAGAGCGCGGTTCATGTGAAACTCATACCATCGCGGCAACGCTGCGGCGAGCCGTCATTCTGTGGAGAAGCAATCACTCGTCAGTTCAACGCCATGATGTCCAAAGGGTTCCCCGCTGCTTCGCAGGACGCTGGGCGAAATGGAGATTGCGCCGCAACTCTCGGAGATGAACAATCCAGCCACGGTCCGGGACGTAGCTCAGCCTGGTAGAGCACT
>SXGU01048637.1_pt1 | contig 17019 bp, 16 predicted proteins | sample 3174531 | NCBI WGS metagenome assembly SXGU01 (sample SAMN11356863, study PRJNA531348) | freshwater metagenome | isolation source: freshwater sample F1-140 | place: China: Fuxian Lake, Yuxi | collected 2017-12-25 | reverse complement strand
GACAATATTTTCTATGGTCATGATCTGCACATTCAGCTTGAGCAAGCCACGCTACGCGATCAAGGCGCTACCGTGTTCGCTTACCATGTCCAAGATCCCCAGCGCTACGGCGTAGTGGCTTTCGATGCGCAAGGCCGGGCCACCAGCCTGGAAGAAAAACCGGCAAATCCCAAGAGTAACTATGCCGTCACCGGCCTGTATTTCTATGACAATCAAGTCGTAGATATCGCGGCCAGTCTAAAGCCCTCTGTCCGCGGTGAGTTGGAGATTACCGACCTGAACCGGATTTACCTTGGACGCGATCAGCTCAATGTGGAAATCATGGGGCGCGGCTATGCTTGGCTCGATACCGGCACGCATGAGAGCCTGATCGAAGCCAGTAATTTCATCGAAACCATTGAGCATCGCCAAGGCTTGAAGGTGGCTTGCCCTGAAGAAATCGCCTATCGGAAAGGCTTCATCAATGCCGAACAATTGGAAAAACTGGCGCAACCGCTTTCTAAAAACGGCTACGGTCAATATTTGTTACGCTTGCTGAAAGAAGGGCTTCAACCTTAAGTAGCCGGACATCGGCAGTTAGCGGTTCATTAAGAACGCTATTGAAAAAGGCCACGATTGCAGCTTTTTGTGTTTTTTCCGAAGACCGATAAAAAGCTGCAATCCATTGCCCGCATGATATACAGCCAGAAAAACATCGGCCCCATTGCTTGATTCCAAGCACACTTATCCCGCCTAAGACCCCCTGAATCTATGTGCGCTAGCGCACCGACTGTATTCGATTTTTGCATGTATTGTTTATACGCTGAAAACATTATTCCTCGCTCTGCTTATAGTGACCGGACGATAAAGACATGAAAGCAGCAAGAGATATTCAAAAATGCCGATCGAGTTCGGACAACTGCGCGGCGGCAATAAGGGATGTCTTTAAATACCTTTTACAGGCGATAAGCATTAAGGCGCGCCGGTTTATCGACGGCCGACAATTTAATCTTCGGTCATGCTTTGTATGTTTATCTGTGGTTTACAGCGCTGTCAATCGACGGCCTCTTACGGAGAAGTACACATGCTTGAAACATTAGCTATCCTGTTAATTATTCTATGGATAATGGGCTTGGTCTCCTCGTACACACTGGGAGGATTTATCCATGTTCTTTTGGTTGTTGCCATTATCGTAATCTTGTTACGCGTCATTCAAGGTCGGCGCGTCTTGTAGCTGCATTGAAAGGCGTTCCTGTAAGGCGGCATGATCCCGAAGCAGTCCGGCAAACAACGACATGCCTTTCACTTAAATCGATAGATTGAAATCATGGGATGCCGCTATCGGTTTGTTGGGCGATGGTTTAGTCGAAACTTTGCTTGAACGCCTTGTTCAGACAATTCCGCGCCTGACGAAATGATGTTTGTGAGTCAAAGATGAAGCGGTGGTTCGGTTTCCGGCTTATGCCGAATAATTAGGACGCACTGCATCAGGGCGGTCTTTATCAGGCATTATTTATATCGGGGAGCGCCAAACATGAGTGCAGTCAAAATTATTGCAAGCGCATTGATTATAGTCGGCCTATTGGGGTTGGTGTACGGCGGCTTTAACTATAGCAGGGAAAGGCATAGCGTCGACAAGTCCGGCTCCTTCGAACTGTCGGTTAAAGATACGCGTACCGTTTACGTTCCGATCTGGGTCAGCGTAAGCGTTATAGTGGTCGGTTGGGGAATTCTGCTGATGAGCAACAAAAAGACCTAGAACTCGGTCTATCTTCCTAGTAAATAAATTATTTTTAAATACTGCCGGTGCTAACGATAAGTTATCGGGAGTAGAGCTGTCGGGGCATAGCGACAACATAAAATATAATAAACAGCACTGACTTCAAAAAGTCATCAAGTATTTCGCATCATAAAACCGTTATGTGTGATACCGTACAGACGGTAAACTGATGTTGCGGTTAAGCTACGTTTGAGATTTTTTAGCAACACTGGTCACCATTATCATTCAAGATCTGTAGATTGACCTGATTAACGAGGAGTCTCGGCTAACACCACCCTACCGGCAGGACTGCCGGTGTCCACTCACAAGGATGCGAATGCATGATTTAGCCGTGTGCCCAAATGCGGGGCAAGGAGCATGCAGGATATGGCTTTCGGCACTTCTGCCGTTTTAGCGCTGGCTGATGAAGCATTTTGCTGATCAGGAGGAATGAAATAACCGGATTGATTTATAAGGAATACTCTCATGAAAAGTAAATATAAATGTCATAGAAAGGAAAATATTATGCTGAAAAAAAACTTACTCACCCTTGCTTCATTAACCATCGCAGGCGTTTTACCGCTGGCACAGGCCGCCGATCAGAGCAATGATGATCGTTGGCATACCGATAAAGTTCAGGATACTCGTTGGTATATAGCTCCGTTCGGCTCGTTTGTCAGAACCGGCGGGGATCGTAAGGCCAGCGACGGTTGGGGTGGCGGTATGGGCATCGGCAAGATGATTAATGACCATTTCAATGTTGAGATGAAAGGTTTTTATGAAGACTTCGGCGGCGTTAACGGTCCCTGGAGCCTGACCGGCGGTACGGCGGATGTACAATATTATTTATTCCGCGATAAATTCTCGCCTTATGCCGTGGTCGGCGCCGGCGGCATGAATACTTGCGCTTCCGCTAATTGCGGCGCCACTGTAATCGGCGAAGCGGGTGCGGGCTTTACCTACGAAGTTCACGATAACTTCCTGCTCCGTAGCGATGTGCGTTATCGTTACAGCAACAACCTCAATGCTCAGGTACAACCCGGTACCGACGAGTTTCACGATATGACCGTGAACGTCGGTTTTGTGGTTCCGTTCGGGGCCAAGCCGAAACCGGTGGAAAGACCGGTCCAGCCTGTCGCCGTCGCCCCGGTTAGAGATTGTTCAACCCAGGATGCCGATTCGGATGGCGTTAACGATTGCTTGGATCGCTGCCCCGGAACCATGCAAGGCACCAAGGTTGACAACACCGGATGTCCGGTCAGGTTGATTCTTAAAGGTCAGCACTTCAAATATAATTCAGCCGAGCTGACCTTGAATGCTCAGTCAATCCTTGACGGTGTCGCGAACAACCTGGTTTCTTATCCGCAGAAAAACGATATTGAAGTTCAAGGGCATACCAGCAGCGAAGGTTCCAATAGCTATAATCTGAAGCTATCCCAACGGCGTGCGCAATCCGTTGTGGATTACCTTAAAATGAAAGGCGTCACCAACAGATTGATCGCCAAAGGCTACGGTGAAGGTCAACCTGTTGCCGATAACGGAACGGAAGAAGGCCGGTCTGAAAATCGTCGCGTCGAGTTGATCTGGATCGAACAATAAAGCGTTAAAAGCCAAAGTTGGCTGAAAATGCCATAATCACTAAAACCCGCTTTCAAGCGGGTTTTTTTATGTCAATCCTTCGGAAGTCTTTATGTTGAATGCGGCGCTTATTTATTCGTCCGCATCGCCCAGAATATGCTCATAAGTTTCCCTATCGGTCCGATAGCATCGGCAAGAAGCCGCTTCCAAACCGGCCCGGTCAAGAATCGTAATATTTCCGCGGTGATAACGGATCAGTTTTTGCTGTTGCAGCGAATACGCAGCTTTGGTGATACCCACCCGCCGTACCCCCAGAATATAAGCCAAGAATACATGCGTAATATGAAAGCTGTCGGCATGCGTCCGGTCCTGAGTCATCAGCAGCCAGCGGGCGAGACGCTCCTCGACCACATGGAAACGGTTACAGGCCGCTGTTTGCGCGACTTGTCTCATCGACACAAACAAGTAGCGATTGAGTTCCAACTGGAGCGCTGGGCTCTGTTCGAGCTCACGCAGAAATGACGGCACGGTTATGCGCAATGCCGCGCCGGGCCCCTGAACCAGCGCATCGAAGGGCGCGACCTCGACGCCCAGTATCAGCGTAATGCCGAGCATGCCTTCATTACCGACCAGCCCTACTTCCAGGCCGGTATTGTCCTTGATAGACATCATCAAGGAGATCACGCTTCCGGTCGGAAGATAAACATGCGGAATCAGCTCTCCTGCGCGATAAAGTACTTCGGTAAAAATAAGTTCGACGTGTTCGCAGTTAGCCAGTAAGCGTTCGCGATCTTTGCAAGGCAGAGCGCTCAGCAAACGATTGCTAACGGGAGGCGATTGGGTAGAGGACACAAATATTCTCCTGCAAAATCTGGCGGCAATCGACAGGTGGCGGCTGGACACTCGGGAATAGCATCCGGATTAATATAGCGGCGCAAAGTCCGGTGAGGGCGCACTATCGTTCCCATGTCTGAGTGTGGAAATGATGTCGCTTTAGTCATTTCGGACTCTACAAGACCGATGTCGGCGGTTAATAGAAAAAGGGTTCCACTCATTAAAAGACACATTACTGCATTCGGCCTTTTATTGTCTGTATGTTAGCGTACGCAATGTCTACCCAGAAGCGGGCCATGCACTCCGACTTTGAACACGAGTTGAAAGCTTATATTCAGGTACTTACCGCACTTTCAAATTCAGTTAGCTACTAAAGGCGATGCTCGAGTGCAAGCTTTACTTGCCTATGCAGGCAAAGCCTACACTCCAGCAGTCATGTTAACGACATTGCCTTTAATCGTGTAACTCATTTAAATTGAAACCGTTGTAATAGCAGCGAATCAGCAAGAAACCGCTTGAATATGTGAGTTTGGTTGAGGACGCACCGAGATGCGCGGAGGCGGCAGCAGCCGATTGGATTCCGTTTTGACGACTTCGTAACATTCACAGACCCGCTCTTCCAAGCCCGGTCGATTCAGCACCTTGATACGGCCTCGACTGTACACGATCAAGCCGGCCCGTTGCAATTTACCGGCCGCTTCGGTGACGCCTTCTCGGCGCACCCCGAGCATATTGGCGATGGATTCCTGAGTGATGCTTAACTCATTCGACGGCAGCCGGTCAAGGCTTAGCAGCAGCCAGCGGCAGAGTTGCTGGTTCAGCGAATGATGCCGATTGCAAACGGCCATCTGCGCCATCTGCACAATCAGCGTCTGGGTATAGCGCAGCAATAAAAAATGTAAAGTGCCGTTACGTCGCCCTCCGGAACGGTCGAGTTCCTGCATAAGCAACCGCGCCGGCAGCCGATAGGCATAGCCGGCGCTACGCACGATGGCCCGATGCGGCATAGTCCTGCCGCCCATAAACAGCGCGACGCCGATAATGCCGTCATTGCCGACGACGGCAATTTCAGCCGAAGCGCCGCTTTCTATCACATATAGCTTGGATACGATGCAGGTGGTCGGAAAATAAGCATGGTGCAACTCATCCCCTGACTCGTAAAGGACTTTGCCGGTCGGCATCTGGACCAATTCAAGATGGGGAGAAATGCGTTGATATTCGTCAGGGGGAAGAGCGTAAAGAAGAGAGTTTTGCCGTGGATTAGGTAAATCAGTCATAAGCAACATCCAGTTATGAGCCAAAATCAAACAGCTCGATGAACATTAGTGTTGTACAAGAGATTATGTAGGATAGAGAGATTAACCTGTTCAGGCAATAAGTACGATTACTTAGGCGGATAAGGCCATGAGACGGTGAAAGTATTCGTTTTGGAATAAAAGCAAAAAGCACTCACCACGAAGCACGAAGAACAGACAGTGATGATTGACGCGGTTTTTCATAGCGCTTATCGGTGTCGATCAGTGTCATTTACTCTCGATCTATTCCGGTTTGATTTGCCGCCTGGTGAGTTGCGAGGCGGCGGTGTGTGTCAAACAGCCTTTTGCAGGCAGCTACAGGTTTTTATTCCACATCAACTGCCCATCAATTCAAGCATTTCTTCCCGGCTAATGACTTCTTTCTCTTGCAGAAAATTAGCCAATTTTTCCAATCCTTCCCTATGAGCGGTAATAACACCGCGCGCACGTGTTTCCGCTTCTTCAACCAGCGCCATGACTTCAGTATCGATAACGCGGGCTGTTTCATCGGAGTAGTTGCGATATTCCGAGATGTCCGTTTCCAAAAACTGGAGCTGTTGGCGCTTGCCGTAAGTCAATGCGCCCATTTTTTTACTCATGCCCAAGCTGCAAACCATGCTGCGGGCAATATCGCTGACTTTTTCCAGATCATTTTGGGCGCCGGTTGAGATGTTGCCGAATACGACCGACTCAGCCATGCGGCCACCCAGTAATATCGCCATTTGATCTTTAAGTTCATCTTCTGTCGACAAGAACTTTTCTTCTGTCGGCAATTGCAAGGTGAAGCCCAATGCCGCCACGCCGCGGGAAATGATCGATATTTTATGCACCGGCTGCCCGGTCGGCACATGCTCGGCAACCATTGCATGCCCGGCCTCATGAAAAGCGACCCGGCGTTTTTCATCCGGCGTTAACACCCTGTTCTTCTTTTCCGGTCCGGCCAGTATTCGGTCGATAGCCGCCTCGAAGTCTTCTTTTTCGACTTTATCGTGACCGACCCGCGTCGCCATAATCGCCGCTTCATTGGCGATGTTGGCAAGGTCCGCGCCGACCAGTCCCGGCGTCCGCTTGGCGATGACGGCCAGATCGATGTCTGGAGCCAGCGTCAGGCCTTTGGTATGCAACTTAAGAATCTCGATGCGGTCGCGCAAATCCGGTTTGTCGACGACAATCTGACGATCGAAACGCCCGGAACGTAGCAAGGCTTTATCCAGCACTTCAGGACGATTGCTTGCCGCCATAACCACGACACCGACGGAGGTATCGAAACCGTCCATTTCGGTCAGCAGTTGGTTTAAGGTCTGCTCACGCTCGTCATGACCGCCCATCATCACGGGGCCGCCGCGGGAGCGGCCAATGGCGTCAAGTTCATCGATAAAGATGATGCAGGGCGCTTTGTTACGCGCTTGTATAAAAAGTTCGCGCACTCTGGCGGCGCCTACGCCGACAAACAGCTCGATAAATTCGGAACCGCTGATGTTAAAGAACGGGACTTCCGCCTCGCCGGAGACAGCGCGCGCCAGCAGGGTTTTTCCGGTGCCGGGCGGACCTACCAGCAATACGCCTTTGGGCATGCGCCCGCCTAATCTTTGGATTTTATCCGGCGATCTTAAAAAATCGATCGATTCTTTAAGTTCCTGTTTAGCGCTGTCGGCGCCGGCCACGTCATTAAACGTAATTTTGGCTTGAGTGTCCTGGTGGATATGGATTTTATCGCCCAAATTAAGAAAAGACTGAGGTCCACCGGCCGCGGTACGGCGCATAACCCATGACCAAATAAAGACCAGAATGAGCATCGGGATAATGAAATTGAAAAAAAGGTTGGTGAGCCAGTTGTCGCTGCTTCTGACCACAAAATCAATTTTGTTTTGCTCCAGCATTTGGGCAAGATCGTTTTGCCATAACGGAATCGTCATAAAGCTTTTAGCCGGCTGACTGGGGTCGTCAGGCTTGATAATGCCGGTGATAAAGCGCTCGGTGACGACAGCCTTATCGATCTTTCCTTCTTTAGCCAATTTAATAAACCGGCTGTAGGAAATTTCGTCACGTTGCGCTTCCTGAATATTATTGATGAAAGTCAGCATCAGGATTAACAGCACGGCAAATAAAATAATTTTCTTTTGCTTGGCGCTTGTGCTTGGTTGATCCGACGGCTTATTAAGCTCCCGCTTTGGTTCTTGTTTGGAGAAATAGCTTAAACCGGACATCAATAAATCCTTCAGGTAAGTGAAGCTATTACTTAGCAAGGTTAATACGGTCTTGATAATGTGGTGCTTTGGCTCATTCATTATTTAGGATCCCACCGGATTTTTACGATTTTGAAAATCAGCGACCGACTGATCGAGTATTGAACCGACCTCTTCGCAGTCGAGAATGTTTTTACTGCTGTCAAGAATATAATCGGCCAGTTGGGTGATTGCAACCCAGTTTGCATCGGTATTTACAAAGTCAAATGCGAGGCCGAACAACTCATCTAATTTTTCATCTTTTTGTTGTTGATCGGCAGAGAAACTTTGTAAATATTCATTAGCCAAGGCAAGATCGGAGCTGCCGCCATAATTTTTTAACGCTTTCAAGTTAACTATTTGACGATTGAACGGTTCATTGTCAGTGTCGGCAACATACTTGGCTTCGGCTAACGGCCCGATCAGCAGGTTAACAATATCCGCCTCAAAGGCGAGCATATAATCCTTGATCAATTGCACCATTGCATCGTTGTGCTGCGTTAATTCCCGCACCAGACTGTCGATAGAAGGGGGTAATAACTCAATTAACCGTCCTCCTTCAACTCGCGCAATACAATCGTCATGGCTTGTTTGATAAGCGCTGACATCAGTGCGTGTCACTTCGCTCATATCCTTGAACATAATTTTAAAAAAAATCGGCGGTAATTGTCTGGCTTTGTTATTGAGATGAATCCCCGCCGCGTGTCCCGCTTCATGAAAAGCGACACGTTTTTTTTGCTCCAGTAACTTGTCCTGACTCAGTATCTCGATTATTTTATTTCGTTTCATAGTAACTACCATAACTTTATAGTGAACAAACAGTGCGATTAAAATATTATTCAACGTTTTGTGACCAGTAGAAATATTGATTTTCAATTTCCGCTTCGGCCTCAAGCCAGTCGTCCATTTCCTGCCCTTCTATAAAACCTCTTTTTTCAGCTTTACAGTAAGCCCTTTCTGCAACCATTTTATGAAGCTTATCCTTATCAATATCCCCCCTTTTCGATTTGTGCATTGAATTAAAATCGACCACGATCTTACCCCCTACATATTTTGAAGGAACAGCCTTCGATACTTATTTTATGTAGATCGGGGTCCTTGAACAATTGGTACAAATACTTATTTAGTCTAGCATGGTAAAGTGGGTAAGATAATTCGTAAGAATACTTATACTCATGCTGAACTGTTAAAAATGCACAATTATTTTTCCAACTGCTGACCGGTTGCGGTGTAAAGCTAAATATCTTTCAGTAAACGATCATATTCAGATGCTTCGATGAGTTTCCTGAAATCATTTACGATATTAATAAATAGTGGATCTTCATTAATACCCGGCAAATGATTTTGCCCGCATTGTTCTAATGCGTTCACAACATAAGCGGTCGTTAATATATTAATATCGACTGCAGGCTGATAGACCTCGCATTCGTCCGTATTCTTAAACTCTACAAGAATACGGCTTGTTGTTAATTTTAATAAAATAGATTGAATAATAGCTATCGGTATATTCAGTGTTTCAGCTATTTTAGCCGCTGTTAAGGGGGTGTTTATTGGAATAAGGTTTTTAATAATTAAATGGGTAATTTGCAGAGCAATGATTTTTTTTAGGGAAAAGCTCAACTTAATAAATTGGCTGCTATGGCGATAATTTTCATAATTCTGTAAAAAAAAAGCTATTTCACAACCGAATAATACAATCATCCAGCCGAGTTGCAACCAGATGACAAATAAAGGTAATGCCGCAAAACTGCCGTAAATGGCATTATATGACGACACTCCAATTTGTAGGCTTAAATAAGCCCATTGCGCCAGGTTATACATAATCGCTGTAATAAAACCGGCAATTATGCCGGTTTTATAATCTATCTTACGGTTAGGCATAAAAATAAAGGTAAATGAAAGAAGTCCGGTCATCAGTATTAAAGGCAGTAAGCTTAGCGCTCTAATCACTAACCATTTAGCCATTGACGCTAAATGAATAATATCTATTAACCACGTTATCTGGGTTTTAAGAAATACAGTAACGCTACTGGATGTTATTAGTATAATTGGAGCTAATAACATTAAAGATAAATAATCGCTGAATTTTCGGCTTAACGGTCTGTCTTGCGCTACTTTCCAGATTGAATTAAACGATTCTTCAATATCGCCAATAACCTTAATAACTGTCCAGAATAGGATAATAATACCGGTACCGGCTACAATCTCTCCTTGAGTATTGTTCAGCAGGTTTTGGGCGAAATCGATGAGTTGCAATACCATTTTTTCCTGGCTGGGTATTTGCTCGATTAATTGTTGTTTCATCATTTTTTCAAGGCCGAAACCTTTAGCGATACCGAATAGTAACGCAATAATAGGTACTATCGATAATACGGTATAAAGCGTTAATGCGGATGCTCTTAGCGAACATAAATCATGAGAGAAAGCTTGGCCGGACAAGACTAATATCTTTAGCGATTTTATTATTTTTTCTTTAAACGGCGGCAATTTGTCGCCACCTGATCTCCATATATATTCTTTAATCGAATTGATTATGTTGGGTTTCATCGCCGGATTCTATGTCATTGGATTAATATTCAGTGCTTTCAATTTAAATGAGTTACTAATCATTCACAGGCTATGCTCAGCCTTATTGCTTATTACCGGCGGAGTGTTGTCTTCGTTTGCGCCTAAAGCATCAACAGTAGGGGCTTTAGGCATAAGTATCTACACAAGTATCGACCCCTTCTCCCTTGAGGGAGAAGGCTGTGATGAGGGGATTCAAATAAGCTTTTTTCCTTGTTCTAATTTCCCTTCACCCAACCCTCTCTCTGGACGCATAACTATTTACACAGCTTTTTGTATTATAAATACAATGAGTTACAAGTCGATATGGCTCCCTCTCCTGCTGGAGAGGGTTGGGGTGAGGAGAATAAAATCAACTGCTTACAGATTACTTCTCTCAACCTTTTTTCTCAAAGGAGAAGGGCCGGGACTTGTGTAGATACTTATGTTCTGGACGTCTGTAAGGATGCAGGAGGTAGGGCAATGCAGGAGCAATTGCCGAGAGGGCTTTGTACCGCTTAAGTCAGCAACATGGAGCCCCCGCATCCCGTACCCCCGAAGCGATGTTCACGCTGAGAATCAAGGCCGGGGTTGGGCGGCGGTACAACGCCAGCCGCGACCGCTAACTGCGCCATGTCACCGGATGCCGTCGGCACCAGGGGCATGATCGATAACAATAGCCTGGATTCGGTTTCCGCTTTTTAGTGCTGAGCCATGGTTGCCATTTGGCGGCAGCTTTCAGCGCAGTTTTCACAGGCTTGGACGCACTCATCCATACCGCCGATCATTCTGCAATCCGCGGCGCAGGCTTCGCAGACTTCGGCGCAGACTGCGCAAGTCCGGCTATGGAAACGGGAATTGCTGAGCATGAAGTTAGCCGAAGTTTGGCAGATTTCGGCGCAGCTGATCATCAAACGAAAGTGTTCCGGTTCAAGGTGTTTGCCCCCGGTATTCAGGCAGTAGTTCATCGCAGTTTGCAAACAAATTTGATGGCATTGATTACAGGCTTGTATGCACGATGCCATGGGGCTCTGAGAGTGCATGGCCTGCATCGAATGTTCGGTGCGCGTGGAACGTTCGGATTGTTGAGTCGGTTGAGTCATGGGATTCTCCTCAATTAAAAAAGTTGACGGTTGATGCGTCTTTATTAAGCGTCAAGTTCGGAACGAGACTGGGGTCGTAAAACCTTGCATAAACTCTAACCGCAAACCGCGTGACGGTCGGTACGGCAGAACACATACAGTCTGCGTGAGTTTTTAGACGATTAACTAATGCCGAAATCGGCCTGCTTTGGTCAGAAGTATATCGTCACCGGCACAAGCCTTATGTTCGATAGCGTACAGACAGTAGCTGATCTTGACGTTACATTTGATGCGTGATTTTGGCTCACTGCGTTTACTCCAAAGACTTGTTCCCCTGCTATTTTTGTCTAACAGGGACACTGTAAATAGTCGCCTTTTCTTTAAAACCGAAGAGGCAAAACAAGGAGGTCAAGAGGGTTATTTAAAAATCTTCCTTTTGGCAAGAAGGGATTCTGAATAGTTATGGCGCACCACTATGCCACGCGGTGCATTTTTTTAAATACAACAATCGAAGGAATAACCCATGAAGACAACTAATGCGTACCCGCAAAAAATTTTAGCCCAGAGGATTCTTGCGATGGCTTGTTTAGCCGCCGTGCTCGGACTGAGCGCTTGCGAACAAAAAGGCCCAGCGGAAAAGGCAGGCGAGAAAATTGATCGTGCGGCTGAAAATGCCGAGCAAAAGATTGATCAGGCGGCGGACGAAGCCGGACAAAAAATTGAAGCGGCAAAAGAATCGCTAACAGACAAGACTCAGGCCGCCGGACAATATATCGATGATTCGGCTATTACGGCCAAGGTTAAATCGGCGTTTGTAAACGATCCCGTGCTTAAAGCATCCGGTATTGAGGTGATTACCGACAAAGGCGTAGTGACTTTGAACGGCACCGTTAATGCCGAGACCAGCGTTAGCAGAGCGATAGAAGTGGCGCGCAGCCAGAAGGATGTAATATCGGTGCAGAGTAATCTGGTCGTGAGAAAATGATTTATGTGCGATACATAGCTGTGCTGGGCTTGTTATCGTTGCCCGTAGCTATTGCTTATGCTGCAACCGATGACGATACTTATCTTGCCGGTTATGCCGCCGGCGTGTTGAAGCAGAGTTTACATCTTGATATGCGCTCATTAACGGTACGCAATGGCGTCATCACTTTACCCGGAGGTAGCTTGACAGCCGGCGACCGGGCTAAGGCGCTACAGCTATTGTCGGAAATCCCCGGCGTTAATTCGGTTAAAGTATCGGAAGCCACTGACCGACAACTCAGCAACGAATCTGCAAAGTCCGCTCGGGTGCCTGCTGACGAGGCGGTATCGACAAAACAATTAGTCACTTTACCGACAGGACTTTTGCCGACCGGCCATTTATTCAAGCCCTTATTAGCAGATCCGCGCTGGGCGCATTTTTCGGCCGCTTACCGCAATTACCAAAGTAACAATTATGATGGAAGAGATATAGCCTCGGTCAGCTTCGGCGAAACGATACCTTTTTATCGAAGTAACTTCGGCAAATCCAGCGTGCAGTGGGAAGCGGGAATCCAAGCCGGCGTTTTTAGTGACTTCAACTTGGATGCGCCGTCAAGCGATTTAATCAATACCGATTTTGTGGTATCGGCCTACTCAAGCTTACGTGCCGGCCGGCTTTCAAGCTTCGGCCGGGTTTACCATCAGAGTTCCCATCTTGGCGACGAATTTCTATTGAGCAAGATAGGTACTAAATTTCAGCGCGTGAACCTCAGTTACGAAGGCGTGGATCTGAAGCTGTCCTATGAGTTTCCTTATGGCGTGCGTTTATATGGCGGCGGGGAAGGTTTGTTCGATAGAGAGCCTTCCGCACTTAAGATATGGTCGGCACAATACGGCATTGAGTTTCGGAGCCCTTGGCGCATGGCGTTGGCAGCCATGCGCCCGATCATTGCAGTGGATGTCAAAAATCATGAAGAAAATCACTGGAATTACGATGTATCGGCCAAAGCGGGTGTTGAGTTTGAAAACTTGCAGGTATTAGGCCGAAAGCTTCAGATTCTGGCGGAATACTATAACGGCTTCTCGCCAAGCGGGCAGTTTTACAAAGACAAAGTAGAATACATCGGTTTGGGGGCGCATTATCTTTTCTAATCGGGGATAGTCTGGAAAGGCGCTGTGGGGCTTTTGAAAAAACCGGACTTTGTATTTGCGGTCGTTTATTTCCACGGCTCAAGGGAGCAATATTTATGAAACAATTATATTGGGTGCTTATCCTGTCCTGCAATTTGTTCGGATTACCCGCGCTTGCAGAGCAGTCTTCAATCAAGCCGCAAAGTCAAGGCGAGGTTGTATTCGTCAGCGGCGGGGTAGGGGAGGACGAACAACATGCGATGCAAGCCATGCGCGGCGACTACAATCTGAACCTGCTGTTTTCGATACAAGGCAGTGGAGAATATCTGAGCGATGTGAAGGTTCAGGTTGCGGATTCAACAGGTAATACCGTTCTTGAGTCGGTATCGGATGGGCCTATGCTGTTTGCCAAACTTAAACCCGGCCGTTACGCCATTGCCGTTGATCGAGAGGGGCAGGTTGTTCATAAAAAGGCAACGATCAGCGGCACAAAAAGAACTTCTTTGATGTTTACTTGGCCGCAAAACGAAGAATAGGCCGCTATCCTGCCCAGTTCGGGATGTTACGCACGACCTCATCAGGCGTGCGTAACATCCGCTATTAAGTTGAAACACAATCCCTATTTTCAAAGACCACTATAGTCCGGGTATCGACCGAATAAAAATTGTCATGCATCGCTGTTTGATCTTGCAACGGCACAATATCTTGCGGCGATTTCAGTGATGTGTCTAAAGCCAGACACCAGACACGACCGGAAATAACCGGCAACTCAATATTAATGTGTTGATCCGACATATTCATCACCACATGCAGATCGGGTTCGTTAAGTTCAATGCCGGTCAGGGTAAAAGCCAGAACCTTAGCATTATGATCACCCCATAAAGGCTTATTGAGTTCGATACCGTGCCACTGGATTTCGGCTATGCCTCTGCCGTTGACAATCTTGCCGGTCAAAAAACGCCGCCGCATGATAGCCGCGTGCCTTTGGCGCAATGTGATCATCAATTGAACAAAACGCAGCATATCCGCATTTTGCTCCGCCATCCGCCAGTCTATCCAGGACAACTCGTTATCCTGGCAATAACAGTTATTGTTGCCGCGTTGGCTGTTTAACAGCTCGTCGCCAGCCAGCAACATCGGGACGCCATGGCTGAGCAATAATATCGCAAAAACATTTTTTGCCTGTTTTCTGCGCAACGCCAGAATCTGAGGATCATCGGTTTCCCCATCGACGCCGCAATTGAAGCTTAAATTATTATTACAGCCGTCCTGATTATTTTCACCGTTAGGATAATTATGTTTTTCGTTGTAGCTGAATAAATCGTACAGGGTAAAACCGTCGTGGCACGTGACGAAGTTTATGCTGTTAATGGGCAACTGGCCTTTGTGCCCATACAAGTCGTTACTGCCGCAGAGGCGGGTGGCAAGCTCGTTGATCAAGCCCTTATCGCCGCGGACAAAACGTCGAACCACATCCCGGTATCTACCGTTCCACTCAGCCCAACGATAACCGGGAAAACTGCCCACTTGGTACAATCCGGCCGCATCCCAGGCTTCGGCAATCAGTTTGGTTTTAGCCAGTTGTTCCGAAAGCTCGATGCCCCACAGCAACGGCGGATCTTGCAGGACTTCGCCGTTTTCGCCTCGCGCCAGCGCACTGGCTAAATCAAAGCGAAAGCCATCGACATGCATTTCCCTGACCCAATATTCCAAACAGTTGATAATGAAGTTGGATACCAGCGGATGATTGGCGTTGACCGTATTGCCGCAGCCAGTGTAATCATGAAGAATGCTTTTGTCGGATTTGTCGTGATGATAAAAAATATCGTCGCCGATGCCTCTGAAGTTAATGATCGGACCGTCCGCTCCGGCCTCGGAGGTGTGATTAAACACCACATCCATAATCACGCCGATGCCGGCGCGGTGCAGCGCCTTAACCAAATCGCGAAACTCTTTTACATGAGTTCCTTGTTCCGGGGTAACGCAGTAGCCCGGATGCGGACTGAAAAAACTGTGAGTGCTGTAACCCCAGTAGTTTTTTAGCCCCATATCGGCCGTGTATCGAGGCACATCCTGCTCGTCGAAGGCCATGACCGGCAGCAGTTCAACGTGAGTAATGCCGAGCTTTTGCAGATAAGGAATTTTTTCAATCAAGCCCGCAAAAGTGCCCGGATGGCTTACGTTTGAAGACGGGTGCTTGGTAAAACCGCCGACATGCAGCTCATAAACAATGGCTTTTTCGCTACGGACGCGAAGCGGCACATCGTCTTCCCAATCATAATTCTCGTCAACAACAACGCAACGCATCGAAGTCAGCCTATTATCGCCGGGCAGGCACGCCGCTTTGCGGCTCCAGCGTTTATGGCTGACGGCGCGAACCCAGGGATCGATCAGATGCTTGTCCTTGTCGAAATGCAAGCCCGCTTCACGGACCTGGTTCGGCCCATCCATACGCCAGGTATACCAAGTACCCACCGGTAAGCCGGCCACATAAACATGCCAGGAAAAGAAAGTGCGGTTAATTTCTTCCTGCAACACGATGGTTTGAAAGGGCTCGTCGCAGTCCGACGTGGCAAAAAGTAAAAGTTCCACATGGGTCGCATAGCGACTGAAAATAGAAAAATTAACCCCTTTGGTTTTAGCCCTGGAGCCCGAAGGATAAGGATTCCCCGGCTTTAACTGGTATTCTTTCTGCTGCATATCCTTGTCTCACACTTTGTCATCGCAAAGCTTAATAAGTTATTTTGTTAAATGGCTGGTCTTAATTGCCTTACAGCAAAAACAGCGCTGTTAAATTGGCATTAAGATGTTGAATATAAATGATTTATAGAGTAACGGGCGGAGATGTATATTGAGTCTTATCCAAAACTAAGCGTTAGCCGGCTTACTGTTTATACTAAAACATTGCCATATTATGCCGCATGGCCTGCGATCGGCCTTTAAATATTACGCGATAATACGGACAATGCAACAGAAGTACGTTTCAGACCCCACGCCATTTAAGCTGCAAGAGATGTTGGGCTTTTCGGTCACTTGGGGCGTAGTGCCGGTAATAAAGTGAATAAGCTATAGATACGTTAAGCGAATAGGTCGAGTTATCGCTAATGCTTAACTCAACCTATGAAAGCGACCTTATTTTTTAGCTTTAGGCGCGACGCCTACTTTTACCGGGGGCAGTTGGGTGACGGCAATGTCGGCATTAAGCTTCACTTCGACCGGCTTATCGACAACCAACGAGATCGGTTTGTCCGTCGCTATATTCAAATTTACGGTGAGCGGACAACCTGATAATGCGGCCGCCGAAGTCAGGATCATTATTTTCCGTTTAAAAAATATTTGAACAATCTTATTCATATCGATCATCTCCTATTTTATAGTAGAAAAATCAGATTCTATGCTTAAAGAAGAGGGGGTTCCAGAACAGGCGGAAAGAAGTGGATAATGCTGTGTTGTGGGAAAACAGTACAGTGCAATTTATGGGCAGTTTATTACTCGATGTTCAAGTTTTTAAATTTTTCGCAGCCGGATCCTTGGAAAAGTCATCCGGCAGCCCTGTAGTGTAGCGAAGCCGTCGCTTCCAGGCAGCCCAAATCCCTTCCAACCATATGCTTGCCTGAAGGCATTAACTG
>SXGU01199070.1_pt1 | contig 17020 bp, 15 predicted proteins | sample 3174531 | NCBI WGS metagenome assembly SXGU01 (sample SAMN11356863, study PRJNA531348) | freshwater metagenome | isolation source: freshwater sample F1-140 | place: China: Fuxian Lake, Yuxi | collected 2017-12-25 | reverse complement strand
CTTCAGATCGCAGGCATCCAACCTTGAGCTCGGTGGCATCACGCACGCAACCTGGCAAGCGACCCGGATTCTTCGTCACTTTGCCGATCTGATCATTATCGAAACCGTGGGAATCGGCCAGAACGAGATTCTGAGTATTTGTGACGGCAAGACCGACCCGGATTGGATCGCGATGGACCTGGTCTCGCAGGCCGAACATGACGAACTGGCGCAGGCCATCCTGATCTCGCCTGATGCTGCGTTCCTCGATGCGGTGGTGGCCAGTATCGAAAGGCTAATGCCTACCATGCCCCGCGAAGCGGTGATCCGCACCTCGATAACCACGCGGGGGGGGCTGATTCTGTGTCGTGATCTGGATGAAGCGGCTGAAATCGGAAACTTCATCGCCCCGGAACACCTAGAACTTTCGGTGGCAGACCCCGATGCGATGCTACCCAAGATTCGCCATGCGGGTGCCATTTTCATGGGGCGTAACACCTGCGAGGCGCTGGGTGACTATTGCGCCGGCCCTAATCATGTGTTGCCCACCTCGCGCACGGCGCGTTTTTCTTCGCCGCTCGGCGTGTACGACTTCCAGAAGCGATCCTCGATCATCCATGTGTCCGATGCCGGGGCGCAGACGCTGGGCCGGGTAGCGGCAGCGCTGGCCTATGGCGAGGGCCTGCAGGCTCACGCTCGTTCGGCTGAATATCGACTGAAATGACCGTGCGATGAGCCGTTTCTGGAGCGATGTGACGCAGGGCCTGACGCCTTATATTCCGGGCGAGCAGCCAAAACTCGCCAATCTGGTCAAGCTCAACACGAACGAAAACCCGTATCCGCCCAGTCCCCGGGTGATTGATGCGCTGCGGGCGACAGCGGATGATCGTCTGCGTCTGTACCCCGACCCGACTTCGCAACAGTTGCGCGAGGCGATTGGAACATTTCATGGCCTGTCGATCGATCAGATATTTGTCGGAAACGGATCGGATGAGGTGTTGGCGCATGCGTTTTTGGGTCTGCTCAAGCATGACCTGCCCATCCTGTTCCCGGATATCTCCTACAGCTTCTATCCGGTCTATTGTGGCCTGTACCAGATTGCCTGGCGCGAGATGCCCCTAGCAGCGGATTTTTCGATCCATGTCGATGATTATCTGGATGTGCCCAACGGTGGGATCATATTCCCCAACCCCAATGCCCCGACCGGAATCGCGCTGCCTGTGACGGAGGTTGAACGCTTGGTGGCCGGAAACCCCAATGTTGTGGTGGTGGTCGATGAGGCCTATGTCGATTTCTGTGGCGAGACGGCGCTACCGCTGATCGATCGTTATCCGAACCTGTTGGTGGTGCGCACCCTGTCCAAGGCGCATTCGCTGGCCGGGTTGCGCGTAGGCTATGCGTTGGGCCACCCTGATCTGATCGAGGGCCTCAACCGGGTCAAGGATAGCTTTAATTCTTACCCGCTTGATCGTTTTGCTCAGGTCGGTGCTACCGCATGCATGCAGGATCGTCCGTATTTCGAACAGTGCCGCGACCGCGTGATTGCCAGCCGCGAACGGCTCTCCGCCGGGCTGCGAGGGCTAGGCTTCGAGGTGCTACCGTCTGGCGCAAACTTCGTGTTTGCGCGCCATTCTGCACATGCCGGCGCCGATCTGGCCGCCGCCCTGCGCAGCCGAAGCATCATCGTGCGCCACTTCAAACAACCGGCGCGCATCGATCCGTTTCTGCGCATCACGGTCGGCACGGATGCCGAATGCGATGCGCTATTGGCAGCGTTGACTGGAATCTGTGGTTAAAATCACGGCTCTTTTACAAAGATATTGCCATGCGTACTGCGACCGTTAACCGTAACACCCTGGAAACCCGCATTGGGGTCAGCCTCAATCTGGAGGGTACAGGTCAGGCCAGCCTTAACAGTGGTGTGCCTTTTCTCGATCATATGCTCGACCAGATTGCGCGGCATGGCTTGATTGATCTGACCGTTACCGCCGAGGGCGATCTGCAGATTGATGCCCATCATACGGTGGAAGACATCGGGATCTCGATTGGCCAGGCCTTTGCACAGGCCATTGGCGATAAGAAGGGTATTCGCCGTTATGGTCATGCCTATGTGCCGCTGGATGAGGCGCTGTCGCGTGTGGTGATCGACCTGTCCGGTCGGCCGGGTATGGAGTTCCAGTGCGACTTCGCGCGTGCTCGCGTGGGTGATTTCGATGTTGATCTTATCCATGAGTTTTTCCAGGGTTTTATCAATCACGCTGGCGTGACCCTGCATATTGACAACCTGCGCGGCGATAACGCCCACCATCAGGCCGAGACGATATTCAAGGCGTTTGGCCGGGCGCTGCGTATGGCGCTGGAGGCTGATGTTCGCATGGGCGATGTACTGCCTTCCACCAAAGGTGCGCTGTAACGATGATTGCGGTCGTTGATTACGGCATGGGCAATCTGCATTCGGTGGCCAAGGCACTGGAACATGTGGCTGACGGGCAGTCCATCGTTGTGACCTCTGACCCCGCGATGATCGCTGCGGCATCTCGCGTGGTATTTCCCGGTCAGGGTGCGGCGCCGGACTGCATGCGCGCCATCGACGCACACGGTCTGCGCGAGGCAATTCAAACGGCCGCAGAGACCAAGCCGTTTCTAGGTATCTGCATGGGCCTGCAGGTGTTGTTCGAACGCAGCGCCGAAGGCGATACTTCGTGTCTGGGCTTGTTTGATGGCGTTGTGCAACGCTTTGCCTCTGATTTGCAGACGGCGGCCGGTGAACGGTTGAAGGTACCTCACATGGGTTGGAATACTGTGCGCCAGGTGGGTGAGCACCCCTTGTGGGCGGGTATTGCCGACGGCGAACGCTTTTATTTTGTGCATAGTTATTTTGTCGTGCCGCAAGATCGCGCCATCGTCGCCGGTGAGGCCGATTACCCCACGCCATTTACCTGTGCCGTAGCCCGCGACAACCGGTTCGCGGTACAGTTCCATCCTGAAAAAAGCGCTGCTGCTGGGCTGCGCCTATTGAACAATTTTGTGACTTGGCAACCCTAAGCCCCAACTGTAATTTAAAACTGTGAATCCCCTGACATCATGATTCTGATTCCCGCAATCGACCTCAAGGACGGCCAGTGTGTGCGCCTGCGTCAAGGAGAAATGGATAGCGCCACTGTATTTTCTGATGACCCGGCCGCTATGGCCAGTCACTGGCTGGCGTTGGGCGCGCGTCGCCTGCATCTGGTAGATTTGAACGGTGCCTTTGCTGGCAAGCCGAAGAATTCGGCGGCGATTGAGGGCATTATCAAGGCAGTGGGTATTGATATTCCCGTGCAATTGGGAGGCGGCATTCGCGATCTGGACACCATCGAGCGCTATCTCGACACGGGTCTGCGCTATGTCATCCTGGGCAGTGCAGCGGTCAAGGACCCCGGCTTTCTGCATGACGCTTGCGATGCCTTTCCAGGCCACATCATTGTTGGTCTCGATGCCAAGGACGGTAAGGTGGCGGTCGATGGCTGGTCCAAGGTGACGCATCACGATGTCGTCGATCTGGCGCAACGATTTCAGGATTACGGGGTTGAATCGGTAGTGTACACCGACATTGGCCGCGACGGCATGATGTCCGGTGTCAATATCGAATCGACCGTGGCCTTGGCACGCGCCCTGCACATTCCGGTGATCGCCAGCGGTGGCATCACTAATCTTGATGACATTCGGGCCCTTTGCGCGGTGGCGGGAGAGGGTATTGAGGGTGCCATCACCGGTCGGGCCATTTACGAAGGTACGCTCGATTTCGCTGCGGGTCAGCGGCTGGCCGACGAGTTGATCGCCTGACCGATGGGGCTCGCCAAGCGCATCATTCCCTGTATGGATGTGACCGCCGGTCGCGTGGTCAAGGGCGTACAGTTTCTTAACCTGCGCGATGCCGGAGATCCGGTTGAGATTGCGCGGCGTTATGACGAACAGGGTGCGGACGAGTTGACCTTTCTCGACATTACGGCGACATCTGATAACCGCGACTTGATTTTGCACATCATCGATGCGGTCGCATCGCAGGTGTTTATTCCGCTTACCGTCGGTGGGGGGGTTCGCGTGCCGGACGATGTACGGCGGCTACTTAACGCGGGGGCCGACAAGGTGTCGATCAACACGGCAGCGGTGTTCAACCCCCAGGTAGTGAAGGATGCCGCTGACCGCTTTGGCAGTCAGTGCATCGTGGTGGCCATAGATGCCAAGCAGACGGTGTGGGGCGCAGCACCCAGGTGGGAGATTTTTACTCACGGCGGACGAAAGCCGACCGGCATTGACGCGGTGGAATGGGCGAAGAAGATGCAAGAACTGGGTGCGGGCGAGATCTTGCTGACCAGTATGGATCGTGACGGTGCTAAATCGGGCTTCGATCTTAATCTGACGCGCGCGGTGAGCGATGCGTTGAGCATCCCGGTGATTGCCAGTGGCGGCGTAGGCAACCTGCAACACCTAGCCGACGGCGTGCAGAAGGGTGGTGCGGATGCGGTGCTGGCGGCATCCATCTTTCACTTTGGCGAGTACACCGTGCGTGAGGCCAAGGATGTCATGCGCGAGCGGGGCATCGAGGTGAGATCATGACGGCTCTGATGATCGATTGGATTGATCAGATTCGCTGGCCAGAGGGGGGCGCAGAGGCAGGCATCCTGCCAGCCATTGCTCAGGACGCTGATAACGGCGATATCCTCATGGTGGCGTGGATGAACCGCGAGGCCCTGGCAAAGACCGCCGAATTGGGTGAGGCCGTGTACTATTCGCGCTCGCGCCAGCGGTTGTGGCACAAGGGCGAGGAGTCCGGACATACCCAGCAGGTGGTGGAGATCCGCACTGACTGTGACCGGGATGTGATCTTGCTCAAGGTGCGACAGACGGGCGGTATTGCCTGTCACACGGGCCGTCGGAGCTGTTTTTTTGAGCGGCTGATCGATGGTGCGTGGCAGGTTACGGCCCCCGTGTTAAAAGACCCAGAGACCTTTTACAAATGAATGAAGCTATTTTGAGCCGCTTGGCCGATACCTTGGAGGCGCGTCGTGACGCGGATCCGGCAAATTCTTATGTGGCCAAACTGTATGCCAAGGGGCTGGACGCGATCCTGAAGAAGGTAGCAGAGGAGGCCGCCGAGACGATCATGGCGGCCAAGGATGGCGATGCGGACAAGATTATTTATGAAACCGCAGACCTATGGTTTCATAGCCTGGTGCTATTGGCGCAACAGGGCATCCGTCCGGAGGCGGTGCTGAATGAACTGGCGCGCCGCGAAGGTCTCTCCGGATTGACGGAGAAGGCGCAACGAAAGGAAATCGCTTGAGCGACTGTATCTTCTGCAAGATCGTGGCAGGTGATATTCCCTGCAAGAAGGTGTACGAGGACGGCGAACTGCTGGCTTTCCATGACATCAACCCGGTTGCGCCGGTGCATTTCATGATTATCCCGAAGGCGCATATTGCCCGTCTGGATGAGGCACATGCCAAGCATGAATTGTTGTTGGGTCGGATGTTGCTGTTGGCACCGATCCTAGCCAAGGCGCAGGGTTTGAACAATGGTTTTCGCACCGTTATTAATACGGGTCCCGGCGGTGGGCAAGATGTGTATCACCTGCATATGCACATATTTGGCGGTGAATCTGCGGACTTTCGTCCGCATCGAATGTAATTTTTAAGGAGAGAGACATGGGTAGTTTTAGCCTCTGGCATTGGGTGAGTGTGTTGTTGATTGTGTTGTTGATCTTCGGTACCAAGAAGCTGCGCAACATGGGTGGTGATCTTGGCGGCGCCGTCAAGAATTTCAAGGATGCCATGAACGAAGAGAAGAACAAGGGTTCGGCCCCTACGGAGCTGCCGCGTCAAGACAATATTGCTGGCCATACCGTCGAGGGCGAGGTCAAGAACAGGCAGCAATCCTGACATTGAAGCCACGAGCGGAGCGTGGAGAACAGAGAGCAGACATGCTCTCGGCGCTTCGCTCTGGATGCTTAATCCCCGGCTCCTGAATCTTGACTCTCAACTGACCTTTCATGTTTGACATTGGTTTTTCTGAACTCCTCGTTATTGGCATTGTTGCCTTGGTCGTGATTGGCCCAGAGCGTTTGCCCAAGGTCGCCCGTACGGTGGGGAGTTGGTTGGGAAAGCTCAACCGTTATGCCGCTCAGGTCAAAGAAGATGTCAACCGTGAGATGCGACTCGAAGAGCTGAAGAAGTTGCAGAATGAGATGCAGATTTCGGCGCAAAAATATGAAATCATCGCGGCCGAAACTGAACTTGCTCTGAAACGCGACTTGAACCCCGATGAACGCCTGTCAGTTGCCCTCGGCGTGACAGATAGCGCGGAGGCGCAGACGGCCAAGGAAGATGCCGGGGCGGATGCTGAGTTGGATGCCGCTGGCCCGCGCGCAATTATTGAATATGCCCATCCCGAGATTGATCGCTTGCCGGTCGAGGATAGCCTGAATGAGGTGATTGAGGGCGATGAGATGGCCGCGGTGGCGCCCGATCCTGCCTTGATCCCGCCTCCGACCGATACATCCCGTCAGGCGGTACTGTTTTAATGGATAGTCAGCAGACCTTCATTAACCACTTGTTGGAGCTGCGCGACCGTTTGTTGCGTGCGGCCCTGGCTTGGATTGCCCTGTTCGTATGCTTGTTTCCGTGGGCAAACGACCTCTATGCCCTGCTGGCGCAGCCGATGCTAAATAGTTTGCCAAAGGGTGGACAGATGATCGCTACGGATGTGGTTACGCCGTTCTTCGTGCCGGTCAAGGTGGCTATGATGACGGCCTTCCTGGGGGCTTTGCCTTACATCCTCTACCAGGTTTGGTCCTTCATCGCGCCCGGTCTTTACGCGCACGAAAAGAGGATGATCGTACCGTTGACCGTGGCGAGTCTGTTCCTTTTTGTTTGCGGCATGGCCTTTGCCTATTTCCTGGTCTTTCCGGTGGTGTTTGGTTTTGTGGTGGGTATTGCCCCGCAGGGCGTAGCTGTGATGACAGACATCAACAAGTACCTCGATTTTGTGATCACCATGTTCCTAGCCTTCGGGATTACCTTTGAAGTTCCCATCGTTGTGATTGCTCTCGCTCTGATGGGCATGGTCAGTATTGAGAAGTTTCGCGAGGCGCGGCCCTATGTCATCGTCGGCGCCTTTGTGATCGGCGCCATCTTCACCCCGCCGGATGTCATTTCTCAGTTGATGCTCGCCATCCCGCTCTGGTTGCTCTATGAGTTGGGGGTCATCATTGCGGCCGTTCTGGTGCGCAACCGTTCGATCACCCCTCCGGCTTCCGATTATCAGCCGATGACGGACGCTGAGATGGATGCCGAACTCGATCGCATCGAGGCCGAGCAGAAGTAATCGATCCCCCTGATGCACCATGGCGTGGCATCAGAAGCACCGTTTTGGTGCAATACGAGGGACAAGCCCCGTTTGTCGTGTTTTGGCGGGTGCGTGCGCTGAGTTGAGTTTCCAGAAACCTGCGCCGTCGATTCAAGAGATATCAACAAACTGGAAGCGAATCATGGTCATTCAAGGGCCCTGGTGGAATTGGGCGGGCGCTGTGCCATGGGTATCGCGTTGGGTCTTGTTGTTTGGCATCGTTATTGCTTTTTGTTTGGGATCCGTTTTTCAGTTATCAAGAAACCCTCTCATGGAAACGCTCAAGTCTGGCTCAGATGTCCTCTTCGTCCTTCTGGGGGCCATCATGGTCCTCGCCATGCATGCGGGGTTTGCCTTTCTGGAACTGGGTACGGTGCGGCGCAAGAACCAGGTTAACGCCCTGGTCAAGATCATGACGGATTTTTCGATCTCGACCGTCGCCTATTTCTTCGTGGGTTACAGCCTGGCCTATGGGGTTGATTTCTTCTCTGGCGCCGAGGTTCTGGCTGAAAAGAACGGTTTTGCTTTGGTCAAATTTTTCTTTCTGTTGACCTTTGCTGCCGCGATTCCTGCCATCGTCTCCGGCGGGATTGCCGAGCGTGCCTGCTTTAATCCGCAACTGGCAGCGACATTTTTGCTCGTAGGCTTCGTCTACCCCTTCTTTGAGGGTATGGTCTGGAATGGCAACTATGGGGTGCAGGCTTGGATGGAGGCCAATCTGGGGGCCAAGTTTCATGACTTTGCCGGCTCCGTAGTGGTGCATGCGGTTGGTGGCTGGATTGCTCTGCCGGCTGTCCTGCTTTTGGGTGCACGGCGTGGCCGTTATCATAAGGACGGCCGGGTGGCGGCGCATCCTCCGTCCAGCATCCCGTTTCTGGCCTTGGGGGCCTGGATCCTCACCGTCGGCTGGTTTGGTTTCAATGTGATGTCGGCGCAGGCTGTGGAAGCGGTTTCTGGCCTGGTCGCCGTTAACTCGTTGATGGCTATGGTGGGTGGCACTCTGGCGGCCCTGGTCATCGGTAAGAACGACCCCGGTTTTATCCACAATGGTCCGCTCGCCGGTCTGGTGGCGGTCTGCGCGGGTTCGGACTTGATGCATCCGTTGGGTGCCCTGGCTACTGGCGCGGTGGCTGGTGGCTTGTTCGTGTGGATGTTTACCATTACTCAGAATCGTTGGCGGATCGATGACGTGTTGGGTGTCTGGCCCTTGCACGGCCTGTGCGGTGCCTGGGGCGGTATTGCGGCCGGTATTTTTGGCTTGACCGCCTTGGGGGGGATAGGTGGGGTGACCTTCACGGCGCAACTGGCGGGTACTGTGTTGGGTGTAGTCATTGCGGTGGCGGGTGGGGGATTGGTTTACGGTGCTCTCAAGGTGATGGTTGGCATCCGCCTAGACGCAGAGCAGGAGTTTGAGGGAGCTGATCTCTCCATTCACAAGATTTCTTCAATGCCGGAGCGTGAGACCAACTGGTAGATTAACCAGTGGCTTAAGCAGTAGCTTAAGCAGTGGCCCAGTCGTCGGATATTGTCGCATCACCGATGTGGCGGTTGACGACTCTCTGCCCAGTTCCTGTTATTGTTGCGCCGTGCTGTTTTTATACGGTTGTGACGATGCCCCATCAATCCACGGAACTCTCCCATAAATCCCGTCACGGATGGCTTATCGCCGGGGTGGTTATTCTGCTGCTGGCGGCTGCGGGTGGCCTGTCGGTCTGGATTGATGGCAAGGCAACAGTCACCGGGGCCTCCGCCGCGCGTGATTCGATGGGCAAGCCCGGAAATCGTCCCCAACCGGTACAGGTTCTGGCCGCGCGGCAGGCAGATTTCTCTGTCTGGCTCGATGCTATCGGAACGGTTATTCCCAACCGGGTGGTCACGGTGCGGACGCGTGTCGACGGGGTATTGCAAAAGCTTGCCTTTCGCGAAGGGCACCGGGTGAAGAAGGGCGATCTTCTGGCTGAGATTGATGCGCACCCGTTTCAGATCCTGCTTGATCAGGCCCAGGGACAACTGATCCGCGATCAGGCCCTGCTGGACAACGCCCAGCGTGACCTCGTGCGCTACAAGGATTTGTGGGCCAAGGATGCGGCCTCCCGGCAACAACTCGATACGCAGGAGGCCTTGGTGCGTCAGTATCAAGGCGCCTTGGCGATTGATCGAGCACAGGTTGAGCATGCCCGTCTGCAACTGTCTTACACCCGCATTCTGGCCCCGCTGGATGGGCAGATTGGTCTGCGGCAGACGGATGTGGGCAACTTGGTGCGGGCGAACGATGTGCCGGGCCTAGCCGTGATTACTCAGACTCAGCCGGCCAATCTGATCTTTGCGTTACCTGAGCGGCACCTTTCTACGCTGCGGACACGCCAGACCCGGCAGCCGCTACGCGTGGAGGCTTGGGATGTCGGGCAGCGCGAACGACTGGCCGTTGGTCGGCTCCTGAGCCTCGACAACCAGATTGATACCGCGACCGGAACGATTCGCCTCAAGGCCGAGTTTGATAACCATGATGCGCGTCTGTACGCCAACCAGTTCGTCAATGTGCGTCTGTTGCTGGAGGTACGCCCACAGGTCTTGCAAATTCCGGTTAATGCCATTCAGCGCGGTTCACGGGGGGCTTTTGTTTATCGGGTTGCAACGGACGGGCACCTTGCCGTTGTGCCGGTGACACCGGATGCAAGCGAGGCCGGCTGGACTGCCATTGCCGTGGGTGATGCGATCAAGGTGGGCGATCGTCTGGTGGTTGATGGGGCCGATCGTCTGCGTGAGGGTGCGATGGTGCGCGTCGTGACCATGGAGAAGGGCGTAGCTAGCAACGCTCAGTCGGGTGCCAGCCTGTCAGGAAAATCTAGCCCTGGAGAGGCTAAGCATATGGGCAAAGGGAAGCCGCCGGCACAATGAATTTCTCGCGTTTGTTTGTCCTGCGCCCGATTGCCACGAGCCTGATCATGCTGGCGATCCTGCTTGGCGGGTTGATCGCCTATCGGATGCTGCCTTTGTCGGCCCTGCCGGAGATCGATTACCCGACCATCGAGGTGACTACCCTTTATCCCGGGGCGAGTCCTGACTGGATGACGGCCGGCGTGACGACCCCGTTGGAGCGTCAGTTTGGTCAACTGCCCGGACTACAGCAGATGTCTTCGACCAGTTCAGGTGGCGCTTCGCTGATCACCTTGCGTTTCAATCTCGATCTGCCGCTGGATGTGGCCGAGCAACAGGTGCAGGCGGCCATCAATGCGGCGACCCAGCTTCTCCCGAACGACTTGCCCATGCCGCCGCTGTATAGCAAGGTCAACCCGGCCGATGCGCCGATTTTGACACTGGCGGTGACCTCGGACCATCAAACGATCCCGGCCATTCATGATCTGGTTGAGACCCGGCTGGCGCAGAAACTGGCCCAAGTGTCGGGGGTGGGGCGGGTCAGTATTGCCGGCGGGCGCCGCCCGGCTGTGCGGGTGCAGGTCAACCCGCAGGCACTGGCGGCTGCAGGGCTGACCTTCGCCGATGTCCGCATGGCTATCGCCAATGCCAATGTTCATCTTCCCAAGGGGAGTTTTGATGGACCGCAACGGGCCACCACATTGGATGTTAACGACCAGTTGCAGTCGGTAGATGCCTATCGGGCCTTGATTTTGGCTTGGCGTAATGGCAGTCCGCTGCGCCTAGGGAGCGTTGCCGAGGTTGTGCACGATGCCGAAAACACGCGTCTGGCGGCCTGGTCTGGTGAACAGGCGGCCGTGATTCTGCAGGTGCAACGCCAACCCGGCGCGAATGTGGTTGAGGTGGCTGATCAGGTCAAGGCCCTGTTGCCGCAGTTGCAGGCCAGTCTGCCGGGAAGTCTTAATGTGGCCCTGCTGGCCGATCGTACGGTGACGGTGCGCGCTTCGGTCGCTGCAGTACAGTTTGAGTTGCTGTTGGCCGTCGCCCTGGTTGTGATGGTGATTTTTCTTTTCTTGCGCAGTCTGTCGGCGACACTCATTCCCAGTCTCGCTGTGCCATTGTCCCTAGTTGGCACCTTTGGGGTCATGTATTTGTCGGGGTTTTCTCTTAATAACCTGACATTGATGGCCCTGACCATCGCCACTGGCTTTGTGGTGGATGACGCTATTGTCATGGTTGAGGTTATCGCGCGTCGGGTTGAGGCGGGAGAGCGAGCGATTGACGCGGCGATTCAGGGTGCACGGCAGATCGGTTTCACAATCCTGTCGTTGACCTTTTCGTTGCTTGCCGTGCTGATTCCTCTGCTCTTCATGGGTGATGTCGTGGGACGCTTGTTTCATGAATTTGTCATCACACTGGCAGCGGCCATCCTGATTTCCGCCTTTGTGTCTCTGACCCTGACTCCCATGCTATCGGCGCGCTTGCTGCGGCGCGAGGTTGAGCCGCCGCGTTGGTTGAGGGCGTTGGTGGCCTACTATGAGCGCGCCCTGCAATGGGTTCTGGCCCGCCAGCCGCTGGCCCTGATGGCCTTTGCACTGACCCTAATCCTGACTGTTGTCCTCTATGTCTTCATCCCAAAGGGGTTCTTTCCAGTGCAGGACACTGGCCTATTGCAGGGGGTGACCCAGGCCCCTGGCACTATTTCTTTTACCGCCATGAGTGTGCGTCAACAGGCCTTGGTGCAGGCGTTGTTACGCGATCCGGCCGTGGCGGCGGTTGCTTCGCACATTGGAGTTGATGGGGGCAATGCGACCCTCAACAGTGGGCGACTCTCCATTACCCTCAAGCCTTTGGCCGAGCGCGATCTGGCACCGCAGGTGATGGCCCGTCTGGCCGCTGTTGCCGAACAGGTGCCGGGCATTCGGCTTTACCTGCAACCGATTCAAGACCTCAGCGTGGAAGATCAGGTAGCGCGTACTCAGTACCGCTTTCTGCTTAGTTCTCCAGACCGTGCAGCCCTGAGCCAGTGGACCCCGCGACTCGTTGAGCGTCTGCAAGCCCTTCCGGCGCTGCGGGATGTTACTGGAGACCTGCAGGAAGATGGGCTTGAGGCGCGACTGGAAATTGATCGTGATGCGGCGGCACGACTGGGTATCCGCTTGGCGGATATCGACCAGGCCCTCTACGATGCCTTCGGTCAGCGCCAGATCGCTACCGTTTTTACCCAGGCGAATCAGTATCGCATCGTGCTGGAGACGGGGATGGGTAGCGGTTCAGGTTTCATGTCAGGCCCTGATGCCCTGCTGGCGATTCCGGTGGCAACGACCACTGGCCGTCCGGTACCCCTCTCTAGCGTGGTTCGGCTTAGCGAACGGCAGGCTACGCTGGCGATTCGTCATGTGGGTCAGTTCCCGGCTGTTACGATCTCCTTTAATCGGGCACCTGGGGTCTCGTTGGGCGAGGCGGTCGACGCTATTCGCGCCGCCGAGGCTGAGCTGGAGTCTGAGTCTGGGCGGCCGCCGCAGATTGAGACGCGTTTCGAAGGTGCTGCATTAGCCTTTCAGAAATCTCTTGGCTATACCCTGTGGCTAATCGTGGCCGCCATCGTGGTGATGTACATCGTCCTGGGTGTCCTCTATGAGAGCGCGATTCACCCGGTCACGATCCTCTCAACCCTGCCCTCGGCCGGTGTGGGGGCCTTACTTGCGTTGTGGTTGACTGGGCGTGGTCTAGACCTGATTGGCCTGTTGGGGATTTTGCTGTTGATCGGTATAGTCAAGAAAAACGCCATCCTGAAGATAGACTATGCGCTAACGGCGCAGCGCGAGGGTTTGACGCCGCGAGTGGCGATTGAGCAGGCCTGTCTGCTGCGATATCGGCCGATTCTGATGACTACGATGGCGGCCTTGCTCGGGGCCTTGCCGTTGATAGTGGGGCAGGGGATGGGGGCGGAATTGCGTCAACCGTTGGGGATCGCCATGGTGGGTGGTCTCTTGTTGAGTCAGTTGCTGACCCTGTTCACCACGCCAGTCATCTATCTCACCTTCGAGCGTATCCGGTCACGGCGAGGGGAGCATGCGAAAACCCTTGAGCCACGGGCACCATGATCTGGCTTGAACGTCCCGTCGCTGTCACGCTGCTGACCTTGGCGGTGGTTTTGGCGGGTGTCGTAGCCTTTTTTCAGTTACCCGTGGCGCCGTTGCCGCAGGTTGAGTTTCCCACGCTTTCGGTTGAGGCCCAGTTGCAGGGGGCCAGCCCGGAGATTATGGCAACGACTGTGGCGGCGCCGCTGGAGCGGCAACTGGGGCGCATCGCCGGGGTGACGGAGATGACCTCCAGTTCGTCGATGGGCAGTACTCAGATCACCCTGCAGTTTGATCTGGACCGTGACATCGATGGTGCGGTACGCGATGTGCAGGCCGCCATTCAAGCCTCGCGTACCCTGTTGCCCGCCGGGATGTCCAGCCTGCCAAGCTGGCGCAAGCGCAATCCAACCGATGCACCGGCCATGATTCTGGCGCTGACCTCCAAGTACTTGCCCTCCGATACGCTCTACGATGCCGCTTCGACCATTCTGCTGCAGCGCATTGCGCAGATTGACGGGATTGGTGAGGTGCGTATTGGTGGTGCGGCTGCCCCGGCGGTACGCATTGTGTTACCCCCGGAACGCCTGGCACAAAGTGGCATTACGCTTGATCAGGTGCGCCATGGTGTGCGGGATACGATTACCCAGGTCCCCATCGGCAGTCTGGAGATGGGCGGACAGCATTGGCAGATTGCTAAGCAGATAGGTGCTGTGGGGGGGATAAAGACGGCATCGGACCTGCGCCCCGTCGTCATTCGCTATCAGAATCAGGCAGGAGTTCGGTTGGGCGATCTGGGCGAGGTGACGGACTCGGTACAGGATGTGCGGCAGTTCGGCAGTGCCAACGGGGCCAAGGCGGTGATCCTGGTTCTATATCGCCAGCAGGGATCGAATCTGATTGCAACGGTGGACCGGGTTCGGGGTTTGTTGCCGCAGTTGCGTGGCATGATCCCTCCGGGCATTGAACTGGTCGCAGTGATGGACCGCACGCCGACCATTCGCGCCTCGCTACGCGAGGTTGAGCGCAGCCTGGCAATCTCGGTTGGGCTGGTGATCCTGGTGGTCCTGTTGTTCTTGCGTCGCTGGCGCGCTGCGCTTATCCCCAGCGTAGTGATACCGGTCTCTCTGCTGGGCACTTTCGGGGTTATGTATCTGTTCGGCTACAGCCTGGACAACCTCTCCCTCATGGCCCTGACGGTGGCCACAGGTTTCGTGGTTGATGATGCCATCGTGATCCTCGAGGCGATCAGCCGTCATATCGAGGTGGGTCATTCCCCGATGCAGGCGGCACGGCTGGGTTTGCGGCAGGTTGGCTTTACGGTGCTCGCGATCAGCCTAGCGCTGGTTGCGGTATTTATCCCAGTGTTGTTCATGGGAGGGATCGTCGGTCGTTTGCTGCACGAATTTGCGGTGATTCTGAGTGCGGCGATCCTCATCTCGATGCTGGTCTCTCTGCTGATTACGCCAGTGATGTGCGCGCATATCCTTAAACCAAGATCCATTCCCGAAAGGGGATCGGGCCACGCAAGCGTAATCCGTGGCCAGCGGCTGCGGGGGGTGTTGCGCCGTGTGCGGGTGGCTTATCGATTGAGTCTCGCCTGGTCGCTGCGCCATAGCCCACTGATATTGTTGATGTTGGGGTTGGTGATTGCGCTGAATTGGCAGTTGTATCGAGCGATTCCTAAGGGGTTTTTTCCCATCCAGGATACGGGTCGCGTGATGGGCATGATTCGCGCTGATCAGAGCATTTCCTTTCAGGCCATGGAACAAAAGGTGCGTGCCTTTATCGACATCGTGCGTGCCGATCCCGATGTGCGTGGCGTGACCGGCTTTGCTGGAGGGGCGCGTGCCAATACGGGTAGCCTGTTCATCTCCCTCAGACCCTTGGGCGAGCGCACGGCCTCGGCGATGGAGGTGATTGCGCGTCTGCGCAAGAAACTCGCCTCAGTGCCAGGTGCGCGTCTGACCTTGGTGCCTATGCAGGATGTTCGCATCGGTGGGCGTCAGACCGATGCCGAATACCAATTCACCTTGCAATCGGATGATCTTGCCTTGTTGCGACTCTGGGAACCTCAGGTCCGACGGGCCTTGCAACAGATCCCGCAACTGGCGGATGTCATTTCGGATCAGCAAGACAAGGGGTTGCAAGCCCGGCTGGAGGTCGATCGCGATCAGGCCACACGATTAGGCATCAGTATGCAAGCGCTGGAAACGGCCCTGGGAAACGCCTTCAGTCAGCGTCAGATTGCCACCTTGTATCAACAGCAGAATCAATATCCCGTGGTTTTGGAGGTCGATGCGCGGCTTTTACAGTCGCCTGAATCCTTGTACGCCTTTCAGGTGGTGAATGCAGCCGGACAGGCAATCCCTTTGGACCAGTTCGTGCGCGTGGTCCCAGGGTATATGCCGCTGTCCATCCAGCATCAGGGCGGCGCACCGGCGACGACGCTGAGTTTTAATTTGCAGCCCGGGGTGACGCTGGGCGATGCGACCCCGCTGATCCACCAGGCCTTGAGCGATATCGGCCTGCCCAGACAGGTGCGCGGTAACTTTGAGGGCAAGGCGCGAGCCTTTCAGCAATCCCTGGCTAGCCAGCCCTGGCTGATCCTCGCCACCTTGGTGAGCCTGTACTTGCTGCTCGGTATCCTTTACGAGAATCTGATCCATCCACTTACTATCCTGTCCACGCTACCCTCGGCGGGTATGGGTGCGCTCCTGGCGCTGATGGTGTTTGGCACGGAGTTCAGCGTCATCGCCCTGATTGCCATTTTTCTGCTCATTGGCCTGGTGATGAAAAATGCCATCCTGATGATTGACTATGCCATTGATCGCCAGCGTCGTTACCAAGTCAGTGCCGCGCACGCCATTTATCGGGCGGCGCAATTGCGCTTCCGGCCTATTTTGATGACTACGGTGACTGCCATCTGCGGTGCGCTGCCATTGGCTATGGGCGGTGGTGAGGGTGCCGAATTGCGCCAGCCGCTGGGTATCGCCCTCGTGGGTGGTTTGTTAATTTCGCAGATTTTGACGTTCTACACCACGCCGGTGATGTATATCTATCTTGATCGAGCCGCCAGGGCATTGAATTCAAGCTTAAAATTTATCCGACATTTCCGTAGGTGAACTGCATCATGTCCCTGACCCCCTGCGCATCCAAGCGATTCATGGCCTTTCTGGTGGCCACAGGGCTTGCCGCCTGTTCGACCGGGCCAGCTCATGTACGCCCCGCCGTGGCTTTGCCGGCGCAGTTTGAGGTCACGCTGGCGTCTGCTGATTGGCAGGTTCGCAATCCCCAAGGATTTACTTCCTCTGAGGCTGTATGGGCTGTCTTTGAAGATGCGCAATTGACGCGCTTGCAAACGGCTGCCGGGCAGGGAAGTCAGACTCTGAAGGCGGTCGAGGCACGCTACCGTTCCGCACAGGCGGCCTTGCAGATCAGCGAAGCCGTGCGTTTGCCGCAACTGGATAGTCGTCTGAAGATGAATCAGAACCACGACACGGGAAGCAGCAGCAGCGCATCGTTGAGTATGGGGGTGAGTTGGGAAGTGGATCTGTGGGGCCGAATTGGCCGCGTGGTGGAGGGCGCTACGGCGATCACCGAGGCCGGGGCGTACGACCTGGCGGCTGCGCGCCTTAGCCTGCAGGCGCTGGTGGCTCAGATGTATTTTCAGTGGCGTGCAAACGAGGCAGAGG
>SXGU01176622.1_pt1 | contig 17023 bp, 16 predicted proteins | sample 3174531 | NCBI WGS metagenome assembly SXGU01 (sample SAMN11356863, study PRJNA531348) | freshwater metagenome | isolation source: freshwater sample F1-140 | place: China: Fuxian Lake, Yuxi | collected 2017-12-25 | reverse complement strand
TCGCCGAGACCCGCGAGCAGGCCAAGGAGCAGTCGATCCTCGGTCTGCAGAAGTGGCACAACGAGTACAACGTGAAGGTGCTCGGCCGGCCCGGCGCCCAGTGGGTGGACGACCCCGAGGAGCTGTACAACCAGGTGGCCGCCGGCGGCGCCGAAGGGGGTGGCGCTGCCGTCATCGGTACGCCCGACGACCTCATCGAGGCCATCCTCCAGTTGCAGGAGACCACGGGTGGGTTCGGCGTGGTGCTCGGCTTCGCGAACGACTGGGCCAACATCGAGCACACCCGCAAGTCGTGGGACCTCGTCGCCCGCTACGTCATTCCCGCGGTGAACGGCACCATCCGCCCGCAGATGGCCTCGGCGGAGTACGTGGCCGAGCGCAAGGGCGAGTTGATGGCCGGCGCCAGCGCCGCCGTGATGAGCAAGATCATGGGCGACGAGAAGGCGGCCGCGGCCATGGGCGTCACCATGCAACAGATGCAGGCGCGCATGGCCAAGCAGGAGAACGACCCCGTGTTCCGCCCCGGTGGCGGCCTGCCCACCGCCGACTGACCCGGCAGAGAGTCAGTCGTCCTTCAACGCCACCGCGTTCGGGGTGACGTTCATCTTCGGCACGTATTCCGCCACTTCCACGTCTCGTCCCTCGCCCTCGAACTTCAGGCGCAGTTCGGTGCGGCACGAGGTGCACGGGCCGTAGAAGCGTTCGTCGGTCTGGCTCCCGCAACGCGGGCATGTCACCGTCATCGTGTCCATCATCAGTAGGCCTCCGCCCAGAACGTTGTCAGCATCGCCGCGCCGGCGGCGGGATCGCCGAGCATCCACCAGTGACCCTGGCCCGGCAGCACGTGCCGCCGCGCGCCGATGCGATCGGCCACCTCGGCACCGAGCGTCTCGCCCTGCACGAACGGGTCGTTCGGGGCGATGATGGCCAGCCCCGGGATGGTGGCGGCAGGCCCGAGGTGCTCGCCCCACTCCTTCATCGCCGGCTGTGCGGCCGAGCGGTACAGCGCCAGGACACACTCGCCCATGGTTGCGTCGCCCGCCGCGACCAGTCGCTCGCCGGTGGCGCGCGGGATGCCGATGGCTTCGAACAGCGCGATGCGGTCCTCCGCCGGGGTGGCGGCGTTCTGCTCGAAGTACGCCTCGCCCGCGCCGGGCGTCTGCCAGATCTGGGCGAAGTCGTGCCACACGTAGTCGGGGTGGAACAGACCGAGCACGTCGCACGCCCACGTGCGGAACAGGTGCGGCCGCAGGCTCACGGCGCGCATGCCGATGCCGCCGCCCCAGTCGTGCCCGACGAAGTCGATCGGGCCGTGTTCGTACACGATCGGTTCGAGTTCGGCCACCAGCCAGAGCGCGTACTCCTCCTTCGTCGCGCCGAACCCCTTCGGGACCGGGCAGCCGAAGCCGGGGAGTTGCGGGGTGTACACGTCGTCGCGACCGAGTTCGGCCACGAGGGGCTCCCAGATGACCGGAGTCTCGGGGTTGCCGTGGAGCAGGACGATGGCCATGGTCAGATGATGTCGATCGCGTCGAGGGTGGCGGCGGCCACCGGGTCGGTGAGTTGGGCATGCATGCGCCAGTCGCTGCGCTTGGTGCCCCAGCTGACGAACTCGTGGGCGGAGGTCACGCAGATGCCGAGCAGTGCGTCGAGCCCGAGGCCCACCTGCCACTGCTCGCCGGGCGCACTTGGCCGCACGTGGTAGATGGTGTGGCGCAGGTCGGTGAACACGATGTTCACCCCGTGCTCGCACTCGGCCAACGCCGTCGCGCACATCTGCGGCAGCCCGGCCATCATCCACTGCACGGTGGCCTCCAGCACCGCCGGGTCGTGCGGCAGATCGGCCGCCCGGTCGACGGCGACCCCGATGTCGTGGCGCAGGTGGCAGTAGTGGTCGAACGCGATCGCGTTGCCCATCAGGTGCAGCGGATGGCTGCCCAGGTTGGCGATGGGCACCACGGTCTCCGACATCGGCGGCTCCTGCATCGCGGCCAACGCGGCGATGCCCTTCTCGCTCCACTCGCGGTACTCGTGCAACACCTCGTTCGGTGTCCAGTTGCGGCGCGCCTGCACCGGCACCTCGGCATTGGCCTCCACGTCGTTGGTGGTGCCCTGCTCGATGCTGCCCGGGTCGGCGATGCCGTGGAACGTGGCCGCCATGTGCTGCGCGACGTCCTGCACCCGCCATCCGGCGCAGCCACTGGGGCGCGCCCACTCGTCGTCGGTGAGCGAGTCGAACAACTCCAACGCGTGCGAGTGTTCGGCGCGCAGCGCCGCGATGGCTGCCTTCGTCATGGGTGCATCTCCCTCCGTTGCGCACCGTAGTCGCGACCTACGCTCCCCTCATGCACGTCGACGTCATGCTCACTCCGCAACCGCTGCAACGGATGGACGGCACCGCGCGAGCGCTCCTGTCGGCCGGGTTCGACGGCATCCTCTTCACCGAGGCGGGCCGCACGGCGTACCTGTCGGCGGCCGTCGCCGCAGCCGCTGCGCCCGGGCTGGAGCTCAGCACCGGCGTCGCCGTGGCATTCCCCCGCAGCCCGATGGTGACCGCGCAGGTGGCGTGGGAGTTGCAGGAGGCCACGGGCGGCAAGTTCCGGCTCGGCCTCGGCACCCAGGTGCGCACCCACATCGTGCGCCGCTACGGCGTGGAGTTCGACTCCCCCGGCCCGCGCCTGCGCGACTACGTGCAGGCCGTGAAGGCGTGCTTCGCCGGCTTCCGCGGTGAGCCGCTCGACCACCGTGGCTCGTTCTACGAACTCACCTGGCTGAACCGCCAGTGGAGCCCCGGCCCCATCGACGTGCCCGACCCGAAGGTGGACATCGCCGCCGTGAATCCGTGGATGCTGCGCATGGCCGGCGAGGTGGCCGACGGCGTGCACGTGCATCCGATCGGCGAACCCGGTTACCTGCACCGGCACGTGCTGCCGAACGTGGCCCGTGGCGCCACGGAGATGGGCCGCTCGCTCGACGACATCAGCATCATCGTGCCGGTGAACATCATCGTCGGCGACACCGAAGCCGAGCGCGCCGCCGACCGTGAACTGCTGCGCGGCATGCTCAGCTTCTACGGCAGCACCCCGAACTACGCGTTCATCTGGGACGAAGCCGGCTTCGAGGGCACCACCGCCCGCGTGCGCGAGCACCAGAAGAACGGCGACCTGGCGGCGATGGCCGCGCAGATCACCGACGACCACCTGGCCACGTTCTGCACCGAGGCCACCTGGGACGGCCTGGCCCAGGCACTGGTCGACAAGTACGGCGACGTTGCATCGCGCCTGGTGTTCTACAACGCACTGATGGGCCACCCCGAGCGCATCGAACGCTTCGGCGAAGTGGCCAAGCAGATCCGCTTCCTCACCGAGTCCTGAGTTCGGCACCGGCCCTCCGCCGCGGGGCGCGGGGGCATCTGGGCGCGATCTGTTCCGGAATGGCTTCTGGCGCTGATTCGTCCCGGATTCCGGGACGAATCAGCGCCAGATGCAGCGATCCGAGCTGCCGCGATCGGTGCCACGGTGGACGAGCTGCTCCCACAACCGCTCCTTGCGTGCCGGTCAGAGGAGGCGGCGGGAGGTGGCCCAGGTGGTGAGTTCCTTGCGGTTGCTGAGCTGCAGCTTGCGCAGCACCGCCGACACGTGGGTCTCCACGGTCTTCACCGACAGGTGCAGGTTCGCCGCGGCCTCGCGGTACGTGTAGCCACGGGCGATGAGCCGCATCACCTCCTGCTCGCGGGCGGTGAGCAGATCGAGTTCGGGATCGTGCGCCGGCGGCGCCTGACCCGAGAACGCGTCGAGCACGAACCCCGCCAGCCGCGGTGAGAACACGGCGTCGCCCTCGTGCACACGACCGATGGCATCGACCAACTCGCGGGGGTCGATGGTCTTGGTGACGTAGCCGCGGGCGCCGGCACGGATGACCGCCACCACGTCGTCGGCAGCGTCGCTGACCGACAGGGCGAGAAACACCGCCTCGGGCCATTCGCGGTGTACGCGCTCGATGACGGCACGACCGCCGCCGTCGGGCAGGTGCACGTCGAGCAGCACCACGTCGGGTCGGGCATCCAGCACACCGCGCACTGCGTCGGCCACGGTGCCGGCCTCGCCCACCACCTCGACGGAATCGCCCAACTCGGCCTTCACCCCGGAGCGGAACAGGGCATGGTCGTCGACCAGGAACACGCGCACGGTCACGGCGTCACACTGCCATCCGCCGTCACCTCGCGCGGCACGCGTAGCCGCACCTCGGTGCCGTCGCCCGGCGACGAGACGATCTCGGCCGTGCCGCCGACACGTTCCACGCGTCCGACGATGGACTGCGCGATACCGCGCCGGTCGGGCCCGGTGGCCGCCGGGTCGAACCCGCGGCCGCGGTCGCGCACGAACGCCTCCACGGCCTGGTCGGTGACCTCTACGTAGAGCGACACCGACGTCGCTCCGCTGTGCGACGCCGCGTTCACGCACGCTTCGCGGGTGGCGGCCACCAGCGACTGCAGTGCCTCGTCGAGTGGTGCGTCGCCTACCGTCACCACCTCCACCCGCACGTCGTAGCGGGCCTCCACCTCACGTGCCATCGCGCCCATCGCTGCGGTGACCGAGGCGTCGACCGGCGCGTCACCGCCGAACAACCACGCGCGCAGTTCGTGTTCCTGCTGTCGGGCCAGCGAAGCCGTGCGACGCGGATCGTCGGCGTTGCGTTGGATGAGCGCCAACGTCTGCAGCACCGAGTCGTGCAGGTGCGCGGCCATTGCCTCCCGTTCCTCGGAACGGATGCGCTGCCGGCGTTCTTCCGCCGCCGCCTGCGCGAGGCGGGCGATCCACGGCCCCACCAACAGCGCCACCCCCACGATGCTGATGGCGGCAGCCAGCACACCGATCCGCACCGTGCCCGACACGGGGTCGGCGACACCGACGGCCACCAGGCCCACCACCAGCAGCCCGGCACCCACGAACACCCGAGCGCGCGCGTGCCGACCGGCGATGATCGCTGCGAGGCGCGACTCGGCGGCCACCTCGTCGCCCACCATGGCCAGCACCACCACACCCGCCACCAGCACCACCACCACGGCCATCACCGCGTCGCCCAACCACAGTCCGGTCGACCGCACCACCAGCAACAACCCGGCCGCCACCAGCACCACGGCCACGGTGCGGCGCATCTCGACGGGTTCGCCCGGCTGATCGCCCTCGGGCAACGATGGCTTCGACAGCACCGCACCCACGGCGTACAGCACCAGACCCAACCCGGCGGCGAACGTGAGCACCACCAACGCGCCGCGCACCACCGCCACGTCGACGCCGAACCGACGCGCGAAACCCGCCGCAACGCCCGCCACGACGCGCCCGTCGTCGTGGCGGTGGAAGCTGACCGCGCTGGTGTCCATCGGGGTGATTGTCGCATCTCGCCGGCGATCTGCCATCGGGGACGGTTCAGGGTCGAATCAGGGTGTGTCCCCGATGGCACCGTCCCACCGACGGCGCACCATGACAGCATGAGTACCGACATGCACGAACCCACCCGCACCGGCTGGCGCCACACCCCCGTGTCGCGCGTCCCCAAGGGCGGCCACGACGGTGGCAAGCTCGGCGGTGTCGTCGCCGGGCTGTCGAAGGCCTACGGCTTCGACCTCACCACCACCCGCGTCGCCGTCGTGATCGCGGCGCTGCTGCTGCCCGCCGTCGTACTGGTGTACCTGGCGGCCTGGGTGCTGCTGCCGCCCACCCCGGCCGAGGCGCGACCCATCGTCGACGTGGTCACCGACCGCCGGCGTCTGCCGCTGTTGATCGTGATCGTGGTGGCCATCGCCATGGGCGGCCTCGGTTCGCTGGGCAGTTGGTTCCTGTTCCGCGGTGCCCCGTGGGGGCTGCTGCTCATCGGGCTCGGTGTGCTGCTGTGGATGTCCACCCGCAGCAGCGTGGCCCCGCCGCCCTCGACCACGGCACCCACCCCCGGCCCCGCGGGCACGGCCGCCCCGATGCCCGTCACCATCACCCCGCTCGACGTCACCGACACCGTGCCGCTCACCGCGAGCTTCCCGCCGCCCGTCGCTGCCCCGCCCCCCGCGGCCGCGACGGCGACGACGGTGACGCCCCGGGTGCGCACGCCGCGTCGCCCCATCGGCAGTATCGGTGTGGGGTTGGCCGTGCTGTGGTTCGCGTTCGCCGCCGCCGTCGAGGCGCTCGGCTGGTGGGACGCCCCGGCACTGTGGGTCATCGTCACCGGGCTCGGCATCGTGATGGTCGCCCTGTTCATCAGCACCGTCGTGAACCGCAGTTGGGTGCTGCCCATCCCGCTCGCGCTCGTCGGCATGGTGGTCGGCGTGCTGTGCCTCGCCCAGCCCGACCTCGATGGCGCCGCCGGTCAGCGCGTCGTGCGTCCCACCACCGTGGCCGCCGCCACGGACGCCCAGCACCTGGCCGCCGGTCAGCTCACCATCGACCTGCGCGACGTGCCGTTCACCCCCGGCGATCCGCTGGCCGTGACCGCCGAGGTGGGTGCGGGCCAACTGCGCGTGCTCGTGCCGTCGAACGTCGACGTCGAGGTGCGCACCGACGTCGGTGCCGGCCAGGCCGAGGTGTGGGGCGAGGAGGTGTCCGACGGAATGCGCCAGGACGCCACCCGCGTCAGTGAGGCCGAGGTCAGCCCCGCGGCCGGTGCCGTGCAGCTCGATCTGCGTGTCGGTCTCGGGCAGATCTCCGTGGAACGCGTAGCGTCACAGGGATGACGAACCCGAACATCCGCATGGGGCTGCAGATCCCCTCGTTCACCTATCCCGGCGTCGGCACGGCCGATCTGTTCGAGACCATCGCCGGCATCGCCGTCACCGCCGAGAAGAGCGGCTTCGACAGCGTGTGGGTGATGGACCACTTCTACCAACTGCCCCTCATCGGCTCGCCCGACGAGAACATGTTCGAGGCGTACACGCTGCTGTCGGCCATCGCTGCCCGCACCGAGCGAGTGCGCCTCGGCTGCATGGTGGGCGGCATGACCTACCGCAACCCGGCGTTCCTGGCCAAGCAGGTCAGCGCGCTCGACGTGATCTCCAAGGGCCGCGCCATCTGGGGCATCGGTGCCGGCTGGTTCGAACAGGAGCACCTCGAGTACGGCTACGAGTTCGGCACCTTCACCGACCGGTTCGAGAAGCTCGAGGAAGGCCTGCAGATCATCAAGAGCATGTTCGTCGAGCACCAGACCACGTTCGCCGGCAAGTGGTTCAACGTCACCAACGCACTCAACGTGCCCAAGCCCGTGCAGGCCGGCGGCCCGCCCGTGCTCATCGGCGGCAGCGGCGAGAAGAAGACGCTGCGGATGGTGGCCCAGTACGGCGACGCCTGCAACGTGTTCGGCAACCCCGACCAGATCCGCCACCTGATGGGCGTGCTCGACGGCCACTGCGCCGCGCTCGGCCGCGACCCGAAGACGATCTGCCGCACCCGCCTCGGCACCCTGATGCTCGGCCGCACCCACGAGGAGGCCCAGGCCAAGCTGTCGGCACGCCTCGGCGGTGCCAAGGTGGAGGACCTCCCCGCCGACCTGCAGTTGCGCGTGAAGAACCAGTTCCTCGTGGGCGACGCCGACACGGTGGCCGAACAGGTCACCGCGCTGCTCGACGCCGGCCTCGACGGGCTCATCTTCAACATGTCCGACGCCCACGATCTCGACGCCGTGGCGTACGCGGGTGAGGTGTTGTCCGGCATCATGAAGTGATGCGCCTCGTCCTCGGTACCTGCCACCACGACTGTCCCGACAGCTGCGGGTGGCAGGTCACCGTCGACGACGACGGCCGCGCCATCCAGCTGCGCGGCAACCCCGAGCACCCGTACAGCGCCGGCGAGCTGTGCCCGAAGGTGAACCGTTACCTCGGGCGCGTGTACAGCGACGAGCGCGTGCTGCACCCGCTGCGCCGGGTGGGCGCGAAGGGCGAGGGCCGGTTCGAGCAGATCACGTGGAACGACGCCCTCACCGAGATCGCCGAGCGGTTCCACACCATCATCGACACGCACGGCGCCGAGGCGATCCTGCCGTACGTGAGCGCCGGCAACCAGAGCCTGTTGGCGCTGATGTTCGGCGACCGCCTGTGGCACCACCTCGGCGCCAGCCGCCTGACGGGTGGCCTGTGCGGGCTGGTGGCCGGCGCCGGCACCGCCACCACCATGGGCACCGGGAAGGGCATGGACCCCAGCGACCTCCGGCACAGCCGGTTCATCGTGTTGTGGGGCACCAACACCCGGCTCACCAACCGCCACCTGTGGCCGTTCATCGAGGAGGCACGCGACAGCGGCGCGACGGTCGTGGTGATCGACCCCATCCGCACCGCCACCGCCGAAGCGGCCGACTGGTTCCTGCAACCGCGGCCCGGTACCGACGTGGCCTTGATGTTGGCGATGATGCACGTGCTGGTGCGCGACGGCCTCGTCGACCGCGAGTGGGTCGATGCCCACACCGTCGGCTTCGACGACCTCGCCGCGCACGTGGCCGACTGGACCCCCGCCCGCGCCGCCGCGATCACCGGGCTCGACGAGGGCGACATCGAGACCCTCGCCCGCCGCTACGGCACCGAGGCACCCGCCGCCATCCGCACCCTCGTGGGCGCCGAGCACCACGAACACGGCGCGATGTTCTTCCGCACGCTCACCTGCCTGCCCGCGCTGATCGGTGCGTGGCGGCACCTCGGCGGCGGCTACGCCCGCAGCGTCAGCACCTGGACCAACGACGTGTTCGACTTCGCCGCGCTCGCCCGCCCCGATCTGCTGGCCGGGCGCTCGCCCCGCGGTGTCGCCATGCCGCAGCTGGGCCGTGCCCTCACCGACCCCACGCTCGGCCCGCCGCTGCACGCCGTGGTGATGATCGGCGTGAACCCACTCGTGTCGGTGCCCGAGCGTGAACGCGTGCGTGCCGGCCTGTCGCGCGACGACCTGTTCACCGTGGTGCACGACCAGTTCGTCACCGACACCGCCCGCTACGCCGACATCGTGCTGCCGGCCACCACGCAGATCGAGGCGGTCGACGCCGTCACGTCGTGGGGCAGCCTCCACGTCGGCTGGAACCACGCCGCGATCGAACCCCTCGGCGAGGCCGTCAGCAACAGCGAACTCCACCGCCGCCTCGCACGCGCGCTCGGCTGCACCGAACCCGCACTCTTCGACGACGACCTCACGGCCCTGCGCGCCGCGTTGCCCACGCTCGACCTCGACGCCCTGCAACGCGACGGGTTCGCCGACACGCCGTTCCCCGCCGACCGCCGACCCTGGGCCGACGGTGGCTTCCCCACCCCCAGCGGCAAGCTCGAACTGCGCAGCGACGCCTTGGCCGCGCTCGGCGCACCCGCCCTGCCCACCTACACCCCGCCAACCGAGGCACCCTCGGCCGAGTTCCCGTTCGCGCTGCTCACCCCGAAGCAGCAGATGCGGTTCCTCAACAGCAGCTACTCGCACCTGCCTCAGCACGGCCCGCTCGAACCGGCACCCGCACTCGAGGTGTGCGCCGACGACGCGGCCGCGCTCGGCCTCGCCGACGGCGACCGCGCCCGCGTGTGGAACCACCGCGCCGAACTCGACCTGCCGGTGCGCATCACCAACCGCGTCCGGCCCGGCGTGGTGGCCGTGCCCTGGGGATGGTGGGCCCGGCATCACGGCGGCCCCGATGCACCGGTGGCGAACTCGCTCACGAGCGACGCGGCCACCGACTGGGGCGGCGGCGTGGCGTTCTGGGACACCGCCGTCGCGGTGGCCCGCGCGTAACTGCTCACCCCGTCATCCCAGGTGAGGGGTAGCCTTGCCACATGGCAGGGGACCTGATCTACGCATTTCGCATCATGCGCCTGCCGCTGCTCGACGCCGGTGGTGCCGCCATCGGACGCATCGAGGACATCGTGCTCATCCCCGGTTTCAAGGGTGGCGTGCCGCGCGTGCTCGGCTTCGTCGCCACCAGCCAGCGCCGTCGCATCTTCGTCAACGCCAATCGCCTCGGCAGCCTCGACAGCGAAGGTGCCCGCCTGCGCAGTTGGGACGTCGACCTCAACCCGTTCAAGCCGAAGGTCGGCGAGATCCTGGTGGGCCGCGACATCATCGACAAGAAGGTCGGCGACGAGACCGTCAGCGACGTCGCGCTGCGCCCCGCGAACGACGGCAAGCAGGTCTACTGGGAACCCGCGAAGGTGCGCATGGCGCGCCGCAGCATGATGCGCCCCCGCCCCAGCTACCGCCTCGTCGACGTGGCCGAAGTTCCCAGCCTGTTCGCCATGGAGGCCGGCGGCGAGATGGCCGCCGAGGCAGCTCGTCTGCGTGACATGCACCCCAGCGACGTGGCCGGCGTGGTGCGCGCACTGCCGCTCGCCCAACGCAAACTGCTCGCGGCGGCCATGGACGACGAACGCCTCGCCGACCTGCTCGAGGAACTGCCCGAGGCCGAACAGCTGCGCATCATCGAAGGCCTCGACATCGAGCGCGTCGTCAACGTGCTCGAGGAGATGGAGTACGACGACCTCGCCGACCTCCTCGCCGAGATGCCTGGCGAACAGCGCACCAGGGTGCTCGAGGCGATGGACGAGGAGGACGCCGACGTGATGCGTCGCCTCCTGTCGTACGAGGAGGGCACGGCCGGCGCACTGATGACCCCCGACATCGTCATCATGGGCACCACGGCCACCGTCGCCGAGGCGCTCGCCGAGATCCGCGACCCCGAATGGCTGGTCAGCATCGCCGCCCAGGTGTTCGTGGTGCAGCCGCCGTACAAGCCGCCCACCGGCAACTACCTCGGCGTCGTCCATTTCCAGCGGCTGCTGCGCGAACCGCCGGCCATGGAGCTCGGCCGCATCTTCGAGCAGGAACCCACCATCACGCCCGACATGCCCGAGCGCGAGGTGGCCGAACGGCTCGCCAGCTACAACCTGTTGTCGGTCGGTGTGTGCGACGAGGCCGGACGCCTCCTCGGCGCCATCACCGTCGACGACGTGCTCGACCGCACCCTCCCCACTGGGTGGCGGCAGCGCAGGCGGGTGAACTCGGGGGCGGTGCCGCGATGAAGCGCCGCGAAGACCTCACCACCCCGCGCCAGAACCGTCGACTCGGCGTCCACTACGACCCCGACGCGTTCGGCCAGTTCAGCGAGAGCATCGCCCGCTACCTGGGCACCGCCCGCTACCTCGTCTACCAGAGCGTCTTCTGCATCGGCTGGGTGCTGTGGAACTCGTTCGGCCCGAAGGCGCTGCGATTCGACGAATGGCAGTTCATCGGCCTCACCCTGCTGCTGTCGCTGCAGGCCGCCTACGCCGCACCCCTCATCCTGCTCGCCCAGAACCGGCAGGAACAGCGCGACCGGTTGCAGACCGAGACCGACCGCAAGGTGGCCGAGCGCACCCAGTTCGACACCGAGTTCCTCGCCCGCGAGATCGCCAGCGTGCGCCTCTCGCTCGGCGACGTACCCACCACCGACGACCTCGAGGACCACTTCGAGAAGCTCACCGCCGCGGTCGAGCGCATGTCGACCCGGCTCGACGAGTTGGAGGCCCGCATCCAGAAGGACGGGCCTCGCGACATCATCCCCGACTAGCGGCGGCGGCCACGTGCTGCACCAGGCGCAACGTGGCCTTCGCGAACTCCTCGGGTGAAGTCCACGATGCGAGGTGGTCGTCGGGCAGTTCGATCACGAACGCGTCCAACGCCTCGGCCAATTGCCGCTGCTTGCGCGGCCACACCAGATGGTCGCGGGTGGTGATCAGCGCACCCGCGGGCTTGCCGAGGTGGCGCGCCCACGCCGTGGCGTCGTAGCGGCCGAGCGACCGGCCGGCCTGCACGATGGCACCGACGTCGTTGCGGTGCACCTCGCTGGCCACCCACGGCACGTACGGCTCCATCGGATGGTTCGGGCCCAGGAGGCGGCGGATGCCGTGGCGGATCCAGCGCATGTACACCCGCGACCGCAGGATGCTGCCCAGCAGGCCCACGGTCTTCCACTGCGCCCGCTCGAACCACTTCGCCCGCCACTCGAGTGCCGTGGCCTCCACCACCATGCCCGCCACCAGATCGGGATGCCGGCGGGCGAACAGCAGGCTGATGGGCCCGCCCATCGAGTACCCGACCGTGATGACCTTGGTGATGCCCAGCTCGCGCAGCAGCAAGGCTGCGTCGTCGGCGGCATCGTGCAGCTCGAAGTCGACCGGGCTGCGCAGCCCGCGGCCGTGGCCACGATGGTCGACCGCGATGAACGAGAACTCCTCGGCGAGGTGCTCGTACGCCGTGAAGAACTGCAGGTCGGCGCTGGCGGTCCAGCCGTGCAACAGCAACAGCGTGGGTGCCTCGGGGTCTGGGTGCTGGTGGTGGCGATAGAACATCTCGCCACGACCCGGCAGCACCGCCGTGCGGCCGGGGGGCAACCACGGCAGCACCATCACCGCATTCGCACCGGAGGCCATTGCCCCAAGTTACCAGCTGGTAGCTCGGGCGACCCCGGTGTACTCCTGCACCTGCACACCCATCGCCGTGGCGTGGTGCAGCAGCTCGAGACGGGTCACCGTGGGGCAGGCCGTGGTGTGCACGCCCGCCTCCAGTTGCCCCGCCACCACCTGCATCGCCGCCGCCGCCGTCACCGCCGCGGCCAGCTCGGCCGTGCGCGCCGCCGACCCGGCGATGAGCGTCACCCTCGACCCGTCGGCTGCCGCGCCGCGTGCCTCCACCCGCACCGCGCCGATGTCGCCGTCGGAGTGCGGCGGCGTGAGCATCGGCAGGCGCGCCGTCAACCGGTCGCGGCGAGTGGCCGACACACGGGCCGAGATGCGCGACGCCCCGGGGAACGCATGGTGCAACAACAACGGATCACCCAGGGCGGCCCGATAGCAGTCGTGCGCCTCCACCGGATCGGGGAACCACACCAGGTCGCGACCGCTGCCGCCCGCCGGTTCGGTCCACGCACCGTCGTGCCAGCCCAGCGCCGTACTGCCCAGCGCGAGGTGGTGCTGACGTGCGCACGCCGGCCCCGCCGTGCCGTGGATGGCCACGTGCAATTCGTCGACCACCGCCAACTGATCGACCAGGAAACGAGCCAACAGCCCCGACAACCCCGGCGCCATGCCACACCCCACCAGCAACGCGGCCTGATGGCGACGGGTGAGATCGGTGAGCGCGAGCAGCAACCGCAGGTCGTCGAGGTCGTCACTCATCGACACCACCGCCGTGCCGTCACGCAGGAACTGCGCCGCCAGCTCCGCGTGCGGGGCCGGATGGCACAGCACCACCACGTCGCACACCGACAGGTCGCCGACACGCTCCACCACCACACCACCGATGGGTCGCGTACATGCGACCGCATGACCGTGCAGCACGTCGAACGCCGCCACCCGGTGCCCGCGGCGCGCGAGATGCGCCACCACACGGCTCCCGGTCACACCGCAGCCCACCACGCCGACGATGGGCGCCGCCGCCGCGGGTTGCGAGGTCATCGCGGCGGCACGCTGACGTCGCGCCAGCCGCCGGCCTGCGGCGGCACGCCGCCCTTGCCCTTCAGACGCAACACGCTGGCGATGAAGCCGGCGAGTGAGAGCGCGACGAGCGCACGGCGAAGGACCTTCATGACGGGCGAGCGTACCAACTGCCCGACGAGGTCGTCTCCACACCACGCTGGCCAGAAAACGACCACACCCCGGGCTGGAGGCCCGGGGTGATTGGTGGGGCTAACAAGAATCGAACTTGTGACCTCATCCTTATCAGGGATGCGCTCTAACCGACTGAGCTATAGCCCCAGGTCGGTTGGACAGGCTAGCGGCCTGGACGGAAAACCCTCAACCGGCGGGATCGGGATCCTGGGCCGGCGGAACGTCGTCGTCGAACGACATCGGCTCACCGGTGCGCCGGCCCGGCCAGCGCCAGCCGCCTGCACGCTCCTCGCGGGCGATCACTTCCTCCTCGAGCACCGTCACCCGGATGCCACCCACCAGGTCGGCGATGAGGTTGAACATCGTCGCGGCGAGCACGAACAGGCCGGTGAGACCGACCACGAGGAACAGGCCACCCACCCACGCGTTGTGGTAGATCGCCCCACCGTTCAGCTCGAAGGTCTCCCAACCGAACGTCTCGAAGAACCGCTCCACGTTGTCGACCGTGCCGGTGTTCTGGGCCACCTGCCACAGCAGTACGCCCGCAGTGAGCAGCACGGCGTACAGGAACAAGCTGAACAGCAGCCCCACCTTGAACACGCTCCAGGTGTCGACCGTGCGCACCACGCGGGTGACCCGACGCACACGCGGACGGCGCGCCTTGGGGAGTGTCACCGGACGCAACGCCCGGGCGGGCTTCTGCGGCTTGAACAGCGACGGCAACCCGTCGGTGCCGTCGGTGTCGGTGAACTCGGGCGGACGCGGCAGGTTCGAGGTGGGATCGTCGACCACCGGCACCACCACCGTGCGCGCCACCGGCGCCGACGTGTCGGGCTCGGGCTCGGGTTCCACCTCGGCCGGCACGATGACGGGGATCTCGATCGGCGTGCCGTCCTGCACCGGGGCCAGCAACGGGTCGTCGATCACCGTGCTGGTGGGCAACACCGGTGCCACCGGCGCCGGCGACGACGGCGCGTTCACCGTCGTGCGGGCCGATCCGGTGCGAGTGCCGGCACGGTCACCCGTGCGCGGATCGGTGGGCGCGGTGCGCTTGGTGACCCGTGCCGTGGCGCGGGGGCGAGGCTGCGCAGCACTGTCGTCCACAGGCCGAGTGTAGGAGACTCGGCCCGCTCAGGGTGCGCGGCCGGCGCGAGCCACCGCCGAGACGTCGCCCACCGACACCGTGACCAACACGTCGTCGCCCACCACGCGGAACGAGCGCAGCACCCCTCCGTTGCGTCGCGCCAACGCCGCCGCCGACGACTCGCCGCCGATCACCCCGGCCAACGCCGCTGCGTCGGCCGCCACCTGGGCCTGTTCCACGGTGTGCACCCGGGCGGCGAATCGGCCCACCGCCACCGCGCCGAACACGGCGAACACCACCACCACGAGCACCAGCACCACGGCCTGGCCCGCCTCACCTCGTCGAGCACTCGCGCGCATCGACCACCTCCACTGCATCGCTGTCGTGTGAGGCGGCCGATGCCGCGAGATGGCGCCGAACGACGCAACGGTTCAGGCGACGATCACTCGTCGTCGTCGCTGGCGAGGATGAGGGCCACCGAGGCCACCACCTCGCCGTCGGGCACACCCATGATGGTGACACCCGTGGCATCGCGGCCGATGTGGCGAATGCCGCGGACCGGCGTACGGATGGTGGTGCCACCCGAGGCCACGGCCACGATCTCGTCGTCGTCGCCCACCATGAACGCGGCCACCACCTCGGTGCCCTTGTTGCGGATGAACTTCATGCCCTTCACGCCCTGGCCACCACGGCCCTGCACGTTGAACTTGTCGAGCTGCACCCGCTTGCCGAACCCGGCCTCGGTGATCATCAGGATCGACGTGTCGTCCTTCGCCACGTCGACACTGACCACGGTCTCGCCCGGCTTCAGTTTCATGCCGCGCACACCGGAGGCGGCGCGACCCATCGGCCGCACCTCGCTCTCGTTGAAGCGGATGGTCATGCCGCCCTTGCTGACCATGAAGATGTCGTCGGAACCGCTGGTCTCGATGACCCGAACCAGTTCGTCGTGCTCACGCAGGTTGAGCGCGATGAGCCCGTCGCGACGGCCGTTGTCGTACTCGTTGAACGCCGTCTTCTTCACCACACCGTGACGGGTGGCGAAGAACAGGTAGCGCTCGGCCGCGAAGTCGCGAGTGTCGATGATGGCCTGGATGTTCTCGCCCGGCTGCAACGGCAGCAGGTTGACGATGGGCATGCCCTTCGCCGTGCGCTCACGCTCGGGCACCTCGAGGGCACGCAGGCGGTACACCCGGCCGCGGTTGCTGAAGAACAGCAGGTACGCGTGGGCCGTGGTGAAGATGACGTGTCGCACGATGTCGTCGCTCTTCAGCCGTGCACCGGTGACACCGCGACCGCCACGACCCTGGGTCTTGAACGAGGCGGCCGGCACGGCCTTCACGTACTGGGCCTCGGTCATCACGATGACCAGTTCCTTGTCGTCGGTGAGGTCCTCGATGTTCATGTCGCCCGGATCGAAGCCCACCGTGCACACGCGCGGCGTGGCGAACTCGTCCTTGATGGCACTCATCTCGGTCTTGATGACACCGCGCAGCTTCTCGGGCGAATCGAGGATGCTCTGCAGCTCGATGATGCGCGCCTTCACGTCGTCGAGCTCGGTCATCAGGTCGATGCGGCTCAGACGGGTGAGCTGCGACAGGCGCATCTCGAGGATGTCGGTGGCCTGGATCTCGCTGAACTCGAACGGCTCGGCCATCAGACCGGCCTTCGCCGCCGCGGCATCGTCGCTGGCACGGATGAGGGCGATGATCTCGTCGATGACGTTGAGGGCCTTGATGCGGCCCTCGAGGATGTGCTCGCGGCGCTTCGCCTTGTCGAGGCGGAACTGCGTGCGCCGGGTGATGACATCCACCTGGTGCTCGATGTAGCCCTGCAGGGCCTGCACCAGGTTGAGCGTGCGCGGCACGCCGTGCACCAGCGCCACCATGTTCACCGGGAAGCTGCTCTGCAGCTGGGTGAGCTTGTACAGGTTGTTGAGCACCACGTTCGCGTTGGCGTCGCGCTTGAGTGTGATGACCAGATTGGTCTTGCCGCCCGCCGACGCGTCGTTCACGTCGGCGATGCCGTCGAGGTCGCCACCGTCGACGAGCTCCTGGATGCGGCCGGCGATGGCCGAGCAGCTGGCCTGGTACGGCAACTCGGTGACGATGATCTGCATCGAGCCACGACGGCCCTCCTCGATGGAGGCGGTGGCGCGCATCTTGATGCTGCCGCGACCTGTGCGGTACGCGTCCATGATGCCGGCGCGGCCGAGGATCATGCCGCCCGTCGGGCAGTCGGGACCCTTCACGAACTGCATCAGGTCGTCGGCCGTGGCCTCGGGGTGATCGATGAGATGGATGGTGGCGTCAATGACCTCGCCCAGGTTGTGCGGCGGGATGCTGGTGGCC
>SXGU01393591.1_pt1 | contig 17024 bp, 18 predicted proteins | sample 3174531 | NCBI WGS metagenome assembly SXGU01 (sample SAMN11356863, study PRJNA531348) | freshwater metagenome | isolation source: freshwater sample F1-140 | place: China: Fuxian Lake, Yuxi | collected 2017-12-25 | reverse complement strand
GTTTCTTGTCACAACCATTCCACGTTGCTGAAGTGTTTACCGGCGCACCTGGTAAATACGTGCCATTGAAAGAAACCATCAAAGGCTTTAAAGCCATTGTGGCCGGTGACTACGATCACCTACCTGAGCAAGCGTTCTACATGGTAGGCGGCATTGAAGAAGCGGTAGAAAAGGCAAAAACACTTAACTAATGGATGGTCGACAGACTTTTTTATAGGTTAAATGTTTAAGGAAAAGAGATGGCAAATACTGTTCATATCGATGTAGTCAGTGCAGAAGCGAGCATTTTTGCTGGTGAAGCCGAGTTTATTGTGGTGCCTGCCAGTGCGGGTGAAGTGGGTATTTACCCGCATCACGCGCCCATGGTCACCACCATTAAACCGGGTGCCTTGCGCATCAAGTTGTCTGACACGGCTGAAGAAACCTTGATCTTTATATCGGGTGGCTTGCTAGAAGTGCAACCGGGTTTAATCACCGTGTTGGCGGATACAGCGGTACGCGGTCACGATTTAGACGAAGCGAAAGCCCTCGCAGCTAAAGCGGCGGCTGAAGAAGCGATGAAAAATCGCACTTCAGACATGGATTATGCAAAAGCACAGGCAGAATTGTCTGAAGCCATCGCACAAATTCAAGCCATAGAGCGTTTGCGTAAAACGACTCACTAGCTGTAATGGCTGCATTAACAGCAAAAAAGGCAGCTTAGGCTGCCTTTTTTGTTATACTTTGCCTATAAAAGATAAATAATTGTTAAGTCATCACTTAGAAAAATGCCCAATCTTAATGTAGTCATACTCGCGGCCGGCAAAGGCACGCGCATGCATTCCGATCTGCCCAAGGTCTTGCATGAAGTAGGCGCGATGCCTATTTTAGGCCATGTGCTAGCCTGTGCTAAGGCGTTGAATCCTAGCAAAATTATCGTGGTGTATGGTTACGGTGGCGAAATCGTTAAACAGCGCTTCGCTGATGACAGTATTATTTGGGTGAAGCAAGCTGAGCAATTAGGTACCGGTCATGCCGTGCAACAAGCGTTACCGCATTTAGACGCGGATGCCAGCACGCTGATTTTATTGGGGGATGTGCCCTTGGTCGCCAGCACCGCCTGTCAAAAATTAATCAATCAAGCGAGCGATCAGCTGGCTATTCTGTCCTTCAATAAAGCCGATCCCAGCGGTTACGGCCGTATAGTGCGAGACGGCAGCGGCCAGGTAAGTGCCATAGTAGAGCATAAAGATGCCAGTGATCAACAGCGTCAAATCAAAGAAGTGAACACCGGCATGATGGCCATGCCCAATGGCCGATTGGTGCAGTGGTTAGCCACGCTCACCAACAACAATGCCCAGGGTGAATACTACTTAACCGACATCGTCGCGCTCGCCGTGCAGCAAGGCGTGCCCGTGGTGGCTGAAATCACCGAGGACGAATGGTCGGTAACCGGCATCAACGCCAAAAGTGATTTGGCGCAAATTGAACGTATTTATCAACAGCGTTATGCCCAGCAATTATTGCAACAGGGCGTGACCTTAAAAGACCCCAATCGCATCGATGTGCGCGGCGACCTGCAATGCGGTCGTGACGTGGAGATCGATGTGAATTGCCTGTTTGAAGGCCAAGTACAGTTGGGCGATGGCGTAAAAATAGCGCCCAATTGCGTGATTAAAAATGCCGTCATTGCCGCCGGCACCCAGATTGCTGCCTTTACCCATGTAGACGATGCACAAATAGGTGTAGAGGCGCGCATAGGCCCGTTTGCCCGCATAAGACCGGGTACGACTTTAGCCGATCATACCCATGTTGGTAACTTTGTTGAATTGAAAAATGCCCAAGTGGGCAGCACCAGCAAAATCAATCACCTAAGTTACGTGGGCGATGCCACGGTGGGTAAAAATGTCAACGTGGGCGCTGGCACCATTACCTGCAACTATGACGGCGCCAACAAATTTAGAACCGTGATAGAAGACGACGTGTTCATTGGCTCGGATACCCAGTTGGTGGCCCCGATCACCTTAGGCAAAGGTGCGACCATTGCCGCCGGTTCCACCATCACCAAAGATGCACCGGCAGGTCAGTTGACCTTTTGTCGCGCCAAAGATCAAAAATCCATTTCTGGCTGGAAACGCCCAGTAAAAATCAAAAAGTAGAGATCAACCATGTGTGGGATAGTGGGCGCAGTAGCCAATAGAAGCGTTGTTTCAACCTTAATAGAGGGTTTAAGTCGCCTTGAATACCGTGGCTATGATTCGGCCGGCATAGCCGTATTAAATGGCCATGGTATAGAGCGCGTGCGTGCCGTTGGCCGTGTGGCGGCCATGACCGAGAAAGCCGAAGCCACAAAAATAACTGGCCACGTCGGCATAGGCCATACCCGCTGGGCCACGCACGGTGGCGTCACAGAAAGCAATGCCCATCCGCATGTATCAAAAGAGCAAATTGCCGTGGTGCATAACGGCATCATAGAAAATCACGATGAACAGCGCGCTCGATTAAAAACCTTGGGTTACGAATTCACCTCGCAAACCGACACCGAAGTAATTGCCCATTTAATTCACTATTACCATCAAAGCTTAAGCCTGTTAGCCGCTACACAAAAAGCCGTGGCCGAGCTCACTGGCGCGTTTGCCATTAGCGTGGTATCGGTAAAAGAACCCGAGCACATGGTTACCGCACGATTGGGTTGCCCGCTGTTAATAGGCTTGGGCGAGGGTGAAAATTTCATCGCATCGGATGTGTCGGCGGTGCTATCCGTCACCCGTAAAGTGATTTATTTAGAAGACGGTGACGTGGCAGACATTGGTCGAGATGGTGTGGCTATTTATGGCCGCGATGGCTTACCCGTGCAACGCAAAGTGCACCTCAGCGACGTGTCGCTGGCCAGCATGGAACTCGGCCCTTATGCCCACTTCATGCAAAAAGAAATACACGAACAACCGCGTGCCTTGACCGACACCATAGAAGCCTTAATAGACGACAATCAATTTTCTGTGGCCTTGTTTGGCGATAAGGCCAGCGAAGTGTTTCAGCAGGTTGACAGCATACTTATCTTGGCAGCCGGCACCAGCTACTACGCCGCCTTAACCGCTAAATATTGGTTGGAGGGCATCGCCAAACTGCCCACCAATGTGGAAATAGCCAGTGAATACCGCTACCGCGTATCGGTGCCCAACCCCAAGCAACTGATCGTGACCATTTCTCAATCTGGTGAAACCCTGGACACCATGGAAGCCTTAAAGCACGCCAAATCCTTAGGCCAAAATTTAACGCTAGCCATTTGCAACGTGCAAGAAAGCGCCATTCCACGCGCCTCGCAATTGGTTTTTTATACCCGTGCCGGCGCAGAAATTGGCGGGGCTTCCACCAAAGCCTTCACCACGCAGTTGGTGGCCTTGTTTACCTTGGCCGCCACCTTGGCCAAGCAGCGTGGCTTGTTAGATAGGCAAGCCGAGCAGACTTATTTAGCCGCACTGCGCCAATTGGCCGGCAGCGTGCAACATGCCTTAAATTTAGAGCCACAAATCCGCGAATGGGCCAAACGCTTTGCCGATAAACAGCATGCCTTGTTTTTAGGCCGAGGCATACATTACCCCATCGCGTTGGAAGGGGCGCTAAAGCTCAAGGAGATATCGTACATCCATGCCGAGGCCTACCCTGCCGGTGAACTCAAACACGGCCCATTGGCCTTGGTGGACAGCAGCATGCCGGTGGTGGTGATTGCGCCCAATGACGATCTATTGGAAAAAGTAAAATCGAACATGCAAGAAGTGAAAGCCCGTGGCGGCGAGTTATTTGTTTTTGCTGATGCCGATAGTCAATTTACCGAATCCGAAGGCGTGCATGTTATCCGCACCCCGCGCCATGTGGGCGTGCTATCGCCTATATTGCACACCATTCCCGTGCAAATCTTGGCTTACCATGCGGCCTTGCTAAAAGGCACCGACGTGGACAAACCACGAAACCTGGCCAAGAGCGTGACAGTCGAGTAAGTTGGCTAGGGGCTAAAAAAGTTATTGCAGATAAGTTTGACATTAGTCCCAAAATGGGACTAATATGCTCCATGAAAGTAATTTCCCTAAAAACCCTAAAAGATTTTTATGAGCGCCATACGGATGCAGAACAGCCATTAAAGGCATGGCTAAGTGAAGCTCAGAAAGCTAACTGGAAAGATCCTTCGGAGATCAAAGTGCAATATAAAAGCGCAAGCATTCTAAAAAGTCGAAGGGTGGTTTTTAATATTAAAGGGAATACTTATCGCTTGGTCGTTGCAGTTGCCTACCAGTATGGTGCGATCTATATTAAGTTTGTTGGCACGCACGAAGAATATGACAGGATTGACGCTAACACCGTTGAGATGGAGTAATAAAATGAACATTAAACCTATTCACAATGAAGCAGATTACAAAGCAGCGCTTAAAGCTGTTGTGCCTTACTTTGAGAATGAGCCTGAGCCAGGTAGTGCTGAAGGTGACTTCTTTGAAATCATGCTGGCGTTGATTGATGCTTACGAAGCTAAGGCATTCCCAGTTGATCTGCCAGATCCAATTGAGGCAATTAATTTCCGCATGGAACAATTAGGTATGGTGCCAAGAGACCTCCAACCAATGATTGGGCAGATCAATCGAGTTTATGAAGTGCTTAATGGGAAAAGATCTTTGACGATAGGCATGATCAGGAAACTCAATTCTAGTTTGGGTATTCCTGCTGAGTGTCTCATTAGACCTAGTCGAGCTAGCGCAGTGAATCGGAAAGCTGATATTGTGAATATGCGCCGAGTATGAGACCTCTATGTCTCAGCTTTACAATCTAAAAAACCCGGAGGGATGGTCGAAAGATGAGTTTCATAATTACCCCTTCCAGCCAGCCCATTCCGTTCCGGTTGAATAAAGCTTAGTAGGCGCTGGCCGACTTTAGTATCACCGGCACGATATCCAAACTGCCGTCGTCATGGCCTAGCATGATTTGACCGTCTTGCAGGGTGCAGCTGATGTTTAAGCCTCGTTGGGCGATGGCAGCCAGTTCTTTGGTTTCGGGTAAATTAATCACCGTTAGGTTGTTGGTTTTGAGTAAGGCTTTGCTGTTGCTGGCCCACCACATATCGGCCACGCGCCCGCCATAAAGCACCACCACCACTTGTTTTGATCGGCCTGCCGCTTTGCGTATGTCGCGCTCGGAGGGCAAGCCCACGTCTATCCATAAATCTATCGCGCCGGTCAGGTCTTTTTGCCATAAATCCGGTTCTTCTTCGTCACTTAAGCCTTTGCCGAAAATCAAGGCCTCGTTAGCGTAAAGGGCAAATGCCAGCAGCCTGACCATGACCCGCTCATCGGTTTCGGACGGGTGTTTGGCCAGCGTTAAATTGTGTTGCTGGTAATAATGGCGATCCATGTCGGAGACTTGCAGATCGATTTTATAAATGGTGGATTTGATTGCCATAGCCAGTGCCTTTTGTTGTTGCTGCATTATACCCAGTTTGTCGGTTTGGCATGTTGGCCATTGTAGCTGACGAGCAAGTAAGCTGGCTTTCTGTTAAGCTGTCGTTTTTTAAATTGACATAAAACCACCATGGCTCAATACGTAATGTCCATGCTCCGTGTGAGCAAAATAGTTCCGCCCAAAAAGACCATCATTAAAGACATTTCTTTGTCTTTTTTCCCGGGCGCCAAGATAGGCTTGCTCGGTTTAAACGGCTCGGGTAAATCGACCGTGCTGCGCATTATGGCCGGGGTGGACAAAGAGTTTGAGGGCGAAGTGCAGTGGCAGCCAAATATGACCATAGGCTATTTGCCGCAAGAGCCACAATTGGATGCCGATAAAACCGTGCGTGAAGAAGTGGAGTCGGGCATGGGCGAGGTGATGGAAGCACAGGCCAAGCTAGAAGCGGTGTACGCGGCTTATGCCGAACCGGATGCCGACTTTGATAAGCTCGCGGAAGAGCAAGCCAAGTGGGAAAACATCATTGCTGCCAGTGGTAGCGATCTGACCACGCAATTGGACATAGCCGCTGACGCGCTGCGTTTACCGCCTTGGGACGCAAAAATTGGCCCCTTATCCGGTGGTGAAAAGCGCCGTGTGGCCTTGTGCAAATTACTGCTGTCTAAACCCGATATGTTGTTGTTGGATGAGCCCACCAACCATTTGGATGCGGAATCGGTGGAGTGGCTAGAACAGTTCCTAGTGCGCTTCCCGGGCACGGTGGTGGCGGTGACGCACGATAGGTATTTCCTAGATAACGCCGCCGAATGGATATTGGAATTAGACCGTGGCCACGGCATCCCCTGGAAAGGCAATTACTCGAGTTGGTTGGATCAAAAACAAGCGCGTTTGGCCTTGGAAGAATCGCAAGAATCGTCCCGTCGTAAAGCGCTTAATACCGAGTTGGAATGGGTGCGACAAAACCCTAAAGCGCGACAAGCCAAGAGCAAATCACGCTTAGCCCGTTATGAAGAAATGGCCAATGCGGAATACCAAAAACGCAATGAAACGCAGGAGATTTTTATTCCAGCGGGCGAGCGTTTGGGTGACCAAGTCATTGAATTTAATGGCGTAAGCAAAGCCTTTAAAGACCGCCTCTTGATGGACAAGCTAAGCTTTAGCGTGCCAGCGGGTGCCATCGTCGGCATCATAGGCCCTAACGGCGCGGGTAAATCCACTTTGTTTAGAATGATTACCGGCAAAGAGCAGCCAGACAGCGGCGAAGTGAAAATAGGCAGCACGGTCAAAATGGCTTATGTCGATCAAAGTCGCGATGCCTTAAGCGATGCTAAAACCGTGTTTGATGAAATATCCGGTGGCTCAGACATCCTAACCGTCGGCCGTTACGAAACGCCATCGCGTGCCTACATAGGTCGCTTTAATTTTAAAGGTGGCGACCAGCAAAAAATTGTCGGGCAACTCTCCGGCGGTGAGCGTGGTCGTTTGCATTTAGCCAAAACGCTTATATCTGGCGGCAATGTCTTGTTGCTCGATGAGCCGTCCAATGACTTGGACGTGGAAACCTTGCGTGCGCTAGAAGATGCCTTGTTGGAGTTTGCTGGCTGCGTGCTGGTGATCTCGCATGATCGGTGGTTTTTGGACCGGATTGCCACGCATATCTTGGCCGCAGAAGGCGATTCACAATGGACCTTCTTTAACGGCAATTACCAGGAATACGAAGCCGATAAACGCAAGCGCTTGGGTGAAGAAGGCGCTAAACCGAAACGCTTGCGCTACAAACCGATAACACGGTAGTTTGGAAAAGTGGCTTAAGTTAAATCACAACGCCTTCTGTACCCGTGCGGGCATGTCCGCCGTCACTATGCCGCAAAGAGCTGCGGCAAGTCCGGCGCCAAAGGCGCTAAACCGAAACGTTTGCGCTATAAACCGATTGCTCGTTAAATGCCCAATCTTTACCACAGAGAAAATCACGATTTTGTAGGTCGGCGTTTAGGCCGATAAGAACGGTGCTTGTCGGGATAAATCCCGACCTACGTTCAAGTTTTTGACCTTCTCTGTGTCTCCGTGTCTCTGTGGTAAACCGGGTTTTAGTACACTACAACCAATCCCAATCCAGCCTCGGTTTATACGGGGCTTTTTTCATGGCCCAGTCCCATACTGCTGGCGGGATGAATTTCATCAATCGGCCCAGCCAACCCATTTGCCATGGAATAACGACAAAGCGGCGTTTGTTTGCGATGGCTTTTAAAAACTTCATGGCGGCGACATCGGCATCCATTAAAAAAGGCATCTTGTAACTATTTACGTCGGTCATCGGGGTGCGTATGTAGCCAGGTGCGATGGTGGTCACGGCAATATTGCTGGGCGCCATTTCTACCCGTAAGCTTTCCAAGTAACTGATCGCGGCCGCTTTGCTGGCACTGTAAGCGCCGGCGCCGGGTAGGCCGCGTATGCCAGCTACACTGGCTATGCCGACCAGTTGACCGCTACCTGCTTTGCGCATGGCCGTGATGAAAGGTTGAAAGGTATGCACCATGCCCATCACATTGATGTCGATTACCGCCTGAAAAGCGGCAATGTCTTCTTGGTGTTCGGTTAAGGTGCCGCGGCTCACTCCCGCGCAGGCGATGACCACATCCGGTGCACCCGCATGTTCAATAAAATCGCCAGCGGCTAATGCCAGTGCACGGTGGTCGCGCACGTCTAAGGGGTAGATGCGGCAGCGAATTTTAGGGTTTTGCTCCAGCAATGTTTTCAGATTTTGTAAGTGCTCACTACGCCTGGCAGCCAGGCCTATTGTCACTTCATAACTTTTATATTGTTTTGCGTAAGCGCTTGCCAGTGCGGCACCTATGCCGCTGGATGCGCCGGTAATGAAGACTTTCATGCGGTCTGCCTTTTTAGAGTTAAGTCCGATGGCGTAGAGTATAGCGGTAAAAAAACCGTTTCTACATTTCTGTAAAAACGGTTTTTGTTTAGTTGCGTGCTTTTATTTTTTTGCAGCGTTGGCTTTATCCGCACGGATGTTGGTAATGATGTAGTCGGCTGTTTTAAGGGCCGCTGGGTTGCCGCCGGCCATGGTGCTGGACGTAATAAAGCGACCGTCTATGACCAAGCTGGGCACACCGGTTGCGCCACTGGAACGGAAGTATTGGGCGGCTTGGTTAAGTTTATTGTTCATAGAAAACGATTTAAAAGAGGCTTCTACTTTGGCTTTGTCTAAACCACTTTTTTTAGCAATCCAGTCTATGGCGGCTGCTTCGTTAGTAGGGTTAAGCGATTTCTCTTTGTTGATGGCATCAAATAATGCGCTGTGTAATTTGTCCGTCAGTTTTAAATCTTCCATGGCATAAAAGGCTTTTGCCATCGGCGCCCAAGTGGGTTGAGGTAAGCCAGGCATGCGTTTAAACGACACGTCCGCCGGTAGTTTTTTTACCCAATCATTAAGCAAAGGGTCCATTTGATAGCAGTGTATGCAGCCGTACCAAAACACCTCGGTGACTTCAATTTTGCTGGGATTTTCAGTGGCAATCACTTGCGCTGTTTTATCGAATTCTCTGCCGATTTGTGGGTCGGCCGCCAACACTTGGAAGGAGGCTAATAACATGAGGCCACTCAACAATTTTTTCATGGTTCTATTCCTTATACATGGTTTTTAAATTTTAATGATCCAAGACTGCTTGTTGGATTTTCTTGTACAGTAAAATCAAGGGCGGATTAAAATCCGTCAAGTCAATCTGACTATTGATTACTACAACGTATGACCACCGCTTAGGCTGACGCCTAACTAAAAAACAGTTTATTGGTTGTCGAGATTCACTTTAATTAAATCGGCTTTAAAGCCATTTTTAAGCAAATCATTTTTTGTTTTATTGATTTGATCCAAATTGCTCAGCGGCCCAACACGCACCCGATGCCAAATGGCTTTGTCTGCGGTGGTGGCGGTTTGCACTACCGATTCAAAGCCTTGTAGGGCTAATTTGGCTTTCATGTTGTCGGCTTCTTCACCGGTTTGAAAGGCGCCGACTTGTAAATAATAACTGATTTGTAGGGCCGGTTCCGGCGTTTCTTCTTTAATTTTAATTTCTTCTTCTGCGCTCACTTTGCTTTCGCTACCAGGCAATATGGTATAAAAATCGAAGCGCGTTTCGGCATTGTCCGCATTCACTTCGGCGGCTGCGTTGTTGTCCGTATTGGCTTGCTCGGCATTGGCTTGTTCTTGCATCTTTTGAGAAACAGATTTGGTTACTTCGCTGCTGGTTTGCTTAGCAAATGGGCTATCGCCGCCTTTAATAAACATAACTACGCCCAATGAAGCGGCCACCCCCATCAGTACGCCAATAAGCAAGCCGGTAAACAGCGGATTGCCTTTGTTGGTGCTTTTTGATCGCTCTGGGCTGGGTTTGTAATCTCTGCTCATCATTAATTTCAATCCTTACATCTTCTCTGGGGCGCTGACGCCGAGTAAATACAAGCCATTTTTAAGCACTTGTTGGGTGGCGCTAATTAAGCTTAAGCGGGCTATTTTAACCGCTTCATCTTCAATTAAAAACTTATATTCGTTGTAATAGCTGTGTAATTCACTGGCCAATTCTTTTAAGTAATTGGCAATCACGTGCGGGGCTAAATCGCTGGCCGCATCGGCCACGGTTTCAGGGTAGCTGCTTAGTCTTTGCAGCAGGGCAATTTCATGCGGCTGCGTGAGTGGGGCCAAATCGGCATTTTTTAAATCGGCCACCTTGCCGGCCCATTGCGCTAACACGCTGCAAATACGGGCGTGCGCATACTGTATGTAAAACACCGGGTTGTCGTTGGTTTGGGCGCGGGCTAAATCGATATCAAACACCAATTGCGAATCGGAGCGCCGTGCCGCTAAGAAATAACGCGTGGCATCGCAACCCACTTCTTCTATGAGGTCGCGTAAGGTCACATAACTGCCGGCGCGTTTAGACAGCTTGACCTCTTCGCCAGCACGCATGACGGTGACCATTTGGTGTAACACGTAATCTGGCCAGCCAGCAGGAATGCCAGCATTCAAAGCTTGTAAGCCGGCACGCACGCGGGTGATGGTGCTGTGGTGATCGGCGCCCTGCTCGTTAATGACCCGCACAAAACCACGCCGCCATTTCTCGGCATGGTAAGCCACATCGGGCACAAAGTAAGTGTAGCCGCCCTCGCTTTTGCGCATGACACGGTCTTTATCGTCACCAAAATCTGTGGTTTTTAACCACAGCGCGTTGTCTTGCTCATAGGTGTGGCCGCTGTTGATTAAGGCTTGCACGGTTTGTTCAACCTTGCCCTCGGCGTACAGCGCACTCTCTAGTGAGAACACATCGAATTTAATTTGAAAGGCGGTTAAATCCAAATCTTGCTCGTGCCTTAAATAGGCCACGGCAAAATGGCGTATCGCGTTTTCATCGGTGATGTCCCCACTGGCGGTCACTTGCATGTCGTCTGCCACCACGGTTTGCTTGGCCAAATAGGCCGCTGCAATGTCGGCGATGTATTCGCCGCGGTAACCGTTTTCAGGAAAGCGGGCGTCGTCGGTTGAGATGCCTTGGCAACGGGCTAAGACTGAGATGGTGAGGTTGTCTATTTGTGCGCCGGCATCGTTATAATAAAACTCGCGCGTCACGTCCCAACCGTTAGCATCCAGTAATCGCGCCAGGCAATCACCCACCGCCGCGCCGCGGCCATGCCCCACGTGTAATGGACCGGTTGGGTTGGCCGAAACGAATTCCACTTGGACTTTTTGTTTTTGACCGTTGGCGTTACGCCCGTATTGCGCCCCTGCGCTTAGGATGGTTTTGACCACCTGTTGCTGAGATTGGGCGTTTAAAAAGAAATTAATAAAACCGGCACCGGCTATTTCGGTTTTAGCAATGTAGTCGCTACTGGGTAAGGCCGCAATCAGTTGGGTGGCGATAGCACGCGGATTTTGTTTGAGCGGTTTAGCCAGCACCAAGGCAAGGTTGGTGGCAAAATCACCGTGCTCGGCCGATTTGGGGCGCTCCAGTAAAATGCTTAAATCTGCACTGTCGGGCGCAATAGTTTTTGCGGCAGTGGCCAGTAATTGGGTAAGATGTGCTTTCAAACTGATATGGTCTTAAAGTAAATTATTTAAGAGCATTATTTTAACCTACTAGCCGCGTGTTTTTATCATGTGTCTTTAATAAGCTGTTAATTGCCTGACCATAGCCGAATAATTGCCAATAAAATTGCCTAAACCCATATTAAAAATTGCCTTAGACTTGCCACTGGATCGACTTTTCGATTATTTGAGCAACGGTCAAGACGCGCAGATAGGTCAGCGTGTGCTGGTGCCATTTGGCCGTCGTAGCCAAATCGGCATCGTCATTGGCTTAGCCAATGAGAGTGAATTTCCCTTAGAAAAACTCAAAGCGGTGACGCAGGTCTTTAGCGACGAGCTACCGTTGGATAGCGCAACCTTAAGCCTATTAAAATTCAGCGCCGATTATTACCAATACCCTTATGGCCAAGCTCTGTTGTCGGCCTTGCCCGCGCGCTTGCGGCAAATAGCCCCGGCCGTATCGCGCAAGCAATACCGCTATGTGTTGACCGATGCTGGTCGTCAAATTGCTGTGGATCAGTTGCCAGCCAGGCAAACCGTTTTGCGGCGGGTGTTGCTGGCACTGCAAATCCAGCCAGCCTTAACCGAATCCGAGTTGGATGCCATATCCAGCAGTGCGCGCAAAGTGGCCAAGCAACTGGTGGAAGATGGCTGGGCGCTGTGTGAGCAAGTGGCCGCGATAGTTAAAACCTTAGGCATGGCGCAGCCGGCGGCGCCCGCCTTAAACGACGAGCAAGCCTTAGCCCTGACCAGCATTATGCAAGACTCTCAGCAATTTCAGGCCTGGTTGCTGCACGGCATTACCGGCAGCGGAAAAACCGAAGTTTATATGCGCTTAATGCAGCAAGTGTTAGACAATGATGACGCGCAAGTCTTGGTCTTGGTGCCAGAGATTAATCTCACCCCGCAATTGGAAGCGCGTTTTAGAAGCCGTTTTGCCAATTTTCCTTTGGTTAGTTTGCACAGCCATTTAAGCGAAGGCGAGCGCTTGCATCATTGGCAGTTGGCCCAAGCCGGCGCGACCAAAATTGTCATTGGTACGCGTTTATCCATTTTTACGCCCATGCCTAAATTAAAGCTGATTATTATCGACGAGGAGCACGACAGCTCCTATAAACAGCAAGACAGCATGCGCTATCACGCGCGCGATGTGGCGTTGATGCGGGGCAAGCGCTTGAACATTCCGGTGCTGTTGGGTTCGGCCACGCCGGCATTGGAAACTTGGCACAACGCCCAAACCGGTAAATACCGCTTGCTGAGTTTAAATCAGCGCGCTGTTTTGGCGGCAAAATTACCGCAAATTGATTGCATAGACACCACTAAAGTGCATTTGCAACAAGGCTTAAGCCCGCAATTGATAGCCGCATTAAAGTTACGTTTGGCGCGTAAAGAGCAAAGTTTGTTGTTTATTAATCGGCGTGGATATTCGCCGGTTTTATTGTGCTCGGCTTGCCATTGGATAGCGCCCTGTTTACGCTGCAGCAGCCGTTTGGTGGTGCACCTTGGGCAAAAAAAATTGCGTTGCCACCACTGCGGTCACGAACAAAAAATACCGCCACAATGCCCCAGTTGCGGCAATGCCGATTTGCATCCTACCGGGCATGGCACCCAGCGTTTGGAACAAAGCTTAGCGCAAATGCTGCCTGGTGCTCGCATCGCCCGAGTCGATAGAGACAGCGTGAGCCGCAAAGAGGCATTGCTGGACATTTTAGAGCGGGTGCACAATCAAGAAATAGACATACTGGTCGGCACGCAAATGCTGGCCAAAGGCCACGACTTTCCCAATTTAAGCTTGGTCGGCGTTATCGATACCGACAGCGCACTGCACAGCCCAGATTTTCGAGCCAGCGAACGCTTATTCGCGCAACTCATGCAAGTGGCCGGCCGGGCTGGCCGAGCATCCATCGCCGGCCAGGTGATGATACAAACGCAGTTTCCCGAGCATGAGTTATTCAACGCTTTACGCCGACAAGATTACGTCAGTTACGCCAACGCCCTGTTGCAAGAGCGTGAGCAAGTACAGTTTCCACCTTATGTGTTCATGGCGCTATTGCGTGCCGAAGCCAACGATTTTGCTTTGGTGCAAAAATTTTTGCGCGGTGCATTTGAACAAGCGCGCGGATTAAGTCATGAGGTTTTGGTTTACGATCCGGTGCGTCCGCAAATGGAGCGCCTAAAAGGCATGGAGCGCGCCCACATGCTCATGCAAGCGGATAACCGTCAGGCTTTGCAGCGCCTGCTCAAACAGTTGCTGATTTGCTTAAGGGCGCAGCCATTATCGGCCAAAGTGCGCTGGTCTGTGGACGTGAATCCGCTGGAATTTTAAGCCTGATTTATGGCCGCATAGGCTTTAAAAGACTTTAATAATGATGGCAGCCACGCACAGCGCCCAAGCAAAATGCAGTAAAATACTGCATCAGGCGGGCGTCGTATAATGGTAATACCCTAGCTTCCCAAGCTAGAGCCGTGGGTTCGATTCCCATCGCCCGCTCCATCAATCATGCTTTTTTATCGTTTAGTCGCGGCTAAATAAACTGCACTTTTATCACGCTTGCCAACAGCGACAACCAAAACCACCACGGTGCGGTCATCTACTTCATAAATTAAACGGTAGCCTATCTGGCGCAACTTTATTTTGTACCGATCTTTGCTATCACGCAGTTTCGCACTAGCTAATCGCGGATTTTCTAAGCGCTCAGCCAGTTTCATTTTGAATTGCTCTCGAACAGTGGCGTCCAATTTCCGCCACTCTTTTAAAGCTTCTTCATAGAAGTCCAGTTTATAAGTCATCTAGCGTGACTCGCACGGTATTTTGTCCTTGGCGAGCGTCTGCAATCGCGTTCAACTCTAAATCTTCTAATTTATCCATTAAATCTTCGTAGGCTTTTCTTGGCACACAATAGAAAACCGGTTCATTGCGATTTAAAATGGCAATTGGAAAGCCATCGCCTGCTGCCACAGTATTCATGGGGTCTTTTTTTAGCTCAGTAACGCTGGCAGATATGCTGGTCAAAATGGCGTGTGCCATAGTTAACTCCTTATTTTATATTACCGTGTCTTTCGATGGCGCTAAATATAGCACTTTTAAAAGTGCTTTTCAACGCGCTTCATTGCATCAATAGCTTAAAGAGTATTTTGCTCATATATAATGGCTGTATATTGTGGGCATTGAGAATAAAGATTCCCATCGCCCGCTCCATCGACTAATTAAAAGTTTACGACTATATGGCCAACCAAGCACCACCATCAGTACTCACCTTTGCCGGCACCGACCCAAGTGGCGGGGCAGGCTTGCAGGCTGACATCCTGACTTTTGCTAGCATAGGTTGCCACCCGTTATCGGTGGTGACGGCCATTACCGTGCAAGACACCCGCGGTGTGGACAGCGTGTTGGCCATGGATGCCGATTGGGTAAATGACCAGGCGCGCGCCATTCTAGAAGACGTGCAAGTATCGGCTTTTAAGTTAGGCATACTGGGCTCAGTGGAAAATGTGGCCGTTATAGCCGAAATCATGGCCGATTACCCAGACGTGCCTTTGCTCATCGACCCCATTTTAAGCTCGGGTCGCGGTGACGATTTAAGCAACGACGACATGATGGATGCCATGATAGAGCTGCTCTTTCCGCAAGCCACTTTGATTACCCCTAACAGTTTAGAAGCGCGCCGTTTTGCCTTTGCCGACGACGGCGATGAGGTGGCGTTAACTTCCTTGGATGAAAGTGCCGCGCGGCTATTGAATATGGGCAGTGAGTACGTGTTAATCACCGGCACCCACGAGCGCACGCTGGAAGTGACCAATACCTTGTATGGCGACAATAAATTGATTAAAGCCTATCAATGGGAGCGCTTGCCAGGTAATTACCATGGCTCGGGTTGCACCATGACCAGCGCCATTGCCGCTTGTATGGCGCACGGCTTGAGCATGGAAGACGCCGTTGCCGAGGCGCAAGAATTTACTTGGCAAACCCTAAAACACGGTTTTAGACCGGGCATGGGCCAATTCATACCGGATCGCATGTTTTGGGCGCGCGATGAAGAAGACGCTGTGGTGAATAGCGGCGAAGCCTCTAGCAAAAGCCACTAGAACAGAGCGCGCCTCATGATAAAAGGCTTGTATGCCATTACGCCGGATGAGCTCGATACCGATCTGCTGCTGACCAAAGTAGCCTTGGCCTTGCAAGGCGGCGTTAGCGTCTTGCAATACCGCAATAAATTAGCCAATCACAAATTAAAAACCCAGCAAGCACGCGCCATTTTGCCTTTATGCCGGCAATATAAGGTGCCTTTTATTATCAACGATTCGGTAAAGCTCTGTTTAACGTTAGATGCAGATGGCGTGCACATAGGCGCTGATGATGGCAATTTAGAAGAAGTTCGCGCCAGAATAGGCGAAGACAAATTGCTCGGCGCCTCCTGCTATAACCGATTGGATTTGGCTTTAGCCGCTCAGCAAGCCGGCGTCGATTACGTGGCCTTTGGTGCTTGTTTTGCCTCCAGCACCAAGCCCAATGCGCCGGTTGCCGATTTAAGTTTGTTTGAATTGGCTAAGGCGCAGTTAAGCATCCCAGCGGTGGCCATAGGCGGCATTACCTTGACTAATGCCCCGCAGGCGATTGCCGCGAGCGCCAGTTCGGTAGCGGTAATCCATGCCATTTTTAATGCAGATGACGTAAAGCTTCAAGCCAGTCAGTTTTCAGAGTTATTTGGTTAAGCGCCCAGATAAGCGTGAAAACATTCTTTTAGAAGACAAAACACCCGCGATCAATTAAGAAATAGCCCCGACTGAAATCGCAGTTTTCTGCAGCCAATGTATCCTTAACCCCTGCCTTGACTTGCAATCTTCTATTAATTGCGAGTAGTATAACTATTATATAAACCACGGCAGCACGGGGAATAGCATGAATACTGAAACCATAGATCACACAACCTTATCCCGACTGGCGGAAGCTGGTGCAGTGAATAGTGCGCATATTGTCGGCCAAAATGGAGGCTGGGGTATTCTAGTAAAGTACGGAATGACCGAGCGTGCTTTGGCTGCCCAGCGCAGTCGTCAGGTACGAATCTTTAGAAAATTTGAATCATTGGTGAGCTACCTCAAAGGTGTAGGTATAGACCGCTTTGATGTGGATGCAGTGAATTATGATCCAGTGAGCATAAAAACCACGCGTAACCGCCCAGACCGTTCTGAGGCCATGAAGTCTGCACATCAAGCAGTCGCTTATGACAAGTGGCTGAAAGCTGAAATTCAAGAAGCGATCGACGATACCAGTCCATTGATCCCTCATGCTGAAGTGATGCAGGATGTGAGATCGGTCATTGCCAAAGCTCGGGCAGTAAAGCGTGCTTAACCTGTTATGGAAAAGACAGGCAAGTTTAGATTTACTAAATCTTGTGGAGCACATTGCCCAAGATAACCCAGATGCAGCAGAAGCACTGGCCAATGATATTGAGGCAAAAGCCGAAAAACTACGCACATTTCCAGAAATGTTTAAGCTTGGTCGCAAGCG
>SXGU01268388.1_pt1 | contig 17032 bp, 14 predicted proteins | sample 3174531 | NCBI WGS metagenome assembly SXGU01 (sample SAMN11356863, study PRJNA531348) | freshwater metagenome | isolation source: freshwater sample F1-140 | place: China: Fuxian Lake, Yuxi | collected 2017-12-25 | reverse complement strand
TTATCCTCGCCAGATTTGATCGATAAGATTTACCGCGACCAAAATATTTTTGCCTACTTCGAGAAACAAAGTTATGACCGGGAGTTGCTGAAAAACACCATACTAAAAGCCATTCAGGAGGCTGAAATCAAGTCTGCCGAGAATGATCTTACCAACCGCGAATCTGAAGTGATGCAATTGGTGACCGAAGGGATGACCAATAAAGAGATTGCGATACGGTTGTTCATTACACCCAATACAGTCAAGCGCCACCTTAAATCGATCTTCGCAAAAATGGATGTCCATACCCGTTCAGGCGCGGTAGCCAAGGCAAAATCAAAATAGTCACAAAAAAAACAAACAAAAATCACTTGATTTGTTTTCAGCATCGGTTAGAATATCTAATAGTATGTGAAAAATATCACAAAGTTTTCGCAACTAATCTTATGTTCGGAGGATGTGTATGAGTGGAGAGAATTTTGACGCATTATTGCCTGCAGATATGGCCCGCAGGGCTGAGCTGTTAGGTGTAAGGAAGGCAGAAGCTCCCTTTGTCCGCTTTTTTGCATTATCGCTGTTGGCTGGTGCTTTTATTTCATTAGGGGCTATGTTTGCCACAACCATGGCAACCGGTGGTTCAAGCTTGCCGTATGGAGTCAATCGATTGTTGACCGGCTTCGTATTCTGCCTGGGCCTGATCTTGGTTGTCATTGGCGGGGCTGAATTATTCACCGGCAACAATTTAATTGTGATGGCGTGGGCAAACAAAAAGATCAAAACATCCGCATTGCTGCGCAGTTGGCTGATCGCTTACTTTGGCAATTTTATCGGTGCCCTTGGAACGGTCGCTTTGGTTTATCTCTCAGGCCAATATTTGTTCGGTGGAGAAACCAAGATCGGCTTCACCGCTTTATCCATCGCGGCGTCAAAGGCTGGCCTTGACCCTGTTAGAGCGTTTTTCCTTGGATTGCTATGCAATGCTTTGGTTTGTTTGGCTGTCTGGATGGGTTATTCTGCCCGTACGACGATCGATAAGATCGCGACGATCATCTTTCCTATCACCGGATTTGTGGCGATGGGTTTTGAGCACAGTATTGCCAATATGTACTTCATCCCTTTGGGGTTGGCAATAAAATTTTTCGATGCACCTTTTGCGGAACAATTTGTTCAGGCTACCAGCATTAGTTTGGACAAATTGACCGTCATGAATTTCTTCGTCAATAACCTGATTCCGGTAACCCTTGGCAACATCGTTGGCGGTACGGTCTTTGTGGCCGGTATTTATTGGATGATCTTCCTAAAAGAACAATAATCGAAAGGAATAACCATGAAAGCATTTATTTTGATCCGTATCTCTTCTGGCCAAATCAGTGATGTGGTGAAGGAACTAAAAAAGATCGGCCAGGTAAAGGAATCTTACATGACCTTTGGCCCGTATGATGCCGTGGCCAAGGTTGAGGCCGATAATATCAAAGAACTGGGTAAGTTAATTTCAGACCAAATCCAACCCATTCCTGGTATTTTAGAAACCCTCTCTTGTCTCGCAGTGGATTAACCTCGCCAATTTTATAAAAATGATGGCCGCCTGATTTCTTTTTTACTCAGGCGGCCATTTTATTGAACTAAGGGGTATAGGTTATGATGAGGCGAATGTCCTCTCCAAATCGAACCATATCACCAACGCCATCCCCATCCGTGGCGTTTTCGTTAAACTGAATCCTAAACTTTACCTTGTTTGTTCCAACCGCAGCCTGAATCGCCCCGATCATTTCAGCCTGTGGTTCGATGTCATTTAGTTCACTACTGTTACAAAAACGCGCTACTGCACCGCTGGCCACGCCGGAAAAATAATCGCCCACATCCAGATCGCCGTAACTCTGCGGATAAATGCGCAAGCAACCGAGTGTCCAGGGAGAACCTAAAGTATCATAGTCCGTCAGGTCTACCTCTACCTTCGTTATGGTCGCGCCGTCAGGAATTCCTGAAATATCGAAGGCAACAAAACCCTGATAGGAGACATTTGTGCTATCGTCGCCAATATTCGGATAACCGATCTTAATGCCGCTGGATTTTATGGCTCCACTTACAGCGCTATTTAACGGAGCTTCGATCGTAACCGGGAATAACACAGGTGGGATGGTGGGCAACAAAAGATTTACAGATTTGATCTTAACCCAGAACGGACCTGTGGAAAGCTGGAATATTACACCCTCAGGGCTACGCAGAGCCCAATTTCCTTGGTGGTTGCCAATTTCCATCGGGGCTTTTAAAGTTACAGAAACATCGATCAGTTGGTTTGGAGCAACCACTCCGCTCGTCAACGGGAATACTTCCGGACCATTCATGCGGTCCCCGGATATGTAGACCACGTTATAGGCAGAATTCCAGGTACACGTACCCACATTTCGTAACCGCCAGGTTTTTATGAAGTTCGAACCCTTCATTACCGAAGCTCCATCAGGATAGGTTACATCCTTAACAAAACTTACCGCATTACACGGAATGGCGGTCGGCGGTGTTACTGTGTTTGTATTGGTAGGGGCTACCGTAGCTGTTGGGCCCAGCGTGTTGGTTGGAACAGCAGTGTCTGTCTGGGTGATCGCAACAGTCGACTCTGCGGTTGGGGTCGCTGTTTCACTTGCCAATGTTGCTGTGGCAGGGATACTCTCCATGGTACTGGTAAGAGCGGCAGCGATGGTCATGGCGACTTCTGTCCGCATGGCGTCTGGTGATTGCTCTGTCAGCAACGTCATGGGGATTGAACAAGCGAGTGATTGGGTTGCCAACACAATCACAACCGCCAAAACAATGAGTGGCTTTTTCATGAGACCTCCGTTGGTTTCTTCTAATTGTACCTTTTTTGGTACCCGAGCAATAGTTGTAATGCCATTAATTATGGATATAATTCATCAATATACTCCAATCAATGAGGTAAATAATGAATATTGCAATGTGGAAAAAAGCTCTGCAAGTGATCCCCTCTGTCAGCAAAACTGAATGGGACTCACTCGATATCATTTCCAAATGGTTGATCGCTTCTCGCGCAGCAGTATTGGTGATGACCTTTATTTCTGCCGCATTGGCGGGCTTGTTTGCCGTCCGCTCTAATGCTTTTAATCCTATTGCGTGGCTTGCGCTTACCCTTGGCTTGATCTTCGCGCATGCGACCAATAACCTGTTCAATGATTACACCGATTTCGTTCGCGGAGTAGACAAGGATAACTATTTTAGAACCATGTATGGGCCGCAACCTGTGGCAAATGGCCTGCTAACAGTTGCACAATTGCTTACTTACGCTGCTGTTACAGGTGGGATTGCGCTGATCTTTGGCATTTACTTGCTGACGATCAATGGGTGGGATCAGACGATGTTGGTGCTTTTAGGATTGGGCGCCTTCTTCGTGCTGTTTTACACATGGCCCCTCAAATATATCGCGATGGGTGAAATTGCTGTTTTCCTGGTCTGGGGCCCATTGATGATCGGTGGTGGTTATTACGCGCTAACCCACTCCTGGAGCTGGGAAGTGGTTGTCGCGACCATGCCATATGTGCTGGGTGTTACTACTGTGATCTTTGGAAAACATATCGACAAATCCTCGATCGATGCAGAAAAGAAGATCTATACGTTACCGGTCATCCTGGGTGAAAAGCTTTCCCGTTACGTTGTAATTTTCATGATGGTATTCCCATACCTGTTGACCCTGTGGTTGGTTTACAGCGCTACTTTTACCCCGGTGATGTTGATCGTATTGCTGGCATTGCCCACATTACGCCAGATCCTGCCAAATTTCTTGCAACCCCGCCCGCAACAACGGCCTGAAGGATTCCCGGATGGTCAAGGCGGTTGGCCGTTATATTTTGCTCCATTGGCGTTTCAGAACAACCGCTCATTTGGTGCTTTGTTCATGGTCGGCTTATTGGCCGATGTGATCATTAGATTGATCTTTCCCGCATTCTGGCTATAGGTTTTACCAAACCAATAACCGAATTTTCCAAATTGTTTACCGCCCCTATGTTGTTCAGGTGGGGGCGGTATAATTTTTTAAATGGCCAATTTTCCAAATATCCGATATTTTGCACACCGAGGAGCGAGCAAGTACGCACCTGAAAAGACGATCGCGGCATTTGAAATGGCACGCATTCAAGGAGCGCCAGGGGTTGAATTGGATGTGAAGTTAACCAAAGACCGCATTCCAGTGGTAATGCACGACCAAACACTGGACAGAACCACAACCGGCAGCGGTCCAATACAAAATTATTCCTTACAAGAATTATCACCATTATCAGCTCAAAATGGGATGGAAAAATTTAGGGGTGTGAAGATACCGACCCTTGATGAGGTGATCGACCATTTTTCCAAATCTATGTACCTAAATATTGAGCTTACAAATTACGCCAGTTTGTTCGACGGATTGGCCTTCGAGGTCATCAAGTGCCTTGACAGACACGCCATTACAGATGGCGTCATTCTGTCTTCGTTCGCAGTTAGTAATTTGGTCATTGTTAAGGCCATCAGGCCAAAAATCCCCACAGGCTATTTATTTACCCAACCCAGGGCTGTCCATTCACTGGTTGCTTCTGGCCTGAACTCCGCGGCGGAACACCCATACCATGAATTTGTTACCGAAGAGATCGTTCGTCAAACCCACGAAAATGCCAGGCGTATACACGTTTGGACGGTGAATGAGCCAGACCGGATGAGGCAATTGGCATATTGGGGAGTCGATTCCATCTTTACCGATGATCCCATTGCGGCTAACCGCTATTTTGGGATTTGAAATTGTTGTTGTTTGGAATTGTAAAGATATATACTTGTAGAAACAAAAATAGAAAGGATAAAAACATGAACCTGAAAGACATCGAAGGGATCGGAGAAGTTTTTGCCACAAAATTGCACGACCAGGGTGTCAAGAATGTGGACGATCTGTTAAATAAAGCCGCAACCCCGCGGCAGCGAAAAGAACTAGCGGATGCATGCGGGCTTACGGAACACAAGATTTTGGAATGGGCAAATCGCGCCGACCTGTACCGTATTAAAGGTATAGGGTCTGAGTATAGCGATTTGCTGGAAGCTTGTGGGGTGGATACGGTGGTAGAACTTTCGACCAGGAAACCGGAGAATTTGATCAAGAAAATGGCAGATATTAATGAAGCCAAAAAACTTGTCCGCCAGCTTCCGACCGAAGAGCAATTACGTGGATGGGTGGATCAAGCCAAAGCCTTGCCACGCATCCTGCAATATTGATTTTTCGTTGTCCTTAATAAAAATACCGTCCAACTGGACGGTATTTTTATCTCTTTTTTTAAAAAATATTCATAATGAATCAAATCTGATATATCATAATGTTAAAGGAAAATTCGGTGGTGTTTGGCAATTAAGTTAACCAATTTTGTTCGCATATTTGGGATTCATATTATACGAAATGGATAGAATATCATGAGCATATTAATAACTGGCAATACCGATAGTTTTGCGACACCGCTCGCGGCTTTGCTTTCGAAAGAGAAATACAGAGTGATCATCGCGGGACGCGCCGAACCACCTGGCACTCCAGCCGCACGTGATATCAAGTACCATCCGATCGAATCTGATGCCGATGATTTCAAAAAAGTATTCAAGGCTTATCGCTTTGAGAGCGTAATTTATCTTGCTCCCAGGGAAGAAAACCTGCCGGAATTGGATTCTGTGCGTGTGTCTGATTGGTTACGCGGGTTAAATAATTGCCTTGAATTGTGCCAGCAAAACCCTGACCTCAAATTTTATTTGATATCTTCCACTGAGGTTTTCGGTGGATCTCAGGACACTAAAGAGGATGACCCCATCTCGCCTAACACAACCAATGGTTATTTATTGCAGGCGATGGAAAGCACTTGCCTCCATTATGCCAACCTTGGAAATGCCAAGGCGAGTATCATCCGGATACCTTATATATACGGAAACAAGATTGAAAAGGGCTTGCTCGCTTCAACTGTTCGCCATGCCCGGGCTGGAACCCCCCATTTGTTGCCCGACGGTTCAACACCTTCGCTCAATTTTCTCAACATCAAAGACCTGGCGGAATTCTTGCTTACTGCCTTTGAGGAACCCTATTCCTCCCAATTGGATGTGATACATCTCGTCACTCCTGATATTTTCTCTTGGCAACAATTTGGTGCGGCCATTCGGGCAAACATACCAACCGCGAGCATTTCTCACACCGTGGCGCTTAACTACCAAACCAAATTGGTGGCTGCTACCGTGGCAAAGAAGTATTTTGGCTGGGCAGCCCGGGAAACAATGCCTAAGGATTTAACTGTTTTCTCAGAAGATCGTAGGGAGAACCTGAAGAAATCCCCCGGCTTGTTGGCTAAGTTGCAGTCGTATTACCAACAACATGAAGAATTGATCCGTTGGGTAGAGTTGGCGGGTGGCGCTGGTTTGGTAGAGTACCTGAACGCTGTTACATCCACCTTGATCCAGTTTAAATTCATCGATTTCCGCTTGTTATTTGTCGTTTTATTTGGCACCTTGAACGGAACTCAATTTGGCTTGCTTGCCGCGCTAATTGCCTGCGGATCGGTTCTGGCAAGTTGGTTTCAGACGGGCAACGAATTATCGTTGCTGGTTTACAACGTTGAAAATTGGTTGCCGTTTGCCGTTTACTTTATTGCTGGCGCAATCACCGGATATTATCATGACCTTAAAGAAAACCAGATCAAATTTCAAATTGGCCAGGTTTCTTTGATCAACGAAAAATACACCTTCTTATACGGAGTGTTCAACGAAATTGAGGAGATCAAGGAGCAATTTCGTGAACAATTGATGGGTTATCGTGATAGTTTCGGCCGAATTTTTAACATCACCAAAGAGCTTGATACACTGCAAGAGGATGATGTCATCTACCGCTCGCTCAGTATCCTTGAGGATCTTTTAAATAATTCATCGATCGCAATTTACACTATCGATGCGCACCAACGGTATGCCCGTCTGCAAGTAAATTCCAGGCAATTAAATGATCACCTCTCGTTGTCACTCAATTTGGAGGAAATGACAGAACTTAAGACCCACATTGCTACCGGTACATTGTTCCAAAACACCACGCTACTGCCAGATTATCCGGCGGTCTTTATTCCCATAACGAACCAAGGAACAACAATGGCTGCCATCTGCCTTTGGAAGGCAAGTTTTGAGCAACATTCCCTTTACTACATCAATTTGGTTAAGGTAATCAGTGGCTTGGTGCAATCATCCCTAATTCGGGCCATGATCTTCAAGGACGCCAACGTTGAGCGAATGTATATTCCAGAGACCAAGATCCTGCGGCCAGAAGCCTTTATGCAGATCATAAGAGTAAAAGACTTAATGCGAGATTCAAAGATCGCAAGTTATCAAATGCTAAGGGTGGTAGATGGGGTCAAGGATTTGCGCCAGGCTTCAACAGCCATTGAAAAAGGGATCAGGGCTGTAGATTATGCCGGCCAATCGCAAAATGGTGAGACGATGATCCTCCTATCCCAAGCTGATCATTTGAACGCGTTGCTGGTAAAGGATCGATTGACCAAATTGGGTATTCAGTGCGAATTTGTTGAATGAGTGGAGTTATTATGATCTTGGATCCTATCCTGATCGGGGTATTCGCAACTCACGCGGGCTTGTTGCTGATCTATTTGTTCCTGCGCTTGTTTTTCCGTAATTATTCGCTGCGAATAGAGGAATATGTACCGATCTTTTTTTTGCCCGTAGCGGGACCATTGATGGCCCTGATGATTGACCGGTTGATGGTCCTGGACAAAGCCGGGCACAAGCCGGTTGATATGGAAGAGCTGCACCTGGGCGCCGATATTTATTGGAAATCGATAAAAAAGCCTGACGAGAATAAAGATGTTGTCCCCTTGGAAGAAGCGATCGCCATTGATGATTTTAAAATTCGAAGAAAAATTTTGTTAGATTCGCTTTTTCAGGACCCCAAACGCTATTTGAGTGTTTTGATGGCGGCACGCTACAATGATGACGTTGAAACGACCCACTACGCAACATCTACCATATCCAAGATCCAACGCGATTACCAACTATCGATCAGCGAGTTGGAGGCGCGATACAAAAAACGCCCGAGCCATAACACATTACTTGCATACATCTCAGTTTTGCAAGAATATATCGAAACCGGCTTGCTCGAAGAATCCTTGCTATTGAAACAACGAGGTAAATTTGCGGATTTATTGAAGCTCCAGCTAATGGAGGACCCTACTAATTTTGGGGCTTACATTTCGGCGCTTCATAACCTGCTTGCCCTCAATGATCAAGAAGAGGCAAAAGGCCTGGTTGAAATGTTGATAACCAAGTGGCCAAGTAATGAAAATACTTGGATAGAAGCTTTAAAATACGCCAATCACTTTGGTGACCATCAGATGTATGAACAAGTGGAAAAGGTGATCAACGGTGACCGAAATTCGGTCGATTGGACGCGTGAAGGAACTCACGCAGTAGAGCCCTGGCTGGTTCATGATCAAACAACAAAACTCCACCCAGAAGGGTCCAGGTGACCAAATGTCAGTTCAAGGATCTGACGGCACTACTTCAAAAGCCAGTACGCATTTTGGCTGGATGTTGTTGCCATTTATCAGCCTGATGGTGATTGGCGCGGCAATTTTCATAGAAAGGATAGGTTTCATCGCCGATCCTGTTGATCCAGATTTGGAATTTTTACCTGCCCTAACAAGCACGAACCAGGTGGAAAATAACCAAATTGCCACCTGTTTGATCCTGGTGGACACAGTAAGCAAAGCAGGTACAGGAAATTCTGCGACGATCCGTTCTGCCCTTTCAGATGCGAACGTGGCATGCGATGTAATTGATGTGAGGAACAAAACCCAGATCGATTTCTCTCCTTACAAGAACATTGTCGTCACATTTGTTGATTTGGACTTGATCAAAAATCAGATCAACCCATTATTTGCGCATGTTGAAGCCGGCAACTCCCTTCTGTTCAGCATTCGTCCGGATCCTGGCCTTACCTTACAGGCTGTCTATAGAAAAATGGGCATCCAAAACAAGGCAGACCGCGTATCGAATATCATAGGAGCCAAATTTCTATCTCCAGTGCTGATCGGTGCAGAAAGTAGCCTGTCCACTTTTACATTTTTGAACCATAGTTCAATACCGGTCCAACTTGATCCCTTGGCAAAGGTATATATGACCAGTGCTGATGAATTTGAACTGCCGATATTGTGGAAATGGCACCACGGCAAAGGCAGTGTAGTCGTGATCAATTCGGACCAGTTCAACGATTTATCGTCTTCAGGAATTTTGCTTGCGGCATATGGACTTTCAAACCAGGCAATGATTTACCCCGTCATTAATAGCTGGGTGATTTACCTGGATAATTTTCCTGGCCCCTTGACAAATAACATCACAAAAAATATCCAGGAACAATTTGGACGTGATGACCGCAGTTTTATTACAAATGTTTGGTGGCCTGATATTAACTCATTGGCCGTTAAGTACAATGCAAAACTGACTGGCCTGATGGTTGGATCTTATGCCGAAAAACCGACTTTCCCCTACCCTGTAGAGGGTGAAGCTGAAGATTTCCGCTTCCTTGCGTCATCTTTACTTGAAAATGGCGGGGAATTGGGAATAAAAGGGTATAACAATGATCCAATTTGCGCAGAACTATCAACCAAACCTCAAAACAACGCAAAACTGCAATCCACGGGAGTACCGGCATTCTTAATATTTTCCGACCAGCTCCTCGGTGGGAAAGATCACATACGCACAATTGGCCCGGTTCGTGGGGACGAATGCGGCCAGATCGAATCCTTGGCCGACATTTCGGAAGATCTGCGGGTATTGGCATTAGATTTTGATCCAGACCCAACGGAAGGGTTGGTAAATAGCCATTTTAATGAATATTCTTCCGGGATGGTAACCGTTCCTGTCATTACAACCAATTATGGCCAAACAAATTATGAATTGTGGTCTACCATCAACCTATTAACCACCAAATTTGTACATACGAACCGTATCAACCCGAACCAAGTGTTGGTAGACGCCACTACAGATTGGCCAACCTTACGGGCTGAATTAGACCAGAAAATGTTATGGATCAGGGCTTATGCAAAAGGTATTCGGCCGACCACTGCCGCAGAGGCTGCTATGGCGGTACAGAGATACGCTCGTGCAAGCGGAGTAGCAGCAATTTCGGGTGGTTCACTGAGTTTGAAGATCGACCCCTTCATCGATCAGGGTATGTATATTTTGTTCGTAGAGAATGAACCGGCCGCTATCTCCGGCGGTAGCATCGAGGTGATCGATGCGTTCCATTACTTGATCCGACCTACTCAGTCCGAAGTCATCATTCACTTTTCGGAGTTACCATGAAAATTTGTTTGGTCCTCGAAGGAAGTTATCCGTATGTTAAAGGCGGCGTTTCGAATTGGGTCCACGATTTTATTCAGCGAAACCCAAAAGATGAATTTATTCTTTGGACGATAACGGATGTAGAGAGAAAAAAGAATAAATTCATGTACGAATTGCCAAAAAACGTGGTCAGTATGGAAGAACACTTCCTTGAAACCGGCTTACGGATGCGTGTTAAAAAAGAAGCGAATCCACATTTTTCAAAACAAGAAAAAGCGCTGATCCAGGAATTGATCAGATGTGGCGACCCGGATTGGAGGGCGTTGTTGGATATTTTTCACATCCAGGGCAGAAATCCAATTGAATTTTTGATGAGCGAAGATTTTTTGGACATCCTAAAAGATTTTGCTCGTTCTGATTTTCCATATACTGGTTTTTCAGATTTATTCTGGACCATTCGCTCCATGTTTCTGCCATTGTTTTATCTAATCGGCCAGCCATTTCCCAAAGCAGACCTTTACCATAGCGTTAGCACAGGCTATGCAGGGGTGATTGCTTCATTTGCGTCGCTTTACCACCATAAACCGCTTGTGCTTACCGAACATGGAATTTATACGCGCGAGCGGGAAGAAGAGATCATCCGTTCTGATTGGACCCCTGCCCAGTTTAAGAAACTATGGGTAAAAATGTTTTATATGTATTCCCGTTTTGCATACCAAACCGCCAGCGAAATTACCAGTTTGTTTCATCGTGCGAGCCTGATCCAACATGAGCTGGGTGCTGATCCTGCCAAAACATCTGTAATAAGTAATGGAATTGACATCCTTAAATTCAGTGGAATTCCGGAAAAAACACAGAACAGCCATCTGCGCATTGGCGCTATCGTCCGAATCGCCCCCATCAAGGATGTTAAAACCTTGTTATACACCTTTGCGCGGTTCAAGCAAGAGATCCCCAACGCTTCATTGCATATTTTAGGCGGTGTGGACGATGAAAACTATTACGCAGAATGCAAAGAATTGGTCGAATTCCTCGGTGTGCAGGATGTTCATTTTGAAGGTGTGGTAAAGATTGAAAGGTTCATCGAAACACTCGATTTTACGGTCCTTACCAGTATCAGTGAAGGCCAGCCATTCGCCATTTTGGAATCTCTGGCTGCCCGAAGACCGGTTATCGCTACCAATGTTGGATGTTGTAAAGATCTGATCGAGGGTGATGATCAGGATTTGTTAGGAGACGCCGGAATATGCGTTCCACCAATGCATCAATCCGCTTTGTTGCAAGCAATGTTGCAACTTGCCAGAGATGAAAAACGTAGGCAAGAGATGGGAAATGTTGGCGCGGAACGTGTAAGAACCTATTATGACCAGGAATTAATGCTGACAAAATATAATGATGTTTACACAAAGGCGGTGTCATCATGGCAGGGATAGGATTTGAACTAAAGCGCTTATTTGCTGGCAAAGGGCTGCTAATGCAGTTGAGGGCCACCATGTATGCTGGATCGGTGATCGCTGGTCCAATGATTTTGGGCACATCATTGTTATTCCTTACCAAATTTGTGGCCCAAATGGTAGGCTTGCCCGGTGCCGGGCAAGACGCGGTCGTGGTGATGATCACCTGGTCCATATTGTTTCCTTTGATCCTCACCAGTTGCTTCACATATCTTTTAGCGCGTTTTATTAGCGATATGCTTTACGAGAATGACCTAAGCCGAATCCTGCCATCGATGTACGCTACCATCGCATTATGTTTGTTGATCGGATCACTGCTTTGGGGAGTGTTCCTGTTCTACAATGACATCAACCTTAATTACAAAGTACTTTCGTTTATTTTATTTTGCGAGGCAGTCGTGGTGTGGATTCAAATTTCGTACACCAACGCCACAAAAGATTACCGCGCGGTAATGTTAGGTTTTGTTTACGGAATTTCGGTTGCGATCGTCATAGACCTTTCCCTTTTCATCAATCGTGGCCTGGACCCGATCCTTATATTATTGCTCTCTGCCTGCGCTGCTTATGCGGTAATGATCGCGACTTATACGCGTGTATTGCACGCTTACTTTCCTATCGGCAAGGGTACTTCGATCATGTTTTTATTGTGGGCATCGAATTTCCCATCCTTGCTTCAAGTTGGGCTTTATTCAACACTGGGTTTATTCGCGCACATTATGATGATGTGGACAAGTCCTTGGGGATTGGCTGCGATCGGAAAGTTTTACCATGCCCCCCAGCACGACATACCTGTCTTATTTGCCTTTTTCACTACCTTGGTCACCACCGTCAATTTTGTAACCTCGGTTGAGGTGAAATTTTACGGACATTACAAAACCTATTTTAGCTTATTGAATGACAATGGTTCGCTGGCTGATATTGAAAAGGCATATAACGACCTGATCACGGTGCTTAAGCAAGAATTATTTTATCTGGCACAACTTCAATTATTTGTTACGGTGATCGCCATCGTTGTGATCGGCGAGGTATTGGAAAAATTGGGATTCGGTTTTAATAGCAATATGATCGGATTGTTCAGGGTGTTGTGTGTAGGTTATGGTTTATTCGCGGTAGGTAACGCTTTTCTGTTGTTTTTACTCTATATCACCAATTACCGGGGGGCCTTGGTAACCGCGGCAACATTTGCCGTTATCAATATTTTGGGAACCTTGTTCACGATCAACCTTCCCTCAATATTTTATGGTTTTGGTTTTGTTCTTGCTGGGCTGGCAATGTATTTGGTCGGCTGGTTAGAACTATCCTTGTTCCTAAAAAGATTGGATTACCATATTTATTGCAAGCAACCCATATTTGTAGACAAGCGAAAATCGTTATTTGAGAAATTTATCCGTTCAGCTGACCAGCGAAGCATGCGCCAAGGAGCCAACGAACCATGAATAAATTGATCGGGATCCTGATATTTATCATCGTCGTCATCATTCTCGCCGCAGGATCCTTGGTCAGCCTGTTGCCAACGGACGAAAAGGTTGTTCCCAACAAAATTGAAGACCTGTTGCCAACCCCCCAGCAAACACCTGTAAGCAAAGCTCCTGTCCGGCAGATCGACCAGGCTAAGTTGGTGGATAACCTGTCCATTTATCCGGAACTTGGTGAACAGCCCTTGGAAGTGATTTATGTGACTGTAAGAAAGGGAAACCCCTCGGATCGCACTGATCACTCATGGTACGATATCAATCATTCCTCCAAAGCAAGTTATGATCCCAAATCTGAGGATCCTTTTCCCATTGCTGAAGCTATCGTTCAGGTGGGTGATGAAGTTGGCCCCTTGCCCGGCAAACTCGGGTTTGCTGAATCTCGGACGAACGCCACAATACAAGTACGTGGCAACTCCTCTTCGAAGCGCCCTGTAAAATCTTTTAAAATTGAATTACGAAATTGGACCACCGGTTGGGATGGGCAGTACACGATTGCCTTGAATAAACATGCCGGTGACCCAACCAGAATTAAGAATAAACTAAGCTACGACCTGCTGATCGGCGCGCCGGATACCATTTCACTGCGAACTCGGTTTGTTCACATGTATGTGAAGGACGAGACACTCAACCCACCTTCGGAGGTCTTTGAAGATTATGGCTTGTTCACTCAGGTAGAACAGCCCAATAAATCTTTCTTGAGAACCCATGGCCTTGACCCGAATGCCCAATTTTACAAGGCCACCTTTTTTGAGTTTTTTACCTACCCGCAACAGTTAAAATTAGTCGATGACCCTGATTATGACAAGGCCAAGTTTGAGAGCGTGTTGGAAGTTAAAGGCAGCCAAGACCACCGTAAATTGATCCAAATGTTGGGAGATTTGAATGATCCATTGATCCCGATCACCACCTCCTTCGAAAATTATTTTGACGCAGACAATTACTTTTCATGGATGGCATTCAATATCCTGGTTGGGAATTTGGATACCTCCTCTCAAAATTTTTACCTGTACAGCCCGCAAAACAGTCAAACCTGGTACTTTATACCATGGGATTTTGACGGGGCCTTTTCGAGACTTTCTAAACCACAATTTGGTGGTAACCCACCATTAAACTGGGAAAAAGGGATACAGACCTACTGGGGCTCTCCTTTTCATCGAAAGGTTTTGAGTGAAGAAAAGTATCGAACTCTTTTAGATGAAAAAATTGAGTATTGGAAGGAACAGCTGACCGAAGAAAACTTAAATAAACATATCTCGGTTTATCAACCGATCACGTTGCCCTTCATCCAAAAAATGCCAGATCTGCTATTTTCAAATCTAAACGAATACGATTTCGTGATATCGATGTTCCATGAAGAAATAATGGAAAATTATCGGTTATATAAACAAAGCCTTGTAGAGCCAATGCCATTTTTCGTGGGCGAACCTCAGGTGAACCAGAATTTTATAGAATTTATCTGGGACTCGTCGTATGACTTCAACCATACTGACCTTGAATACCATGTGCAATTAAGCAGAACCCTGGACTTTACCGATATTCTTATAGATGAGAAAGTGCTAAACTTCACCTCCTTAAAGACAAACCTCAAATTGCCTGCTGGTACATACTTTCTCAAGATCACCGTATCGAACCCTGATGGAAAAGTACAAACATCCTTTGACCGCTACACAGACATAAACAATGTGATTTGGCAAGGAGTTCGTTCCTTGATTGTAGAGATAGATCCAAACAATTTCCCAACCGAGGCTGTTCCATGACAGACCTTCGTGGGGCAAAATATCGACACGAGATCAAATATCAACTCTCTTTTGCCGAGGCTGCGGTTTTGCGATCACGCTTTTCACTATTTATGAAAAAAGACAGCCATGTAAACAACGGCGGCTATTACACGGTAAGAAGCCTTTACTTTGACGACCTCAATAACAGTGCCTACACTGAAAAAATGAACGGAGTGCCCAGCCGGCAAAAATATCGGATCAGAACATACGAGGGTTCTGATTCGGTAATTATGTTGGAAAGGAAGATAAAAGAAGGTTCTTATGTTTACAAGCAGAGCGCCCGCCTAACCCGTGCGCAAGTTGGATTGATCCAAAATGGGCAAACCCTCTTTTTAGCCAAAGCACCTGAACCTTTGTTTAATATTCTCTATTTTGAAATGGCAACAAGATTATTACGGCCAAAACTGATCGTCGAATATGAACGAGAGCCGTTTGTTTATTCAGCCGGAGATGTTCGTATCACCTTCGATACCGATATACGGGCTTGTTTGGCGAGCAATGATCTATTCGCGGCAAGTTCGCCAATGGTTTCGGCACTATCCCCCGGCAGGTTGGTAATGGAGGTAAAGTACACCCAATTTTTACCGACGCTGATAAGAGATCTGTTACCCGACCATTCTGCTGACTTATTGGCTGTTTCAAAATATGTGGCATGTTGCGATGCCGCCAATTACAAACAATGAATTTGCTACCTTCGGAGCCCATGCATGAATATCAATGACCTGCTTTCACCCTTTCTCAACACAACTACCACAGATGCCATTAGCAAAATCGGCCCGATCCTCATCTCGCTTTTGGTTGCCTTTGCGATGGGGATGTTGATCTATTATGTATACTCGAGAGCCTTTAGGGGTGTTGTGTACAGCCACAATTTTGCAATTTCCCTGCCGCTGATGGTGATCCTCACCACGATCGTAACGTTGGCGATCAGTTCAAATATCGCACTCTCGTTGGGTATGGTCGGCGCGCTAAGCATCGTACGATATCGAACCGCCATCAAAGACCCGATGGATTTGTTATTTCTGTTTTGGTCCGTTACAACGGGCATTACAGTTGGCGCAAATATGCATTATTTGGCTGTTTTTGGTGCACTCATATCTATTGTTACCATTTTAGTCATCGGCAAGTTCCAACCCGCCGAAATGAAGTACATCATGATCCTCAATTACGCCGGCGATGAAGTGGATGACGAAATAAAAAGGGTCCTCCATAACACCAAGCATAAAATTAGGGCCAAAACCTTCCGTCAGAAGGATACTGAACTGGCAATTGAATTGGTCATAAGGCGCGATAACCTGGCTTTCGTGGAGCAACTACGCGAAATTAAGGGGGTAGCAAATGTTGCCTTGGTTCAATACTCGTCAGAATTCCATGGTTAATTGATTCCATGAAGGGTTTGTTTGTGCTCACTGGCTTTTTTGTAGCCATTGTTATAGTTGGATCATGCCTGGTTGCTTATCAGGCATCTTTAAACAAGCTGACGCCCTACCCGATCGCGAAATTTGAAGGGATCAATCCGCTTAAAGGTTTTGCCCCTTGGGCATCGGATGAAACCTTGGACCAAAAATACAGCCTTGTATACGCAAACACAACCTGGCGAGAGATCGAGGTTTCGGAAGGAGTATTTGATTTTTCTGCTTTCGAGGAAAGAAACCAATATGAACATTGGAAAGCAAGCCATACTAGAATAGTATTCCGTTTGGCACTCGATGTTCCTCGCGACAACGAGCATTCCGACCTGCCAGATTGGCTGATGGAGAAGATCAGTGCTGATGGCGACACCTATTCGACAGATTATGGAATGGGCTTTTCTCCCAATTACAGCAATCCGATCGTGATGGAAGGCCACAAAAAACTTATTCAGGCTATTGCTACCCATTTTGCCGCAGACCAACTTATCGCATATATTGAGTTAGGCAGCCTTGGCCATTGGGGCGAATGGCATATTAAAGCCAATGAAGGCCTGAAACCGATGCCAGGCCAGGCGATTCGAGAAACCTATGTGGGG
>SXGU01452185.1_pt1 | contig 17034 bp, 16 predicted proteins | sample 3174531 | NCBI WGS metagenome assembly SXGU01 (sample SAMN11356863, study PRJNA531348) | freshwater metagenome | isolation source: freshwater sample F1-140 | place: China: Fuxian Lake, Yuxi | collected 2017-12-25 | reverse complement strand
TGGAGCTGCTACATAAAATGGAATTCCATGTTGTTTTGCCATGGTTGCTACTTGATATGTTCCAATTTTATTAAAGACATGACCAGTTCTTACAATTCTGTCTGCTCCAACTACAACCTTGTCTACCAATCCATTTGCCATTGAATATCCTACAGCAGTATCTGGAATTAGACTGACATCAAATCCATCATGTTTTAGCTCAAATGCTGTTAGTCTAGAGCCTTGTTGTACAGGTCTTGTCTCAGTAGCTATTACTTTGATGTTTTTTCCACTTTCCCTTGTTGCTCTAATCACGCCAAGTGCTGTTCCATATGCCACTGTAGCTAGTGCACCTGCATTGCAATGAGTCATTATTGTATCATTGTTATCAAATAGAACGGAACCGTATTTTCCCATGGTTTTGTTTATTTCAATATCCTCATCAGCCATTTTTTTAGCTTCATTAATTACTGATTGTTTTATTTGTTCAACCGTAGTTCCAGAATTTGCAACTTTCATAATTTTATCCAACCCCCATTTCAGATTTACAGCCGTAGGTCTTGTTTCGTATAGAATTTTTCTTGCTTTTTCTAAATCAAATATTAGTTGTTCTTTTGTAGTTGCCTTGCTTTGTAAAGAGGCTAATGCCAAACCAAAAGCGCCAGATACTCCAATTGCCGGAGCTCCCCTTACCACCAAAGTTCTGATGGCATCTGCCACTTGGTTATAGTCATCATATGTTACAAAGATTAGTTGGTTTGGCAACTTGGTTTGATCAATCATGATTACTTTGTTGTCTTTCCACTCTACTGTTCTTAAAGAAGAATCAATTACAGTATCGTTCATAAATCATCTCAAAATCAGGCTTTTTAAAAATCAATTGGAAAAATATGCTTCTGTATTTTGGTTATTCATTCCCATATACAAAAATTTTCAAATTTTACTTTTTATGTAATCTATAGATGAAACAGGTGAAGGATCTGTTTTTGATAAAATTGCCTTGTAAATTGATGTATAATCAAGCATGTAAATAAGAGACATCACTTTTGTTAAGATATTTCCTGAAACAGAGTGAATTTCCTTAAAATCAATATCATTTTTCATAAAGAACTCTTTGATTATATCAAATCTTTCTTTTGTTTTGATATAATCATCTTTTCCTCGTAATAGTATTGGTCGTACCACAGATGGTTTTTCCCATGATACTATTCCATTATGGCATGCCTCTATGACATCCTCTACTATAGCATGAGTCTTTGCATTTTCTTGTAAAGATGATTTGAATCTGGTTGCGGCAGATTCTAAACCATGTGGATAGTAAATGAGGGGAATGCCAGATATCCAACTAGCTAAATTAATTGCAGGATTTGAATCAGATAAATTATGAGAAAATATTTGGTTTTTCATAATATCAAGTTCGTTTAACGATTCCATAATGTCATTTTTTTTAATTGGTAGTATTGAATTTAATGTCTTTAGAATTGAATAAGTAAAATTGACAAGAGATGTTCTTGGGGAGTGAAAGAGTGGAATATTTCTAAATATAATTTGGTTGTGTTTACAAAAATCTTCCATTTTGCCTCCTGAAGAAAATGCAATCAAGTTACAGTCTAATTTTTTTGCTGAATTCAGTATTGTCAAAGTTTCAGATGTGTTTCCAGATACGCTTGTTGCAACTACTAGAGTATTTTTATCCACAGTTTTTGGTAAGAGATAACCCTTGATTAGAGACACGTGAATGTCACTTTTAGATAATATTGAAGAAAACAAATCCCCAATTGCGCCAGAGCCTCCCATTCCAGCAAAAACAATATGATCAATATCATGAAAATCTACAGGTTCGTGGTTGGACTCAAATGATTCTCGTGCAATCTCTGGCCATTTGTCATAAACTTTGTACATTTTTTGTAAGTCATATTTTTCTATAGTAGAAAGATCCAACATTTTTAATTTAATATATGCAATAAAATATCTATCTAAATCATAAGGATCAAAGCATACTTGATTTCATAATAAATCAAATCCAGATCAAAATAATCCGGTGAAGAGATATTTCAAAATCGTCAGAAAATTCCAATTACGGATAAAAGTATTGAGACACCTTATTAAAGAATTAAATAAATCATTTTGTAGGTGGAAAAGTGCATAAATCACTAGTAAATTCAAATAATCTAAAAGAACGCGCAAAGAAAGTTATTCCTCATATGACAGGCACATTTAGCAGAGCTGCATCTGCTTATGTGGAAGGAGTTTATCCAGTGTATGCCAAATCAGGAAGAGGATCCCATTTTACAGATGTAGATGGTAATGAATACATAGATTATCTAATGAGTTTAGGACCTATTACATTAGGTCACAATTATGAACCAGTGAATCAAGCTATCATAGATCAATTGAAAGACGGAATACTATTTTCTCTTCCACATCCATTGGAAGTGGAATTGTCTGAGAAGATAAGTCAGATCATTCCTCATGCAGACATGGTAAAGTTTGAAAAATCTGGATCAAATGCAGTCACTGGGGCAGTCAGAGCGGCAAGAGCATACACTAATCGTGAAAAAATAGCATATTGTGGTTCTGGTGGAGTATGGCATGATTGGCAAGCTGCTATGGTAAGCAGAGACGGTGGAGTTCCCAAGTTCAATTTTGATTTAATAAAAATTTTTGATTATAATGACTCAGATGGATTAGAGCAAATATTTGAAGATAATAAAAATGAGATTGCCACAATAGTATTAGAGCCAACAATTTATGACCGACCTGAAAATGATTTTCTGAAACGAGTTAGAAAACTAGCAGATCAAAACGATTCAGTATTAATCTTAGATGAAATTGTCACTGGTTTTAGGTTTGATATTGGGGGTGGACAAAAATTTTTTGACATAAAAGGAGATCTAGTATGTTTTGGTAAAGGCATGGGTAATGGTTTACCTATTTCTGCAATAACAGGTCCATCTGAATATATGAAAACTTTTGATAAATTATGGGTTTCGTCTACTAATAACAGTGAAAATCTATCTCTGGCAGGAACAAATGCAGTGATAAATGAAATGCAGGAAAAAAAGACCATACCTCACTGTTGGAATACAGGTAAAAAATTACTAGAAGGGTGGAATAAAATAGTGACTAAATTCAACATAGATGCAAAAATGTATGGATATCCAATTCGAATGCATTTACAATGTTTTGATTCAAAGAAAAAGGAATCACTTGAGATGAAATCACTTCTTTTACAAGAAATGATTAAACAGGGAATTTTCATGTCTATTTTAGGTGCCACATTCATTTGTTATTCGCATTCCAAAGAAGATGTGGATCAAACACTCAATGCTCTTGAAAGAACATGTGAGTTTATTGTCAATAGAGTAAAAAACGATAATTATATTGAATTCATTGAAGGAGAGCTGCCAAAAACAATCTGGAATATGAAACTTTCTCCAATTAAAAAACGCTCAAAATAGTATTAGTTTTAAAATTGAATCAAAAATGAATTTATTAATGCCATGACAATAAAAATTAGTTAATTTTCATATAGAAAAAACATCATTTTTTCATACAATATAAGTTTCCACCAACACTTACTTTCAGTAAATTATATTTGTCATTGAAAAACTCCTTAACAGCAGTCCTGGCACCTGGAAACGGTTCTGAATTTTCAAAACCATAAAAAATGTCATCAAAAATTATAACACCACCATTACTAACCTTGTCATATAAATTTTCTAGAGTGGATTTATGTGATTGATATAAATCTCCATCAACATGTAAAATTGCTATAGGATCATTTGGGTGATTCGGTAATGATTCTTCAAAAAAGCCTTTAGTTAAAGTTAATTTTATTTCATTTAGGGGGATTTTAGCTTCTGTTAGAATTTTTTTGATAAATTCTTCGGTATAATCATATTTCCCAGTAGGTGATTTTGACCAATCTCCTTTCTTAGGATCTCTAAATGATCTATCCTCTATTGTAGGATCGGGAAAACCTTCAAAGCTATCATATCCAAATATACGACGTTGTCCACCTTCATTTTTTTCAAAAAAATAATTTAATGCACATAAAATAATGAGAGATCTTCCACGACCTATTCCACATTCAACTATATCTCCAGGTATATTTTTTGTCATTTCAAAAAATTTTAACCAATAAATCACATTACCTATATTTCCCAAATCCAACTGATGAAATTTCTCATCAATTTCATTAGTATGATTTGTTTCAAATAATTTAACGTTTTTCATTTTAATCTGTAATTACGTACAAAATATGAATTGATAAATATATTTGTAAGGCATTTCAAATAATTGAAGAATGATTCTTGTTGAAAACAAGGAATATAATGAAATAAGGATTGATAACAAAATCATTGGAGTAAATCATCCTTGTTATGTTATTGCTGAAATTGGTGTCAATCATAATGGACAATTATCATTAGCAAAGAAATTGATCGACGTTGCTGTTGATTCAGGAGCTGATGCAGTAAAATTCCAGAAAAGAAATCTTGAAAGTTTGTATAGAAAAGAAGCATTAGAAAATCCCAACTCTGAAAGCCAAGGGTTTGAAATCTTGCTTGCAGAGCTAAAAGAAGTTGAATTAAGCAAAGAAGATTATTTAGAGATTGTAAATTATTGTAGAGAACAAAAAATTACATTTTTGTGCACTCCATGGGATACTCCAAGTGTAGATTTTTTGGAGCAGCTTGGAACTCAGGCATACAAGATTGCATCTGGTGATATGACTAATTTTCCTTTGATCAAATACGTATCGCAAACAAAAAAACCAATGATTATCTCCACTGGTATGTCAAAAATTGAAGAGGTTGAAAAAATGGTTAATTTTATAAAAATGCAAAATGTTCCATTTATTTTACTTCACGCCAATAGTACATACCCATCCCCAATAGAATCTTTAAATCTGAGTCTAATTCCAACATATTCCAAAAAATTTGGTGTGCCAATAGGATTCAGTGGTCATGAAGTTGGGATTATTGGTAGCATAACTGCTGCAAATATGGGAGCAGTAATCATAGAAAGACATATCACGCTTGATAAAAAAATGAAAGGATTAGATCATTCATCATCATTGGAGCCAAATGAATTCAAAGAACTAGTAACTATGATCAGATTATCAGAAAAAGCTAAGGGTAATCCAATAAAAAAAATGACTCGTGCAGAAGTTTTACAAAGAGAGGTAGTATCAAAGAGCATAGTTTGTGCAGCAGATATTAATGAAGGTGAATTTTTTTCAGAGGATAACATTGAGGCAAAAGGACCAGAAAAGGGATTATCAGCACAATATTTCTTTGATATAATTGGTAAAAAATCACCACGGAAAATTAGGAAAGGAGAATATTTGTTGGAAGAGGATATGAGCGGTATCAAAATAGATTAACAAGTACAAAAAAAGTGTAAGATATGAAAAAAAATAATTGTCGAATGTGTAAAAGTAATAATATGCCAAAATTTTTGGATCTAGGTTTTTCTGCTCTGTCAGACAATTTTTTAACAGTTGAACAGTTAGGGCAGCCTGAGATTTTTTATCCCCTAACAGTACATTCTTGTTTAGATTGTGGTCTTTGTCAGCTTGGATATGTAGTTCCACCAGAACTAATGTTTAATGAAAACTATCCTTATGACTCATCCACAACAAAGACCGGTAGGGAACATTTTACAAAGATGGGTGTAGACATATGTAATAGATTCAATCTGAAACCAAATTCATTTGTAATAGATGTGGGAAGTAATGCAGGAGTTCTTTTATCTGGATTCAAATCAAAGGGAATGAGAGTTTTAGGGATAGAGCCTTCTTCCAAGTTGGCAAATACTGCCATAAAAAACGGAATCGATAGCATAATCGAATTTTTTTCAAAGAAACTGGTAAAAAAAATTCTTGATGACTACGGCAAAGTATCAGTAATTACTGGTACCAATGTATTTGCGCACATAGATGATCTTGATGATTTTATGATTACTGCTGATTCACTTTTAGTTGAAGACGGAATCATAGTCATAGAAGCCCCATATCTGCTACGTTTGATAGAGAATTTGGAATATGATACAATATATCATGAACACCTTTCATATTTGTCAGTAAAACCAATGATAGAATTTTGTAAAAAATTTGGTTTTGAAGTATTTGATACTGAAGAACAAACCATTCATGGTGGTACCTTACGATATTTTATTGGTCGAAAGGATAATAGAAAAGTTTCACAAAATGTTTTTAATTATCTAAAAATTGAAGATGAACAAGAAATTTATTCAGAAAAAAAGCTGCAAGATTTTGCAAGATCAGTCAAAGACCATCGTAGAGCATTATTACAATTATTATATGAGCTCAAAACAAATGGAAAAAAAATTGTTGCAATTAGCGCACCAGCTAAGGGAAACACTCTTTTGAATTATTGTAAAATAGATTCTGAAATATTGGATTATGTAACCGAAAGAAATCCACTTAAAGTTGGTAAATTTACACCGGGAATGCACATTCCAGTATATTCTGATGAAAAGCTAGAGGATCAACCAGATTATGCTTTGATTTTAGCGTGGAACTTTGCAGATGAAATAATACAAAATAATTCCAAATATAGTGAAAAAGGCGGCAAATTTATCATCCCCATACCAAAGCCAGTAATTGTTTAATTTTGTATTCTGATCACAGAATTTTTTGCAGATGACTTTCGGACAGCATCCATGATTAAGGCTTGCTCAAGTAGATCTTTTTCAAAATTATTTTTTTTATTTGAGTCATTTTGTATCTCAGCACAAAAATGCTCAATTGCTAACTGAAATTGGTTTGCAATTGGAATTGGAATTTTTTTAATTTTGTCATCATGGTGGAGATAAACTATAGTTTGCATGTTTTTTGGTACATTAAAGGCTCGTTCTGTTTTGATCATTCCTTTTGTTCCCCATACATCATATGTAGATTGAAAGTAATTATCGTAACCAAACGAAACTAATCCCGTTTTATTATTTGGAAAAGTTAGTATGATGCTTCCTCGAATATCAATATTCAATTTTTTGTTGATTTCCAGATTACAAAATACAGATATTGGAATATCTTGGAAAATTAGATTACAGACAGAGATTAGATAACATCCAACATCATTTAATGCTCCACCTCCAAGTTTTCTGTCAAGTCTGAAATCTTGTGCAGAAAATGGAAAATTAAATCCGTATTTTACAGTAAAAGTATGAACAGTCCCGATAGTATTTTTTGCAATAATATCTAGAATTTTTTTATGTTGAGGATGAAATTTGTAAACAAAATTTTCCATTATTCTAACATTATTATATTTGCATTCTCTGATGACTTTTTTTGCAGAATCATATGATAGTACTGCAGATTTTTCACATAACACGTGTTTGCCTGATTTTGCAGCTCTTATTGCCCATTTTTCATGCAAACTCATTGGTAGTGATATGTAAACGGCGTCAATGTTATCATTTTTTAATACATCGTCATAGTTTCCGTATTCGGGACAAGAAAATTCTTTGGCAAATTTTTGTGCTTTTACTAATGTTCTACTTCCAATCATTTCCAATGTGGAATTTTTGCCAGCAATTATTGCTGGAATGGTTGATTTTTTGGCAATAGACGAGCAACCTATTATTCCAAATCTTATTTTAGATTTCATTTTATTATCAAAACCAATTAAGAATTCTTACTATATCAACTAGAATCAACATCATTGAAGATGAAACGAACTGATGTCTTGAACTCTGAATGTATCTTCCTCATATCCAGAATCTTTTCTACTCTTAGATGTGAAAATTAAGCATTCTGAATCTTCAAGTGCTTCAATAGCATGATACAGATAAGGAGGGAAGAAGACCATATCCATTTTACCCAATTCCTTTGTTTCCACTACAGAATTATCATTTTGAAGGTTTTTTACAGTCACTTTGATTTTGCCGTTTAGTACTAGTGTGTATTGTTTTTGCTCTTTGTGATAGTGTTTTCCTCTAATTGCACCTTTTTTGCTAATTAAAAATCCTATATGATGAACATTTTCATCACTTAAAAAGTCCCATATTGAACCCCGGTCATCTTCAAAAGCAGGTTTGATTTTTGTTATTTCCATGTTTATTAGTTCATATCTCCTCATAAAAATTTTTTACATTATTCTAACTCTAAATCCATCGTATAATCTTGGGTTAATCCTGATAACATTCAATAAAATGTGATTTTAAGTGTTTTTGTTAAAAATGATCTTAGGAATGAAAGTTCGCAAACATGATGTTATGGATATGCTAAAGTTTAATCCAAAAATATTGGAATTTCATTTCTCTGATAGTGATTTGGAGCTTGAACTAGATACTAGTTTTGACCAACAATTAATGGTGCATTGTTATGAATATTTTGATAGGAGGATTATTGATTTAGTTAGTTTGGGGGAGACAAATCAAATTCACTCGCGAGAAACCAGTATACAATTGGTTCAAAAAGCGATTGATAAAACAATCCAACTAGGCAAATATTTTAAAGGAAAACCCAGCATAATTGTTCATCCTGGTGGTTATTCTTTAAATGAATTATCATCTGATGATATTCAAAAAATGAAAAATATGGTGGTAGATTCTGTAAAGCAGTTTGATATTTCTGGAGTAAATTTTCTGTTGGAGAACATGCCACCATATGGATGGTTTTATGGCGGTAGATGGAATAGTAATATCTTTTTAGATGCAGAAGATTTGGTAAAATATTGTAAAGAGACAAATCTTAACGTCTGTTTTGATTTGTGTCATTCTCAGCTATATTGCAACAAAGTAAATTTGTCTTTAATAAACGAGCTAGATAAAATAAAAGAATTTGCTGTACACTATCATATGTCAGATGCAGAAGGTTCTGAGGGAGAAGGATTACAGTTTGGAGATGGTGATTTGCCGTTTAATAAGGTCATACCTATATTGAATAAACTTGAAAATAGAAGTTTTGCCATTGAGGTATGGAAAGGACATGAGCGTGGCGGTAAAGGATTCAAATATTTCCTAGATAAATTAATTGATAGTGGGTTGATAATACAATGAAAAAGGCATTAATCACTGGGATCACTGGTCAAGACGGAGCATACTTAGCTAATTTTCTTTTAGAAAAAAAATATACTGTAATAGGCACTTTTCGTCGAACAAGTCATAAATCATTGGAAAGATTAGAAGCGCTGGGATTGATGGATAAGGTAGAATTAATAAAAATGGATTTAACCGATCAAATATCCATCAATAAAACAATAAAGTCTGCACAAGCTGACGAGGTGTATAATTTGGGAGCACAATCATTTGTTGGCGCTTCCTTTGATCAACCACTGTTAACATCAAATGTAAATGGATTAGGAGCATTGGGTGTTTTTGAAGCAGTAAAGGAATTTAGTTCTCACTCAAAAGTATATCAGGCTTCATCTAGCGAAATGTTTGGAAATTCTGATGAGATAAAGAATGAAAATTCTAGAATGTATCCTGCAAGTCCTTATGGAATATCAAAAGTTTTTGCACACAAGACTGCGCAGCATTATAGAGAAGCATATGACATGTTCATCACGTGTGGAATACTATTCAATCATGAAAGTCCTTTAAGAGGTCTTGAATTTGTTACAAGAAAAATAACATATTCAATAGCTCGTATAAAATTACAAAAACAAGATAAATTATTTCTTGGTAATATCAAAGCAAAAAGAGACTGGGGTTTTGCTGCAGATTATGTCAAAGCTATGTGGATAATGTTACAGCAAAAAAAACCATCAGATTATGTCATAGCTACTGGTGAGTCTCACTCAGTAGAAGAGTTTCTAATAGAATCGTTTGAATATTCAGGACTTGGAGATTGGAAAAAATATGTAGAGATTGATAAAAAATTAATTCGACCACAAGACATTGATAACCTTATTGGGGATTCAAGCAAGGCAAAAAAAGAGATGGGTTGGGAACCAACAGTACGATATAGAGAGTTGGTAAGATTAATGGTCGATCAAGATCTTAAACTAGTTGAAAAATAAAAGGTCTAAAATGTTTTAAGTGGCTTAACATATATTAACATAAAGTTTAAAATAATTTAAATGAATTATGATGTGTTCATTCCCATTAGATTATCAAATACTAGATTACCAAAAAAAGCTCTCAAAGAAATAAATGGAATTCCAGTAATTCAATATTTAATTGATAGAACAAAAAAATCTAAAAAAATAAGAAATGTGGTTGTTTGCACTACCAATAATGAAAATGATAATCAATTAGTAGAATTTCTTAAAAAAAATAACTATTTGTTCTATAGAGGAAATGAAAATGACATTTTAATTCGATACTTGGATGCTGCCCATAATTTTAACACGGATTTTATCATATCAGTTGATGGAGATGATATATACTCTGATCCATTTTATGTAGACAAAATGATCTCAGAATACGAAAAAACTAATGCCGATTTTATCGATATGGTTGATTTTCCATTTGGTATTGCCTCTGTAGGAATTAAAAAAGAGGCTTTAGAGAAAGTTTGTAAATTAAAAAAAACAGATAACACCGAAACTGGATATAGGTTATTTTTTCATAATGAGAAAATTTTTAAAATACACCGGTTAAGACCGGAAAACATCAAATTCCCAAAAGATTTGAGGTTAACCTTGGATTACCAGCAGGATTTAGATTTGGCTGAAAAAATTTTCGGTGAATTAGGTAATGATTTTCACCTAGAGGATATCACTAAATTGTTTGAGCGAAAACCAGAATTATTGCAGATAACGTCTAATTTGGAAGAATTGTACAAACAGCATTGGAACAAAAATGTAGCAAATACGCAGCTTAAAGATATACATATTGACTGAAAAAGGATAGAATATGTTAAGAGTTCTTCAAGTTGGTCTAGGCTCCATGGGAAAAAGAAGAATACGCAATCTCCAAGAATTGGGAATAAAAGACATCATAGGTTTTGATCCTAAAGAGGAAAGAAGAAATGAAGCACGAAGACTGTATCACATTCAGACAGTAGCAGACATCACAGAAGGCTTGGAAAAAAATCCCAACTGCATGATTATATCAACACCTCCAGATTTGCATTACAAATATTCCAAGATTGCAATTAAGAAAAAGATTCATTTTTTTACAGAGGTTAATCTCTCTTCTAGAGACATTTCTAAGATCATAGAAGAATTAAAACAAAAGAAAGTCGTGGGGATTCCCTCATCTACAATGTTGTTTCATCCAATAATCAAACAATTAGAAAAATTAATCAAGAAAAAAACAATAGGTAAGCCTTTGACAGTTTATCATCACTTTGGACATTACTTGCCAAATTGGCATCCATGGGAAGATTATAGGAATTTTTATGTATCAAAAAAAGAGACCGGTGCTGCAAGAGAAGTAGTACCATTTGAGCTAGTTTGGATGAGTCACTTATTTTCAGATGTTTATTCTGTATATGGAGATATTGATAAGATTTCTTCGCTCAAAGCAAATATTGATGACATTTATCAGATTCTCATAGAATTTGCTAATGGCATAAAGTGTACTTTTATCGTAGATGTAATTTCTGAGCCTGCAATAAATGAAACAAGAATAACTGGAAATAAAGGAATGATCTATTGTGATCACAATACTGGAACTATAAAAATTGGTAAAGGTAACAAATGGAAAGAAGTAAAAATAGAAACAGGGAAAATGGCAAAAGGGTACAAGGGAAATACACCGTCAGATTCAATATACGTTGAAGAAATGAAGAGTTTTCTTGATGCAATTAAAAAGTCATCAGCTCGGCACACATTTGATGATGAATTGAAAATTCTCAGAGTACTTGATGCCATTGAATTAAGCAATAAACAATCAAAGAAGATAATCATACGCAAATAGAAAATTGATTAGAGTCATAGTTTTTGATAAATTTGAGTCTAAAATCAGTTTACTTTTTGATTAATAGTTAGTTTCAATATTTCATCACATATTCTTTCAGAAGCATGACCATTTGCTTTATACAGAAATTCCTTAATGAAATTATCACGCTTTTTGTCATATTCTGAATTATGAGGGATCTGTTCTATTAATTCAAGAAGATTAGAAGGATCCATACATTCTATTGCCACGCCTTTTTCTACTAGAATATCTCTTTCCGATTGAAAAAAATTGCAAATTATTATTGGTTTTCTGGCAATTATAGCATATACTTCTGCAGTAGAGGATTCAAATGTGATGACTAGATCTATATTTTCAAGATAATCTTGGATGTCACCCTTTTGATATACTGGGATGGATGAGTCTATTGAATTGATTATCGAGACATATTCTGAAAGAATTGATGTTGATGGATGAATTTTGACTGTAAGAGACATTTCGTTGTTTCTTTGGTGAATTTGATTTACAATTTCTTTGATAGTAAAATCTCTTTGTTCCTTATTCCAGAATCCATGCTCGTAAAGAGTTGAAGGTGTCAAAAGAATTCTTTTTTTATTGGATTTTTCTAAAGGATTTTTTTGTTCTAGTGATTTTCGTAGTGCCTTATCAAAAATTGGGTTACCTGTTACTATTAGAGTTGATTTTTCAAATCCTGCTTCAATAAGGGATTTTTGTAGATTGTTATCTTCCAAAAAATGAATTGTGTTTGCAAATCTTGAATCAGTTTCTATGTCCAAAAGATTATGTTTTAACAGCATAAAGAAATTCCCAATTATTTTAAATATATTCATCTTTATTGCGATTTGTGTTCTTAATAAAAACAGATATTTGTAAATATAAAACCTGCCTCTTCTCATTAGCTGTTTTTGATTTTGATTTGTATCAGTAGGAATAGAATTTTGAAAAAATCTATTAATGTTAAACGCAACATATTTTGATTTAGAGGTAGTTGAATAATACCAATCACTCCAGAACATACTAAATGTTGGAATTTTCATAGATTTTGATGCAATAGATAATGCATAATCTATAAACGATCTTGTTGCGGATGCAAAAATGATATCTGGTTTTTGTTTTTGCAGTAATTCAATGGCATTACCATAATCATGAATATCTATTACTGTTGTATCCTCAGATATTTTTTGTGATTGGTTAATTCGATCTGGCTGATATATAAGCCATATAATGTGTATATTTGCATGCTGTTTGAGAACAGGTAATAGATTTTCAAAAAATAATGTTATGACGGATTTAGTTTCAGGGATTACATGTGTAGGAATTAAGATTCTAATTGATTGCAATAGGCATTAGTTATTAAGTAATTATTTAAATCAACGTGTTGTAACGCAGTCAAATTTGGAATTGTGTAGTACTGCATTTGAAATATAAGTTAAAACTCTGTTTACTTTGTATGATAAGAGTATATACAAAACAGCGTCACATATCAAAAATTACAAAATTTCTGAATTCGTTAAATCTAGAACATGAAATCTATACAACAAAAGACATACCACCAATTAGACCGTTTGATTTAGGTGTATCATATTGTTATCCTAGAAAAATTACTGAACCATTGTTATCAACTCCAAAAAAAGGGTTTGTAAATTATCATCCAGCACCATTACCAATGTATCGAGGCCCCACAGAGCTAGATGATGCTATAAAAAACAAAGAAATGCAATGGGGTGTTACGGTTCATTATATGGACGAAAATTATGATACTGGTCCAATAATTCAAGTTAAAAAAATTGATTTACATGAACCTCCAACATCACCACAAGAATTAGGAGCTGTATCTCATTATTTCTTATTTCAATTGTTTAAAGAGACGGTATTAGATATTTACAGAGAAAATGTTGTAGACAATTAAATAAGACAAGGTTGAATCAATATGAAATTTGTTTTTCGATCAATACATGATTTAGTTTAATTGTTTCAAGATGTTTTATGATGTTTTTTGCCGCATTTCCATCACCATAAATTGATGCAGTAGAAAGATACTGTTTTTGCATTTTTAATGCCTTAACAAGTTTACTGTATATTGTAACAACAGAATTGTCTTCTGCATCAAGTACGTTTGGTCCTTTTTCTCTATTTTTTTGCCTTATTCCAACATTGACTACAGGAATTTTGAAATAACTAGCTTCAATAATACCACTACTTGAATTTCCAACAAGTACTTTACAGTTTTTTAACATGCCTAAATAGTCACTTCTAGGAAATGACTTAAACAGCATGAATGATGAATGTGATTTAGAAAATGCTTCCAAATGTTTGAAAATAACATTATTGCCAGCATCTGAATTTGGCGCTACTGCAATTGTGGGTTTGTTTACCATTTGAATGGCCTTTAATGAATTAGTGATTTGATTTTTTGTACTTTCTATTTGAGTTGTTACTGGATGTTGTACAAACAATATTTCGTTCCCAGAAAATTTAAAACCATATTTTGATTCTAGTGTTTTTTTATCAGTTATTTTATTATTTTTGACTTCATCTATTGCAGGAGAACCCGTAAAGAACACATATTTTGGGTTTTCACCCATTCTAAGAATTCTTTCTTTACTTTTTTGTGACGGAGCAAAATGAATGTTTGACATTTTTGTTATTGCATGCCGTGTATATTCGTCAATTCCTCCTGATCTGTCGCCTCCATGAATGTGTGTATTTGGTATATTCATGTGATATGCAGAAATGGCTGAAGCGAGCATTTCATCTCTGTCACCCAATATTATATTAATATCAGGCTGAATTTTGTTGAAAATTTTCGAAAATTCTACAACTGCTTTACCTAATGTTTCAGATATAAGATGTTTTGAATTTCCTTTTGGAAGCATGTTAAAAGATGCAGATATTTTAAATCCGTCTTTTTTTATTTCGTTAATTGTCAATCCATGTTTTTTTGAAAGATGCATGCCAGTTACAATTAAGAAGAGATCTAAATTTTTGCTAGATGAAATTTCATTTAGAATCGGTCGGAGTAGACCATAATCAGCCCTTGTTCCAGTTGTAACAGTAATCTTTCTCTTTGTCATGTGATTTATGAATATTTTGTATATTATGTATTACTATTTTACTAGTCCTATTCCAACTTTAAACTTTGGATGCCAAATACCGTCTCTATCCTGTTCAAAGAGATTATGATTATACCATTTATCCATAGTTTTCCAAAAGTCTCTAGGAGACATTCCAATGAATTCGCAGAATCTGTCCACAACACCTTGATCAAGTTGCGAATCTTGTTTTTCCACAAATGAAATCATTTCTTCCCTATTTTTCATTCCATAACGAATCCAACGTGATGCAATATCGGTTGGATATGCATGACCAAATTTGAGATATTTCAGGTGAATATTTAGCAAGTAACCAATGGTATCAATTTGATCATAATTTTCAATGAAACCTTCTCGCTCATACTCGTGTCCCAAGTGATGGAATCCCCAACGTTTGGCTACTTCATAGTTATGATGAGAGTTCCAAGGAATAAAATAGCTCAAAAAGATTGGCTCTAGTCCAAATTCTTTACATTGTTCAACTGTGGGTGCTCTTGCAGAAGCCAGGTCTTGTTCTGATAATTGACCATCGGCAAGCCATTTATCCCAATATGGTTTTACAATATCATTTGATGATTGTAACATTGCAGATGGAGTTTCTTCCTTGAATTTACCTCCGTATGTGTAGTTTACATCCTCACCATAAACTAAAAGTTTGACTCCAAGTTGCATTGCCATTCTATAAGGGAATGCGTAGATCAATGAATCAAGATACCAAGAGGGTTGCCCAATTTCTTCAAAGGCTTTTTTGAACATGATTTTACAGACTCTTCTATTTGGTTGGATCATTATGATATCACAACCAAAAGTATCAGATAGATTATCCAGATTTTCCCTACCAGTTTCTGTCCAATCAGTATTTCCTACAGTTAAGAGAACGGGATTCATTTTCATTACTTCTTTCATGATATATGTCTGAAAATGAGAGTCTTTTCCCCCTGAAACTGCTATTGCACAATCATATCCGTTTCCATTAGAACCACGATGTTTATCACATAGTTTTTTTAGTTCATTAAAACGCAAATCCCAGTTAACATTTTTTTGTTTTGTGAAATTATTACATGCTTCACAAACATCGTTTTTATCAAATTCTAATCCAGGGCGGGTATTAGGCATCAGACATTTTCTACAATATTTCATTTATCTAGTACTTGTCTTAGATGTATATGAGTATAATGGATTAATTGACAGATCATGTAATAAAATTATAGGCATGAATAATTTTTGCTATCTAGATGTTAGATAAGATTGCATTACACAATCAAAATATATCTGATGTTTTGCATCTAGTGTAGATTTACTAAATTAGTTTATTATAGACTGAATTTAAAATATAATGATTGAGTTTTATCATTGCAGAAATTGGTGTTAATTGGGACGGCGATCTTAGTCTTGCGGAAGACATGATGATTCATGCCAAGAAGTATGGTTGTGATGCAGTAAAATTTCAAGCTTTTAACAAAAGTATCATAGGTAATCATCCAGAATATGATAGATTAATCAAGACGTCGATTTCGGAATCAAATGTCAAAAAAATTAATGAATTATCACAAATAATAGGCATAGAATGGTTTTGTACTCCAATGTACGCAGAGGCAGTTGATTTTCTTGATCCATATGTAAAAAGATTCAAAATACGAGAATTTGATGGTAGACAATTATTGGAAAATAAAACCACAGACTTGGTCGAAAAGGTTTTAGCAACGGGCAAAGAGATAATCATTAGTAGTCAATATTCATTGGAAAATTCCAAATTTTATAATCATCCTAAAATAAAATGGTTATATTGCGTTCCTAAATATCCATGTAGTTTAGAAGATCTAGATTTTTTGGAATTGGGAAAATTTGATGGATTTTCAAATCATTGCCCACAAATAATTGCGCCTTTATCTGCTGCCATTCTAGGTGCAGAAATTATTGAAATGCACATAACTTCTAGTAAAACCAAAAACTTTGTAGATAATAATGTAAGTTTTGATTATGATGAATTGGAAGAGACTGTAAGACTAATTCGACTTTCTGAGAAGATAAAAAGATAATAAACATGATACAAAAGTTTATGTGAATTTTCAACAATGAAATCAATTTGCTTTATTGGTGCACGTGGAGGATCAAAAGGAGTTCC
>SXGU01234511.1_pt1 | contig 17036 bp, 6 predicted proteins | sample 3174531 | NCBI WGS metagenome assembly SXGU01 (sample SAMN11356863, study PRJNA531348) | freshwater metagenome | isolation source: freshwater sample F1-140 | place: China: Fuxian Lake, Yuxi | collected 2017-12-25 | reverse complement strand
GGTCGGAACAGGAATTGACCCGCCCATCGGCGCGACCGCGGGGGGACGCTCGGCCGACTTCGCCGGAGCAGCGCCGGCCGCAGTCTCGGACTGGCTTTCCGTCAGAGTCGGCTCGGCGACCGCCGCGGGGGCCTTCGGCGCGTCTTCAGTGGGCTCGACCGGCGCTTTGGCGCTTTGTTGGAGCGCCGGCGCGGCGTCCTGCGGCTGCGTCGCGGCGCTGTCGATCGCCGGCGCGGCGGCGTCCGGAGCGACCAGAGGCGGCGCCGTCGCCAGCGCCGGATCCTCGTTCGGGTCGACGGCGCTCCAGGGGCCCAAGACCCAGGTCAACGCCGCAAGACCGATGATGACGATCGCCGCCGCGGCAAAGAATAGTCCGCGGCGTCCGCCTTCGCGCTCATCCTCGGGCTCGTTGTCGAACTCCTCTTCCGTCGCATGGAGCGCGCTCCAGGAATCCTCAGCGCGCGGCGCCTCAGGAGCCGGGCCTGTATCGATCGCCGCACCGGCGAGTGAGCGCTCACCGACCTCGCGGTCGGCAAATCGGGCCGACGGCTCCAATGGGGGCGCATGGCCCAGGTCGCGACGCAGCAACTCTTTAAACTCGGCAAATTCAGCCATCAGCTCCTTGTCGTCGCCGATATCCATCATGCCAGAACCCTTTCATTGCCGCGCGCCAGGAACTCCTCGACGAGTCGCGCGCGGTCACACCATCCGCGTCAAGGCAAACGTAAAAATGTGGCTGTTCTGGGCCGGTCGCCGCGGTCAAGATTTAAAACAGTTCTTATCAATATGTTATTTGAGCTTAGAACGCAGGCTCCGCGAGCGTCGCTTACATCATGCGACATAAATCCGCGCCCACGCTGGAAGCAATCCAGATTACCGAAATTGACCTTAGCGCCTCGCGATTTCTAAATGTCGAAAGCGCGAGGAACGCGTTTTTCCTCTACCGGCGGACTGCTTCGAGTGACCCGATCCTGCTTAGGCAAGGCGCGCCGAGCGGCGCTTTGCGCCGTCTTCTCATTGCTCGGCGCGGCGTTCTGCGCACAGGCCGCGCCATCGGGCGCGGCCGCGCCGGACGAGCGCGGCCTCACGCCGCTGGAGCTGCTCGGCAAACGCGTTTTCGAAGATGTGAACCTTTCCAGTCCGGCCGGCGTCTCCTGCGCCTCCTGCCATGACGCCGCGAAAGCATTTCAAGGCAACAATGGTTCGAGCGCGCCTGCCGTGGCCCGCGGATCGCTGCCGACGTCGTTAGGCCAGCGCAATACGCCCTCGATCATGTACGCGTCCTTCGTTCCGCCTTTCGGCTTCATCGACGACAAGGACGAAGAGACTGGCAAAATCGAAAAGATTCCGGCGGGCGGACAGTTTCTCGACGGTCGCGCGCGCGATCTGCTCGCTCAAGTTGAAGGCCCAATCTTCGATCCGCTCGAGATGAACGCGCCGTCAAAACGCTACGTCGTCGAAGCGGTGCACGACGGCGTCTACGCCGACCTTGTCCGCGAGGTCTATGGCGAAAAGGTTTTCGCCGACCCTGACGCCGCCTTCGAGAAGCTTGCGCAAGCGGTCGTCGCTTTCGAGGGAAGCGCGCGCTTTCATCCCTTCGCCTCGAAGTTCGACGACTATCTGCGCGGCGCGGCGCAGTTGACGGCCATTGAGAAGAAGGGCTTCGAACTCTTCAAGGATCCCAAGAAAGGCAATTGCCTCGCTTGCCACGCCGGCAAGGAAGAGTCGCGCGATCCGCAGGACTGGCTTTTCACCGATTTCACTTATGACGCGCTCGGCGGCCCCAAGAACAGCGCAATCCCGAGCGCGGCGAAACCGGACGCCGCCCCCGATCTCGGCCTGTGCGCGCGAGCCGGACTCGCCGAGGACGCGCCCGCGGATTTCAAGGTCGAAAGCGTCTGCGGCGCCTTCAAGGTGCCGACGTTGCGCAATATCGCCGTGACCGGTCCCTATCTGCACAATGGCGTCTTCGACAAACTGCGCGACGTCGTCGCCTTTTATGCGACGCGCGACACCGATCCCGGCCATTGGTATCCGAAGAACCGGCGCGGCAAGCCGCAAAAATTCGACGATCTGCCCGCCTCCGCGCATGACAACGTCAATGTCGATGAGGCGCCCTATGATCGCAAGCTCGGGGAAAAGCCGCGGCTGTCGGATAAGGAGATCGACGCGATCGTCGCTTTCCTCGAAACATTGACCGATCGGCCAAAGCCTTGAGGCGCGAGGCCTAGCAGGGATACCGGCTGTGATAGCCAAACAGCGAGCCCAAGGGCGGGCTGTGGCGCAACTCCGTCAGCGGCCAGGCGAAATATTGGCTGCTGCCCGAATAGGGATAGCCGAAATCGCAGCCCGACGTCTCGGTGACCCGCGACGACATAAACACAAGCTCAAGCGTCGCGACGAAATAGCGTCTGTTATCGATCGCGATGCGGGTCCAGCTCGGATCGTCGCGCAATATTTTGACTTCGGTCCCTGCCGGCGCCGTCCCGATCGCCGCATAATGTTCGTCCGGACCGGCACGCAGCACCGCCGGATAGGCGAGCGTCAACTTGATTGCCGCCGCCTGCTCGCCACATAAGACCGCAGAAAAAAGCGCTAAGGCGAATAATGACCGACGCATGCCGATTTTCCGGTTGCTGTGCGCTCCCGCAAATCCCCGGGCGCAGATGCTAGCCTAAAAGATAATCCCGCCGGCTCCAAATGGGACCGGCCAAATAAACTGTGGGACAGCGGCATGAAGAAATCGTCGGCGCGGCAAGAGCCGCTCGACTCTCGACGCAGTCGAGGGGCGCGGCCCATGCTGAACATCAGCGGCGGCGCGTTCTTTCCGTCTCATCGCCGGCTGGCGTACGGCGCCTTTATGCGGCACATCGCAATCTCTCTTCTCGCCGCCTGCGCGGCTTATTTCGCGCAGCCGCTGTGGCGCGCGGCGCAAGGCGCGATCGCCGAGACGAAAGCGAAACAAGCCTCGATCAGCTTTGCGCCGGGCGACCTGCCGGCGGATCGCGACAGCGCGAGTCTCCTGACCGTTCCCGCGCCCGGCCGCTATTCGATTCGCGCCAAGAGTCCCTCGGGCGCGCGCATCGAACTTGTCGATATGATCGCCGGCCCGCTCGATTCGAGCGGCGCGCCCGGCCTGCGCGATGGACGAATCGACGCGCTGCTCGACAAGGGCGTCTATAAACTGCGCGCCTTCGGCGCCAAAGGCGCAAACGGCAAGATCGCGTTTTCCGCGCAGCCTTTCGTCGAAGCGGACGCGTCGAAGCCGACGCTTGCCCCAGGACGCATTCAAAGCGGCGAACTCGGCGATCTGCAGCAACGCTCATTCTCCTTCGACGTCGGCGGAGAAGGCCGCGTGAATCTCGAGGCGATCGGTCGCGCGCTCAGCGATCTGCGCGTCTGGCGCAGCGACGGCGAACTCGTCGATCTCGCATTCGCGCAAGAGACGGTCGAAACCAAGCCAGGCCGCGCCATGAACCGGCTGCGTCTCGAAGGCGCGCTGGAGCCCGGGCGTTATGTCGTCACCGCCTATGGCGGCGAGAAACTCGTCTGGGCGCAGTTCGATGCGGCGCAGCCTTTCATGTTGCGGCTTGAGGAACCGGCGTTGCTCGCGGCCGGCGTCGCCGAGGGCGTGATCGGTCCCTTCGGCGCCGCGCGTTTCGACGCGCCGGCAAGTTACGACGCCTTCCGTCTCGATCTCGCGCAGACGACGCCGGCGCGCCTCGCAGCGCAGCGCAATGACGCAAGAGAAATCGCGACGATCTCCAAGAACAGCCGCGCGCCGTCGGCAAACGTCCGGATCGCCGCCGACGGCAAGACCAACGCGCGTCTTGAAGTTTCCGGCTATGAGGGTCAGGCGTTCAGTGTCCGCGGCCTGCGTCAGTCGGATCGGGAAACATTCGAAGCGTCGGGACCGCATCTCGTCAGCGTCGATCTCGCCGGCGACGGGGACGACGAAGCGCCGGCGACGGCGCTCTTCGCGCGGATCGAAAAGGACGGCAAGACGCGAGTGATCGCCTCTGACGCGCCGCGCATCGGCGCCGGCAAGGCGTGGCGCGGCAAATTCAATCTGTTCGGACCGACGTCGATCCTCTTCGAGGCGACGCGCGACGGGCCCGTGGCGATCGACGCGAAAGGGATCAAGGTCGACGCCTCGATCGAACCGGCGCTTGGCGCGCTTGTAGCGCGCGCCGACGGCAAAGACCCGGCGCGTTACGACCTCCAGGCGGGCTATTATTTTCTCAAGCTCGCGCCGAAAGGCGATTCCGGCGGCGTCATCGATGTGACGCTCAGTCCGCCCGCACTCTCTGTATCCGCGCCCACGCCGGCGCCCTCGCGCGCAACGATGTCCTTCGGGACGCAGACGCTCGAACGGGACGGCTCCTATCTCATTTTGACGAATGTCGCGCCGCAACTCTTGACCGGGCCGCGCGTCGTCGCGTTGCCCGTCGAACTCGACAAGGCGCCCTTGGCGATTTGGCAGGAGGCCGGCAAGGATATTGCGCTGCCGGTGCGGCTTCCCAAGACCGGCAGAGCGGTGGCGCACGACGCGCATGGCGCCGATGTCGCGCTGACGCTCGACGATCAGAAAGAAGAGAACGCGCAGCGTCTCGCGACGATAAGGATCGGGACAGCGGAAAAGTCGCGCGCGCTCGGACTCATCTTCATTCCCGAGCCGACGCCGGCCAAGCCCGAAGAGCCGGGCCGACTGGCGACCGCCGCGCTTTCCGCCGCTGTCGAGCATCCGGCCTTCTTCGATCTTGCGCGTGACGAGACGAAGCGTCTGCGCTTCGATGTGCCGCAAGGCGGGCTTTACCGTGTCGAAACGCTCGGACGCATGAAAACGGCGCTACGCGTCGGCGCAAACGTCTCGCCGCGACTTGGCGAAGGGGAAGCGAACGGACCCGGCGCCAATGCGCTGGTGACGACCTTTCTGCGCGCCGGTGCCTATCGCGCGGCGATAACGGCGAAGGACTCTGCCGGACATCTCGGACTCGCCGTCTCGCCTGCGATTCTCGCGCCGACGGCGAAGCTCGTCGATGTCGGCATCGCGCGCGCGACGCTCGATTCTGGCAAGGGCGCGATCACGCCAATCGAGATCACAAATGACGGCGAATATCGCATCGAGCTTCTCGGCCTGAAGCAGAAATGGCGCGCGCGATTGGAGGACGCCGACGGCTGGCCGCTCGCGGCGCCCGGCGAAATGCAGCGCCTGACGCGGCGGTTCGAGAAGGGCGCCTATCGACTGGTCGTCATGCCGAGGGATGTCGAAGCGCGCATGGCGGCGCGCTTGACGCCGATCGTCGCCGCCAAGGCGCTCGAAGGCCATGGTCCGCATCCCCTGCCCTTCGATAAAGCGCAACGACTGCAGTGGCGGGAGCCGCAGGCGCGCGACGCGCCGCGCGCGCCGGACGTCTGGCGCTTCACGCTCCGTGGCGATTCCGACATCGATCTGTCGATCGGCGAAGGCATGGTCGGCGAGATTTTTAAGGGCGAGAAGGAAAGCCTTGGCAAGGTCGCTTCGGACAGACCATTCAAGTCGAAGCTGCCCGCAGGCGACTATCGGCTCGAGGCGCGCAGCCTCGCCCATGACGATCGTCTCGATTATGAGATTTCGCTTAATTCGCAGCAGTTGCAGCCCGATACGATGCGCGTCGTCGAACCGCCGACACGTCTCGATTTCTCGCTGGCGAAGGACAGCATCGTCGATCTTTCGAGTTTCGGCGCAATCGAAACCATCGGCGCGTTGAAAGACGGCAAGGGCGACGTGATCGAACGTCTGCAGCCGCGCGCCGACGATTGGAACTTCGCGCTGTCGCGGCGCCTGCCCGCCGGAACTTACCGCCTGGAGCTTGAACGCCTCGGCGCCGAGGGGAACGCGCCGGCGCAGGCGGAGGAGACCGAAGAGACGACGAGCGAGGAAACTCAAGACGCTTCGAACGATGAAGGAAACGCCAATGAAGAAGAGGCGGCGACGAATGACGACGCGCCGCTTAGCGGCGTCGAGCTCCGCCTGTCGCTGCTTGCGGAGAAGAATGACGGCGCGCTGACGCTCTCGGGCGAGAAGACGCTGAGCGGCGCCGGCGCGCATGTTCTTTCCCTCGCGCCTGCGCCCGCGGAAAGTCTGGCGCTCGTCGCGGCGCGCTCGGAAGGCGAGACCGCAATATCGATCGAACGGCGCGACGCCGACGGCAAATGGCGCGCGATCGGCGTCGAGCGCGGCCCCGAGCCGGTCGCCGCCTGGCCCGCATCAGGCGACGCCAACCTGCGCGCCGTCGTCTGGACGATCGGCGGCGGCGACGCGCCTATCACGATCTCGGCGCGGACCGTCGAGCGTCGCGCACGAAAGTTCGGCGAAATCACCCTGGCGCCGGTCGACGGCCTTCCCGGAGTCTGCGTCGGCAAAGTCGCGACGCCCGACGCTTCGCTCGTCACGCTTGAGACGCAGCAATATTTCGCCGCCGGCTCGACGCCTGGAGCCTTGCTGCGCGCGGCGCGCTCCGGCGCGCTCGCACCGCAAGCGAAGGATTTGTGGCTGATGAGCCGCAGCGACTGCGCGTCCCGCATCGGCATCGGCGTCGCCGCCCTCGACTGGAAAGGCGCCGAAATTTCGCTCGACATCGGCGAGGGCGAGCGCGCCCATCTCGTTCCCTTCGCGCCGCCCGCCGGCAAATTGCGGCTGTGGCTGGCGCGCTCGGCCTTTGCGCAGCCGGCGCTCGACGGCGGCCGCGGCGTCGGCGCGGCGAAGGGCGCGGCCTTGACGCTCGCCGGCGATTCTGCGCTCGAACTTTGGAACGCGGAAAGCGTCGCGCCGATGCGCGTCGCGCTGAATGCGATCGACGTCGAGACGCGGCCAGTCATGAAAGGCGGGGCGCTATTCTCTGGGATCATCCCGCCGATGAGCGCGCAGCCGGTCGACATGGATGACGCCGCCGGTCCGCTCGCGCTCGATCTTGCCGGCGGGCTCGCCGCTTTTGCGCAGCCGCGCGTCGTCTTTAGCGACGGCGCCGCCACGTCACGCATACTGCACGGCGTCAAATCGCGCGTGCTTCTCGTCAATCTGACGCAGGCGCCGCTGCCGGCGCGCATCGCGCGCGAAACGGGCGAGAACAGACGGCTCGACGCGAGCCGCGCCTTCACGCGTTTCTTCCCGGCTGCGGGGCAAATCTCGCTGCCGCTCGACGCGCAGAAGAACGACAGGCTGATCGTCAGCGGCGCGCAGGCGACGGTCATATCGAGCAGCGGCCGGATCGCGCGCGGCGACAATATTGCGCTCGACGGCGCCGGCGAAGCGATCATCGATCACGGCCCCGGCCTCGTCGCCTTTTGGATCGAGCGCGCCGGCGTTTCGCCCTGGCCTGCGGTCACGGCGCGCGCGCTCAATCTACCGCAGCGCGTCGCGCTGGAGGGCGCGGCGATGCGATTTTCGATCAAGAGCGACAAGCCGGCGCTGTTGAAGGCGAGCGGCGGCGCGCCGGCGATTGTCGGTTTCACGCAGAACGGCAGGCGGGAGACATTCGCCTTCGCCAATGGCGTCGATCTTTATCGCTACACGACGCCGGGCGAAGCGATGATCGATATCTACGCGCCCTATGAGGGAACGCTCTCCGGCGCGCTCGATATTTCGACGCAGCCCGTCATCGAGGCGCATGAAGGCGTGAATGATGCGGTGGCGGTTTCGCCCGGCGCGACCGCGATATTCAGCTTCGAGGCGAAGGAAGCGCGCGATGTCGGACTGGGCGTGCGCGCCGAACCCGATCGCGTAACGGCGCGGCTCTTCGATGCGCAAGGCAAGACGCTCGGAGACGGCGTCGCCCAGACGATGAAGCTTTCGCCCGGCCGCTATTTCCTCGAGGCGAGAACGCCCGCCGACGCGCCGGCGACGACGATCCGCGCGGCGATCATCGGCCTTTCGCCGCCGGTGAACGCGCCGCCAGCGGACATCGTCGCGGAACTGCTCGACAAAGCCGGCATGAAGAAAAGCAAAGCGCAATGATTGCGAAAGGCGCTATGATGAAAAAAATACTGCTTCTCTCGCTTTGCGCGCTCCTTGCCGCGGCGGCGCCGCTACGCGCCGAGGCGCCGCCGATCTTCGATCGCGCGCAACGCGCCGACGGCGCGCGTGTCGCGCCCGACCGATTTTTGCGCGCCTATGATCCGGTGACGGTCTTCTTCCCGACCGAAATCGGACCAAAGAACGGCGGCGCGGAGGATTCGCCGCAGAAATATGTGACGATGATTCCACAGCCCGCCGGCGAGTGGCGCTGGCTCGGACCGCGCGCGCTGCAGTTTCGTCCCGCCGACGCCTGGAAGCCGCTGTCGCGGGTGAACGTGAAACTCGGCTCGACGGACACTCGACTGGTCGCGCTGCTGCCGACGCCGCGTTCCACCAATCCCGCCGAGGGCGCCGATCCGCAACTCGAACTGACGCAGATCGCGCTTCACTTCGCCGAGCCGATCGACGTCGCGGCGCTGGCGCGGCTGCTCTCGATCGAAATCCGTCCATCGCCTGGCGTCTCGCTGCAAGGCGGCCAGATGCTCGGCGCCTCGGCCTATGAAATTCGCCCGCTGGAACGGGACGCGCGCGCCGCGGAACAGACCTATGTCATCCGATTTCGCGAGCGGATCGCCGACGGCCGCGTCGCCATCCTGCGGCTACGCCTTTCGGACGAAGCCGGGCTGGATGACCAGACCTATGAATTGCGGCTACGCACCGCGCCGCCCTTCGCCGCCACCGAGGCGAGCTGCGGGCGCGGCTGGAGCGACGACCGCGCCGACAACGTGCTGCGCTGCGCCTCCTATCTCATGTCGCCGGAGAACGACGAAGGCGCCGCCGCCATCCCCTATGCGCCGGCGAGCAAGCGGCAGCTCGCGCTTACTTTCAACGCGACGCCCGAAACGCTCGACATTCTTCGCGCCCGCGAAGCGCTGCGGATCACGCCGCCGGTCGACGATCTTGCCGTCGAGACCGACGGCAGACGCCTGCGCATCGTCGCGAAATTCCTCTCCGATCGGGTTTACGAGCTTTCGATCGCGCAAGGCGCGCTGAAAGATTCGCAAGGACGCGCGCTGGCGAGCGCCTTCGCGCAGCGCTTCGCCTTCACTCGCGATGTCCCGGCGCTGCAGTGGGATGCGGGCTATGGCGTCGCCGAGCGGCTCGGTCCGCAACTCCTGCCGTTGCGCGGCCGCGGCTATGACCGCGCCGATATCCGCATCCACGCCATCGATCCGCTGTCGCGCGATTTCTTTCCCTTCCCGGCGCATGGCGTCGAGACGAGCGACTCCGCCGCGCCGCCCTTGCCCGGCAATGAGCCGAAGCTTTGGAGCGAGCCCGCAAACATCGAAGCGGAGGCGATCAAGGAGCGCATCAAGTCGCTGGGATCGCCCGCCGTGTCGCGGCTCGTCGACCTGCCGATTCGCCGCAACGGTCCCGACGCGAAATTCGGCGTCGATCTTAAGGAGGATTTCGCCAAGGTCAGCGGCCGCGATCAGCCGGGAACCTATCTCGTCGGCCTGCGCGCCGTCGATGACGACAAGCGCCGCTGGCTTCGCGTGCAGATCACCGATCTCTCGCTCTCGGCGATCGAGGAGCCGACGCGGGTGCGCTTCGCCGTCACTTCGCTCGCAACGACGCAGCCTGTCGGCAATGCGCAGATTCGGGTGGAGGGAGTCAGGGACGAGAAATTCGTCACGCTGGCGAGTGGAGCCACCGACGCCTCCGGCTTTTATTCCTGGACGCCTGACAAGCGCGGCGGAGCCGAAGCGCGCCGCATCGTGGTGAACAAAGGGCTCGACACGCTGGTCGTCGACCCCGCCAGCGCGCCTTCAGAATATTCGCACGAAATCTGGTCGAAGCCGGAATCGGAATGGCTCGCCTGGACAAGCGAAGCCGATCAATCCCGCGCGGAAAAACCGCGCACGCTGTGCCATCTTTTCTCCGAGCGGCCGATCTACCGGCCGGAGGAAAGCGCGCATATCAAGGGCTTCGTGCGCAGCTACCGCAGCGGCGCGCTGAGCCTGACCAAGACCGGCGGGACGCTTGTCGTCACCGGCCCCGGCAATCAGGAATGGCGGATACCGGTGAGGCTCGACGCAAGCGGCGGCTTCTATCACAAGTTCGACGCGCAGACTCAGGCGACCGGCGACTATTCGGCAAGGTTCGAATCCGATGCGCCGAAAAAGGCCAAGCAGCCCGAGGCGCAAAAGGACGATACGCAAGAAGCCGCCGAGGGAGAGAGCGAAGCGGTCGAAGCCGCTCAGGACATTTCCTGCGGACAATTCTCGTTCAAGAAAGAGGCCTATCGGCTGCCGACTTTCGAGGTCGTGCTCAATGCGCCACAGACAGTCGCGCTCGACGGAACTTTCGACGTCGATCTCCTCGCCCGCTATTTCGCCGGCGGGCTTGCGGCGGACCGCCCCGTCAAATGGCGCGCGGCGCAATTTCCCCACGTCTTCACGCCGCCGGGCCGCGAAGGCTTTCTGTTTTCGACCGATGCGCGCTTCTCGGGCGACGGCAAGTTCAAATCTACGGCGGTGCTGGAGCGCGATCAGCGCACCGACGCCGGCGGCGCCGCACGCATGACCTTCGACACGACGATCGAGCCGACCGCGCAGCCGCGCCGCTATTCGATCGAAGCGACGGTGACCGGCGACGACGGCGTCGAAGTGCGCAATGTGCAGAACGTCATCGCGCTGCCGCCTTTCGTGCTCGGCGTGAAGACGCCGCGCTATGTCGAGCGCCCCGGCGTGGTGACGCCGGAGCTCGTCGCCATTGATGGCAAGGGCGACGCGGTCGTCGGCTTGGAGATGACGCTGCGGCTCATCAAGCGCAACTGGATTTCGACGCTGCAGGCGTCCGATTTCGCGCAAGGGGCGGCGAAATATGTCACGCAGACGCAGGACGACGTCCTGATCGAACGCAAGGTGACGAGCGCCAAGGAGGCGCAGAAGGTCGAATTGGCGGCGCGCGACGCCGGCGTCTATGTCGTGCAGCTTGAAGCCTATGACAGACTCAAACGCCGCCAACAGGTGAGCGTTGACTTTTTTGTCGGCGGCGATACGCCGGTCACTTTCGCGCGGCCGCCGGCCGAGTCCGCGACGATTACGACCGACAGGGACAAATATGCGCCGGGCGAAACGGCGACACTGATTATCCAGTCGCCATTCCAGAATGCGCGCGCGCTCGCCATCGTCGAACAGCCGAGCGGCGTCTACGACTATGAATTCGTCGACATCGCCAATGGCTTCGGCCGCTATGCGCTGCCGGTCAAGAAAGAGCAGATGCCCAAGCTCGCCGTGCATTTCCTGATCATGCGCGGACGGTTGAAGGATGCGCCGCCGCAGCCGACCGCGAGTTTCGACCAGGGCAAGCCTGTCACCATCGCGGCGACGAAATGGATCGACGTGACGCCGATAAAGAACATCGTCAATGTGAAGCTCGAACATCCGTCAAAGGCGCGCCCGGGCGACGCGATCGAGGTCGCGCTGCGGCTCTCTGATGACGCCGGCAAGCCGCTCGCCGGCGAAGCGACATTCTGGATGGTCGATCAGGCGGTGCTGTCTCTCGCCAAGGAACGCCCGCTCGATCCCCTGCCCGACTTCATCGTCGAGCGCGAAACCAAAATGGCGGCGCGCGACACGCGCAACATGGCCTTTGGTGTCATTCCGCTGGAGGAGATCGCCGGCGGCGACGGCGACGAGCTGCAGGAATGGGGCGCCGAAAACAATATTTCCGTGCGCAAGACTTTCACGCCCGTGCCGGTCTATCTGCCGAGCGTGAAGATCGGCCCCGATGGCGTCGCCAAAATCAAGGTGCAGCTGCCCGACACGCTGACCATCTTCAAACTTCGCGCCAAGGCGGTGAGCGGGCCGGACCGGTTCGGCGCAGCTGGCGGCGAAATGCTGATCCGGCAGGCGCTCGTCGCGCAGCCGGCGCTGCCGCGCTTCATCCGGCCGGGCGACGCTTTCGACATCGGTCTTGTCGCGCGTATCGTCGAAGGACCGGGCGGCGCCGGCAAGGCGTCGATTTCGGCGCCGGCGCTGACGCTCACAGGCGAAACAAGCCGCAAGATCGACTGGACGCAGAATAAGCCGGTGCGCGTCGATCTGCGCGCCTCGGCGCCCGCCGCGCTTGCCGGCGAGGCGACGCTCGGATTCCGTATCGAGCGCGACGCCGACCACGCGAAGGACGCGGTCGAAATCGCCTTGCCGGTAAAGGCGGACCGCGAGGCGACGCGACGCTTCGAACTGGTCGAGATCGCGCCCGGCGAAACCAAAACGATTGCGCCTTCGGGCGAACCCTCGCGGCCGGGCGGCTTCTCGCGCGAGACGATCGTCGCCGCCGACCCTTCGCTGGTGAAGCTCGTCGCCGGATTGAATGCGCTCGTCGAATATCCCTATGGCTGCACCGAACAGCGCCTGTCGCTCGCGCGCGGCGGGCTGGCGCTTAAGAGCTTCGGGCCGATTCTCGCCGCGGCGGGGCTTGAGGATCGCGTCTCAGCCAATGTGAAATCGACGGCGCAGATCATCGATCAGTCGATCGACGCCGACGGGCTCGTCGCCTTCTGGCCGCGTTCGCGCGGCACGGTTTCGCTGACCGCCTGGTCTTATGATTTCCTCGCGCGCGCGGAACGCGCCGGAGAACCGATCGACAGGACGCTTCTCGATCGTCTCGCCAATATTCTGAAATTGTCGTTGCGCTCCGATTATCCGCGACTGATGTCGGGCGATGAATTACGCGAACGCGTCGAAGCGCTCACGGCGCTCGCCGAAGGCGGCAAGCTCGATGATTCTTACGTCGCCGAATTCGCGCGCCGCGCCGACTTTTTGCCCAATATCAGCGTCGCGCAGATGGCCTCCGCCGCCGCGCTGCTTCCCAATGTCGATCAGCGCGCGCTTGCGTCTCTCATCGATATGATGTGGAGCCGGGTGAAATTCGCCAGCCGCAACGGCGTGCAGGTCTATGCCGGACAGGCGGCTGAGAGCGCCTCGCCGATCATTCTGCCTTCCGAGACCCGCAGCCTCGCCGAAATGGTCCGCGCCGCGGCGCTCGCCGCCTCGGGCGATCCGCGCGCCAATGCGCTGCGCGACGCGCTGCTGCGGCTTGGCGAAGGCGATGGCTGGGGAACGACCAACGCCGACGCCGCCGCGATCGAAGCGCTCGCCGAAGGCTGGCGGCGGCCGGCGGCGCCGATCGCCGTGAGCTTCAACGATGGCGGAAAGGATCAGTTGTCGACGCTCGACGCCAACACGCCGGTCGTCCGCCACGTGTCGAAGAACGATGCGCCGCTGAAGATCGCCAACGGCTCGAACGCGCCGCTCGTCGCGATGATCGAGACGAGCTACACGCCGGCCGATCCCGGCGCAAAGGCGCAACCAACGAGCGACGGCTTTACGATCGTGAGTCAGAGCTGGCGCGTCGAAAGCGGCAAGGCGCCGGAGAAGATCGACTTGAGCGACGGCGCCTTGCAGGTGAAGCAGGGCGATTTGATCGAGGAGACGGCGGAAGTGGTCAATCCCGAGGATCGCACCCATATCGCGATTTCGATCCCGCTCGCCGCCGGCTACGAGCCGCTCAATCCCAATATCGCCACGGCGCCCGCCGAGGCGCAGCCCTCAATTGCGCCGACGCTGCAGCCGAGCTGGGTCTCCTTTGGCGACGATCGGGTATTCTACGCCTATGATTCGCTGCCGAAGGGAACCTACCGTTTCGCCTTTCGCCTGCGCGCGCAGACGGCCGGCGCCTATACGCAGCCGCCGGCGCTTGTCGAGGCAATGTACAAGAAGGGCCTTCGTGCGACGAGCGCCGGCGCGCGGGTGGAGATCGGGAAGTAGCGCGCGTATCCCTCTCCCTTTGGGAGAGGGTCGGTCCGAAGGACCGGGGTGAGGGGAAACAATCTTCGCAGGTTCGACGCGAACGCATGCCGACAAATATCGTCACCCCTCTCCCGGCTGCTTCGCAGCCACACTCTCCCAAAGGGAGAGGGTTGGCGCGCGGAATCATTCTCGCTCTCATTGCGGCGTTCATCGCCTGCGCCGCCCGGCTCTCGCAAGAGGCGCTGTCGCGCGCCGATCTTGTCTCTCCCCGCGCAAGTTCGATCGTTTACGACCGCAACGGCGCCTTCCTCACCCAGATCGGCGAGAAGACTCGCGACGCCGCGACGGCGAAGCCGCGCGTCGATTACGGCTATTGGCCGCTCAACGCCACTCCGCAGCGCGTCGCGCAAGCGACGCTTGCTCTCGAAGACCGCCGCTTCTACGCGCATCCCGGCGTAGACATCCGCGCGCTGTTTCGCGCCGCATGGCGCAATTTCACGTCGCGGAGCAGACGCGAAGGCGCTTCGACGATCGCCATGCAGGTCGCGCGCATGCAGGGCGAGCGGCCGCGCTCATTCGCCGAAAAGCTGATGCAGGCGGCGACGGCGCTCGCCATCGTCGCGCGTCACGGACATGAGGCGACGCTCGCGCATTATCTGCGGCTCGCGCCCTATGGGCTGAACGGACATGGCGTTGCCTATGCCGCACGGTTCTATTTCGACAGGCCGGTCGAAGACCTTTCCTGGGCGCAGGCGGCGCTGCTCGCCGCCATCCCGCAGTCGCCGGGACTGATGAACATCACGCGCGAAAGCGGCCTCGCATTGGCGGCGACGCGCGCGCGTTACGCCATCGCGCGGCTCGAAGCGGAAGGCGCGCTCGATCTTGCGCAAGCGGCGCTGGCGCGCGCCGAGCTCCATCATATGCGCCCGCTCGACGCGAGGCGCCGGCCGGAGACGCTGCATCTCGCGCTGCGTTACGAGGCGCTCGCCCGCGACGGCCTGGCGCGGCCCGTCGCTGACGGCGGCCGGCGCATCCATGCGACGATCGATATGGAGGTCGAACGCGACGCGCTGCGTCTTGCCCGCCGCTATCTTGCGAATTTTCGCAGTCGCGGCGCGCGGCAGGTCGCGGTGATGGTCGTCGAACGCGGAACGAACGCGGTCATCGCCGATGTCGGCTCTTCCGACTATAGCGACCCACAGGCGGGCGCCTTCGATTTCACCCGCGTGCGGCGTTCGCCCGGCTCGACGCTAAAGCCGTTCATTTATGCGCTGGCGTTCGAGCGCGGCGTTCTCAAGACGACGGATCTCCTCAACGACATTCCAGAAGGCGCCTCGGGCGTATCGAACGCCGATGGACTTTATCTCGGGCCGCTAACGCCGCGTCAGGCGCTCGCCAATTCCCGCAATGTGCCGGCGACCAATCTGCTGCGGCGCGTCGGGCTTGAAGCGAATTTCAATTTTCTTCGCGATCTCGGCCTGCATGATCTTGAAGCTCCGGCGGAGAGTTTTGGAATTTCGATGGCGATCGGCGCGCTGCCGACGCGGCTCGAGGATGTGATGCGCGCCTATGCCGCGCTCGCGGACGATGGCGTCATGCGGGAACTTGCGTTCACGCGTGACGGATCGCGACGCCCGCCGCGGCGCGTCTTGTCGATCGATAGCGCGCGGCTCGTCGCTTCGATGCTCGCCGACCCCCAGGCGCGGCTTCCGTCCTTTCCGCGCTACGGGCCGCTCGAATATCCGTTCGCGGTCGCGGTGAAGACCGGCACGTCGCAAGCCTATCGCGACGCCTGGACGATCGCCTTCTCGCATAAATTCATCGTCGGCGTATGGATCGGGCGCGGCGACGCCGGCGCAATGCGCGCGATGACCGGCGTTTCATCGGCGGCCCGGCTCGCCCATGCCGTGCTCGTCAAGCTCCATGACGCCAAGCCCGGAGAGATCGCGCTAGAAACATTCGCGCCGCCGACCGGGCGCATCGCCATCGACCTCTGCCGCGCCGGTGATGGGCGCGACTGCGCGCAAACGCTGCGCGAATGGGTCAAGCCGGCGGAAGCGCGGGAGGCCGAAGCCCTACAAGCGAATCCCGCTCAGCGGCCGAGCATGGATGACGCGCCCTATTCCCAGGCGGCCGACGCAGCGCCGCTCGTCATCGCGACGCCGGAACACAACACCCATATCTGGCGAAACCCCGAGCAGCCGGAGCGCCTCAACCGACTCGCATTGAAACTCGCGCCGACCGGCGCAGATTCGCAGATCGTCTGGACGATCGACGGCGAGCCTTTCGCGACGGCGCAGGCGGACGAGACCGTATTCTGGCCGATGACGCCCGGCAGACATCGCATTCAGGCGCGGCTTGCGCTCGCCCCCGTCGCGTCGCGCGCGGTGAGGATTGTGATCGAGTGATTCTTGAGCGTCGCCAGCTGGTTCTGGCGCGCCACTGGCAAGCTCGACGAGGTGAGAATTCCTGCTAAAGTCGGCGCTATGACGCAGCCCAAATCAAAGCGAGCGCCCGAGACGACCTTTGTTCCCGTCGTAACGATGGAAGAAGTGCCTGTCCTGGGCGATGAGGAACGCGAAGATCTGATCGCATCCTTAAAGGATGCCGAGTCGGATATCGCCGCCGGCCGGGCGACGCCTTTTGACAGGACAGGTTTCATCGCGCGGTTCATGGCGATCTGTAGAGGTGATCTCGATTGATCTATGAAGTATCGCGTCGTTATTGCGGCCCGTGCGCAGCGGGACATCGACGCCTTTGCGCGTTATTGCCGATCTTATTCGCCTCAGTTTTGGGATCGTCAGTCAGATCGGCTTAGTCGAGTCTTCGAAACCTGGCTTTCTGAAACGCCAGGCATGTGGGGCTTCTTCTTTGCGACGGCTGCGCCGTATCGAGCGTATCTTTTCGACGTAGGACAGCGCACAAAATTTTGGATCGTCTACACAATAGACGAGCGAACTCTTACAGTTCGCATTTTGCGCATGTGGAACGCCGCGCGTAATCCTACGGATTTTCGAGGATAAGCTTGGAAGGCCTCGCTTCACCCCTGCCCGCTGATGCGCTCGATTTCGGCGCCGCAGCCGCGCAGCTTCTTCTCCATCGTGTATTTGGAGGCGTCAATTTTCTTGGGCGCCACCCCGTTGTAATCAATGGCAGAGAGATCTTTTTTCTTTTCGTCCCAAAGCAATGCGAAGCCAGACCCGCCTGGACCCATCATGTCC
>SXGU01074901.1_pt1 | contig 17038 bp, 13 predicted proteins | sample 3174531 | NCBI WGS metagenome assembly SXGU01 (sample SAMN11356863, study PRJNA531348) | freshwater metagenome | isolation source: freshwater sample F1-140 | place: China: Fuxian Lake, Yuxi | collected 2017-12-25 | reverse complement strand
CCAAGGATTCAAAAAGACGATTGACTTGTTTCTGGCCATGGGCCTGCCCGGTGTAGGCGTGGGGGTGTGCTTCGCAATTGCATCAACTTGCTTTGTCGTAGCGCTCGCCTACACCACCGTGGCCAATATTTTGCTCATGCAAGCAGGAGTCCCATTGATCGCGGCTTTGATGGCCTTTCTGCTGTTTGGCGAAATGGTATCTAAAAGCACATGGGCTGCCATTGTGGCGGTGATTGTGGGTGTTGCGGTCATGGTTTCTGATTCCTTTGGCGGCAAGGTGTCCCCCATCGGTGACGGCTTGGCCGTGCTGATTGCTTTGGCGTTTGCTACGGCTACGGTCATAACACGGCGTCACTCCAAAGTCGCGATGATGCCCGCGGTGTGCCTTGGAACCTTGATTGCCTCTGCGGTCGCCGCCTCGCTGGCGCAGCAATTTCAAGTCAACGCCATAGACGCCGGATTGTTGTTTATGTTTGGCGCACTCAATTTAGGTTTAGGCATGGCACTGTTTGTCACAGGCGCACGGTTGCTTCCTTCCGCCATCGCCGCTTTGATTGGTATCGCGGAGCCGGTTCTCGGACCCTTGTGGGTTTGGCTGATGCATAACGAAATTCCTAGCGCTCGCACCATGCTCGGAGGAGGTATCGTTTTTCTAGCGCTGGTTGCGCACATTGGTTGGCAGCTCAAGCAGTCACGCGAGGAACCTTTGGTTCCAACGGTCGATTAATCGACGCTGCTGCCTCTTGGACCAACCAGTCTTTTAAAGCCATCACATCGGCCCGGGCCCGGCCAGCCCGCGAGGCGATGATGTACATCGGTTGGTCTGTGGTCACACTCTGCGTCAGGGGTCGCACCAAGCGCCCTTGGTTAATCAGGGGTTCCACAATATGTCGCCAACCCAAAGCGATCCCCTGCCCTTCTAGGGCCGCTTGCAAAACGATGGAGTAATCGTTAAACGTAAAGGCTTTGCCAGCACGCGCGGGACTCACCCCAAAGCGTGCCAACCAACCGGCCCAATCCAACCTGGGGCGGTAACGTTCTTCCAAATGCAAAAGCGTTGTCTGAGCCACATCTTGGGGAAGTTTGAGTGTGGGGTGGCTGACTAAGAAATCAGGGCTGCAGACGGGGAAAACTTCTTCATCGACAAAGTGCCAACGCTCAAACCGGGCGTAATCTCCGCTCCCGAGAGTGATGCCTAAATCAATCCGCTCTCGCTCTAAATCGAGGTCAATGTCGGTCGTAATACAACGCAACTCGATGTCTGGGTGCTGCTGCTTAAAGCGGGCAATTCGGGGCATCAGCCACCACGTGGCGGTGGCCGTTGAAACTGCGAGCGTGACCTGATGTCCTTGCGTCATGGTGCGAACCTCGCGCAGGGCTTGGTCCATTAGTGTTAAGCCCAAGCCCACTTGGTCTAACAAATACCGTCCAGCTTCTGTCAGTTCTACGCCTTTGTGGCGTCGCTCAAATAAGGCAACCCCCAGTTCGTCTTCCAACATGCGCACTGCGTGGCTGATGGCCGGTTGGCTCACAGACAGTTCTACTGCGGCCCGGGTAAAACTTCCAGTTCGCGCCGCCGCCTCAAAGGTAATGAGGTTGCCCATTGCGGGCTGATCGAAGCGTTTTTGCATAAGCTGAGTTTATTCTAAGGATGAAAAACTATTGGGATGACGAAACGGAGAATTCACTCTACTATCAGCATTATTATTTTAAATCACAGCCATTGACCGGAGCAAGCATCATGAGTGAATCTGATACCCAAACTTTATCGCCTTCAGCCGCGCCCGCAAAGCACGGACGCCGAACAGGCGCACGAGAGCGGCGCGACCCCAATGCCAAACCAACGGGGCCAGCCTATATCAAACGCGTCATCCCCACCTACGACATCATGGGCGAGGAGAGCTTACTCAAGATCGAAGCGACAGCGGACCGCATCTTGGCCGAAGTGGGTCTGGATATTCGCGATGACGATGAGACGTTGGCGATGTTTAAAAAATCAGGCGCCAAAGTAGACGGTATGCGGGTGCGTTTTGAGCCAGGACACCTGCGTGAGATTCTCAAAACCGCACCCAAAGAATTCACCCAGCACGCCCGCAACCCAGCCCACTCGGTTCAGATTGGCGGTAACAACGTCGTGTTTGCTCCGTCGTATGGATCGCCCTTTGTGATGGACCTGGACCGGGGACGCCGATACGGCACCTTGGAAGATTTTCAGAATTTTGTGAAGTTGACTTACAACACACCGTGGCTGCACCACAGCGGCGGCACCGTTTGTGAGCCCACTGATATTCCCGTCAACAAGCGGCACCTCGATATGGTTTATGCCCACATGCGATTTTCTGACAAGGCCTACATGGGCTCTATCACCTCGCAAGAACGCGCAGAAGATTCGATCGAAATGAGTCGCTTGCTTTTTGGGCGTGAGTTTGTCGATCAAAACTGCGTGATTTTGGGTAATGTCAATGTGAACTCTCCGCTGTTGTGGGACGGAACGATTACCAAGTCAGCGCGGGCCTACGCTCGGGCAAACCAAGCTGCGGTGATCGTGCCGTTTATTTTGGGAGGGGCGATGGGGCCGGTGACCAACGCGGGCGCGATTGCCCAAGCGCACGCAGAAACCATGGTGGGCTGTGCGATGACGCAGCTCGAACGCCCCGGCGCACCCGTCATTTACGGTAATTTTCTCTCCAGCATGTCGCTGCGCTCTGGCTCGCCTACCTTTGGCACGCCTGAGCCGGCGATCGGCTCGATGGTGGTGGGTCAACTCGCAAGGCGATTGAATTTGCCACTGCGCTGTGCGGGCTCGTTTACGACGTCCAAGCTCCCTGATGGCCAGGCGATGCAAGAAAGCGTCATGTCCATGCTCTCGGCTATTCACTGCGGTGCCAACTTCATCTTGCACTCTGCCGGTTTTCTCGACGGCTTGTTATCGATGAGCTACGAGAAATTTATGATGGATGCGGATTTCTGCGGTGCACTGCACAGCTATATCGGCGGCGTTTCAGTGGATGACAACAGTTTGGCCATGAGCGCCTTCCAAGAAGTGACGCCCGGAGGACATTACCTTGGAAGTTCGCACACCATGGCCAACTACACCACGGCCTTTTATGACTCCACGATCTCAGACGACACGCCTTTTGAGTCGTGGACCGAGGCCGGAGAAAGCGATTCGGCAAAGCGGGCGAACAAACGCTGGAAACAATCGTTGGCCGATTACGCAGCGCCAACCATGGATCCTGCTTTAGATGAATCGATTCGGGACTACATGGAGAGAAAAAAAGCATCCATGCCCGATCAATGGTATTGAATGAGTAATTAACGAGGAACTGCCATGGCAAGCGCAAACCCCAACGACCCCCTTTTGCAGCCCTTTCAGCTCAAGCATCTGCGGTTGAAAAACCGCATCATGATCACCTCGCATGAGCCGGCCTACCCCGAAAACGGAATGCCCAAAGAGCGCTACCGGGCATACCACGTTGAACGGGCCAAAGCCGGAATCGCGCTCACCATGACAGCGGGCTCAGCCGCCGTCTCCCGCGACAGTCCGCCCGTATTCAACAACATCTTGGCCTACAAAGACGAGGTCGTTCCGTGGATGAAAGACCTCACCGACGCTTGCCACGAACATGGCGCTGCAGTGATGATCCAACTTACCCATTTGGGCCGTCGCACCAGCTGGTCCAAAGCCGATTGGCTTCCGGTGGTGTCACCCTCACACCACCGAGAAGCATCGCACCGCGCATTCCCCAAAAAAATGGAAGACTGGGACATTGATCGCATCATCAAAGACTACGCTGATGCGGCTGAACGCATGCACGCTGCGGGGGTGGATGGGTTAGAGCTGGAGGCCTACGGGCACTTGATGGACCAGTTCTGGTCTCCTTCTACCAATACCTTAGATGCGCCGTTTGGTGGAGCGATGGAAAACCGGGTGCGGTTTACCTTGGAGGTGATCAAAGCCATCCGCGAACGCGTCGGCAAGGAATTTATATTGGGCGTTCGCGGCGTGGCTGATGAAGTGCGCCCCGGCGGTATTACTGCCGATGAAGGTCTGGGTATTGCGCGGTACTTAGCCAAGTCTGGCATGGTTGATTTTCTCAACATCATTCGCGGCCATATTGATACCGATGCCGGTCTCACCGACGTCATTCCGGTACAAGGCATGCGCAGTGCGCCCCACTTGGATTTTGCGGGTGGCATTCGCCAACAACTCGACATCCCCATCTTTCACGGCGCAAAAATCCAAGACGTCAATACGGCCCGCTTTGCCATTGAGTCGGGCAAGCTCGATATGGTGGGAATGACCCGCGCCCATATGGCTGATCCCCACATCGTGCGAAAAATCATGATCGGCAGAGAAGACACGATTCGCCCTTGCGTTGGTGCAAACTTTTGTTTAGACCGCATTTACCAAGGCGGTGAGGCTTACTGCATTCACAACCCGGCGACCGGGCGTGAACTCACCATGCCCCACACTTTGGAAAAAACCCCAAGCCCCAGAAAAATCGTTGTCGTTGGTGCGGGGCCGTCGGGGCTTGAGGCGGCGCGGGTGGCGTCCGAGCGCGGTCACCACGTGGTGGTTTTGGAAGCCGCTTCCAAACCCGGCGGACAAATTCGATTAACCGCACTAAGCCATCGGCGCAAAGAGATGATCAGCATCATCGACTGGCGCATGGCCCGCTGTGAAGAACAAGGGGTTTCATTTCGCTTTAACACCTTGGCTGATTCATCTACCGTCTTGGCAGAAAAACCCGATGTCGTCATCATCGCTACAGGCGGCTTGCCCCACACCGAAGTCTTGAGCGCAGGCAATGATTTGGTGGTTTCGGCCTGGGACATTTTGAGTGGCGACGCCAAGCCCGGCAAGCATGTTCTCTTGTACGACGATGCTGGCGACCATGCCGCTTTGCAAGCCGCTGACGTGATCGCGCAGACTGGTGCCACCTTAGAAGTCATGACACCCGACCGAAGTTTCTCGCCGGAAGTCATGGCAATGAACTTGGTGCCCTATATGCGCAGTTTGCAAAAACTAGACGTTACCTTCACTGTCACCTTTCGCCTTGAATCCGTAGAGCGCCACCCCACACAAACGGGCAAGCTACTGGCCGTATTGGGAAGTGACTACGGCGGCGTACGCAAAGAGCGCGTGGTGGACCAAGTCGTCGTGAACCACGGCACGCTGCCGCTGGAAGATCTGTACTTTGAGCTCAAACCATTGTCGAGCAATGCGGGCGCGGTGAATTACACCGACTTGATTGCAGGCAAACCGCAGACCGTTCAATCCAACAAAAGCGGAAAGTTCCAGCTCTTTCGCATTGGAGACGCTATTTCTGCACGCAACACGCATGCAGCCATCTACGATGCTTTGAGATTAGCCAAAGAATTGTGATTTTTCAAAGTTCACCATGCCTCTTGAACCCCTCGTCGTAATGAATGCACTTTTTACGCCTTTGACATTGCGCCACAAAACGCTTAAAAACCGCATCGTTTTTGGAGCGCATACGGCCAATATGGCGGTGGACGGTTTGCCCGGAGCCCGGCATTTGGGGTATTACCTGGAACGGGCCAAAGGCGGTACGGCGATGATTGTGGTGGAGCCAATTCCTATCCATCGCACCGCCGTGCTCACCCGCGGCAATATGCGCCACAGCGACGACGCGATCATTGCGCCGCTGAAGGTGATTACCGATGCCTGCCACGACGAAGGCGTTGTGATGATCCAACAGCTTTACTCTGCGGGGCAGCACGGTGACTTTGATAATTCGTTTGAACCTTCGTGGTCTCCGTCAGGTCTGCCCTCTTACCATGACAGCGACGGAAGCCACGCCATGCAGGAGGCTGAAATCCAAGAACTCATCGTCGGCTTTATTGCAGCCGCAGTGCGGGCGCAAAAGTCGGGCTTTGATGGGGTCGAGTTGTATGGGGCCTACAACGGTTTGATCGAACAATTTTGGCTGCCTTGGACCAACCGCCGCACCGACCGCTGGGGGGGAAGTTTAGAAAACCGTTTGCGATTTACCACTCAAATCATTCAAGGCATTCGGCTCGCGGTGGGCAACGACTTCATCATCGGTCTCAACGCCAGCATCGATACATCCACCCCGGTGGCCTTGCAGCTTGATGCCTTGTGTGAGATTGCAGCATGGCTTGATCAACGGCACATGATCGACTACATCAGCTGCGGTACTGGCGGGTACTTTAATTTTCCTGAGCTGATGCCCACCTTCCAATTTGCCGATAAGTTGGGAGCGCCTTTGGCAGAGGCTTTGAAAAAAGTGGTTCAACACGCTCGGGTACAGGCTGAAAGCCACATCCGAACGCCCGAAGGCGCAAACACCACCATCGCTTCGGGTCAAGCTGACATGGTCAGCATCGTGCGCGGGCAAATTGCAGACCCCCATTTAGCCAACAAAGCCCGCGCCGGTCGGCCCCAAGATGTTCGGGGTTGTATTTCATGCAACCAAATGTGCTGGGGGCGGCGCTCGCGAGATTATTGGATTTCATGCCTGGTCAACCCATCCGCAGGCCGCGAATTTGAATGGGGTGGCGACAGATTCACCCCTGCAAAAACCAAAAAAACGATTCTTGTCATTGGCGCGGGGCCTGCAGGGTTAGAGACTGCCCGCGTCGCCGCCGAACGAGGCCACCGTGTAACCTTGGTTGAAGCAACACCCCAACTCGGCGGCGCATTTCGCTTGGCCGGTCTGCAACCCCGACGCGGGCAAATACTCGAACTCCTCGATTGGTACGAGCGCCAATTAACCCAGCTCGGTGTCTCTATCGAACGCAACACTCCGCTCGATGCGTTAGAAGTTCAAACACTCCAAAAATCTTTAGCTGCAGATGAATTGGTGATTACCACTGGATCACAACCCACCGGAACAGGCTTCCAACGCCAACTTCCAGCGCAAGACCAGTTGCCAGGCATCGAACTGCCCAACGTTTTTTCCATTGAAGATGTGATGAATCGCTCAGCGCGACCGGGCAAGCAAGTCATCTTGCTCGATGACACAGGCGACTGGCGTGGCGGAGGAACCGCCTGGCATCTGGCAGAACTCGGGCACACCGTCACGATCATCACCTCGTGGCCCATGGTCGGGTTTTGGATCCAACGCACCGCTGGCGACGCCCCACTTCGCAGCCGCTTACAGCGCCTTGGCGCTCGCTGGTTTACCGAATCAGCCCTCACGCAATGGACGGCTCAAGGCGGCACCCTGCGTAACCTGCTCACAGGTGAGGAAACGTGGATAGACGCCGATGCGCTGGTATTGGCCACCACCAATGACCCCGACAACCAGCTGGCACATGAACTCAACGGAGCCGGACTTGCCAGCCACCAAGCCGGCGATAACGTCGCCGCGCGCTTAGCGGTGCATGCGATTTATGAGGGACGGGTTTTGGGAATGCGGTTGTAGTAATTACTGTGCGCAGTTGCGAAACCAGAGTATTCACATCCGTTGCCACTGAGGCATTCTTAGGCAGATTTATATGTCCTTATGCTTCCACTCATAGCAATAAAACTCAGCACAGCAGCTACTGTGAACTTGCATTTTTGTTATGTCAGACTAAATGCGTTTTCCTTATAGTCTGTTCGAAGGATTTAAATTTCTTTCAATCCAAGACCTAAAAGATATGAGTAAATGGGATCATAAAACAATGGGTCGCGTGTAGGGTCGTTTGAGTCACCAGGTGGGACAACAATCACCATCCCCTGGCGAGCGCGTGTGAGCAATACACGGTAAGCATTTTTCAAATACATCTGGCGATGAGAGAGATGTATTTTTTGCCACTTACTTCCGACAAAAGAGCGGTATTCCCAGTCATCAACGCCAAAGCGAAGATCCGCATCCCAAACGACGCAAGCCCAATCCAGCTCCAACCCTTGGACGTGAAATTCTGTTGCGACATCCTCTAAATAATATGAAGATCGCACGTCGGTCTTGTCATCTAAGAACCAATGAATAGGATCCATCGGTGACTTGACGTCAATAGCGTGCGGTTTTAAGCGCTGGGCTTGCGAAGAAACCACCATTCCAAAACGCTCGTTGCCACGGGCTTTTTCTCTAAGCCAAGTTTTGGCTTTGTCCAAACCTCTTGTAACAACGATGGGGTAACGCGGCAGCACCTGCTTTAAAACGTCATGTGCACTTTCATGCTTACGATCCAATAAGTGCTTTACAAATGTTGAAACGTGCTCGGCGCGAAATGATCGCATTGATACCGCCAAGTGAAGGTCTTCGTTAAAGTGAATATTCTGTCGGCTTTTCAAAATCGCTAATGCTTCTCCAGTCCCATATTCAGAATCTTGAAGATGTGGCGAAATATGCACTTCCCATTCTGGGTAGTGATCATGGATAGCTCGTAACCATTCCCCAATCCCAGCCTCGCCTGTGTTGATCTCTTGACCGCCACCAACAAGGCAAATTACTACTGACCAGTCAGAGTGGCGATCTAAACATGAAATCAGGAAATCAGGCTCGGACCGGTTGAAGTCTGGAAGTCCTTTTTTACGTGCCATGAACTGTGTAGTTTGTTCCAATGTCCAGGCACGTTGTGCTTCGTCGAAGATCACCACATGGTCTACCGGAGGTTGTTCGTCAGCTAGGTAAGCATCACGAAAATGATGCACGTTCTGGATAAATGCATCAACAGCTTTTCGTGCCTCACCTTTGCGAAGTTTTTGACCAACAGCTTTCTTGCGCGCTACCTCGTCGCGTGTTAGTGCCTCTCTCAAAATAGAAACCAGTGGGCCGTTACCAGACAAGTAAACGCTATGCAAATCACTTTTGGCATCCATGTGTTTAGTTGCTACATCTAGCCCAACCAAAGTTTTGCCAGCACCTGGAACACCTGTGACAAAACAAATCGCTTTTTTTTGTTTTGATTGAGCCTCCGAAATCAGATTGGCAATGGTCACGGATGTTCGAGCTAAATTCTTTTCGCCCGCATCGCTGCGAGAAAGATCTGCTACGGAGTGGTTCCCATAAAGAGCAGACGCAGCTTCAATGATGGTGGGTGTTGGGCGGTATCGTCCATTTTCCCATTTTGATGCATCGATTACTTCACCAGCACTGAGTTGCAAGACGGTGGCGATCGTTTCTTCTAAAAATTCGGGTGAGGTTTTGATCGGGTCCAGAACACCATCGTTGTGATGACTTATCGACACAACGCCATTCACATTTTTTGTATTTGTAGCGACCAAAAGCGGCGCAATAGCGCAGTGGTGACTGGTTTCATGAAAATTCTTTAGATCGAGGGCATAGTCCCAAACTTGGTCAACCGCTAAGCGATTAAAAAGACTTTCGCCGACTTTAAACTCAATTACAAAGATTACGTGATCAATCAAAACCAAAGCATCAATGCGTTTGCCAAGTCGCGGAACAGAAAATTCAAAATAAATCGAACCCCTGCCTGAAAAAAGAACAAGCTCTTTCTGCAGGATGGTGATTTCTGATCGCCACGCATCGCGTTGCGTTGTTTCAATCGAAAAACCGCTGTTTTCAGTCAGTCGGCCTAGAACAGAGCCTGGCTCAGAACGGACAAACTCCGTAATTCGTGAAGAATAAAAGGCCCGCGAAGGTCTGACTTGTGGAGGATTCAAGTGGGATATCTCAGTAAAAGGCAAGTGGCTATGAATTTATGGGCCTAAAGCCAGTCTTCAACTTGTAACTGAGTGACATATGTAAATGCTTTATCGCTACTGACCAAAGTTGTCTTTGTATGCAGCGCATGCGCCGCAATTTGCGTATCTAGTGCAGCCAATGGTGTCCCCTTACTTTGCAACCGAGCGCGAAGTACTCCGTAAGTTTGAGCCACGGCATCATCCCAAGGTAGCACTTCTATATGACGCAAAAATTCATTCACCACCGCTTTAAGCGCAACTGCCTCTGGGCGTTTTGCCAGCCCAAACGCTATCTCACCGGCCGTGATGGAAGATATGCAAACGCTATGCATTGGCACAGCCAGCAAACGCCGGGTCACTTGTGGTTGGCGTTTGATGATGTTGCTAACTGTGTTAGTGTCAAGCAGGTAAAGCAAAGTCATATGCTGGCTCAATGTCCAGTTGGAGTTGACATCGATTCAAACGGGTCACGTTCTGGTGTACTTGTATGTCCTTGGGTCAGCCGCTCGGAAGCGCTTAAAAAATCATCGGGGATTTGTACATTTTCTGCAGCAGCCAGGAATCCACTCCAATCATCGGGCCGGCGAGAAAGAATGACATCGCCTGTAGTTGGGTCTTTTCGGATGAAGACTTCTTGAGTGTCAAACCTGTAGGCTGCGGGCAGTCTTACCGCTTGGCTGCGGCCATTGACGAATAGTTTGGCGGTTTGCGACATGAGTGATCTCCCAAAAAGATGGTATATATTAAAGTATATTACATTACATTACATTAAAACTCCTAAAAACACCGGAGTTATTTGAAGACTTAAGGAGTAGCAATACGGTAGTGCTGCTGTGTCAACGCTGTTTTGTACCAACCCCAAGCCTGCTCAAAGGCTTTCCACTCCAAGTCAATGGCTTGTTCTGTGGGCAAGTCACTCCCGTTTAAAAAGTGACTGGCTTGGTCGATACCAAAGCAGTGGCTTTGGGGCACCTGGTGGGATTTGAGAGGGGCGGCGTAGCCCCATACATTTTCGAAACAAAACCTTCTCAAGCCGTTTTCATACAAGCGCTTGGTTTGCTCCATGATGGGTAAACGGCCTTGCCCCATAGGAACGCCTTGTACCCATAAATTCCCCCATGCATGCGCAGGGCCGACAACGACCACATGGTCTTTGACGTGCACAGTGCTCACAAAAGGTGCCATCGCCTCTAATGCGTCGAGGGGTTCTTCTCCCACCATCTGCGAGTTGCCGTAGTCGTAGAGCGCGCGAATCAGCGGGTGATGGACTTGGTTCAAGATATCGGCAATGACCTTGCCTTGGAAGTCCTCGTGGTTTTCAAAAACAAGGGTGGTGCCACTGCGCTCCAAAGCCGGGATCACCGCACGCAAGTCATCCACCGTACGGCTGATTTGACTTTGCAAGGGAGGCGGGTATTTGGTGTATACCCGCAAGCACTCGGCGTTGACTTTGCCCGCCACGTCGAGCATTTTCAATAAATTCTCCAAGCACGTGTCACTGGTATCGATTTCGCATCGCATGCCGTTTGAAAGAAGTGCATCTTTTACTTTTTCAAAATGGGCATCGGTCGTGCCGCCCAAGTCGCGGTATCCGGGCCCATTGGCTGAGATGTTGACACCCGTAAAGCCTTGCACTTTGGCTAGCGCAATAAAACTAAACACATCAAAATCAGTGCGGTACTTGAACTGAAACCGCAGACTAAAGCTGTGGATATGCATTTCAATTGGTTTCACTCTGTCCTCGCGATTGGATGGATGCATTTGCATCATTGATTTGAAACCAAGCGATTCAAACAAACCAACTCAGCGCTTAGCGCTTGGCTATAAAGCGCTGCGACCGCTGGCTCCGACGCTTGGAGATGCGTGATTCGGTAAGCGCAATAGGCTGCGAACCGGAAATGGTGGTAAGCCTGTACATCACTGAGTCGCGCTTTCAACGCCTGGATATCCCAACTCGCGCTCTGCGCTTGAAAGTAGCATTGAAATAAGCGATCAACGTCCTCGGCAGCCAAGGGTTGGCAGTGGTAAAGGATTTGCATTGCGGGAGATGCAAAGGTAAACATATCCTGTAACGGGTCTCCCAAGCCCGGGCATTGCCAGTCAATCAGACACGGGCCCGCGTCCCCGACGATGATGTTTCCAGGCCCGCAATCGGTATGCACCAACACCGGTGCGCATGGAACAGTGAGCGGGCAATCCGCCAATGTTTGCTTGTAATGTTCCAACGGACCGAGCAATGTTTCATCGCATTTTCCGAGCATGAGTAAGCTGTGCGCGTAAAGGTCTTTAGGGCTTTGCGGAAGAAGTCGAAAGCTATTTTTTGCATTGGAATCGATGGGCATACGGTGAACGCGTGCCAACAATTGGGCGACATCCTTGGTGCATTTTTCAGCGTTGAGGGAGTCGAATTTCCAAGGCAAACCCGCAACGAAGCCATACAACAAAATATCCCCTGCGGGGGTTTGCGGCAAGTATGCAAGGGGCTCTGGGGCACAACCACTGCCTTGAAGGTAATTGAGCGCGGCTGCTTCGGTGTCTGGCATGACGGGGAACATGGGGTTGGTCACCCCTTTGAAAAACTGCTTTATCACCATGATTTTCTCGCCAACCTGAAGGCGATACACCTGATTCCAAAATCCCCCGGTGAGAAGTTTTAAATCGCTGGCAGCCACCGTGTCTGAGAGAAAACCCGCATCGGCCAGTACACTCAATAAAAGAGCCCGCTGCTCGGAACTGTCTTTTGACTTAGGCATCTGCGCTTTATCCATTCGCCGGGATGGCAAACTGCTCTAATTGGTTTAGCAGTTGGGTGTCAACCTCAACACCGAAAGTCATCGCACTATTCATATGGCTATGTCGCCCAACGCCTGGGACGCGAGCGCCCTCTTGGACTTCAATCGCTTGCATTAAATGGAACATCCGCGCGTCAAATCCTGGGGCAAAAGCAGCAGGGTCTATTGCAATAAAGCACTGCCCCACGCCTGGGGGGCCGCCGGTATCGTCTAAGAGCGAGCTGGCTTGGTGTGACCAGTTGGCGCCTCCTAAGCCGGCCGCCAAAATTTCAACGATCAAGGCCAAGCCGTAGCCTTTGTGTCCGGCCGCTGGGGCCATGAGACCCACTAATGCTTCTTTGGGATCGGTCGTAGGAAGACCCGCAAGATTCATTGCCCATCCCGCTGGAATGGGGCCGCCTTTGTTAGCGGCCTCAATCACATTGACCCTCGCCGTTGCGGTACTGGACATATCCAGAACCAAAGGGCCCACATCTTCTCCTGTGGCGTTGCGCGGTCGTGGCGAGCCAAATCCAAGAGGATTGGTTCCAAAAACTGGTTTATTACCACCCAAAGGAGCCATCATGGCCGAAGCGTTGGCGAAAGCTAAATTCACCAAGCCTTCTAAAGCCAAACGCCGAATAAACCAGCCCAAGACGCCTGCGGAATAGGAGTTGTGGATACCCATCACCGCCACCCCTTGGCTACGGACCATGGTTAAAAAGTCAGTCAGAGCATCCATAAATGCCGTATGCGAAAAACCTGCGTCTGCATCTACGAGCAATGCAGCGGGTGCTGTTTTGCGCCAGCTGGCTTGGGCATCGCCATGGATCTTTCCGCAACGCAAATGTGAGCAATAGGTGGGTAGATAAGCGAGGCCCACATTGCGAATTCCTTCGGCTTCGGCCTGCGCAATCGATTGAGCGACGGTGCGAGCATGGTGCGCGTTGGCTCCGCTTCCCCGCAGGGCCTGGTGTGCGAGTTGCTCAATGTCTTGAATTTTTAAAACAGGCATAAGGCTGTTGCCGTCCTATATGGTATTGAGGGGAATGAGTGGGTGCCAACTCCCACTAAGGATACCTTGAAAGCTATTTGCGTAAGGCAGCAGTATCAGATGCAAGTCGGGTGATTTTTGCCCAATCGCCTTTTGCTATTGCGTCGGCTGGAACCAACCATGAACCACCCACACACACCACATTGGGCAGAGCTAAAAATTCGGACGTATTTTGAAGACTCACGCCGCCTGTCGGGCAAAACCGAACATCAAAAAACGGGCCACTCCAAGCTTTGAGCATGGCGGGTCCACCAGATTGCATTGCCGGGAAAAATTTGAGTTCGGTAAAACCCTCTTCTTGCGCCATCATGATTTCGCTGCCCGTTGCCACTCCTGGCAACAAGGCCAAGCCCAGATCACGGCACGCCTGCCCTACTGCGCTGGTGTAGCCCGGGCTCACCGCAAAACGGGCGCCAGCGTTAGCAGCCGCTTGGGCATCTGTCTTGTTTCGAACAGTACCAGCCCCGACCACGGCTTCTGGAACATGTTTGGCAATCGCTTCGATACAGGCCAAGGCTTGGGGCGTGCGCAACGTAACTTCCAACATACGCACTCCGCCAGCCACCAAAGCGCGGGCCATGGGCACTGCGTGCGCCAGGTCGTTTAACACGATGACTGGAATGACGGGGGCGTCTTGCATGACTTGCAAGGCGGTGAATTTTTCGGTCATAGTGCGCTCCACAGAAATAATGAAAGGAAGGGGTCGTGAATCACAACCAGCTGCATGCGCCTTCTTCGGCGGTAAGTGCGTTGCGCCGCATACCAGCAAACAACTCGCGGCCCATGCCTTGCGCGTTGGATTCTTTTAATGCCGCCGGCAAGGTCGCAGCCACTCTGGCATCCCACTGCGATTGGGAAACCAAGACTTGTAAAGTGCCTTTGAGGCCGTCTAAACAAATGACATCACCGTCTTGCACCTTGGCCAACGGACCGCCCGCGGCCGCTTCGGGCGACACATGAATAGCAGCAGGCACCTTACCCGAAGCGCCACTCATGCGTCCATCGGTCACCAAAGCCACCTTAAACCCCTTGCCTTGCAAAATGGCCAAGGGGGGCGTGAGCTTGTGCAGCTCTGGCATTCCGTTGGCCTGCGGACCTTGCCATCGCACCACGCAAACCACATCGCTGTTAAGTTCATTGGCACTGAAAGCTTGGTGCAATGCTTCTTGCGAATCGAAAACACGGCACGGTGCCTCGATCACGTGGCGGTCATTTGGAACCGATGACACCTTAATCACGCTGCGACCTAAATTTCCCTCTAACAGCTTTAAACCCCCGCTGGTACTAAATGGCGAACTCGCAGGACGCACGACGGATTCATCTTTGCTAGCTCCCGCCTCTTGCCAAGACAAAACTCCTCCAGTTGCGCTTGGGATGCGCGTGAATTCACGCACGCCGCCAGGACGCACGGTCAACACATCGGCATGCATCAATCCAGCATCCAGCAATTCTCGAATCACAAAACCTGGACCCCCTGCGGCTTGAAATTGATTTACATCTGCGCTTCCATTGGGATAGACACGACTTAGCAAGGGAACGATATCGGAGAGTGCGGAGAAATCATTCCAATCAATCACGATGCCCGCAGCGCGAGCCACTGCGACCCAGTGAATCAAATGGTTGGTTGAGCCACCTGTTGCCAATAAGGCCACCATGGCGTTGACGATACAACGTTCATCAACGACTTTTCCGATAGGCACAGATTGCAAAACCGTTCGGGCCGCTTCTCGCGTCAGCTCATCTCGAATTTCGGCTCCGGGGTTCACAAAAGCGGTTCCTGGTACATGCAAGCCCATGGCTTCCAGCAACATTTGGTTGCTGTTGGCGGTTCCGTAAAACGTACATGTTCCTTCACCATGGTATGCCGCTGATTCGGCTTGGAGCAGTTGCGCACGCCCAACCAGTCCCAAAGTGGCTTGCTCGCGCACTTTGGCTTTTTCGTTATTCGGCAGCCCCGATGTCATGGGGCCGGCAGGAACAAAAACCGTGGGTAAATGGCCGAAATGCAAGGCTCCAATCAACAGGCCAGGAACAATTTTGTCGCAGACCCCAAGCATCAAGGCACAGTCAAATACGTCGTGGCTGAGTGAGATGGCAGTGGCCATAGCAATGGCATCACGGGAAAAAAGGCTGAGCTCCATTCCGGGTGTGCCTTGCGTGACGCCATCACACATCGCAGGGACTCCGCCAGCAACCTGGGCAGTCGCCCCAAGCTTTCGGGCTTCCGTTTTAATGATGTCGGGGTAATGCTGCAGTGGCGCATGGGCCGAAAGCAAATCGTTGTAGGCGTTCACGATGCCGATGTTGCGGGCCCGTTCGGCCACCACTTGAATCGCATCCAAGGCCGTTGCGCGACCTTTGTCAGATGGCTCCATTGCAGCAAACGCATGGGCCACATTGGCACATCCCAGGCGTTGAGCGCCTGGCGGGCGCTTGGTCATGGCCTCTACTTGTTCAAGGTAAGCGTTGCGCGTTGACAAACTGCGAACACGAATACGCTCTGTGACAACAAAAACTTGGGGATGCATCGGTACAACGGGACTGGAGTTCAGCATAAGAGCAACCTGTTAGTAGAATTTGTAAGAACGCCATGTAACAAAATTACATGGTTAATGGTAACTTGAAAACTGCACTTGAACAGTGTCCTGAGTTACGAGCGGGTTACCGAAATCAATCCCTATACTTAAGGCATGACTTCCCTAGCCGACCTTCGTAAAAGCTATGAGCGCGCTGAACTCAATGAGGACGCCTCGCACGCCAACCCATTGGACCAATTTAGCCAATGGATGAACGAGGCCATTGCCGCGGAGGTACCCGAGCCCAATGCGATGACCTTGGCCACCGTGGGCAGCGATTTGCGGCCCTCGACCCGGGTGGTACTCATTAAAGGGTTTGATGACCAAGGAATTGTTTGGTACACCAATTTTGAAAGCCGCAAAGGCAAAGAATTAGCAGGCAATCCCTTTGCCGCCTTGCAATTTCATTGGGTAGAACTTGAGCGCGTGGTGCGTATCGAAGGCTTTGTCGAAAAGGTCAGCGATGCAGAAGCGGACACCTACTTTCACAGCCGCCCTTTGGATTCACGCATCGGGGCCTGGGCTTCGCCACAAAGCGAAGTCATCAGTGGGCGCACGGTGTTGGTAGCCAACGCAGCCAAATTCGCCACACAGTTTTTACTCAACCCACCCCGGCCTCCGCATTGGGGAGGTTACCGCCTTCAACCTGATAACTGGCAGTTTTGGCAAGGCCGTAAAAGTCGGCTCCATGATCGCCTGCGCTACCGCCAACAAGCGCAAGGCATGTGGGTTCGAGAGCGCTTAGCGCCTTAATTAACGCCGGCTCACAAAGTGGCCACTGACAAACTTTTGCCGCAAACTGCAGCGCAAGTTTGGTACAAAGAAGTCAAAAAACCACGCCATGCTTGTCTTGATGTGATTGAATTAGCTATCCCACTAGTGTCCGGTAAATTTTGATGCTGATTTCAGAACAGCTCGTCTTGCAACTGAAGCACATCGACCTCTTCGTTGTGGATGGCGTTGGTGACCATCTGCTTGAGCGTGATTTTCTCAAACATATTGACCTCCACGAGAT